>WBZY01000501.1_pt1 | contig 29125 bp, 29 predicted proteins | sample 5204191 | NCBI WGS metagenome assembly WBZY01 (sample SAMN12344363, study PRJNA552823) | activated sludge metagenome | biome: Activated sludge suspended growth; feature: Anammox Sidestream; material: Wastewater; isolation source: activated sludge from anammox sidestream of wastewater treatment...
TTCGAGATCAGTTCGCGGAGGAAGATTTCCCTGTGGCTGTACAGGGAATGGATCATGAGCTTCAGCAGCTCACGGACTTCGGCCTGGAAGCCGCGTGTTTCGGTATCAGTTACGGTCATGGCGCGGGGAATGTAGTGTCCCGCGCGCGAAAATCAAGGGGGCGACCCCTGCGGCGGGGCGACCCCTGCGGCGCAGTCACGCGTGCATCAGCGCCGGCGCAGCCAGCCGAGCGGCCCCGCGATCGCCGTGACGAGAACGTGCCGCCCGGCGCCGAACCAGTCGTCGAACTCGTCCCACAACAGCAGCATGCGCTCCATGCGACGGAAGGCTAGTGGAAGGCGGCTCCGCTCGCCGTGCGCGGCCTCACAGTGTAGGCTTTCGGGAGGATGCAAGGCCCACAACGCATCGTCGTACTGAACCCGAAGGGCGGATCGGGCAAGACGACCATTGCGATCAATCTGGCGAGCTACTTCGCGACTCGCGGTCTCACGCCATTGCTGATGGACTTCGACCCGCAGGGCTCGTCGATGCGCTGGATCAGGAAGCGCGCGCCGGCGCTGCCGGAGATCCGCGCCGTGGCAGCATTCGAGCGCGACACGCGCCTCACTCGCAGTTTTCAGCTGCGGGCCCCCGAGGGCACGGGACGCGTGATCGTCGATACGCCCGCAGCCGTGCCAGCACACGGCTTTCCGGACCTCACGCGCGATGCGCACAAGATCATCGTGCCGGTGCTGCCGTCGGACATCGATATCCATGCCGCCTCAAAGTGCATCGCGGACCTGCTGCTCGTGGCGAAAGTCCGCCGCGGCGACAACCGGATCGGCGTCATCGCGAACCGCGTGCGCAGGAATACCCTCACTTACCAGGCACTGATGCGCTTCCTCGAAACGCTGGGCATCCCCATCGTCGCCACTTTTCGTGATTCCCAGAGCTATGTACGCAGTGCCGAGCTGGGCATCGGCATCCATGAGATGAAGAGCTACACGGTGCGCGAGGATCTCGAACAGTGGGCTCCGCTCATACGCTGGCTCGAAACGGAGCCGTCGCGGACTGCGCAAGCCGGGCCGGTGCCTGCGGTCACCGGCGCGCTGTCGGCGGGTTGATCCCGCCCTGCGGCGGAGGCTTACTTTTCCCCGCCGCCGTCCCAGTCCGTCTTTACCCGCTCCGCCCAGTTCTTGTAACTGGACCACGTGTAGAGATTGCGCGTGATGGCGGCATGGCGGCCGCGCGCGCGTTGCATGCGGTCGGTCCAGCTTGCGAAATCGCTGCCGGCGGGCGTCGGCGCTGCGCCTGCCGCCACCGGGATTCCGCTCCTGTTTCCACCTGAGATTTTCATGACCGATGTCCGCAGCTTTCGATCCGAGCGTAGGGAACACGCGCACGCACCGACAGGAACTGCGTCACGGCATCGCGCGGCCGCTGCAGTCGCAGCGTTATGTCATCCGGCCAGGCGGTAACAGGGTTTGTATTCCGAACCCGGCAGTTTCATGCGGCCCTGCGTGACGAAAGCGCGCAACAGATCGTCCAGCAGCCGCATCACGCCGGAGTCGCCACTCAGCTCGTACGGCCCGTCCGCTTCGATGGCCTTGATGCCGTGCTCCTTCACGTTGCCGGTGACGATTCCGGAAAACGCCCGGCGCAGGTTCGCTGCGAGCTGGCACGGTGGCTGCCCGAGGTGCAGATCGAGCGCACGCATCGAATCGTGCGTCACCTCGAACGGCAGGAGAAAGTCCGGCCGGATGCGCAGCAGCCAGTTGAAATTGTAGGAGTCGTTGACCCGGCGACGATGTTCCCGCACCTCCTCGAGTGCACGCGACATCTGACGCGCCGCCTCCGCCGGGTCGCCCGGCACGATCCGCAGCCGCGAGAGCGCCGCGCGGCCCAGCGTGCCTTCCACGAACTGCGCGATACGCTCGAAATACGCGCCACTATCCTTCGGACCTGTGAGAATCACCGGCATCGGCTGATTCGCGTTCTCCGGGTCGAGAAGGATGCCGAGCAGATACAGGATCTCCTCCGCGGTGCCGGCACCACCCGGAAATACCATGACGCCGTGGCCGAGCCTCACGAAAGCCTCGAGCCGCTTCTCGATGTCCGGCATGATCACGAGCTGGTTGACGATCGGATTCGGCGGCTCCGCAGCGATGATGCCGGGCTCGGTGATGCCGATATAGCGGCCGCCGGTGATGCGCTGCTTCGCGTGACCGATGTTGGCGCCCTTCATCGGGCCCTTCATGGCGCCCGGACCACATCCGGTGCATACGTCGAGCCCGCGCAGGCCGAGTTCGTAGCCGACCTTCTTCGTGTAGTCGTACTCCTCCCGGCTGATCGAATGCCCGCCCCAGCAGACCACGAGATTGGGCGGCGCCTTGTGGTTCAGGACATGGGCATTGCGCAGGATGTGAAACACCGCATTGGTGATCGACTGCGGGTCCTTGAGGTCGAAGCGGGTGCTGTCATTGATCTCGTTCGAGATGAAGACCACGTCGCGCAAAACCGCGAACACGTGCTCCTTGATGCCGCGGATCATTGCACCGTCGACGAAGGACATCGCCGGAGCGTTGCGGATCTCGAGCTTGACGCCCCAGGGATGGCGCACGATCTCGATCCCGAAATCGCGGTAGCGCTCGAAGATCTCGCGTGCGTCGTCGGTCTCGCTGCCGGAATTGAGCACCGCGAGCACGCAGCGGCGAAAGAGCGGATACAGGCCGCGCTGGCTCGAATCGAGCAGCTGGTCGATCTCCTCCTGGGACAGGGTTTCGAGGCTGCCGCGCGGCCCGATGCGGGCGTCGACGAATTCCGGGATGACGATGCTGGTTTCCATCCCCGCCACGCTAGCGCGTGTCAGGGCCGGATGTCGATCGGCACGTGATCGGGCGTGAGCAGCCAGATTTCGAGCATGTCGGCATTCGACACGGCAATACAGCCGTCGGTCCAGTCGGTCCGTTCGTAGTATTCAGGCGTGCGCTTCAGTTCGTTCGGCAGCCCATGGATCATGATCGCGCCGCCGGCATCCCAACCGTTGCGACGGGCGTGGCGCACATCGGCAGCGCTCGGATACGAGACCTGGATCGAAAGGAAATAATCGCTGCGCGGATTGCGGCGGGTGAGGCTGTAGCTGCCCTCGGGAGTGCGGAAGTCGCCCGAGCGCTCCTTGTGGCCCACCGGATTCAGGCCGAGCGCGATCCTGTACTCACGCAACACCTGGCCGCGACGCAGGAGCTGCAGGCGACGCTCGCCCTTCAGGACGAGCACCTTGTCCGCCACCGGCAGACTCTCGGCTGCGGGCTCGACAACCGAAACACGCTGCGCACCGGGCAAGGTGTCGGCAGTGGCTGCAACAGCAAGCAGCACGCCCGCGAGTGCGGCAAGGACCGGCAGCGAGTGGCGCGCGAGTGACCTCATGGCCGGAATTATAGGTACCAGGGGCGCCGGAAGCGACGGTACGCCTGTCGCGACGCGATACACCTCGCAGATCGCGGCAAAACGTGCAGCGTGTCACGTTCGCGCAGAGCACTCTGGCCCGCAGCCCGCAGCCCGTTGCCCATTGCCCGTAGCCCGCAGCCCGGCAACGGCGGCACTCAGCTCTCCTCCACTCGCGGCACGACGACTTGTGCGCCCGGCCGCAGATCGCCGAGATCCGCATCGGGGTTGTATTGCTGCAGCAGCCAGGTGGGCACGCCGGCGTAACGTTGCGAAATGCTCCACAGGGAATCACCGCGGCGCACGACATAGATTTCGGTGCCGAGTATGCGATGCGTTTCGAAGAAATTGGCCTGCAGCGCATAGTGGTAATCGCGGCGCTTCTGCTCGAACTGGGCCGCCCCCACCTTCGACAGATCGAGCTTCAGCTTGCGCCCGACCAGCACTGGTTGCCCCCCGCGAAGGCCATTCAGCGCGCGCAGGCGCGCTGCGCTCACGCCAGCCCAGTCCGCATAATGTCCAAGCGTCTCTGCTGCGACGACGCGTATCGTGTGATCCGCGGCGACACTGTAGTCGACCGCATCGGTAGTCGACTGCGCAGGCTCGGCACCCGCAACGAGTGCCGGCCCGAGAGCTTCCGCTTCACCTGCGGAAACCGGCTCGGCACGGCTCGCGCGCCGCGCGCCGGCAACGGCAGCCGCTTCGTCTTCCTTGCTCTCCCGCACCGCGGTCGTGCTTGTCTCGGCTGCCGCCTCAGCAGGTCCGGCGGCCCCGACGCTCGCGAGGAGCTGCAGCCGCTGACCTTCGAAGACGTAGTTCGGATTGCGCAGATTGTTGATCCGCATCAGATCGGCCTCGGTCACGCCGGTTCGCGCAGCAATGGCCGACAGTGACTCGCCCCGCTTTACGACGTGCACGGCTGGGGTCCGCGCCGCAGCCGTCTCGATCGCCTGCCTGCTCACGACCGGCACCACAGGCGCCGCTGCAGGCACAGTGGCAGCCAGCCCCGGCACGAGCGACGGCATGCGGTCCGGCAACCGCAGCGTACGGCCACGCTTCAAGGCAGCGTTCGCGGCGAGACCATTCAGGGCCGCCAGTTCGCGAGTCGGCAATCCGAATCGTTGCGCCACGCTCGCAAGCGTTTCGCCACTGCGCACCCGGTGCGATCGCGATTCGATCTGCGCGACATACTGCTCGGTGGCCGGCAGGCGCTGCGCAAGTTGCTCGCCCGTCAGCCGCTGCACGTTGCCCGGCAACCGCAGACGGTAACCGCGCGGTACCAACCGCTCGCCGCTCCAGACCGCCGGCAGCAACGCCGGATTGAGGGCGCGCAGGGCCGCGCGCTCGACGGGAATGCTTCGCTCGAGCGCCCGGACCGGGACGAAGGCTGGCAGCGCCACTTCGCTGAACTTCGCTTCGGGCGCGCGCTCGATGGGCCCGAAGTACTTCTCCGGATTCTGCTCGATCGTGAGGGCCGCGAGAAAGGACGGATAGAAATTGCGTGACGCGAAGCCAAATGACGCACTCTTGTACGTGCGGTTGATGCGCACATAGTCAGTTGTGCCCGTGGCCTCGATGGCGCGCCGCATGCCCGCCGCACCGTGGTTGTACGCCGTCAGGGCGAGCGGCCAGGTGCCGAGCAGCCGGTAGTTGTACGAGAGCAGCTGCGCAGCGCCCTCGGTCGCACGGAACGGATCCATGCGTTCGTCGACTGCACTGTCGATGCGCATGTAGCGGCGGCCAGTCGAGCGCATGAACTGCCACAAGCCCGCGGCACCCACTTTTGAATAGGCAGCCGGATTGAACGAGGACTCCACATGAGGCAACGCCGCGATTTCGGGTGGCAGGCCGAGGTTGGCGAGCGTCTGGGCGATATGCGCCTCCCAGGTACCTGCACGCACGAGTCCTGCATGGAAACGGTCCGCCTGCCCGAGTTGAAAGCGGATGCCTTCGCGCGCCGTCTTCAGGCGCTCGGTGGAGGCCTTGCCCCAGAGCTTGCTGACACGCAATTCCTCATCCGTGAGGGACTCGGGTGCGGGATGAGTCGCGAGCCGCTCGAGGATCGCCTGGTAGCGTTTGCGCGCCTCGTCGACCCCTGCGGCGCGCTGCTTCGGCTGGCTGTTTGGCGCGAAGCGCAAGGTCTCGTAGATGACCGACAGATCGCGCTCGTCGTGCAGAAAACCGTCGTTGGTCGTGATCTGCGAGTAGACCCGGATCCAGAAGTCGATGTCCGCCTGCAACTCGGGCGGGCGCGGCATGGCATCCTGAGCCGACTGGGCGCGCGCGAAATCCGTCGCACCGCAGAACGCTATCGCAAGCACCACGAGGGCCGCCACGTGGATGCGTGCGCTCACGCGACTCATCGGATTCATCATCACCTCACACCCGTTGCACAACCTGACGACTGTCGAAATTCCTGACAGTCCGCGCACACTTCGCGCTCAGCGCCGGCGCACGCGCCGCCGTCGGAGCCCGCCAATTGCGGCACGGCTCACATATTGACACCGGTTCGCGCGCGCGCACCCGACATAATCCCGAATACGTGAAGCATGGCACAAGCCTTGCTCCTCTCCTCACCGGGCGGCGATCGCGCCGCGCAACCGGCAAAGGTGCTTCACGATGACCATCAGACCCTCGCTCTCGCTCGCGATTCTTTCATTCACGCTCGGCACCGTCGCTCATGCGACCCCGATCAATACCTCAAGCGCAAACGGCGAGCAGAATCTGCAGCAGATCCTCGATGGCATCACGGTCGGGGGCACAAGCAGCGTCGATGTCGTCACCGACCAGTATGCAAACGATGCGTTGTGGTCGCTCGGCGGCTCGGGCGGGGCGTTTTCGCAGATCGTCATCGAGCTTGCCGGCAACGCGCCGATCAACAGCTTCGGCATCTATGACGCGACGGATCCGGCGAAGTTCGTCGAGATCTTCTCGGGGCCGGCCACTGCGGGAACCGCGTCGGCTCGCGCCACGTTCTCGATCATGGACGATGGCCAGGTCGTGCGCAATCTCACAGACGAGACGGGCATTCATTTCGCCGGCAATCTTTTCGGCTTCTATCTTTCCGCTCCAGGCCATACCTGGTACTCAGAGGCCGCGCGCAATGCGGACGCCGCCGATCATATGGTCGCCTACCAGGGCACCGGCGACACGGTGAAGATCGGCAACACGATCGCGGGACCTTGGGCGAGCAATGAATTCGTCATGGCCTGGGAAGATCTGGCCAGCAGCCAGTGGGACCATGACTACAACGACTTCGTCGTGATGGTCGAGTCGGTGAACGGCGTGAGCGTGCCGGAGCCCGGCACACTCGCCCTCCTAGCTTTCGGACTGGCCGGCCTCGCGCTTGCGCGGCGCCGCCAGACCGCCGCCGGATAACTACAAGAAGAAGCACTCCTCAGCAAGCAAGCGACCATGGCCCCGTTGTGAGCGGGGCTTTTTTTCTTGTCCCATTTCCGGGTTACCAGCGACGGACCTCGCGCTTGTATGCTGCAAAGCTGTCGCCGAAGAGTGCGGCGAGGGCGCGTTCCTCGGGCGCGATCTGGAAGCGGTTCATGTAGAGGACGAAGAGCGGAGTAATGAGGAGCGCCAGTACATTCGACAGATAGACGGCCCACGCCACGAGACACAGCAGGAGACCCAGATACATCGGGTTGCGGGTGAAACGGAATGCCCCGGTGCGCACGAGCGCCGATGCCGCGGCGGGAGTGGTGGGGTTGACGGTCGTTTTCGCGCGCCTGAAGGTCAGGACACCTGAAATCGCGAGGCCAACTCCGCAGCCCGCGAGCGCGACCGCTGCGGCAATGCGCGTCACGCCAGGCAGCGCCAGAGGTGGCACGAGCCTCGCTGCCGACCACATCAACAGCCCCGTGAGGAGCGCCACGACGGGCGGCGGAATTTTCAGTTCGAGCGAATTCATGGGGTCAAGCCGCGACCGATTCGGCTATCTGCACGCGATTGCGGCCCGAGCGCTTGGCGGCGTAAACCGCGGCATCCGCTCGCGCGATCAGTTGCTCGCCCCAGACGCCGAGTCTGTCGCTCGCCGCCACCCCGATACTGCAGGTCAGCTGTATTGGTGGACCAAAACCCTCGACGCGCACCTCGGCGATGCGCTCGCGGATACGCTGCGCGATCAGGTCGGCGGCGGCGACGTCCGCGCTGCTCAGGATCACGACGAACTCCTCGCCGCCGTAGCGGCCGATCACGTCCGAGTGTCGCAACTCTGCCTGGATGGGCGCAATGATCGCGGCAAGACAGGCATCGCCCGCCTGGTGCCCCCACGTATCGTTGATGGCCTTGAAGTGGTCGAGATCGATGAAGAGGAGCGCGATCGGCAGGCCGCGCGCTTGCGCGCGGGCGCAGGCCGCGTCGAGCCGCTCGATCAGCGAGCGGCGGCTGAGTACCCCCGTGAGCGCATCGGTCTGGGCACGGCGCTCCGCTTCGGACAGCGCAACGCGCTGCTCGCGCAGCCGGTCGGCCACTCCGAGCGCGATCAGGATGGCCGCCGCAACCATCGACAGGGGCAGACCGTAATACAGCAGGAATTCCGCATTCCCGGCGCTGGTGAACAGCAGCCGCAACGCGGTCGCGATCGTGAAGGCCTCAAGCAGCGCCCAGGCAAGAAGGAACCAGCCCGCAGGGCGACTGCCGCGCCGCCAGGCAAGCAGGGCTGCGGCGAGCGTGAAAACCGCCGCGCCGAGAAACACGATGTTCCCGATCGCTGCAATCACTCCACCGAATCCGTCCTTCGACAGGAAATTCGAGAATGCGAGCACGGTGAATGCGGCCGCGAACCAGCCGAAAGCGCGGTACGCCCGTGGCGCATAACGCCTGAGATCGGCGATCTCGCGTACGAACAGGCACGCCATGGTCCCGCTCAATGCTGCCGGCACATTCCATGCGTGCTGCGTCAGCGGCGTCGCGAACGAGAGCCAGGGCCAGTCGAAGCCCTGCCCGGAGAGATAAGCGATATAGAGCGCCTGCAGGGCAAAGAGACCCGCATAGAGCAGGAACAGGCGATCCTTCAGCACGAGCCAGATCAGCAGCGCAGCGACAGCGACTGCCATCAGGGCGCCGAAAGCGAGTGTAATCATGCGTGCATGTCCGGCGCCGCGAGCAAGCACCCCATCGAGCCTGCCGGTGCCGAATTGCAGTACTTCAGCGCCGCGTCCGGGCGCCGCTTCCACCCGCGCAAACAATGCATCGGCCGCAGTCAGCGGGACCGGCAGCGCATACACGGCTTCCTGCGTGCCACTGAAGCCCGGCAATGCCGTTGCCAGCGCGAGCGGCCGCATCCCGCGCACACCGCCCGCTTCACGCGCAAATACCTGCACGGCGAGTTGGCGGCCCTTCTGGATGACCAGGGCCGAATCGCCGTTGCGGACGGCAGGCTCGCGGGCAATCAGGCGCAGCCAGAAAGGTCCGCCACGCAGGCGCAGCTCACGATAGTCGTAGGCACCGAAGCGGGCGCCGAGCGCGCTGCTTGCGACGTCGGCAGGCGCCGGGTCGCCTGCCGATGCATCGAGAGCTTCAATGTCGAAGGCGGGCGCCGCGGCCGATGCGGCCGATGCGGCCGATGCGAGGGTGCATCCCAGCAACCATGCCACGAACAAGCCCCGCACCCTGTACTCCCTCTGATCGGACCCGGACAGGAAGTATCAGCGAACCCGCCGGAGGCGCAAGTCGCCAGACGGATGAGAGCCGCGCTACGGGCTGCGGGCGACGGGCTGCGGGCAATGGGCGACGGGCGGCGGGCCAGAAGGCGCTGCCCTCGTGGTCGTGCCGAATCCAGCTACGCCGTGCGGTGATCGACGCAGAATCCTCTCGTTTTGCGATTGGTCAAGGCGTCGGGGGCATCAGGGATGCCGAAGCATCGCTCCCCGTTGCGGGCGAAGGCGTGCGTGAGCGCGCTCTGGCCCGCCGCTCGTTGCCCGTTGCTCGTTGCCCGTAGCCCGTCGCCCGTCGCCCTCAGCCGCACTTCGAGTCACCGCAGTTGAGGCAGGTCATGCAGCCGTCCATCATTACGACGGCTGCCGTGCTGCATTTGGAGCACAGTTGCGCGCCATCCGGGAAATGCGCCTTCGAGAATGCATCCGACTGCTTCTGCCGCTCCTCGAACTCGGCGCGCTTCTCGGCTATGAATTTCTGCTGGTGCGCATCGGGCCCGGGCACCCGCAGCAGGCCGATCATCTGCAGATGCTTCTCGATCACGTAGCCGAGCTCGGCGATGATCGAGGGCATGAACTTGCCGCCCGGCTGCCAGTAGCCGCCGCGCGGATCGAACACGGCTTTGAGCTCCTCGACGAGGAAAGTGACGTCGCCGCCCTTCCTGAACACCGCCGAGATGATGCGCGTCAGCGCCACGATCCACTGGTAGTGGTCGAGGTTCTTCGAGTTGACGAATATCTCGAACGGCCGGCGCTGCTCGTGCTCGGTGCCCTCATTCAGCACGATATCGTTGATCGTCACGTACATCGCGTGATCCGACACCGGCGTCTTGATCTTGTAGGTCGAGCCGACCAGCATCTCGGGGCGCTGGATCTCCTCGTGCATGCGGATGACCTTCGCCGAAGCTGGCGCAGCCTGCGCTTCAGGCGCCTTGTCTTCCGGCTTCTTCACGCGGTACTTGGTGATCTTCCTGTCGAATTTCATGGTGCTCACGCTCAAAACTTTCCGTAATAGCCTTCTTTGAGGGCGTCGAACAGGTTGGCGGCGGTGTGCATCTCGCCGTCATACTCGATCTCCTCGTCGCCGCGCACTTCGACCTCGCTGCCGTCGTCGAGCGTGAAGACATAGGTTGTATTCCTGAGGTCCTCCTCCTTCACGAGCACGCCCTGGAACGCTTCCGGGTTGAAGCGAAAGGTGGTGCAACCCTTCAGATCCTTCTCGTGGGCGTAGAGGTAGATGTCCTTGAAATCCTCGTACCGGTAATCGGTCGGCACGTTCGCGGTCTTCGAGATGGACGAATCGACCCACCTCTGCGCCGCCGCCTGGATGTCGACGTGCTCGCGCGGCGTGATGTCATCGGCAGCCGTGAAATAGCCGGGCAATTTCTCGCCTTCGGCGTCGGCACCGGGCATGGCCTTCGGGTTCACGAGCTCGCGATAGGCGAGGAGCTCGAAGGAGAAAACGTCGATCTTTTCCTTCGTCTTGCGACCCGGGCGGATCACGTTGCGGAAATAGTGATGCGCAAACGATGGCTCGATGCCGTTCGAGGCATTGTTCGCAAGTGACAGCGAGATCGTGCCGGTGGGCGCGATCGAGCTGTGATGGGTGAAGCGCGCGCCAACCTCGGCGAGCTGTTCGACGAGCCTCGGAGCCACCTCGGCCACGCGCTGCATGTAGCGGCTGTATTTCGCATGCAGCAGCCGCCCCGGAATCCGTGCGCCCGGCTTCCAGCCATCGGCAGCCATCTCGGGCCGCTTGCGCAGCATGGCTTTCGTGACCTCGAACTCCTCCTTCATGATCGGCGCCGGACCCTTCTCGCGCGACAATTCGAGCGCCGCTTCCCAGCCCGCGACCGCCATCTCGCGCGCGATATCCTCGGTGAACTTCACCGACTCCGGCGAGCCGTACTTCATGCCAAGGAGCGTGATCGTGCTGCCAAGGCCAAGGAAGCCCATGCCGTGGCGGCGCTTGCGCAGGATCTCGTCGCGCTGCTGTTCGAGCGGCAGGCCGTTCACCTCGACCACGTTGTCGAGCATGCGGGTGAACACGCGTACCACTTCACGGTACTCGTTCCAGTCGAACTCGGCGAACTCGGTAAATGGGTTGCGGACGAACTGCGTGAGGTTCACCGAGCCGAGGAGACAGGAACCGTACGGCGGCAGCGGCTGCTCACCACAGGGATTCGTGGCGCGGATGTTTTCGCACCACCAGTTGTTGTTCAGCTCGTTGACGCGATCGATCAGGATGAAACCGGGCTCGGCGAAATCGTAGGTGGACGACATGATGACGTCCCACATGCGCCGCGCCGGCAGCGTCTTGTAGATCTTGCAGGCAACGAGACCCTCGTCGGACGATACATAGTTCTCCGTCGTCGGCCACTCACGCCACACGAATTTCGTGGCATCCGAGAGATCGGGCTGCTCGGCTTCGAACTCGCGTATCGAGAGAGGAAACGCCAGCCGCCAGTCACCGTTCTCACGCACGGCGCGCATGAACTCGTCGGTGACGAGAAGAGACAGGTTGAACTGGCGCAGACGACCGTTCTCGCGCTTGGCGCGGATGAACTCCATGGCGTCCGGATGCCCGACGTCGAAAGTGCCCATCTGCGCACCACGACGGCCACCGGCCGACGACACCGTGAAACACATCTTGTCGTAGATATCCATGAACGACAGCGGGCCCGAGGTATAGGCCCCCGCGCCCGACACGTAGGCGCCGCGCGGGCGCAGGGTCGAGAACTCGTAGCCGATGCCGCAGCCGGCCTTGAGGGTGAGGCCCGCCTCATGGACCTTCTGCAGGATGTTGTCCATCGAATCCCGGATTGTTCCGGATACTGTACAATTGATCGTTGAAGTTGCTGGTTTGTGCTCTAAAGCACCGGCATTCGAAGTCACCCGGCCGGCCGGGATCGCACCCCGACGCAGGGCCCAGAGGAAGCGCTCGTACCATTCTTCGCGAACGGGCGCAGCCTCGACGTCCGCCAGTGCCCGGGCGACCCGCTTGTAGGTGTCGTCCATGGTCGCATCGATCGGCGAACCGTCTTTCGCGGTGAGCCGATACTTCTTGTCCCAGATGTCGAGCGAGGCCTCCTGGAAAGGAATGGCGCTCACGTCCTTGGGTTCGATTTTCACAACGCTGTTCAAACTGCCGCTCCCCAGCCGATGTTCTTCTCAAAAGCAGCGGCCGCGCCATGTGACAGCGACCACCCGGATGACCCCAACCCGGGAGATCCCGCGGCGCTCTCGCGACACAAGATCTTGTGTTGGGGAAGAGAGCCTAATTACGTGAAATCACCTCGTCAAGACTCCTGGCAGCAACTTTTGCGGTATAAAGATTTGTTGTATTATCAACATGTTACGAAACACTCCGCGGTCATGCGGCGTGTCGGGTGCTGCATGTGCACACGCGGGGTCCGGTGAGCGACATGTCTATATCTTGTGGATGAAAGTGGTCCGCAGAAGGGGCTTGAAAAACCATTTAAGGGCCGGAAATCAGTCCCGCGCGCTGCTGGCGCGACCCCTGCAACGACACCCGCTATCTCGTGCGCGCCGACCTGCGCGGCGTACGCCATGGTGCCGACTTCGCCCTTGCTAGAATCGGCCGCATGAGCCTTCGCCCTGTCGCCATCGCTTTGACCCTCGTACTGGCACTGACACCGCTGCCGTCACCGGTTGCAGCGCAGAGCGCCGCCCCGGTGCCGACACTGGCACCGATCATCAAGCGCGTCTCCCCCGCCGTCGTGAACATCGCGACGCGCGGCACGATCAAGCAGCGCGGGCCGCAGAACCCGCTGCTCGACGATCCTTTCTTCCGTCGCTTCTTCGACGTGCCACCCGGCGGGGGAATGCGCGAACGGCAGTTCCAGAGCGCCGGCTCCGGCGTGATCGTCGATTCGAAGAACGGTTACGTGCTGACCAATGCACACGTCATCGAAAATGCGAGCGAGATCACTGTCACGCTGCAGGATGGCACCGATCTCAAGGCCGAAGTCGTCGGCAGCGACACGCCCTCCGATGTCGCGGTCCTCAAGGTCAAACAGGAAGGCCTCGTACAGCTGCCCTTCGGCGATTCGGGCCGGCTCGAAGTGGGCGACTACGTGGTTGCAATCGGCAATCCCTTCGGGCTGCAGCACACGGTGACCCAGGGTATCGTCAGCGGCCTCTCCCGCTCGGGGATTACCGACGGATATGAGGACTTCATCCAGACCGACGCGTCGATCAACCCGGGCAATTCCGGCGGCGCGCTCGTCAACCTGCGCGGCGAGCTGATCGGCATCAATACCGCGATCCTCTCGCGCAGCGGTGGCAATATCGGCATCGGCTTTGCGATCCCGGCCAACATGGCGAAGAACGTCATGGAGCAGCTCGTGAAGTACGGCGCGGTCAAGCGTGGCCTGCTCGGCGTGAGCGTGTACACGGTGACACCCGACATTGCGCAGTCGCTTGGCCTCAAGGACACGAGCGGCGCGCTCGTCTCGGAAGTCGTCCCCGGCTCGCCCGCCGACGGCGCCGGCATCCGGCCAGGAGATGTGATCACCTCGATCAACGGCCAGAACGTCAAGTCGAATACCGATCTGCAAAACTCGATTGGCCTGCTGCGCGTCGGCGACAAGGTCGACGTCAGTTACATCCGTGATGGCAAGCCGCGTCACGTCATGGCAGTGATTGCCGAAACACCCGCGGATGCGGCAGCACGTGACAGCGAGGACGACAGGGAAGCCGCGCCGGACCTGCATCGCGGCCTCATCGGCGCGCAACTCACCGATGCACCGAACGCCGGTGGCGTGCAGGTGCGCTCCGTCGCGGCCGGAAGCCCCGCAGCGCTCGCCGGCCTGCGCGCGAACGACGTGATCGTGAAAGCCAACCGCACCCTCGTCGGAAACCTGCGCAATCTGCGCGAGGCGGCACGCGGCGCGACCTCGCTGGTGCTCACAGTGCGCCGCGGCAATACCGCGCTGCTGATTCCGCTTCGTTAGGGCGCGCCTGCATCGGCTTCACCCCCGCGTGGTGCCGGTGTTTGCAGCGACCGGCTTCCCGCAAAGGGCCATGCGGCCCCCGCTGGGTCCCGCAGCAAGCTCCTTGACGGCTGCATAGAAGCGCGGCAGTTCACCGCCAGCCGCGCGCAGCATGCGCTCGAATCCGGGCACGCAGCCGAAATAGGTAGCCACCGAGGCGAGGTGGGCGTTGTTGAGCCCGACGTCGAACCAGCGCGCATAGCCACTCGCCATGCCGGAGCGCTGCTCGAAGGCACGCAGATCATCGACGAGGGCACGAAGAATGGCGCGCTTCCCTGCGCGCATGTCCGGCGCAGCAAGTGGCGTGGCATACAGGCGCCGCAACTCGGCGCGGCGCGCCGCAAAGAGCGCGGCGATTTCCGCTTGCGCGACGCGACGCTTCTGCCACATCACGAGCTTCTCCGGCGTGCCGCGTGCGACGAGCCAGCGCGTGAGGCTCTCCTGCTCGACGGTGACGGCGAACGCCTCGTTGAAGGCTGAGTCGCCCGGCGCCCAGGCCACCTGGTGCGCGAGTTCATGAAAGATCACCGCGGCAAGCTGCTCGTCTCCGTAGGCAAGCATGCTCGAGAGCACCGGATCGGCAAACCGTCCGAGTGTCGAATAGGCCGCAACCCCGCCCACGACCACGTCGTAGCCGCGCGCTTCGAGCGCAAGCGCGTAGTCGCGCGCGCGCCGCTCGCTGAAATAGCCGCGATAGGCGACGCATCCGGCCACCAGGAAACACCACTCGCGCGGCACCACGGAAAACTCCGGCGCCACAACCACATTCCACACCACATACTCGCGACCGATCGCGGCGTACTGCCTGTAGCTGCCGTTGTCGGGCAATCCAAGTTCCTGCGAAGCAAAATCGCGCACGGCCACGATCTGCGCAAGCCGCGCGCGCAGCTGCGGCGAGGTGGCCGGGTCCGCCTCGATGGCGGGAATCGGCCGGCGCGCGGCCATCACCTGCCATTGCCCCGCCGCGGCCTGCGCCAGATAGAGCGTGCCGCAGCCGGACAAGGGCAGCGCCGCGAGACACGCGAGCAGTCGGACGTCGAGTAACATGCGCGCATGCGAGTGTACTTGGTCGGTGGCGCCGTTCGGGACGCAATCCTGGGGCTGCCCGTGCGCGAGCGCGATTGGGTCGTGACAGGCGCGACGCCGGAAGAGCTCGGGCGCGCGGGCTACAAGTCGGTCGGCCGCGAGTTCCCGGTGTTCCTGCACCCTGAATCAGGGGAGGAATACGCGCTCGCGCGTCTCGAGAGGAAGACCGGTCCGGGTTACCGGGGCTTCGTTACAGTGTTCTCCCCGGACGTCACGCTCGAAGACGACCTCGCGCGACGCGACCTTACGGTGAACGCGATGGCGCGGTCCGCGGAAGGCGACCTCGTCGATCCGCATGGTGGCCAGCGCGATCTTGCAGCACGCGTGCTGCGCCACGTATCGCCGGCATTTGTCGAAGACCCGGTGCGCATCCTGCGCGTCGCGCGCTTTGCCGCGCGCTTCGCTCCGCTCGGTTTCACTGTAGCCCCTGAAACGCTCGCCCTGATGCGCACGATGGTCGGGAACGGCGAGGTCGCTGCGCTCGTCGCGGAGCGTGCGTGGCAGGAAACCGCGCGTGCGCTAGCGACCGAACGCCCCGACATCTACTTCGAAGTGCTGCGCGAGTGCGGCGCGCTCGCCAGCGTGTTTCCCGAGATCGATGCCCTGTTCGGCGTACCGCAGCCGGAAAAATGGCACCCCGAGATCGATGCGGGCGTGCACACGCTGATGGTGGTACGCCAGGCAGCGGCGTTGAGTACGGCCGCAACCGTGCGCTTCGCCGCGCTGACGCACGATCTCGGCAAGGCGCGGACGCCACGCGAACGATGGCCGATGCATCACGGGCACGAGGTGGCGAGCGTTGCGCTCATCGATCCGCTGTGCGATCGCCTCAGGGTGCCGAATGACCATCGCGAGCTCGCGAAGCTCGTCGCCCGCTATCACTGCGACGTGCACCGCGCGGCCGAGCTGCGCGCGGCGACGATCCTGACGATGTTCGAGCGTTGCGATGCCTTCCGGCGCCCGGAGCGCCTGGAGGAACTGCTGCTCGCCTGCGAAGCGGACGCGCGCGGGCGCCTGGGCTTCGAAGCGCGCCCGTATCCGCAGGCCGACTATCTGCGCCGATGCTTTGCGGCCGCGAAGATGGTCGTGCTCGATGAGGCCGCCCGGGCTGGCCTCGACGGCGCGACGATCGGCCTGCGCCTGCACGAGCTGCGCGCGCAGGCAATCGGCGCCGTCAAAGCTGGCGCCGCAGGTCCTGCAGCGCAAAGCCGCTGAGCGGCAGGTCGATCGCGCGCGTCAGCGCGATGGCCTTGAACGTCTCGCCCATTTCGGTCGGCAACAGGAGTCGCCGCACTCCGGACGCGCACGCATGCCGGGTAGCGCTGTCTCCGGCGGCCGCAACGTCGCGCTCGATGCCAAGCGCCAGCAGCAGCGCCGCCTGCGTCACGAATCCCGCAACCGCAAGGCCTGCATCAGCTGCCGCCTCCGCCACGGCGGTGAAGTCGACCCAGGCCGTGATGTCCTGAAGCCCGACATTCACAAATGGCTCACCGTGGGCCCGGTGACGGAAGTGACACCGGAGCGTGCCGCCAGTCCGATCAGGGTGATAGAGCGCCGCGCGTGGCAGGCCGTAATCGATGGCGAGCACGAGACCGCGATCCAGACAGGCTGCCAGACTGGCGATCCACGCCGCGAGCGACGGGCACAGCTCGCCGCGGTAGCCTTCGGGCAGCGCATCTGCCACAAGTCCGTCTGGCAGCGCGAATTCACCCGCCAGCCCGACTTCACACAGTGCGCCATCCGCATCGAGACCGACTCCGAGCCGCTGCGCTCGTCCCTCGCGCATCACGAAACGCTCGCACGGCAATGCATCGAGCACTTCGTTCGCAAGCAGCACGCCTGCCAGCGGCGCTTCGGGCAACCGGTCGAGCCAGACGACACGCGCGGCAAGTGGCGGGGTGAGCAGTGCCAGGCGTTCCTGCTGCCGCGCACGCAGATCTGCGCTCACTTCGAGTATGAAATAGCGCTCCGGCAACGTGCCGAGCGAGGCGAGAGTCTCCATCACGGTGGCAGCGAGCGCACCGGTACCCGCACCGAACTCGAGGATCGAGCCACCCGTCTCTGCGAGCACCTCACGGCACTGGCGTGCGAGGCAGCGACCGAAGAGCGGCGAGATCTCGGGCGCCGTGGTGAAATCGCCGCCGGCACCGAACTTGCGCGCCCCCGCGCTGTAGTAGCCGAGGCCCGGAGCGTAGAGTGCGAGCGCCATGAACTCGGCGAAGCTGATGGCCCCGCCCGCTTCCCGGATGCGTGCGTGGATCGCCTCGAGCACGCGCGCCTCGTGCGCCCGCTCTTCGGCTGTCAGTGTAAGCTCAAGCGCCATGATCACCCCGACATCGAATGCCGCCGCGCTCGCCGGCAGAACAGTGCTTGTGACCGGCGGCGCGCGGCGCGTGGGCGCCGAGATCGCCCGCACGCTGCATGCCGCGGGCGCGCAGCTCGCGGTCCACTACCGCAATTCGACCGCGGAGGCAGAAGCGCTCGTGGCACAGCTCAACAGCGCGCGATCCCGGTCGGCGATCGGCATACAGGCGAATCTCCTCGACACCTCGCAGCTCTCGCGCCTGGTCGAGACATTGCTCGCGGCATTCGGCCGCCTCGACGTGCTCGTCAACAACGCTTCCACCTTCTATCCGACGCAAATCGGTGCCATCACCGAAGCGCACTGGAACGACCTCCTCGGCACGAACCTCAAGGCGCCGCTCTTCCTGTCGCAGGCGGCCGCACCTGCGCTGGCTGCGGCGCGTGGTCTCATCATCAACATTGCCGACATCCACGGCCAGCGGCCGCTGCGCCACCACACCACGTATTCGATCGCGAAGGCGGGCCTCGTGATGCTCACGCGCTCGCTCGCGCGCGAACTGGCTCCCGAGGTGCGCGTGAACGCCATTGCGCCGGGCCCCGTGATGTGGCCCGTCGGTGGCGCCGATGAGGAACTGCAGACCGAAATCATCGGGCGCACCGCGCTCAAGCGACTGGGATCGCCACGGGACGTTGCGCTCGCGGCGCGCTACTTCGCGGTCGACGCGCCGTTTGTGACCGGCCAGATTCTCGCCGTCGACGGAGGTCGCAGCGTCACCTGACAGATTGCGTGTGATCACCTGCTCACTCCGGCGGTGGTGCGGGCGCGAGCACCACGGGCACGAGTGCATGTGCGTCACGATCGAAGCGTACCCAGAGTTCGGCGAGCGTGAGACCCATGGTCGGATGCCGCATGTCGGGGGCCACTTCCGCAGCGGGCCCAAGCATGTAGGGCCGCTTCACGAGATCCGGCCGGGGCAGCCGCAGACCGGGTGACTCGAACACGAGATCTCCGTACAGCAGCAGGTCGAGATCCATCGCGCGCGGCGCCCACTTCGGCGCACTGCGCTCGCGGCCATAGCGTGCTTCGATTGCGTGCAGGCGCTCGAGAATCGCCGCAGGCGATAGCGGGCTGTCGAAGGCCGCCACGAAATTGATGAAATCCTTGCCCTTGAAGCCAACGGCGGCATTGCGATAGGCCGTCGAGAAACGCACGCCGGGAAACTCGCGCGCGAGATCACCCATCGCCGCGGCGAGCCGACGCTCGGGTTCGATGTTGCTGCCAGCTGCGACCAGCACCTGCATCATGGATTGGCGTCGCGCGTTCGCTCGATCATGACACCGACGTCGCGTGAACCGCGGATCGCGCCCGGCTTGTTGACCGACACGCGCACCCACTCGACGGCGAACTCGCCGAGGATCAGCTGCGCAATGCGCTCGGCGAGTGTCTCGACGAGCTGGAACTGCGACTCCCCGACGAAGGCGATCACGCGCTTTGCAACTTTCTTGTAGTCGAGCGTGTCCTCGACCCGATCCCGTACTGCGGCCGCGCGACAGTCGACGGGCAGTTCGAGGTCGATGACGACCGTCTGCCGGATCCGGCGCTCCCACTCGATGAAGCCGATCACGCAGTCGACGGCGAGACCACGCAGAAATACCCGGTCGGGCACGCTATGACTCATTCGCTGTTCCTTCCGCCTCGCAGGGCACATTCAGACTCTCGAGCGGCCACTGTGCCCGTGCCTCGATTGCCAGTCCGGCACACTCGCCGGCGGTGAGGCGCGCGAGTCCGGCGACCGCGATCATCGCGGCATTGTCGGTGCAGAACTCGATACGTGGATAGTGCACGCGCAAACCCTGCCGCGCTGCTGCGATCGAAAGCGCATCGCGCAAGGCACGATTCGCGCCAACTCCACCCGCTACGACCAGTGTGTCGAGCCCGGTTGCCTCGAGCGCGCGCAAAGCCTTCGTCACGAGCGTTGCAACGATCGCATCCTCAACGCCACGCGCGATATCAGCGCGGCGCGCCGGGTCGAAGCCGGGGGCCTTCACGACGAGACTCACGGCCGTCTTCAGGCCCGAGAAGCTGAATTCGAGTCCGGGGCGGTCCAGCATCGGACGGGGAAACGCGTAGGCGCCGGGGCGCCCGCTCTCTGCGAGGCGCGCCAGCTCGGGACCGCCGGGGTACGGCAGGCCAAGGAGCTTCGCGGTCTTGTCGAATGCTTCCCCTGCCGCGTCGTCGCGCGTCTCACCGAGCAGCCGGTAGGCGCCGATGCCACGCACTTCGATCAGCATCGTATGCCCGCCCGAGACCAGGAGCGCGACATGCGGAAACGCGGGTGGATCAGGCTCGAGCAGCGGCGCGAGCAGATGCCCTTCGAGGTGGTGCACGCTCACGGCCGGCACGTCCCAGGCATAAGCAAGGCTGCGCGCGAGTGCAGCGCCTGTCAGAAGCGCCCCGATGAGGCCGGGACCGGCCGTGTAGGCAATACCGTCGATATCCGCGCGCGTCGAGCGGGCCTCGACGAGTGCGGCGCGAACGAGTGGCACGAGCCGACGCACGTGATCGCGCGAGGCGAGTTCCGGCACGACACCACCATACAGGCGGTGCAGCTCGATCTGCGAATAGAGCTCGTGCGCGAGGAGGCCCCGCTCCGTGTCGAGGACCGCGACAGCACTTTCGTCACAGGAAGATTCGATGGCGAGCACGCGCATTTTGCGTTTTTACCGTGAGGCACTTAGAATTCCCGCCCTTGTGCCCTGAGGGACGGGGCATTATTCCAGTCAAATCAATGAGTTGAGGTTTAGATGCCGAGCGTTCGTGTACGCGAAAACGAGTTCTTCGACGCCGCGCTGCGCCGTTTCAAGCGCGCGTGCGAGAAAGCGGGCGTCCTCACGGAGCTGCGCCGGCGGGAATTCTACGAAAAGCCGACCCAGGAACGGAAACGCAAGAAGGCCGCCGCCGTCAAGCGGCACCTGAAGCGCAACTCCCGCGACGGCGCGCCCCGGCGCTGAGCCTGCGATGACGCTCAAGGAGCGCATCACTGAAGACATGAAGGCTGCGATGCGCGCAGGCGAGAAGGATCGCCTCGGCGTCATCCGCATGCTGCAGGCCGCCATCAAGCAGCGCGAGGTTGACGAGCGCATCACGCTGGATGATGCACAGGTGGTCGCCGTGCTCGAGAAGATGGTCAAGCAGCGGCGGGAGTCCATCTCGCAGTTTCAGGCCGGCGGTCGTGCCGACCTTGTCGCGAAGGAGACTGCCGAACTCGCGTTGTTGCAGGGTTACCTCCCTGCCCAGCTCTCCGATGCCGAGCTCGACGCGCTCATCACTGCCGCGATCGCGCAGACCGGTGCAGCGTCCGTCAAGGATATGGGCAAAGTCATGGGCATCGTGAAAGGGCAGGCTGCGGGCAAGGCCGACATGGGTGCCGTGGGCGCCCGCATCAAGGCGCGTCTCGGCGCCGCTGGCTGACCCAGCCTACCGCGCCCTCCCCGCCTCCATGCTCGCCGGACGCGGTTTCGCCACCGCCATAGTCCTTGCGCTGATCGTGCTCGCCTGCAGCACCGTCGCGCGGCGTGTCGAGCGCGAGCGCCGCCTCGTCGCCACGTTGCGCGCCCGTGGTGCCATCGACGCTGCGCACGCCCTGCCCCTCGAGGCCCTCAGCAGCGCCGAACGCGATGCGACCCACAATCTGCGCACTGCCGGTGTTGTGGAAATACTGCGCGGACGCTGCCATCTCGTACCCGCTTCAATTGCCCGGTTCAGGCGCAAGCGCACCCGTCTCGTCCTCACGAGCGCCGCGGCGGCCGCGCTCCTCGCGGCGGGTCTCGTGGCGCTGATCCTCGCACGGTGACGCATACTATCCGGCATGGCCGGCCGGATCCCGCAGCACTTCATCGACGACCTGATCGGGCGTACCGACATTGTCGAGCTGATCGGCAGCCGTGTGCCGCTCAAGAAAGCCGGGCGCGAGTTCAAGGCCTGCTGCCCGTTTCATGACGAGAAATCACCCTCGTTCTGGGTGAGCCCCGACAAGCAGTTCTACCACTGCTTCGGCTGCGGCGCGCACGGTACTGCGCTCGGCTTCCTGATGAACTACGACCGGCTCGCCTTTCCCGAGGCGGTCGAGGAGCTCGCGTCACGCGCGGGTGTCGAGGTGCCGCGCGAGGGTGGCGGCGATGATCGCCAGCGAAACTCGAACGACGCGCTCTACGAGCTGAACGCTCGCGTTGCGAAACACTTTGCGGACACGCTCGCGGGCGACACGCGGGCGCGTACCTACGTCGCGAAGCGCGGGCTCGACGCCGATTCGGTCGCGCGATTCCAGATCGGCTTTGCCACGAATTCGTGGAACGATGTCCTGCGCCGCTACGGCACGAGCGCCGCGGCGGTCCGCCAGCTCGCCGAACTCGGGCTCGTGATCGAGCGGGAGGGTGGGGAGGCACGCGAGGGCGAGCGGCATTACGACCGCTTCCGCGACCGTCTGATGTTTCCGATTCGTGACGCCCGGGGCCGCACGATCGCCTTCGGCGGGCGCGTGATCGGTGACGGCGAACCGAAGTACCTCAATTCGCCCGAGACCGCCCTCTTTCACAAAGGCCAGGAGCTCTACGGACTGTACGAAGTGCGCCAGAGTCGTGCGAAACTCGCGCGCCTGCTGGTTGTCGAGGGCTACATCGACGTCGTGCGTCTGCACCAGGCCGGGATTCGCTATGCCGTCGCCACGCTCGGGACGGCGACCACGCCCGAGCATCTGAAGCGGATCTTCCGGCTGGTCAGCGAGGTCGTCTTCGCGTTCGACGGTGACCGCGCAGGACGGGCGGCAGCATGGCGCGCGCTCACGAACGCGCTTCCCGAGGTGCGCGAGGGGCGCGAACTGCGCTTCCTCTTTCTGCCGGAGGGACACGACCCCGACACACTGGTCGCGGAAGAAGGCGCGCAGGCCTTTGAGCGGCGGCTCGACAGTGCATTGCCGCTATCCGAGTATCTGGTGCGCGAACTCGGCTCGCGGGCTGATCTCTCCCACGCTGACGGCCGGGCCCACTTCGCCGAGCTCGCTCGGCCGCTCGTCGCGCGGCTGGCACCCGGGGTCTACCGCGAGCTGCTGGTCGGGCGCGTTGCACAAGCGATCGGGCTGCCGCCGGATCGCCTGGCCACGCTGTGGCAGCAGGGCGCCGCACCGACGACCACTCGCGCGCACGCGCCAGCACCGCGATCGCCTGCGAGACCGCGACCGCGTCAAGGCGATGCGGGCCGCCGTGGCCTCGTCGGCCAGGCCGTCCGGGTCCTGCTGCATCATCCGGCTGCGGCGACGAGACTCGACGCAGAACTCATCGCTTCGCTTTCAAAAGTCGAGGAGCCGGGCATTGCGATCCTGCGCGAGCTCCTCGAGGACTTGCGCCGCGACCCGGCAGCGAACACTGCACAGATACTCGAACGATGGCGCGACCGGACGGAGGGTCCGCGACTCGCCCGGCTCGCCATCGAAGAATCGCTGGTAACCGATGCGAAGGCGGCAGGCGCGGAAATCGCGACGGCACTCGCCCGCCTCGCGGCCGGGGCCAGCAAACGCCGCATCGAGGCGCTGCTTGCCAAGAGTCGCAATGCCGGCCTCGATGCAGAGGAAAAGCTGGAACTTCAATCACTTATGAGCGCTCAAGCACCTGTGCCAGTCTCCGCACGCCGGCTGTGATCCCGCCCCGCACAGGGAATTTGGCAGCGTGGGACGTGTCTTTAGTACAATGCACAGCTTTTCCTCGCCGCTCTTTCATTTCCAGTTCCCGATGAATCGGGTGCCGGGGGCGCGAGCACTCATTCGGCACGGGATATGACACGCAAGCAAAAGCCCACAAACGCATCGAAGAAGCCCAGCCCCGCCGACCTCCGCAAGACCGCCGCCCGAGCCGCGCCCCGCAAGGCGGCCGCTCCGGCGACGCGCAAGGCGGAGAAGGTGGAACCCAAGGCGAAGAGCGTTGAGCGCGCGGCAGCGCCCGAGCCTCGCAAGCCGGAAGTGCGCAAGAGTGCCGCCCCGGTCGCTGCGATCGAACGCCGCTCCGTTGCCATGCCGGAAGAACGTCAGTCGCAGCTGAAGCTGCTGATCGCGCGCGGCAAGGAACAGGGCTACCTCACCTACTCCCAGGTGAACGATCACCTGCCGTCCGAGATCGTCGATCCGGAACAGATCGAAGAGATCGTCAACACGATCAACGACATGGGCATCCCGGTGTACGAGAAGGCGCCGGACTCCGAAGCTCTGCTCGCTGCCGAGCCTTCGACGCCGACCGACGAAGAGGCGATCGAAGAGGCGGCAGCGGCACTCGCGGCACTCGACGCCGAACTCGGCCGCACCACTGATCCCGTGCGCATGTACATGCGCGAGATGGGTACCGTCGAGCTGCTGACGCGCGAGGGCGAAATCCGCATCGCGAAGCGCATCGAGGAAGGTCTCGACGCCGTGCGCCTTGCGTTGTCCATGTATCCGCCAACCCATGAATTCCTGCTCCGCGCCTATGAGCCGGTAAAGAGCGGCCAGGCGCGGCTCGTCGACATCATCGTCGGCTTCATCGATCCAAACGCGCCCGACGTGATCGCGCAGCCGCAGAACCCGACCCGGCCCGATCCCGCCGCGGCGGCGTCTGCCAAGGACGACAACGAGGAGTCCGAAGACGAGGATGGCGAAGAGGAGGCTGTCGATACGGGTCCCGATCCGGAGGAAGCTGCACGCCGCTTTGCGTCGATCGGGAAGCTGCAGACACAGGTGCTCAACGCGATTGCGAAGCACGGCGCGAAGGATCCGAAGACGCTCAAGGTGAGGAAGAAGCTCTCTGCGGAATTCATGGAGCTGAAACTTGCGCCGCGCATGTTCGAGGCACTGATCGGCAACATCCGCGCGCAAGTCGGCGAGGTGCGCCAGCTCGAGAAGGAAATCATGGTGCTCGCGGTGCGCGACGCAGGCATGCCGCGCAAGGACTTCATCACGACATTTCCGAAGAACGAGACGAGCTCGCGCTGGCTTGCGAAGCACATGAAGGCGGGCAAGAAATATTCGGCCGGCCTCGCGCGGCTCAAGGATGACGTCGAGCGCCGCCAGCGCAAGCTCGTCACGCTCGAGACCGCGTACCACCTGTCGATCAACGACATCAAGGAAGTGAACCGGGAAGTCTCGATCGGTGAGGCAAAGGCACGGCGCGCCAAGAAGGAAATGGTCGAGGCGAACCTGCGTCTCGTCATCTCCATCGCCAAGAAATACACCAACCGCGGCCTGCAGTTCCTCGACCTCATCCAGGAAGGCAACATCGGCCTGATGAAGGCGGTCGACAAGTTCGAATACCGTCGCGGCTACAAGTTCTCGACCTACGCGACCTGGTGGATCCGCCAGGCGATCACCCGCTCGATCGCCGACCAGGCGCGCACGATCCGCATTCCGGTGCACATGATCGAGACCATCAACAAGCTGAACCGCATCTCGCGGCAGATGCTGCAGGAGATGGGTCGCGAACCAACACCGGACGAGCTCGCCGTGCGCATGGAGATGCCCGAGGACAAGGTACGGAAGGTGCTGAAGATCGCGAAAGAGCCGATCTCGATGGAAACGCCGATCGGCGACGACGAGGATTCGCACCTCGGCGACTTCATCGAGGACCAATCGGTCGCCTCACCGATCGATCAGGCCACGATGGAATCGCTGCGCGAGACCACCCACTCGGTACTCGCCCAGCTGACACCGCGCGAAGCGAAGGTGCTGCGCATGCGCTTTGGCATCGACATGAATACCGATCACACCCTCGAGGAGGTCGGCAAGCAGTTCGATGTCACCCGCGAGCGCATCCGCCAGATCGAAGCGAAGGCGCTGCGCAAGCTCCGCCATCCCTCGCGTTCGGAGCAGCTGCGCAGCTTCCTGATGGACGACTGACTCAGGTGCGCTCGCGGCGTAGCGGCAACATGCGGGTCAGAGTGTTGTCGCGCTGCACATAATGGTGAAACAGTGCCGCGGCGGCGTGCAGGCCAATCAGCCAATAACCGATCGTGCCCGCCGTCTTGTGCAGTTCCTCGAGGGACTCGGCGCGCGCCTCGTCGAGGCCGATGAGCGGCGGCAGCTCGAGACCGAAGAACGGAACTGGCTTACCCTCGGCGCTCAGAATGAGCCACCCCAGCACCGGCAATCCGAGCATCAACACATACAGCGCAAGGTGACCGGCCTTCGCGAGCAGCGCTTGCATCCGACCCGGTTCGGGCACGATGGCCGGAACCGGACCGCGCAGCTGCACTGCGAGTCGCACGATCACGAGCAGCAGGACGCCGAAACCCAGCATGAAATGCCATGTCTTGAGCGCCTCGCGAGGATCGCTGCCGCGCGGAAAATTCACGCGCAGTTCGATGCAGGCGTACACCGCGGCGATCAGCAGCAACATGAACCAGTGCAGTGTGACGGCAAGCGAGCCATAACGGGCGTCGGAATTCCTGAGCATGCTGCCATGATAAGCCTGCGATCAGGGTTTTCCGAGTCGTTTCCGGACCTGGGTTGCCGACAGGTGTTCGATCACGACCGTCTTGCGGGCTGACGACAGCCCCGCGACTACGCGTACGCATTCAGCAGGTACCCCAAGCACGGCGGCGAGCAGGCGCTCGACGGCAGTATTCGCGCGGCCGCGCTCCGGTGGCGCCGTGACACGGAGCTTGAGTGCGTCACCGAGCCATCCTGCGATCTCGTCCCGTGAAGCGCCAGGCACCACCTTGATGCGCAAGCGGGTCGTTGCGCGCCCCGTCTGATTCAGATGACAGCCCCGACGAGCCTGCCAATCAGGGCGGTCGCGGACATGCCGATCGCGCCCCAGAATGTGACGCGCGCAGCACTGGTCAGCAGACTGGAGCCGCCAGCGAACGCCGCAAGCACGCCCAGGACCGCGAGGGCGACCAGCGAACTTGCAGCGACGACCAGAAGTGCAGTGCCGGGCGGACTCGCAAGCGCAGCGAGCAGCGGCAAGAGCGCACCCAATGCAAATGTGAATGCGGACGCAGCCGCTGCCTGCGCCGGCCGCGCACGATGCGACTCGGAAAGTCCCAGCTCGTCGCGCGCGTGCGCCTTGAGGGCATCATGCGCGGTCAGCTCCAGGGCCACTTCCTTCGCAAGCGGAGGCTTCAGCCCCCGCTGCACATAGATCTGGGTCAGCTCCCGGATTTCCGCTTCCGGATCGGCCTCGAGCTCCCTCCTCTCGCGCTCGATGTCGGCCTTCTCTGCGTCGGCTTGTGAACTCACCGAGACGTATTCACCTGCCGCCATCGACATCGCGCCAGCCACGAGGCCTGCAATGCCCGCAATGAGGATTTCCTCGCGGTCGGCCGCAGCGGCAGCGACGCCGACAACGAGGCTTGCCGTCGAAAGGATGCCGTCATTCGCGCCGAGCACGGCGGCACGCAGCCAGCCAGCGCGGCCCGAATAGTGTCTCTCGAAGTGGTGCCTACGCATATCTCATCGTGGCGCCGCACCCTCGCCCCGCTCGCACAAACGGGCGGCGATCAACGCTATCGGCACTCCGATACAGACGATGTGCACCGATAGACCGATGGCGAGCGCAGACGGCGGCCAGGAGAGTCTTGCCGGGAACGCGGACAGCGGTACGACAACGAGGTTCATTACCGCATACACGACGACACCGTAAATCACACCCGCCAGCAGCGGTTGCCGCCATGCCCACGTCATGATCGATGCAAGCGCGCAAAAGATGGCCGCAATGATCAGCATCATCATGAAGTGCAATGCGAGGCCGAGCAGTGCGGCATTCCAGCCGCCTTCGAAGGCCAATCGCCCGAGAAGGCCGCTCGCGACTGATTGCAGCACCCGCATCGGTGTCGAGCCGAGCAGCGTATTGATGATCACTGCAGCCAGAATGTCGAGGGTACCCGCCGTGAGACCCGCCCACAGCGACCCGACGAGCCACGAGGGTATCCTGCGCATATCTCACACATTCACACGTCGAAGAAGTCCACCACGCCGCTCTCGAGCGAATATTCTGCACCGACCACCAGCAGACCGTCACTCCTGATCAGTTGCTCGAGCAGCCGCGAACCGCGTCGCAGCTGATTGACCGAGGCGCGAATATTTGCGCGCACCGCGTGACGGACGAGTGCCGCGTGATCGTGCGCCACTTCTGTTGCGAGCAACGGCTCGATCGAGGGCCGGACGCGATCGACGATCGAGCGCAGGTTGCGCGACTGCTCGGACGCAGGGCGGGCCAGCTCTTCGAGTGTCGCGAGGATCGCACCGCAGGTGGAGTGTCCGAGCACGACAACGAGCCGGGTCCGGTACCGGTCCGCAGCAAACTCCACACTGTCGATCTGGGAGGGTGCGACAATGTTGCCTGCCACCCGGATCACGAACAGGTCGCCGAGCCCCTGATCGAAGATGATCTCAGCCGGCACGCGCGAATCGGAGCAGCCGAGCAGAATGGCGAAAGGTTCCTGCGCTACCGCGACTTGCCGGCGTCGTGAGGGTGTCGTAATCGCCTCGCTGTCCAGGACTTCCGACACGAACCGCTCGTTACCCGCGCGCAGTCTCGCAAGTGCCTCATGTGCTCCCAACATCAATAACCTGCCCGCGAAATGTCTCTGCCGGGTACCGTGTATAGCACAACCTGGCCACAGGTTCGCCTGGCTTTCCGCACATCGCCGGGGTGACTTGCGGGTGAAGTTCGCATGCCTTACGGCGACTATTCAGCAGCGCTGAGCCCGATGAGGCGCCGCCGGGAACAGATGCAGAACGCGGAACAGAATCTAGCGATTCGCCTCAGCGGCGGCGCTGATGACCTGTGAAATTTGCACTTCATGGATCTGCCACCCGCGGCAGGCGATTGTCAGACGGCGGCCAAGACCGCGCACCGCAAGGACTGCGGGAGAGCAATCGGTGCGAAATACGACTCCGGATAGAGGTGGTCCTCACCAGATTCGTCAATGACGCGCAATTGGTCATGACGAGCAGCATGGGCGTCGGGCAGTGCTTGGTAAATCTTGCGCGGCTCAAGCGCCACTTCGTAGCCCTTGTTTCTGATGCACACCACGAACTTCTTGCGAGCTGCTGCCATTGGTTCAGTCCAGGTCTTGCTTGATCTTGAACTCTTTGCGACCAATACCCGTCGCCTCGTACCAGTGCATCTCGGCGCGTCGCAAAGTGCCGTCATGTAACCGAACCGTGGCGTTACCCTTCCTCTTTCACCACCTGCCGCGGCCACAGAATTTCCGCAAGCGCGCTATCTCCCGGATAGCGCTCCCCACGGCAAAGGTCTCGACATCCGAGATCAGACCCACTATCTCGAAGAGCATGACAAAGTGCCGCGACGCGCAGGGAGTACGTCAAGGCGCCGCCCAACGACTGTGATCAGCGGTCGCCCGCCGACCCTTACAGCGCGCCGAGAGCGCAAGATTTCGCCCTGCGCTCTCGGCGCGCACGCTGAGATGTGTCACGGCCCGCTGCATCGCCTTGCCAGAGCGCACATTACGCCTTCAGATCTTCCAGGCGCACGCCCTTGCCGGCCCGAATACTTGTGCGAGCCTTGGCGATTCGCTGCAGAAACCGCGGATCGTTCTCGAGCCTGTACTCAAGCCAATCGTCCTCAGACTCAAACCCTATGAGCACA
>WBZY01000504.1_pt1 | contig 29080 bp, 26 predicted proteins | sample 5204191 | NCBI WGS metagenome assembly WBZY01 (sample SAMN12344363, study PRJNA552823) | activated sludge metagenome | biome: Activated sludge suspended growth; feature: Anammox Sidestream; material: Wastewater; isolation source: activated sludge from anammox sidestream of wastewater treatment...
CGAACAGCCTGTCTCCCGCGGGGGAGGCGGGCATCGGAGCCCTGGAATCGGTTGACGGGGAACGGGAATCCCGGATACTGCCCGCCTCGCTGGCGCCCGAGCGCGAGGACTCCTGAGCGCGCGGCTCGCGCCCGCGCGCGGTCGGCGCGGGCGCGGTGGGACGGGATCCTGGTGCGAGCGAGCTCGGCAGGAGCAGGCTCGGTGAGGATGGAAGCGCCATGTACGCGGTCGTTCGCAGCGGCGGCAAGCAGATCCGGGTCGCGCCCGGCGAGGCGGTCTGGGTGGAGCGGCTGCCCGGCGCGGTCGGCGAGCAGGTGACCCTCGACGAGGTGCTCCTGCTCGGCGGCGAGGGCGAGCCGCGCGTCGGCGCGCCGCACGTGGCCGGCGCGCGCGTGGTCGCGACGATCGTGGGCTCCGGGCGCGGCGAGAAGCTCACGATCTTCAAGTACAAGCGCCGCAAGCGCTACCGCCGCAAGCAGGGGCATCGCCAGGGCTACACGCAGATCCGCGTCGAGCGGATCGAAGGCTGAGAGGGGCGCCATGGCTCACAAGAAGGGACAGGGCAGCTCCCGCAACGGGCGCGACAGCAACGGCCAGCGCCGCGGCGTCAAGCGCTATGCCGGCCAGCAGGTGAACGCCGGCACGATCCTGGTCCGCCAGGTCGGCACGCGGATCCACCCCGGGCGCAACGTGGGCATGGGCCGCGACTACACGCTCTTCGCGCTGGTCGACGGCGTCGTGCACTACGGTCCCTCCAAGGGCCGCGTGACCGCGCGCGTCGAGCCGGCGGCCTAGCGCTTCCCGCCCGGGCGCCGGCTCGGGCCGGGGCTTCGCGCGCGCCGGATCCCCGCTCGCCTCCGCCACGCGGCGCACCCGCTACGCTGGCTCGCGGCAGGCCCATGAACTCCCCCGACTCCTTCATCGACGAGGCCGTGGTCGAGGTCGCCGCGGGCAGCGGCGGGAACGGCTGCGTGAGCTTCCGGCGCGAGAAGTTCGTGCCGCGCGGCGGGCCCGACGGCGGCGGCGGCGGGCGCGGCGGCGACGTCGTGCTGGTGGCCGACCGCGGGCTCTCGACCCTGATCGACCAGAAGCTGCGGCCGCTCGTGCGGGCGCAGGACGGCGCCCACGGCGGCGGCAACCAGCGCGACGGACGCGCCGGCGCGGACGCCGAGCTGCGGCTCCCGGTGGGAACCCTCGTCCACGACGCGGGCGCGGCCGCCGGCGCGGCGCCGCTCGCCGACCTCGTCGAGCACGGGCAGCGGGTGGTGGTGGCGCGCGGCGGGCGCGGCGGGCGCGGGAACATGAGCTTCGCGACCCCCACCCGGCAGGCCCCCGACCGCGCCGAGGACGGCCGGCCCGGCGAAGCGCGCCGGCTGCGTCTCGCGCTGAAGCTGCTCGCGGACGTGGGCTTCGTCGGGCTTCCGAACGCGGGCAAGTCGACGCTCCTGCGCCGGCTCTCGGCCGCCCGCCCGCGGGTCGGCGCCTATCCCTTCACGACGCTCGTGCCGTCGCTCGGGGTCGTCGAGGCCGGCGCGCGCCGCTTCGTGGCGGCGGACCTGCCCGGCCTCGTGGAGGGCGCGAGCCGCGGGGCGGGGCTCGGCGACCGCTTCCTGCGTCACGCCGAGCGCACGCGCGTGCTCGTGCACCTCGTCGACGCCGGCACGGCCGCGCTCGAAGGGCGCGAGCCCCTGGCGCCGCTGGCCGATTGGGAGACGATCCGCGCGGAGCTCGGCGCCTATGCGGCGGAGCTCGCCGGGCGGACGGAGATCGTGGCCTTGAACAAGCTCGACCTGATCCCGGAGGACGAGCGGGCGGCGCGCCTCGGGCCGCTCGAGGCGGCGCTGCGCGCGCGCGGCCGCCGCGTGCTCTGCGTGTCGGGCGCCACCGGCGAGGGCCTCGACGCGCTGCGCTTCGCGATGCTGCGCGCCCTCGACGAGGCCGACGCGGCGAGCGCCGCGGCCGCGGAGGCGGCGCGATGAGGGCTGCGGCGCGCCGCGCGCGGCGCATCGTCGTCAAGGTGGGCAGCTCGATCCTGACCGCCGCGGGCGCCGTGCGGCCGCGCGTCTTCACGGAGCTGATCCGCCAGGTGGCCGCGCTCACGGACGAGGGCCGCCAGGTGGTGGTGGTCTCGTCGGGCGCGATCGCGATGGGCTCGCACCGGCTCGGCTGGTCGCACCCCGGCCGCTCGATCCCGGAGAAGCAGGCGGCGGCGGCCGTCGGCCAGATCGCGCTGATGGAGCGCTACCGGGTCGGCTTCGCCCGGCGCGGCCGGCAGGTGGCGCAGGTGCTCGTGACCCGGATCGGGCTCGAGGACCGCGAGCGCTTCCTGAACGCGCGCCGCACGCTCCTCACGCTGCTCGGGCTCGGCGTGGTTCCGATCGTCAACGAGAACGACACCACCTCGACCGAGGAGATCCGCTTCGGCGACAACGACAACCTGTCGGCGAACGTCGTGAACCTGGTGGCGGCCGAGCTGCTGGTGCTGCTCACCGACGTGGACGGCCTGTACCGCGAGGCGCCCTCGGCGGACAACCCGCGGCCCGCACGCTGGGACGTGGTCGAGCGCATCACGCCCGAGATCGAGCGCGCCGCGGGCGGCAGCGACCACGCCTTCGGGCGCGGCGGGATGATCACGAAGCTCGAGGCGGCGCGGACCGCCGCGCTCTCGGGCGCCGCGACGGTGATCGCGAACGGCCGGCGCCGCGGCGTCCTGGAGCGGATCGCGGCGGGCGAGGCGGAGGGCACGCTCTTCCTGCCCGAGCCCGCGCGCCGGCTCGGCAGCCGCAAGCACTGGCTCGCCTTCACCGCGCGCCCGCGCGGCGAGCTGCGCCTCGACGCGGGCGCGGCCCAGGCGCTCCAGGAGCGCGGGCGCAGCCTGCTGCCGGCGGGCATCACGGCGGTGGCCGGCGAGTTCGGCATCGGCGACCCGGTGCGCTGCACCGATCCCGCGGGCCGCGAGGTGGCGCGCGGACTGGTCGCCTACTCGGCGCGCGACGTGGCGCGGATCCGCGGGCTCTCGACGCGCCAGATCGAGGCGGTGCTAGGGTACTCGAACGGCAGCGAGGTGATCCATCGCGACGACCTCGTGCTGGTGGCCGGGGACTGACGGCCCGACGGCCGCGGACCGAAGGCCGGAGAGCGAGGAGCGGAGAGCTAGGACCGATGGCCGACCCCGCGCTCGAGAAGACGATCGCCGACCTCGCGCTCGCCGCGCGCGCCGCCTCGCGGCGCACGGCCGAGCTCACCCGCGACCGCAAGGACGCCTGGCTGCTGCGCGCCGCCGAACGCCTCGAGGCCGCGCGCGAGGCGATCCTCGCCGCCAACCGCGCCGACCGGGCCGAGGCCGAGCGCGCGGGTCTCGAGCCCGCGATGGTGAAGCGCCTCGCGCTCGAGGGCGGCAAGTGGAGCACGATGCTGGCCGGCCTGCGCGACGTGGCCGCGCTGCCCGACCCGGCCGGCGAGATCACCGGCATGTGGGTGCGGCCGAACGGGCTGCGCGTCGGCCGCATGCGCATCCCGCTCGGGGTCGTCGCGATCATCTACGAGTCGCGCCCGAACGTGACGGTGGACGCGGCGGCGCTGTGCCTGAAGGCCGGCAACGCGGTGATCCTGCGCGGCGGCTCGGAGGCGATCCGCTCCAACCTCGCGCTCGGCGCCGAGCTGCGCGCGGCCGCCCGCGACACGGGCGTACCCGAGGACGCCGTCGCGATCGTGCCGACCACCGACCGCGCCGCGATCGACCTCCTGCTGCGCCGCGACCGCGAGATCGACCTCGTGATCCCGCGCGGCGGCCCCGGGCTGATCCGCAAGGTGAGCGAGACCTCGACGATCCCCGTCATCAAGCACGACGCTGGCGTGTGTCACGTGTACCTCGACGCCAGCGCGGACCCGGAGATGGCGACCGCGATCGTCCTCGACTCGAAGCTGCGCCAGATGGAGGTCTGCAACGGCCTCGAGACGCTGCTCGTGCACCGGGAGGCCGCGCCCGCGTTGCTGCCGCGCGTGCTCGGCGCGCTCGCCGCCGAAGGCGTCGAGCTGCGCGGCTGCGCCGCCACCAGGGCGCTCTTCCCGGCGGCGAAGCCCGCCTCCGACGAGGACTGGGCTGCCGAGTACCTGGCGCCGATCCTCGCGGTGCGCGTCGTCGACGGCCTCGACGCCGCGATCGACCACATCCGCACCTGGGGCAGCAGCCACACCGAGGTGATCGTGACCCGCGACTACGCGGCGTCGCAGGCCTTCGTGCGCCGCATCGACTCCTCCACGGTCGGGGTCAACTGCTCGACCGCCTACGCGGACGGCTACCGGCTCGGGCTCGGCGCCGAGATCGGCATCTCCACCTCGAAGCTGCACGCCTACGGCCCGATGGGGCTCGAGGGGCTCACCACGCAGAAGTTCGTGCTCTTCGGTGACGGCCAGCTGCGGCCCGACTGACCTTGCAGCCGGTCGGCGTCTACGGCGGCACCTTCAACCCGATCCACCTCGGCCACCTGCGGGCGGCCGAGGAGATGGCCGAGGCGCTCGGTCTCGCGCGCGTGCTCTTCGTGCCGAGCGCGGTGCCTCCCCACAAGGCCGGCGAGGGCGGCGACCCGATCGCGCCCGGTGCCGAGCGCCTCGCCTGGGTCCGGCTCGCGGTGGCCGACAACCCGCGCTTCGCGGTCGAGGCGATCGAGATCGAGCGCGGCGGCCCCTCGTACCTCGTCGACACGCTCACGGCCCTGCGCGAGCGCCTGCGCGCCGCCGGCGAGGAGCCGGTCTTCCTGGTCGGCTCCGACGCCTTCGCCGAGATGGGCGGCTGGCGCTCCCCCCGCGAGCTCTTCGGGCTCGCCCACTTCGCGGTGACGCCGCGCCCGCCGCTGCGCACGGGCCATCTCGCGCAGTGGCTCCCCGAGGCGGTGCGCGACCTCTTCGAGATCGCCGCCGACGGCCGCTCGGGCCTTCACCGCAGCGCCGGCACCTGGCTGCGGCTCGTGGAGATCGCCGGGCTCGACCTCTCCGCGTCGGACCTGCGCCGGCGCCTGCGCGAGGGCCGATCCGTGCGCTATCTCCTCCCCGAGGCCGTTCGCGACGCCGTCCGGGCGAGCGGCCTCTATGGCGACACGGGGAGCTCCCGGGGAGTGCGCGCCAGCCGATGACCTCCGCAGAGAAGACCCGCAAGGCCGTGGAAGCGGCGCTCGAGGTGAAGGCGGAGGCGGTGGTGGCGCTCGACGTGAAGGAGCTCTCCTCGTTCGCCGACGTCTTCGTCGTGTGCACGGGCCGCTCGGACCGCCAGGTGCGCGCGATCGCCGACTCCGTCGAAGCGGCCGCCCGGGAGGCCGGCGAGCCGCCGCTCGGGATCGAGGGCTACGCCGAAGGGCGCTGGGTGCTGATCGACCTCGACGACGTGATCGTGCACGTCTTCACGCCCGAGACCCGCCTGCACTACGACATCGAGCGGCTGTGGAGCGACGCCCCGCACATCGAGGGGTTGCCGGCGCGGGCGGAGCAGGCCGCGCCGTGACGGGCCCCGTGATGCTGGTGGTGCTCGACGGCTTCGGCCTCGGCGACGGCGGCCCCGGCGACGCGACCGCCGCGGCGCACGCGCCCTTCTTCGCGCGGGCGAACCGGCTCTACCCGCACGCGCGGATCGAGACCTCGGGCGCGGCCGTCGGCCTGCCGCCGGGCCAGATGGGCAACTCCGAGGTGGGTCACATGACGATGGGCGCGGGGCGCATCCTGTACCAGGACATCACGCGCATCTCGAAGACCTTCGCGGAGGTCGGGCCCGAGGGCGTGCCGGCGATCGCCCGGGCGCTCGCCGCCGCTCGCGCGGGCCGCGGCTGCCTGCACCTCCTCGGCCTCGTCTCCGACGGTGGCGTCCACAGTCACCTCGACCACCTGCTCGCGCTGCTCGCCGCCTGCGGGCGCGCAGGCGTGCGGCCCGTGCTGCACGCCTTCCTCGACGGGCGCGACACGCCGCCGCGCTCGGGGCTCGGCTACCTCGGGCAGGTGACGCCGCAGCTCGCGGCGGCCGGCGGCCAGGTCGCCACCGTGATCGGGCGCCACTGGGCGATGGACCGCGACGACCGCTGGGAGCGCATCGCGCGCGCCTACCACGCGATCGTCGCCCGCGAGGGACTGACCGCGGCGAGCGCCGAGGCCGCCGTCGAGGCCGCCTACGCGCGCGACGAGGGCGACGAATTCGTGCAGCCCACCGTCGTGGACGGCGGCGAGGCCTTCGCGGACGGCGACGTCGCGCTCTTCTTCAACTTCCGCGCCGACCGCGCCCGCGAGCTCACCAACGCGCTCACCAGCGCGGCGCCGCGCCGCTTCGAGGGCCAGCTCGAGCGGCGCGTCGGCGTGCAGCCGGCCCTCTTCGTGTGCATGACCGAGTACGACGCGGAGTTCGGGCTGCCGGTCGCCTTCGGCACCCAGACCACGCGCCACATCCTGGGCGAGATCCTCGCGGCGGCGCGCCTCCCGCAGCTCCGCATGGCGGAGACCGAGAAGTACGCGCACGTCACCTTCTTCTTCAACAGCGGGCGCGAGGAGCCCTTCGAGGGCGAGGAGCGCGTGCTGATCCCGTCGCCCCGCGACGTCGCCACCTACGACCACAAGCCCGAGATGAGCGCTCCCGTCCTGACCCGCGCGATCCTCGAGAAGCTCGCCGAGCGCGACTACGCCTTCGTGCTCGTGAACTTCGCGAATCCCGACATGGTCGGGCACACGGGCGTCCTGCCGGCCGCGGTGAAGGCGGTCGAGACGATCGACCAGTGCCTCGAGCGGGTCCTCGGGAAGCTGCTCGCGCAGGGCGGCCAGGCGCTCGTCACCGCCGACCACGGCAACTGCGAGCAGATGATCGACCCCGCGACCGGCGGCCCCCACACCGCGCACACGACCAATCCGGTGCCGATCTGGTGGGTCACCGCGGATCCGCGCGGGCGCCGGCTGCGCGACGGCGGCCTCGCGGACCTCGCGCCCACGATCCTCGAGCTGCTCGGGCTGCCCGTCCCGCCCGAGATGACCGGCCGCAGCCTGCTCGTCCCGGCCTGAGACCCCTCGCCCCGCGGTCCCGCGGAGCCCCGGATCCTGCGCTCGCTCGCCGCCGCGTTCCTCGACCTCCTGCTGCCGCGCGCATGTGCGCGCTGCGGGCGCTCGCTCGCGGCCGGGACGGCGCTCTGCGCTCCCTGTCGCGGAGCCCTCCCGCGGCTGCCGCCCGGCCTCGCGCCGGCGCCACCGGCCCCCCTCGCCGCCTGGTGCGCGGAGGTGGCCTACGCGGGCGAGATCGAGGCCTGGATCCAGCGCTTCAAGTACCCCGCACGGAGCCTGGCCGGGCTCGACGCCCGGCCGCTCGCGCTCGTCGAGGCCCTGGCCCGCGACGCGGCGGCCCGCGCGGCCGCCCTCACGCCGGCGCTGGTCGTCCCGGTGCCGATGCACCCCCGCCGCCGCCGCGCGCGGGGCTTCCACCCGGCCGGCGTGCTCGCGTCCGCGGCCGGGCGCCGGCTCGGCGCGCCGGTCGCCCTCGACGCGCTCGTCGTGCTGCGCGAGATCCCGAGCCAGACCGGCCTCGACCGCGGGGCGCGCCGGCGCAACGTGCGCGGCGCCTTCGCGGCGCGCGCGGGCTTCGCGCCGCCCGCCTGCGTCGCGCTCGTGGACGACGTCGCGACGACCGGCGCCACCCTGTGCGCCTGCGCCCGCGCGCTGCGCCGCGCCGGCGCCCGGCGCGTCGTCGCGGTCTGCGTAGCGCGGGCCGAGTAGCCCTGCGCCGCGGCGGGGCGTCGCCCGCGCCGTTCGGGAAGCCCACGGGACCCGCCCCCCAGGAGACGGGTCTGCTCGTCGCTTCTCAGCCGCGCCGGGTGGCCAGCGCTTCGACGAGCTTCTCGCGCAGCCGGTCCGGGTCCACCGGCTTCTTGAAGATCACGCCCTCGAGCCCCTCGACGCGACTGCGCTTGATCACGTGGTCGCGGTCGTAGTGGAAGGCGGTCATCATCAGCACGGGCAGCCGCGGGTAGCGCCGGCGGACGGCGCTGAAGAGCTCGTAGCCGTCCATGCGCGGCATCACGACGTCGCTGATCAGGACGTCGAAGCCGTCGCGCTCGATCTTCTCGAGCGCCTCCACGCCGTCGGCCGCCGTCTCGACCACGCAGCCTTCGCCCGCCAGCAGCTCGCCGAGCGACTTGCGGATGCCGAGGTCGTCGTCGGCGATCAGGATGCGCGCCCCGGCAAGCCGCGGGTCGGGCTCGTGCGAGCCGGGCCGGTGCGGGCGCAGGTCGACCATGCGCGCGGGGCCCACGTACTCGACGGTCTCGTACTTGTCGCCGGCCGCCATCTCGCCGAGCCGCTCGACGATCTCCGAGATGCGCGCCACTTCGCGCCGGATCGCGTCGAGGCGCTCGCTCTCGACCGAGCAGTCGACCTCGCCCGACAGGCGCTCGACGTCGCGCTCGAGCAGCTCCGCCTGGTTCAGGATCACCGCGAGCGGATTGTTGATCTCGTGGGAGAGGCCGATCGCCACCTCGCCGAGGGTGGCGAGCTGGTCGCGCTGGAGGATCTCGCGCAGGTCCTTGGCGAAGCCGATCGTGCCGTCCTCGCGGCCGCGCTCGTCGTGCAGGATCGTGCCCGAGATCGCGACCGGGATCTGCTCGCCGGCCTTCGACAGGAAGGTGGTGCGCAGGTACACGGCCCGGCCAGGCCCGCCGTGCTCGGGGCTGCGCATCGCCGCCATCACGCGGCGCGCCTCCTCGAGGCTCGGATAGAGCTTCGCGACGAACTGGCCGAGGATCTCCTCGGACTTGTAGCCGAGGATCCGGCTCGCGCCGTCGTTGTAGTAGACGACGACGCCCTTGCGGTCGGTGCCCACCACGATGTCGGTGGAGCGCGCGATCAGCTGCTCGAGTCGTTCGCGGGTGAGGGCCATCGCGGTGCGCGCTCCGGCTAGTGGATGCCCCGGGCGGCGAGCCAGCGTTCGGCGTCGATCGCCGCCATGCAGCCCGTGCCCGCGGCGGTGACCGCCTGCCGGTAGACGGGATCGGTGGCATCGCCGCACGCGAATACGCCCTCGACCGAGGTGTAGGTGGAGCCGGGCTTCAAGCGGATGTAGCCGACGGGATCGGTGTCGAGCTGGCCCTTCACCAGGGCGGTGTTGGGCTCGTGCCCGATCGCCACGAAGACGGCCTCGACGGGGATCTCGCGCTTCGCGCCGGTCTCGACGTCGCGCAGCCGCACCCCGGTCACGAACTCCTCGCCCAGCACCTCGTCGACGACGGCGTTCCAGACGAACTCGATCTTCTCGTGCTTGCGGGCGCGCTCCTGCATGATCTTCGAGGCGCGCAGCTCGCTGCGGCGGTGGATCACCGTCACCTTGGTGGCGTAGCGGGTCAGGAAGAGCGCCTCTTCCATCGCGGTGTCGCCGCCGCCGACCACCGCCATCGCCTTGCCCCGGTAGAGCGCCCCGTCGCAGGTGGCGCAGGCCGAGAGGCCGCGGCTCATCAGCCGCTGCTCGGAGGGAATGCCGAGCCACTTGGCGCTCGCGCCGGTCGCGACGATCACCGCGTCGGCCAGGAAGCTGCGCTCCTCGGTCCCGACCCGGAAGGGTCGCTGCGCGAGGTCGAGCCGGACCACGTCCTCCTGGTAGACGCGCGCGCCGAAGCGCTCGGCCTGCCTCTGGAAGCGCTCCATCATCTCCGGGCCCGCCACCGCCTCGGGGAAGCCCGGGTAGTTCTCGACGTCGCTGGTCAGCATGAGCTGGCCGCCGACCGCGAGGCCGGCCACGACCACGGGCTGGAGCTCCGCGCGCGCCGCGTAGATCGCCGCCGTCCAGCCGGCCGGGCCGGAGCCCACGATCACGAGCTTCACGTGCTCGGGCGGAGAGCCGGCCGCGCCGGGGCCCCCGGCGTGGACCCCGAGGAGCGGATCGAGCTCGCCGGCGCGCTCGAGCGCGGCCAGGTCGTCGAAGCCCCCGACGTGGCGCTCGCCGATCCAGATCTGGGGCACCGTGCGCCGGCCGCTGCGCCGGATCATCGCGTCGCGCTGCGCCGGGTCCGCCTCGATGTCGATCTCGGTCCAGGTCTGGCCCTTCCCCGCGAGCAGGCGCTTGGCCATGTCGCAATAGGGACAGGTCTGCTTGGAGTAGATCGTGATCGCGGGCATCGGACCTCCAGGGCGCCGGCGACGAAGGGGCGAGGGTAACGGCCCAGGGGGGCCCGGGCGACCCGCTTCGGGTGGACGCCGGCGCCCGGGCGGGATTCGAGCGCCCGCCTAGAGCGGCTCCGTGATCGGCAGGTCCTCCCAGAGGAGCTGGAGGAAGGTGCCGATGAAGAGCGACAGGAAGGTCATCAGCAGGATCGCGGTCGGGAAGGCGTAGATCGGCGCGATCCCCATGATCCGCGGCAGATCCCCGAGGACGGGCGGCACCACCGCGCGCAGCGCCTCCATCCCGAGCCCCGGCTCGGGACCCCAGGTGCGCGAGACCATGAAGCCGCCGAGGAGCGTGGTGATCACGACGCCGAGCGCGAGGGCCTGCAGGATCCCGAGCAGCCAGATCCGGCGGGCGCGCGAGAAGGCCTCGCCCGGATCCGGGATCCGCCGGCGCACCTCGACGTAGAGGTAGAGGAGCGTCATGAAGCCGAGGAGCGTGACCGTGACCCCAAGGGGGAACCAGGGCCGCCGCGACAGGTCCCAGACCTCGTCGATCAGGAACACCGGCATGTAGCCGACGATGATGCCGGCACCGATGCGTGGCACCGCACCGTGGAAGAACGACAGGTCCTTCTGCACGACGAAGCGCCAGAGCAGGTACCAGACGACGACCCCGAGCACGGCCAGCACCTGGAAGCTCGCCACCGCGTCGAAGAGGAGCGGTGCGCGCCGGTAGGCGAAGGCGGCGCCGGCGAAGGGCCACACGAGCAGCGCGATCGCGGCGCAGTACGCCGCGGTCGAGTGCCACGAGAGCACGCCGCCGAAATGGCCTTTGCCGCGTGAGAGGTTCTCGGCGTGCCGGATCACGGCGGCGGCGCGCGGCACGTCGTACTGGCGCAGGAACCAGACCTCGAGCTTGCCGAGGAGGCGCAGGCAGTCGCGCGAGCCCATCCGGCGCAGGAACGGGGACAGGTGCGCGGTCCGGCGCAGGCGGCCCGCAGGCTCGACGACGGCCGCCGCCAGCACCTCGACCTCGCGCGTCGCGAAGGGCGAGTCCTCCCCCTCGAAGGCCTCGTTGGACTCGTCGAGGCAGGTGTCCTCGAGCCAGTCGTGGAAGGCGCGGGCGGCGAGCTCCAGCAGGAGCTCGTCGGCACGCGGGTCGGGCTCGGCGGCGAGCGCCTGGAGCAACGCGCGCGAGGAGACTTCGGCGGCCGGCGCCGGCCCGGCGCTCCAGGGGGCCCCAGCGACGCCCGGGACGGCTCCGCGCGCACCGGCGGGCCGCGCCGCGAGCCAGGCCTCGACCGACGCGGGCGCGACCCGCTCGCGCACCAGCGCCGCGAGCCCGCGCCAGGCGAGCTTGCGCAGGTGCAGGGTCGCGAGGCGCAGGTCGGGCTGGCTCGCGAGCTCCTTCTCGGCGAGGAAGCGCGCCACCTCGCGGGCCAGCACCACCAGGTCGCCGTGGATGCGCGTGCTGGCAGCACCGGCGAGGCGGCCGCTCGCGACGAGGTGGTCGAGCACGCGCTCGAGGTAGCCGGGCAGCGCGGCCAGCAGCCGGCGCACGGCCTCCTGCACCTCGCGCCGGGTCGCTCCTTCGCCGAGCCGTCGCGGGTCCGCCCACAGGTCCTCGACCTGGAGGTGCAGCTCGAAGGGATCGTGGCGGTCGAGGTGGAACGAGAAGGTCTCGGGGAAGAGCTCCGCCGGCGCGCTGCCTTCGCGGACGCGCTCGAAGCGCACCTCGCGGGCATGGAAGGCCCAGCGCAGGCGCACGCCCAGGCCCACGCGCTCGATCACGACCTCGAGCGCCGGCACGCCGCCCGCCGCCGGGTCGGCCCGCGGCGCCGCCGGCGCGGCGCCGGCGACGCGCTCAGAGGACGGGCTGGCCAGGGTTCTCGCCGCTCGCGTAGTAGGCCTCGACGCGCTCCGCGAGCCGGCGTACCCGCTCCGGCACCTCTTCGGGCAGCGGCCAGCGGGAGCCCGCCACGCGCATGCGCTCGACCAGCAGGCGGGCGTCGGGATAGCCCTCGCGGAGCAACGCGTCGTCCACGGCCAGCCAGTTCTCGATCGCCGTCCGCGTGCGCGAGATGCGCTCGGCGAGCTCCGCCATGCCCGGCGAGGCGACCCCGCTGTGCTGGACCTTGCCCGCGAACTCGCCGAGCTCCTGGAGCGCCTGGTCGAGGCGCGGGCGCAGGCCGTCGCCGGCCGACTGGATCTCGTGCAGGATCTCCTCGAAGCGCCGGCGCAGCGGTTCGTGCGAGATCTCGCGCATCAGGATCACGCGCCCGAGCGTGCGGCGCGCCGCGTCCGAGAGCGTGCGCAGGGCGACACGCAGCCGGAGCGACACGCCCGTCGTGACGACGTCGAGCTCCTCGTAGTCGGTCTGCGCCTCGCTGCCGCGCTCGCATCCGATCCCGAGCCGCCGGGACGCCTCGCGCACCTCGCGCAGCGCCTCGGCGCCGAGCACCTGCTCGAGCGGCTGGCCGCTCGGATCGCCGTGCAGGCCCAGGTACTCGCGACCCGGCCGGTTCGACGCGCGCACCACGCCGGTGGCGTCGATCACCAGCGCGCCGATCGGGATCTCGTCGATCGCCGCCGCCAGGAAGGCGTTGGCCCGGCGCAGGTCCTCGACCAGGGTGTCGTTCTGGACGCGGAGCCGGTGCACCTCGACCGCCCGGTGCACGAGCTGCTTCAGCTCCTCGGGCTCCCAGGGCTTGGTGACGTAGGCGTAGACGTGGCCCTCGTTGATCGCGCGCACCATCGCCTCGCCGTCGGCGTAGCCGGTCAGGATGATGCGCGTCGTGTTCGGGTGTCGCTCGCAGACCCGGGCCAGGAACTCGACGCCGGTCATCTCGGGCATGCGCTGGTCGGTGACGACGGCGGCGATCGCCGGACCCTCGTCGAGGATCTCGAGCGCCTGGCGGGCGCTCGTCGCCGTCAGGACGTCGTACTCGTCCTCGAAGGTGTAGGCCATCGTCTCGAGGATGGCCTCCTCGTCGTCCACGATCAGGATGCGTGCGCGCGCGGGCGTCGTCATGGGCGGTGGGCTCGCGGGGAGTCTACCACCAGGAGAAGGGGCGCTCCTTCTTCTTGCGGTCCACCTCGCTCCGGATCTTGCGCCGGTAGTCGGCGAGGCGCTGCGGGAGGCGCTGGCGTGCCACCGTGGTCCAGGGGCGCTGCTCGGCACCGGTGCGGAAGCGGCGGAACTGCCGGTAGCCCCACAGCTCGTGGCGGAACTCGCTCTCGAGCATCTTCATCATGATCGCGTCGTCGAGGAAGCCCAGGCCCGGGACCTGGTCCGGGATCAGGTCCTCCGGATTCGCGAAGTACGAGAGTGCCGCCAGCACCTCGGTGCGGGGCGCCTTGGGCAGCTCGTAGTCGGGGTCCTCGAGCATCTGCTTCAGGTCTTCGAGGACCGCCACCGCCTCCTGCACGAAGCTCGGCGTCTTCTTCGCCTGGCGGACCCGGTCGACCAGGTGCTGGACCGCCGCCAGCACCTGGGCGGCGTCCTGGTCGCTCACCTGCTTGCGGGCGTTCCGGAACAGCTTCCGGAAGTAGGCGATGTCGCCCTCGTCGAGGCTGAACGAGATCTTGAAGTGCTGCGACATCGGGGCCTCCGCCGCGTGGCAGGGGACTCTATCAGTAGCGTGCGTGCTCGATCAAGCGCATTGGCAGGCCGCCCCAGGCGCCCTGCCAGCACCGGAGCACCTCCTCGCCGGGGCTGGTTCCCCGCGCAACCACCGCCTCGAGCGGCTCCAGGTAGCCCGTCTCGTCGATGCCCGGCGGCGCCTGCCGGCGCAGCCCCTCGCGCGCGATCGCGACCAGCTCGCGCGCCAGCGGCAGCAGGGGACCGCGGGGCGCCCGGGCCCCGAGGCCGTGCTTCGCCACATCGAGGTGTACGTCGTCACGCTCCACCGGGCTCCAGGGCGCCAGTGCGCCAGCCGCGGCGCGCGCCTCGTCGTCGTAGAGCAGCCCCTTCCAGAGGGCTGGCATCGCGCAGAGCAGGTCGGGGGGCACCGCGTCGGCGTTGCGGATCTCGAGGATGCGCTTGATCCGCACTTCGGGGAAGAGCGTCGTCAGGTGGCGATCCCAGTCGGCGAGCGTGGCGCGCTCGCCCTCGAAGCCCTCGCGCCAGAAACGCCGGAAGCTCATGCCACCCAGCGCGTGATAGACGCCCTCGCGCACGAGGAAGAACATCGGTACGTCGAGGGCCCACTCGGCGTAGCGGCGGTAGCCGAAGTCCGGCTCGAAGGCGACCGGCAGGAGGCCACATCGATCCGGGTCGGTGTCGCGCCAGATCGCCATCCGGCGCGAGACGAAGCCGGCCGGGCGCCCCTCCCACAGGCTCGAGTTCGCGAACAGCGCCGAGGCGATCGGCGTCACGGCGAGCGCCGTGCGCAGCTTCGCGACCAGGTCGGCCTCGTCGCTCCAGTCGTAGCTCGCCTGCACCGAGGCGGTGGCGTGCATCATGTCGAGGGCCAGCCGGCCGCGCGCGGGCAGGTACTGGCGCATGATGCGATAGCGCTCGCGGGGCACGCGGGTGAGCTCGCCGAGCTTGTGGAAGGGATGGCAGCCGAGCCCGAGCCAGGCGATCCCGAGCGGCTCCGAGACGCGGCGCAGGAAGGCCAGGTGCTCCTGGAACTCCGCGCAGACCTCGGCCATCGCATGGAGCGGGCGGCCGTTCTGCTCGAGCTGTGCGCCGGGCTCGAGCGACACGCTGCCGGGCCCGTCGAGGCCCATCGCGTGGCCGTCCTCCTCGATCACGCGCCAGGCGGGCTCGGACGGCTCGCGTGCGATCCGGCGCAGCAGGTCCTCGACCCCGCCCGGGCCGTCGTAGGGCACCGGCTGGACCCCCGGCAGGCGCACGCCGAGCTTCTCGTGCTCGACGCCGAGCCGCCAGCGCGCGCGCGGCTTCTCGCCGCTGCGGAAGTACGCGACCAGGTCGTCGAGCGACCCGATCGGGCGCTCGAGCTCGGCCGAGGCCTCGCGATCGAGCGTCACGGGGTGTCGGCCTCCTCGGGCAGCCACCCCCGCCCGCCGGGCGCAGGCCCGGCCGGGGCGAGGCGTGTGCGCAGGGGCTCGGGCAGCGAGGCGGCCGGCTCGGGTCGGGCCGCCGCGCGGGGGGCGTCGCGCATGGCGCGAAGCGTGGCACACGAGCCGAGCAGCCGGTAGAGGACGCGGGCGGGCGGCACCCCGGGCGGTGCGGCGGCTCAGAGCGCCTCGTCGGTGGCGACCAGGCGCTGCGCCGGCCCGAGCTGGGCCAGGCGCGCGTCACGGACCGTCTCGAAGTCCTGGCGCTGGCGTGCCGCGATGCGGTCGCCGGTGGGGATCCGGGTCGAGGCCGGGTTCACGAACTGGCCGTCGCGGGTGATGCGGAAGCACACGTGCGGGCCGGTCGAGAGCCCGCTCGAGCCGACGTTCCCGATCACCTGCTTCTGCTGGACCATCTGCCCGACGCGCAGCCCGCTGGCGAAGCGCGAGAGGTGGGCGTAATAGGACTCGTAGCCGTCGGCGTGCTGGATCTTCACGAGCCGGCCATAGCCGCCGAGCCAGCCGACGTGCGTCACCCGGCCGCTGGCGACGGCCCAGACCGGGGTGCCGGCGGGGGCGGCGTAGTCGATCCCGGGATGGGGCCGGGTGCGGCGGAGGATCGGGTGGAAGCGGGCCTGCGTGAAGGCGGAGGTGATGCGCGTGTACTTGACCGGCGCCGCCAGGAAGGCCTCCTTCACGGAGCCCCCGTCGGCCCGGTAGTAGCTGCCGACACCCGGAGCCGTCTCGTAGTAGATCGCCTCGTGGGTACGCCCGCCGCTCGTGTAGCGCGCGGCCAGGATCCGCCCCGGACCGACGTAGCGCAGCCCTCCCTCGCCGCCCTCGCGAGCCACGTAGTTGCGCTCGTAGAGGAGCTGGAACTCGTCGCCGGGCCGGGTGCCCTTCGCGAAGTCCACCTCCCAGGCGAAGATGCCGGCGAAGCGCGCCGCCAGCTCCGCGCGCTCGCCGAGATCCCCGATCGCGTCGTGCAGGGTGGTGGCCACGATGCCGGCGAGGCGCGCCTGCTGGCGCACCATGCCGCGCTTGGCGCCGCGCGCCTCGAAGCCGCCGCCGGTGCGCGCCACCAGCTCGTAGTGCTCGTGCGCGGAGACGTCGTAGCGGAACGAGAGCAACGCGCCGCCCTCGGCGCGCTCGAGCCGGTAGCGGTGGCCCGGGCGGGCACGGCGGAAGTCGAAGTGGGGCTTCAGCTCGCGCACGATCACCGCCGCGGTCGAGGCCGCCACACCGTGGCGCGACAGGGCCTCGACCAGGGTGTCGCCTGCCTCCAGGCGGTCCTCGACGACGGGGCTCGGCACGGGCGGAGCGGCCACCTCGCCGAGTCCGCTGGTGGCGGCGAGCGCGCGGGCAGCGGGGTCGTGCGGGGCGGGAGCCAGCGCCGGCGGCGCCGGGGTCGCGAGGGCGCCGAGCGATGCCTCGAGCTCGGCCCGTGCCGTGGCGAAGGCGACGAGCGGAGGGGGCGCGCCGGTCGTGGCCAGCAGGTCGACGACGGGCGGTAGTACGATCGGAGCCGCGGCGGCCGGCGGCATCGCGCTGACCGGAGCCGGCGGCGCCACCGGGGCGGCGGGCGGCGTCCGCGCCAGGGATCCGGCGGCAAGCCAGGCGAGTGCGGCGCCGGCGGCCAGCGCCACGCCGGCCGCCGAGAGACGTCGCGTGCGGCGCTGGGACCGCTGCCGCTGCGTCTCCCGCAACACTTCCTTCAGGACGTCGTCCGACCAGACGTCCAAACAGCCCCTCCTGGCCCGTGAACGTGGGCGCTACTGTTAGCCGATCGGTCGGGACGGCGTCGTACTGTAAGTGACAGGGCGTCATACGCGCGCGTGCTGCGCGCGATCTTCCGGAGAACCCGAATTCACCGCCCCGGCATCGACCAGATCGCTCGTTCGCTCTTGTTGCTGGGGGTGATCGCCCTCGCAACCCCCGCGCATGCCATCTGGCCCTTCGGCCGCGACGACCCGGATTCCGGGGGTGACCTCGGGAGCGCCGCCGCCGCCCTGCTCTCCCGCGCGATCCAGCTCGACACCGTGAACCCGCCCGGGAACGAGCGGCCGCTCGCGGAGCTGCTCGTGAAGGTGGCTTCGCGGGGTGGGCTCGAGGCCCGCCTCCTGCCGACACCGGGTGAGGACGCCGGCCGCAGCCGCGCCGCTGCGTGGGCACGGCTTCCCGGCAGCGGCAAGCGGCGGCCCGTGATCCTGCTCTCCCATCTCGACGTCGTTCCCGCCGACGGCGAGGGCTGGGCGGTCGGCCCGTTCTCGGGGCTCGTGGCCGGCGGCTACGTGGTGGGCCGCGGGGCACTCGACGCGAAGGGCGTCGCGGTCGTGCACCTGCTCGCGATGCTCGAGCTGCGCCGCCGCGGGGTGACGCTCGGGCGCGACGTGATCCTGCTCGCGACGCCGGACGAGGAGGCGGGCGGCCGCGACGGTGCCGGCTGGCTGGTCCGCAGCCATCGCGACCTGCTGGGTGACGCCGAGTACCTGCTCACCGAAGGGGGCGGGATCCTGGTCGGGGAGGGCGGCGAGCCGAACGTGTGGGGCGTCGGGATCGCCGAGAAGGGGCCCTGCTGGGTGCGACTCGTCGCCCGAGGTACGCCGGGGCACGCCTCGACGGCCGGCCCGAGCGGCGCGGTCCCGCGCCTGGTCGCGGCGCTCGAGCGGGTGCGCCGGATGCCGGCGCCGTTGCGGGTGGTGCCGACCGTGGCGGACATGTTCGCCGCGCTCGCGCCGATGGCGCCACCCGAGGACCGGGCCGGCTACGCGGACCTGGCGGACGCGCTGCACCACGATCCGGCCTTCCGGCAGCGCTTCCTCACCGACGGCGCGCGCGCGGCGCTGGTGCGCAACACCGTCAACATCACCGTGCTCGAGGCCGGCTCGCACACCAACGTCGCGCCCGAGGAGGCGCGGGCGGACCTCGACGTGCGGCTGCTCCCGGGCGAGAGCTGCCACGCCTTCCTCGACCAGCTCGCCGCGCAGATCGCCGACCCCGGCATCCAGCTCCAGCCGCTGCTCGCCTTCGAGCCGCTGGCGTCCCCTCCCGACACCGATCTGTTCAGGGCGATCGAGCACGTCGCGCTCGAGATCGACCCGAGCGCGCTGGTGGTGCCCCGGGTGATCGCGGGCTTCACCGACGCGCACTGGTTCCGCGAGCTCGGGATCGTCTCCTACGGCTTCGTCCCGCGCTGGCTGCCGCCCAGCGAAACGCGCGGCATCCACGGCCCCAACGAACGCGTCTCGATCGAGAACCTCGAGCGCGGCATCGACGCGACCGTGCGGATCCTCACCGAGCTGGGCGGCAGGCCCTAGCTGCTTCCCGGGTCCTGCAGCTCCCGGATCGCCTGGTCGAGGGTCGCGAAGAGCGGCTCGATCTGGTCGAGCTCGAGGCAGGAGAAGGCGACCCGGATGTCGGTCGGGCTGGTCGCGACGAGGCCCGTCTGGTGCCGCTCGAGCAGGTGCACCCGCAGCGTCTCGGCGTCGACGCCCTTCACCTTCACGCACATGAAGTAGCCGCTGTTGAAGGGGTAGGGGTCGAAGGTCTCGCGGAAGGCCGGGCGCTGCACCACCTCGTGGACGCGCGCCGCGCGCGCACGCAGGAGCTCCGCCTTCCCCTTGCGCTCGTCGGCGATCGACGCCGTCTCGAGCGCCTTCTCGACCAGCGTCTGCGAGAGCATCGGGCTGTTCGAGAGCGCGCCGCGGATCGCTCCACGCGCCTTGGTGTCGAGCACCTCGCAGACCCGCTCGGCGCTCGCCGGATCGCCGGGGCCGAAGCTCACGAAACCGCAGCGCAGGCCCCAGACGAAGAGCTCCTTGGTGGCGCCGTCGAGCTTCACCGCCAGCAGGTTCGGGTGGCGCCCGACCAGCAGGCCGAAGAGCGACTCGGTCATCGACTCGGCGCCCAGGTGGTAGAAGAGCCCGAAGTAGGCGTCGTCGGTGACCGCCACGATCTTCGTGCCGCGCGCCGCCTGCGCCGCCAGCGCGTCGGCGATGGCGCGCCCTTCGGCGGGGGTCGGCATGTAGCCGGTCGGGTTGTTCGGGAAGTTGAGGAGCACGACGAGCTTGTCGCGACCCCGCGCCTGCTCCTCGAGCGCGCGCGTGAGCCCTGCCACGTCGAAGCCGCCGCCCGCGTAGAAGGGATAGGTGACGATCTCGGCCCCGAGCCGCACCTCGTAGGTGAGCCGGTAGTTGCCCCAGAGCTGGTCGGGGAGCAGCACGCGATCGCCTTCGCCGACGAACAGGTCGCCGACGAGCGCGAGGCCATGGGTCAGGGCGCTGGTCGTGATCGGCAGGCCCCAGACCTTGCCCCGGAGCGACGGGTTCTCGGCGAGGATCTTCTCGCGCCAGCGCTCGCGCAGCGCCGGGCGGCCAGCCGGCGGCGCGTAGTTGTAGGCGTCGTTCGGCGCGATCCCGTCGAGGTGGCGGTGCATCGAGGGCAGGTACATCGGGGCCCCGCCCTCGGTCGCGATCCCGATCGTCGCGTTGAAGCGCGTGCCCTTCTGCTTCGCCTCCGCCGACTGCGAGAGGATGCCCTTCGGGAAGTAGAGCCGGCGCCCGAGCGGCGAGAGCATCGCGAGCACCTCGGGGGCGGCCTGCGCGAGGCGCTCGTTGAGCTCTTGGGCGAGGGGGAGGGTCTTGAACGCCACGGAGGGGCTCCTGGATCTCGGGAGCCGGTCAAGCTACAGCCGGCGATCGAGCACGTCCACGAAGTCCGCGAAGCCGAGCGCGCGCCAGAAGGCCTGGCCGGCGGGGTTGCGCGCCGCCACCCGCACCTCGATCCGGCGCGCGCCGCCCGCGGCGGCCCAGGCCAGTGCCGCGGCGACGAGCGCGCGGCCCGCTCCCCGCCGGCGCGCCGCCGGCGCCACGGCCAGCTCGGTGATCTCGACCCGCGCCCGCTCGCGCGCCGCGGCCGGCGCGGGCCGGCGCTGGGCGGCACAGAAGCCGGCGACGCCCTCCGCACCCTCCCAGACCCACAGGGCGGCCGCGGGATCCTCGAGGATGCGCGCGGCCTCTGCCGGCAGTCCGGCCTCTGCGCCGGCCTCCAGCGCGAAGGCGGGATCGAGCGCCGCGTGCTCCTCGACGAGCGCCGCCCAGAGCGCCGCCACCGCGGCCAGGTCGGCGCGCCGCGCGAGGCGCGCGGCGCCCGTGCTCAAGGCTGGAGCTGCCCGGTCTCGAGCATGCGCTGCACCTCGGCGACGCTCTTGCCGTCGTCGAGGAGCGCCCGCTCGATCTTGCGCGTGAGGCTCTCGACCTGCGGCGCGAGCACGCGGGGGTCCTCGCCCTGGGCGCGGATCGCGGACTCGACGTTCTCGCGGATCGTCTGGCGCGCCTGGGCGCGATCGACCGGTGCGCCGGCGCCCTCGCCGAGCTGGACCTGCGCCGCAAAGGCGGCCGCCACCTCCTCCTGGCTCACGACGCCCTGCTGCACCGCGCGGTCGAGCAGGACCTTGCGCTGGCGCTCGGACTGGTCGCTGCTGCCGACCGCCGACGCCTCGCCGGAGCGGATCATGCGGAAGCGTCCCACGCGGGTGCCGTCGCGCTCGAAGCGGCCCGTGATCTCGGAGCCGTCTGGCGCGACCTGCTCGGCGCGGTACTCGGTGCGGCCCTCCATGGCCTCGGCGCTCGCGCCACCGAGCGAGTCCTCGCGCACGAAGACGGGAAGCCCGCCGGGATCCTCGATCGTCCAGTCCTCGGTGTAGGAGATCACCGAGGCGCCGCCGGCCGCGAGCGCGCTCGCGCCCGAGGCGAGCGTGCCGCCCTCGCCCGGGCGCAGGGTCTTGGTCTTCACGCCGCGGGCGCTGTTCACGGCGAGCCCGTCGCGGATGTCCGCGAGCTGCGCCGGGCTCGGCTCCCAGGCCGCCACCACGCGCGCCGCGCGGTTCCCGCCGAGCCCCTCGAAGCGCCCGGCCTCGTCCTCGAAGACGACGATCGAGTACTCGGTCCACTCGAGCGCGTCGCCCGCGCGCTGCAGGCGCCAGACGCGGTCGTCCCAGCGCCAGGCCTCCGGCTTGCTCGACCCGGCGTCCTGGTAGTGCACGAGCACGTACCAGGTGCCCGCGAGGTCGAGGGCGGCAGCCGGCGTGGCGGCCGCCAGCAGGGCGGCGGCCAGCGCCGCGGCGAGCCCGGAACGCCTCATCAGATGCTCCGCTCGACGTCGGGGAAGCTGCGCCAGACGGGCACGCCGCAGAAGTGGCTGCCCTCGGTGCAGCGCGGCCTGGCGAGGCCGTCGCGCACGAAGCACGGAGGCCCCACGTGGCGCACCAGCTCGGGGTGCAGCGCGCGCACCTGGGCCAGCTCGTCCAGCGAGGCCTCGTAGATCTCGCGCTGCGCGTTGAAGCAGGTGCGCATCGTCCACTTGTGGAGCAGGTGCAGGAGCGAGCCCGACTCCTCGAAGCGCACCGCCAGCGCGTTGGGCAGCACGTAGAGCGCGAGCTCCGGCGTGGCGCCGAGCGCCAGGAGCCGCGCCCGGGCGTCCCAGGCTGCCTCCACCGCCTCGACGAAGAGCGCGTGGCAGCCCGGGTCACCGCGGATCAGCTCCGGCTCGACGACGTCGACGGCGGCCGGCACCGTGCGCGAGAGCAGCGGCCGCGACCCCGGCACCATCCGGTGGCGCTGGTCCTGCGAGTCGGCCGTGTGCGAGAGCTTCTTGCGGAAGGTGTAGTGCGCGTGCTCGAGCGCGCGCATCACGGGGGCGTGGGTCGAGACGTTCAGGGTGTCGAGCCGGTACGGGTTGCGCGCCGGGTCGAGGGCCAGCGCCAGGGCCTCGGGGTCCGACAGCTCGGGACGGCCCAGCACGTGGCGCACGGCCTCGGCCACCACCTGCGGCGCGCGGGCGCCCCAGTCGACGAGCAGCGAGCGGCGCCCGCCGAGCGCGGCGTCGAAGGCGGCGGCCGCGGCGGCGTCGCCGACGCGCGCCGGCGCCGTCCGGCTCTCGACCACCTCGTCGCCGGCGCGCGGGGGGTCGCCCACCTCCGAGAAGAAGGCCGGGTCGACGCGCTCCACCAGGGCGACCATGCGGCCCACCACGTCGCGCGCCTCGTCGGGCGCGTCGCTGGCGGCGGCCATCCGGCGCAGGCGGTGCAGCACCAGCCCCGAGACCGTGTAGACCATCGCCGTGTGGCAGGCGATCGGGATCACGTAGCGGGCGGTCTCGATCGCCTTCTTCTCGGCCTCGCGGGCGACGTCGCGCGCGAAGGCCGTCTGTTTGCGCCGGTCGAGGCGCCAGAGCCCCGACAGGATCCCGCGCGTCACCGGGACCAGCCGCTGCGTCAGCTCGCGGTACGCCTGCCAGGCGCGCTCGATGGCGCCCACGTAGAGCTCGCGCGCCTCGCCGCGCAGGGCGGGCGGGACGTGCGCGCGCGGCTCGTCGAGGCGCACGTAGCGCTGGCTCTGCTGCTCGGTGTTGTAGAAGGGAAAGGCGTGCAGGAAGCACCAGACGAGCTGGCGCGACACCCCCGAGAGCGAGAACTCGAAGGTTGCGTGCTGGTACACCGTGTGGTGTCCGCCCTGGAAGGTGAGCGGGCCGATCTGGCGGCGCTGGCGGGCCGTGACCTCGCCGGCCTCGATGACGCGCGGCGAGTAGCAGGTGCGGGCGGCGGCGATCGCGTCGTCGTAGGGGCGCTCGAACCCGTTGCGGAGCCGGACCTCCGGGCCACCGTCGCGGACGGACGGGGCCGGATCCGCGCCGGAGCCGAGGACTTCGCTCGCGCCGTGGAGTGCCGCCATGGGGTTGGCGCCTACTCTGGCAGAGCCCCCCACCCCCAGCAAGGAAGCTCCCGCGCGCTTCCCACTTTGGACAGCTCCCTGCCTCCGCGCGCGCAGCGAGCCCGGGGCCGGGCACGGCGCGACGGTCGCCGGCCGGAACCGACTTCCGCCGGGCGCGACAGACCTTGGGCGAGGCACTGCACCCGAGCTGCGGATCGCGCACTCCCGCGCCACCCTTGGCACGCGGCTTGCCCCGGCCCCGAGGCGAGCGCTGCGCTCGCGGATCGTCTGTTGCGGAGAATGCGGAAGTGGCGGCGAGGCTGTGGATCGTGCACCGCGACCCCCGGTGGCGCGAGGCGCTGCGGCGACTCGTGGGCGGCACGCCGCTCGTCGCCGACCCGGGGGAGGCAGGCGCGCTCGCCAGCGAGCCCGCTCCGCGGGCCGTGCTGCTCGGCGCCAGCGGCGACTTCGAGGTCGAGCTCGCCTGGGCGTACGGCGCCGCCGCGCGCCTGGCCGGCGAGTCCGCGCGGCGCGGCGGGCCGGGTCCCTCCTGGCTGATCCTGGCCGAGCCGCGCGACGTCGCGGAGGCGCGCCGCCTCTTCGACGCGCTCCCAGCCGAGGTCGTCACGGTCACCAGCGACGCGCGCGAGCTGCGCGAGCGGCTGCGCGCGGCGCTCGCGCGGCGCGGCGCCGCCGCGCTCTCCGAACGGAGCCGGCGCGAGGCGCTCGCGGCGCGCTTCGAGCGCTGGCTCGGGGACCTCGACGAGAGCGCGCTGCTCGCCGCGATCGACCCCGCCCGCCGCCAGCTCCCGCTCCTGGTACGCGGCGAGGGCGGCACCGGGCGGGGACTCCTGGCCCGGACCCTGCACCTCCAGGCGGGCCTCGGCGGCGCGTCGCCCGGCGCCTTCGCAAGCGTCACGGGCGCGCACGGGCTCGAGCCCGCCGCGTTGCTCGCCGGCCTGGTGCCGGAGTCGCCGGGGCCGGCGGGTGTGCTCACCGTCTGCGTCGAGGCGGCCGACGCGCTCGATCCCACGGCCCAGCACCGGCTCGCCGGCTGGATCGAGGACGGCCCGCCGCCCGGGGCGCTGCCGGCCGCCGCCGTGCGCTGGATGGCAACCGCCGGCGACCCGGCCGTGGAGGACCGGCTCGAGCCCGCCCTCGCGAGCGCACTCGCGGGACTCGTCGTGCGCATCCCGCCCCTGCGCGAGCGGCCCGCCGCGATCGACCGCATCGCGGCCGGGACGCTTCGGGCCTGGGGCGCCCTGCGCCCCGCCGGCCGGCCGGTCCCGCGCTTCGCCGACGACGCGCTCGCGGTGCTCCACGCCCACGCGTGGCCCGGCAACGCCCGCGAGCTCGAAGCCGTCGTCCGCCGGACGCTCGCCACCGCCTCCCGCGACCCGATCCCCGCCAGCGAGCTCGTCTTCGAGTCGCTCGGCGAGGCCTGCGCGAGCGAGTCGCAGCCGCCGGCACCGGCACCGGCAGCCGGAGCGACCCCGCAGCAAGCGAGCCCAGCGAGCGCGCAGCGAGCCGCAGGCGAGCGAAGTCATGAGGACGCCAGCGCGCCGGCGACGAGTGCGAGCGCCGGTGCTCGCGCGCCCTTGGTCACCTCCGAGCCCCTCGCGGCCGCCCCTCCTTCCGACCCCGCGCCCATCCGCCGCCTCGCCGCCGCCGTCGCCCACGAGGTGGGCAACCCGCTCGTCGGCATCCGCACCTTCGCGCAGATGCTGCCGGGCCGCTTCGACGACCCCGAGTTCCGCGCCCAGTTCGCCGAGCGCGTCGAGGCCGACACGCGGCGCATCGAGGCGGTGGTGGAGACGCTCGCGCGGCTCGGCTGGCTGCCGGCGCCCGCGCGCGAGCCGGTCGACGTGTCGGCGCTGCTCGCCCGCCTGCTCCAGCTCCAGACCGCGCGCGTCCAGGAGCACCGCCTGGTGGTGCTCGAGGAGCTCGACCGCGAGCACCCGCTCGCGCTCGGGGATCTCGAGCAGCTTCGCTTCGCGCTCGGCCTGCTGCTCGAGGAGACGCTCGCCTCCCTGCCCGACCAGGGGGACCTCTACCTCGGGACGCGCCACCACGGCGGCGAGGGCACGGGCGCCGCCCGGCTCCGCGTGCTCCTGCGCTCGCGCGGCGCGGGCACGACGCCGGACCTCGCGCTGCGGATGAGCGAGAACACGCTCGCGGTGGCGGTGGTCGAGGCGGTCGTGCGGGCCCATCGCGGCTCGTTCGCCGTCGAGCCCGGAGAGCCCGGCGAGACGCTCGTGCTGATCGAGCTTCCCGCGCCCTGACCCCCCGGACGCGGCGCGGTACCTTGCGCCGCCATGGGACGGGTGCTGGTGGTGGACGACGAGCGCGGCGTCCAGGAGTCGCTGCGCCTCCTGCTGAAGGAGGAGCACGAGGTCGCCACGGCCGGCAGCGTCGAGGAGGGGCTGCGGGCCCTCGACGCGGGCGGCGTCGACGTGATCCTCCTCGATCTCGTGATGCCCGGCCGCAGCGGCCTCGACATGCTGCGCGAGCTGGCCGAGCGCGGCGACAGCCCGCCGGTGGTGGTGGTCTCGGCGACCCGGGCGGTCGCGGCCGCCGTCGAGGCGATGAAGCTCGGCGCCGCGGACTTCGTGACCAAGCCCTTCGAGGTCGAGGCGCTGCGCATCAAGGTGCGCCAGATCCTGGAGCACCGGGCGCTCGAGCAGGAGGTCGTGCGCCTGCGCGACGAGGTGGCGGGCCGCGCGCGGCTCGGGCGGCTGATCGGGCGCAGCGAGGCGATGCGGCTCGTGTACCGCAGCATCGAGCGGCTGGCGGAGTCGCGCTCGAACGTGCTGATCAGCGGCGAGAGCGGCACCGGCAAGGAGCTCGTGGCACGCGCGGTCCACGAGCTCGGGCCGCGCCGCGAGGCGCCCTTCGTCGTCGTGAACTGCGCGGCGATCCCGGACACGCTGCTCGAGAGCGAGCTGTTCGGGCACGAGAAGGGCGCCTTCACGGACGCGCGCGAGCGGCGCATCGGCCGCTTCGAGGCCGCCCACGGCGGGACGCTCTTCCTCGACGAGATCGGCGAGCTGCCGCTCGCGGTGCAGGCGAAGCTCCTGCGCGCGCTCCAGGACCGCACGATCGACCGCGTGGGCTCGACCCAGCCGATCCCCGTGGACGTGCGGGTGGTGGCGGCGACCAACCGCGATCTCGAGCAGGAGGTGGCCGCCGGGCGCTTCCGCTCCGATCTCTACTACCGGATCCACGTGGTGCCGATCGTGCTGCCCCCCCTGCGCGAGCGGCGCGAGGACATCCGACTGCTCGCCGAGACCTTCCTGGCCCGGGTGCGCGCGGACGCGGGCCGTGGCCCCGCGCGCATCGCGCCGGCTGCGCTTGCCGCGCTCGAGCGCCACGCGTGGCCCGGCAACGTGCGCGAACTCGAGAACGCGATCGAGCGCGCGGTGGCGCTCGCCGACGGGGAGGCGCTCGGGTTCGCGGATCTGCCCCAGGAGATCCAGCAGGCAGCCCGCGGGGACGTCCTGCGCGAGGAAGTCCGGGCCGGACGCCTCGACCTGCCCGCAGCCGTCGCCCGCTTCGAGACCGAGCTGATCCGGGAGGCCCTGACGCGAACCGGAGGAAACCAGACCCGCGCTGCCGAGCTGCTCGGCCTCACGCGCCGGGTCCTGAAGCTCAAGATGGACGCCTACGCGATCGGCGGGGACTGAACGGACCGGGACCCGTGTTCGGTCTGGAACGCCGTCTCTTTCCCATCGGAACCGCGGACTTGGGTGCGCCGGCAGCAAGTGGCTGTTCCTGGCGGAACGATTCCCGAACGCCGCGTCAGCCCCGGTGGCCTCATGGAAATCCCTTCTACTCCAGTGGGTTGACCTTTCTCCTGCACATCCTTCCGAGGTTGGCACGGCGCTTGCGGAAACCCCGCCGGGTCGCACGCGAGGCCAACCCCGGAGGCTCCCCGTGTCCGATCGGAGCAAGCACCGAGCCACCGTCCTGGTGGTGGACGACGAACGCGGTCCGCGCGAGTCGCTCCGCATGATCCTGTCGCCGGCGTACCGCGTGCTCGCGGTCGGCAGCGGCGCCGAGGCCGTCGAGGCGCTGCGCGCGACGCCGGTCGACGTCGTGACCCTCGACCTGGCGATGCCCGGCCTGCGGGGCGCGGAGCTGATGCGCAAGCTCCGCGGCGAGTTCCCCGACGTCGAGCTGATCGTGATCACCGGGCAGGGAAGCATCGAGTCCGCGACCGAGGGCATCCGCTGGGGAGTCGCGGACTATCTCCAGAAGCCCTTCGACGTGATGCAGGTGAGCACGGCCGTCCAGCGTGCCCTCAGCCGCCGGCGCGGGCGGACCCGCCTGGTGCAGTTCCTGGAGGATCTCGGCGACCTGGTCGGCCGTGACGCCGACGTGCGGAGCATCCTCGAGCGGGTGGAGGGGAGCGCGGATCTGCGCGGGCGGCTCGGCGAGCTGCTGGCCAGGCAGGTCACCGAGCTGCCGCCCGCGGACAGCTTCGACGCGGACCGCGTGCTGCCCTTCTTCGAGCGCCTCGCCCAGACCGTGGAGGGACAGGATCCCTACCGGCGCGGCCACGGCAGGCGCGTCGCGTTCTTTGCGACCCTGCTCGCAGATCGCCTCGGCCTCCCCGACGAGCAGAAGCGGGCGACCCGCGTCGCGGCCTTCCTGCACGACGTCGGCAAGATCGGCGTGCCCACCGACCTGCTCGTGCGCCGCGGCGAGCTCTCCGAGATGGAACGCCGCATCGTCGAGCAGCATCCCGAGATCGGGGGCCGCCTGCTCGAGCCGCTCGGGCTCGGCGAGGGCGTCGTCGCGGCGGTCCGGTCCCACCACGAGCGCTGGGACGGCTGCGGCTATCCCGACGGCAAGGCCGGCGAGGCGATCCCGCTCGGCGCCCGCATCGTCCAGGTGGCCGACGCCTTCGACGCGATGACGAGCGACCGCCCCTGGCGCCGAGCGCGCACGCAGGGCGCCGCGCTCGCCGAGCTGCGCCAGGAGGCGGGCCGCCAGTTCGATCCGGCGCTCGCGAAGGAGCTCACGGCGCTCGTCGAGAGCGGCGCGTGCGACACCGACCTCGAGCTGGTGGCGGTCGCGGTCGGAGCCGCAGCCGCCGGGACGCGATCTTCGGCCGGACCGTCGGCGCTGCGGAACGCATGGTGAGCAGAGGGGGGCAACCGATGCGCGGAGCAGGGGGTCAGCTCGCGTTCGATTTCGGGGGGAGCGCGGGCACGGGAGGGTCGTGGACCGTTCGCAGGGTGCGGCGGGACGCGACCGTGCGACTGGTGGAGTACGCTCCGTTCCCGCGGGTCCATCGCGACCAGCAGTGGCGGCACGGCTTCACCCTCGATCTATCGCCGCGGGGCCTGTGTGTCCGGGCGAAGGTCGTCGCGCCCATCGGCTCCCTGCTCCGCATCATCGTCCGCAGCGTCGACGGGCGGCCGTCCCTCGACGCGGTGGCCCGCGTGGCGTGGATCGCGCACGCGCCGGGCGCGCACCCGCGCATGGGCCTCGAGATCGTGGCCGCGCGCGACCGCCGGCCGATCACGGTACCGGCCGCGGACGGGGGTGCGTTGATCACGGGGGGGCCCGTCGCCCTGGCTTCCTGACCCCTGCCTGCCGTCCGTCGAGGCGACCGCTAATTTGCCGCCATGTTCGGCATCGGGATGACGGAGCTGCTCGTGATCCTCGTCGTGGCCCTGATCGTCTTCGGGCCGACCAAGCTGCCGGAGCTGGCGCGCTCCCTCGGGCGCGCCATGCACGAGTTCCGGCGCGCCTCGAACGACCTGCGCGCGAGCTTCAACGAGGCGATCGAGCCGCCCCCGCCCCCGCGCCCGGAGCCGCCCCACCCGGCGTCGGCGATCCCGCCCCCGGCGGCCGCCCCCGCCCCGCTCGACCAGCCCGCGGCCGAGGCAGGGCCTGCCGGGCAGGCGGCTCCGCCGCCGTCCTCCTCGCCCGCGAATGGATGAGACCCGGCTCCCGCTGACCGAGCACCTGGCCGAGCTGCGGCGGCGGATCGTGCGCGCGCTGCTCTTCTGGGTGGCCGGGACGGGGGTCGCCTGGTGGTTCCGGGAGGCGATCTTCCGCGAGCTCCTGCGGCCCGCCGTCGCGGCGCTCGCGCGCGAGGGCGGCCACCTCCAGGCGATCGCGCCCGGCGAGATCTTCTTCACCTACCTGAAGGGCGCCGCCCTGGCCGGCTTCGTGCTGGCGCTCCCCGGCGTGCTCTGGCAGGTGTGGGCCTTCATCGCGCC
>WBZY01000505.1_pt1 | contig 29075 bp, 29 predicted proteins | sample 5204191 | NCBI WGS metagenome assembly WBZY01 (sample SAMN12344363, study PRJNA552823) | activated sludge metagenome | biome: Activated sludge suspended growth; feature: Anammox Sidestream; material: Wastewater; isolation source: activated sludge from anammox sidestream of wastewater treatment...
TATGGCTTTCTGATGCCATCAGAGGCTTTCGAGTAAAATCGATGTGCCTAACCGCCGGATGCGGAAAACCGCATGTCCGGTGGTGTGGGAGGGTCACGGGGCGAAATCCCCGCGACTCGACCCGATCATCGGTTATCTCTTTTTGAAGTAGTGCGGGGTAAACCCCGCTCACATTGCCGATGACGAGGTTCAGTATGAGAAAAAGGAATCCCTGCCGCATATTGGTTCTTCTTCTGTTGGTGTTGCCGGCGTTGCCTGCTGATGCCGCCTCACCCCAAAAAGCCGATCGCAGCGGCGCAGTTGTAGCAGGCATCATCGCCGAAGGCGCCTGCGCGGTGGTCGGCATGAGCGCGGAACAGTCCCAGTTGACGGCGTTGCAGCGGGCGCGGGCGGCGGCAATCGAGCAGGCTGCGGGGGTTTCCGTAACTTCGGCGACGCTTGTCACCAACTACACCGTCGCTGGCGATTTTATCAAAACCTACGCGCGCGGATTCATCGTGGCCGAAAAAGTCACCTGGCTGCCCCTGGGGCAGTATCAGAAAGACGCAACGACAGCTCCCATTCCGGAATACCGGGTGAAAATCGTCGCGGATGTTTATCTTCCAAAGAAGAAAGCGAAGAAAATCGGACTTCAGGCAAAACTCAACAATGTCATTTTTCGCAATGGAGAGAAAGCGCGCCTGACGATCAAGACGAAAAGCGCGTCCGGCATTGCCATCTTCAACATCATGGCTGATGATAACGTTGCGCTTTTATTTCCCAATGATTATGAAAAAGAAAACAAGCTTGCCGCGGGGCATGAGTTTGTTTTTCCCGCCGCCGATGCGAAAGTGGAGATGGAAATGCAGACTCTTTCCGGCCACCGGAAGGATGCCGAGGCTTTTTTTATTGTCGCGTGGGAGGAAGCGCGGGAAATCAATATCTTTCAGTGCTTTGCGTCGGGCGAAGCTATTTCCGTGAGCGAATTTTTTGCCAAGCTCTCCGATATCATCGACCAGTGTGAAGACACTATCCTGCTTTATGAAGTTGTAGCAAAGTAAAACATTGGTTAGGATAGTGGTGGAAAAGTTATTATTATGAAAGCAGTTATGTCTTAATATGAAAAAAATCGGACAACGCACACAAAAAGCTGATAAAAAGACTCCGCAAGTGTATATCATTGCAGGGCCGAACGGTTCGGGGAAGACCACTTTTTTTGAAAAATTTCTTCCGCAATATGCCGATTGCCTTTGTTTTGTTAATGCTGATTTGATTGCCTCTGGGCTTTCGCCCTTTTCCCCCGATATGGCGGCAATCAAGGCTGGCAAAATCATGTTGGATGAAATTCACGCTTATGCTGAGGCGAAAAAGGACTTTGCTTTTGAAACAACGCTTTCCGGTAGAACGTATATACATCTCTTGAAAGACTTGAGATCAAAGGGATACAGAATCAATCTATACTTTCTTTGGTTGCGAGAAGTGGATCTTGCCCTGAAACGGGTTAAGGAACGTGTGCGTGCGGGTGGACATGATGTTAAACCGGATGTTGTCCGACGTCGTTTTAGCAGGGGGTTAAAGAATTTCTTCCTTACATATCGCTTTCTGAGTGATTCGTGGATTCTTTTTGATAACTCATCGGTATCCCCGCAGGTTATTGCGTTGGAAAAGGACAGGAATCTGACTATTATCCATCCGGCATTATTCAAGTTGGTTTTAAAATCACAGGAGCGCCCATGATTAAAAAAGGCAAAAAGAAAGCGGATATAAAGCGCTTACCCATGGAGGCACGGGCGGAGGTGGCCTTAAAGGAAGCCGTTGCGGATGCCGTGGCCAAGCATAAACGGATGGGTCATCCTATTGCTGTCTGGAGAGACGGTAGGGCGGTCTGGATTCCGCCGGAAGAAATCGTTGTCCCGGAAGTAGAGTAGGAATTGATAAGGGTTATCAGACCTGCCGCCATGTTTGTAGATCGAGGTTGAAGATGAAGAATAAAAATACATACCTAATGTTTGTCTTATTTCTCTCCACGTTGCTGACCCTGCCTGCATTTGCCGCCGAGCTGAAAAACGAAAAAGCCCGGCAGGAGAGGAACCGTCTGGTCATCACCTACGACCTGGAAGGGAAGGAAAGAGAAGCGGAAGTGAATCTGACACTCACTGTGGAAGGCAAGACTTACAAAGCCTCTGAACTGCACGTGGAGGGGGACGTGGGCAAAGTGAAGACAGGCAGGGGCAAAAAAATAAGCTGGAACATTCTTCAGGACTTTCCCCGCGGTCTGCGCGCCGGCGTGGATTGGGAACTGGCCACCACGGGCGACGCCTTTACCGATTCCGCCACCGGCATGGAAATGATTTTTGTCAAAGGCGGCTGTTACCAGATGGGGGACACATTTGGGGATGGTGATGCCGACGAGAAACCAGTCCATGATGTGTGCGTGAATGATTTTTATATGGGGAAATACGAAGTAACCGTCGGACAATTTAGAAAGTTTGTCAATGATACGGGATACCGGACGGAAGCGGAAAAGGGTGATGGATGTTTTGTTTGGACAGGATCGAAATGGGACAAGCAACGGGATAAAAACTGGCGCAATCCCGGTTTCAGCCAGCAGGACAATCATCCTGTAGCCTGCGTGTCCTGGAATGATGCCAGTGCATTTGGCGAGTGGCAATCTCGCAAATCCGGCAAAAGCTATCGTCTGCCCACGGAGGCGGAGTGGGAATATGCGGCCAGAAGCGGCGGGAGAAGCGAGAAGTATTCTGGCGGGAGTGATGTGGACGCCGTAGCCTGGTATGGCAGTAATTCCGGAAGCAAAACTCATCCCGTTGGCCAAAAAAGGCCAAACAGATTAGGGCTTTATGACATGAGCGGGAATGTCTGGGAGTGGTGTTCGGACTGGTATGGAGAAAAATATTATAGCCAGAGTCCCAGAGATAATCCTGATGGCCCGTCTTCCGGTTTGTACCGCGTCCTGCGCGGCGGCTCCTGGGTCAACAAACCGAGGGGCGTCCGCGCGGCGTTCCGGTTCAGGTACGGCCCGGAGAACCGGATCGGCGACGGCGGGTTCCGCCTGGCTGCGTCGGCCCAATGATTATTTTCTGAGTTCTGAATTTCTGTTTTCGCGTTTTTAGGGGGTGCAGGGGGTTCTCCTCCTCACGCTGAGGGACGTCAATTCCTCCGTTCAGAGCTGGATCGGGAATGTCAAACATGCGGATACATACAAGTTGCGGGAAAAAATATTTGCGGGTATATTGTTTCAACGTTAATCATGACAGAAGAGGTGCAACATGAAAAAATTTACACTCGAATACTGGAAGGATGACGAATGGTATGTGGGCAAGCTAAAGGAAGTGCCTGGTGTCTTCAGTCAGGGTGAGTCGCTGGAGGAACTGGAAGAAAATATTCGGGACGCCTACCGTTTGATGATGGCAGATGACGAGGATTTCATCCCCCATGTCCATACCCCTGTTCATCACAAAGAGATTGGGGTGGATGCTTGAAGCGCCTTGACTTTATCCGTGAACTGGTTAAAGCCGGCTGCCACTTGAAAAGACATGGCGGAAGCCACGATATTTATGTAAATCCCCAAAACGGGAAAAAAGCACCTGTTCCAAGGCATGCAGAGATTAAAGAAAGCCTTTGCAATTTGATTAAAAACCAGCTCGGCATCAGCAATAAACCAGAAAAATAAAAGAAAAGGCATGCGATATTACAAGGAGAGTTGATATGAAAAATATTTTATATGCAGCCTTATTTGGATGCTTGATCCTTTTGGCGCCAAACGCGCAGGCGGGGAAGGGCAGGGTGAATGTCGGCGTCTCGCCCGTGCCTCCCGCGCTGGCGATGACGATCAAGTTTGTCGAGCCATCAGGAAACGATATTCTGAATGCGGAAGAAACGGGCAAACTGGTGGTGACGGTGAAAAACAGCGGCCGGGGGGACGCTTTTGACTGCCGGGCGCAAATTGCAATAGCCAAACATATTCGCGGCCTTAGCTTTGAGCGCGAGGTGTCGCTGGGGACGATTCCCGCAGGCGAGACTTATGTGAAGGAAATTCCTCTGACGGCGGATGAAGAAATTCCGACGGATTCAGTGGCGCTGACGATTGCGCTGAAAGAGGCCAACGGCTTTGATCCGGCGCCCGTCAAACTGGCCTTTCGCACGAAATCCTTTGCCGAGCCGAAACTGATTGTGGCGGATATGGGTATTAACGACCAGAGCCGCAACGGCCGCATCGAGCCGATGGAGATGACGGAGTTGACGGTTCGCGTCCAGAATATCGGCCAGGGCGACGCGCGCGGCGTGGCGGCGGATGTGGCGGCGGGAAACAATGTGTTCATCGGCGGAGAAGCGCAGACGCATTTTGAACTGGGCGCGCTGCCTTCAGGTCAGTTCAAGGACTTTAAATTTATGTTTTACACCAACACGCGCATTGCCGACGGCGAGAAGATTCCCCTGACGGTAACGCTTTCGGAGGCGCGTCCGCGCTTCAACGCGCAAAAAGAGCTGGCGCTGGTCATGAACGCGCCGCAGCGAAAAATGGAAGAGCTGGTGGTGGCGGGCAAGGATACGCCAAAAGCCGCGGATATTGCCGTCGCCGGCGGCCTTTCAGTGGATGTGGACGCCAATATTCCGCAGGGGATCAAAGCGGGTAAATATGACATTGCCGTGATTATCGGCAACAAGTCTTACGCGGAAGGCATTCCGCAAGTCGCCTATGCCGACCGCGACGCGGCGGTGATGAAGGAATATGTCGTCAAAACCATGGGGTTTGAAGAGCACAACATTATTTACGTGGAAGATGCCGCTCTCTCCAAACTCAATGAAATCTTTGGAACCGAAGGCGCGCCGCGGGGGAGGCTGTATAAATATGTAAAACCGAATGTTTCCCGTGTGTTTGTTTATTACGGCGGGCACGGCGCACCCGATCTGGAAACGGGCGATGCTTTTTTTGTGCCGGTGGACGGCAACCCCGAGTATATCCGAGCCAGCGGCTATCGCCTGCAAACTTTTTATGACAATCTCTCGAAGATTCCGGCCAAAAAAATCACGGTCGTGCTGGATGCCTGTTTTTCCGGCAATACGGATAAGGGAATGCTTTTCAAGGGCATCAGTCCGGCGCTGGTGAAGGTGAAGAAGGAATATCGCGGGCCGGCGGGAGCGGTGCTGATGACCAGCGCTTCGACGGATCAGGTGTCGGCCTGGTATCCGGAAAAGCGCCATTCGCTGTTTACCTATTATTTTCTCAAGGGGCTTCAGGGCGAGGCGGACGCCAGCGGCGACGGAAAGATTACGGTGGGAGAGCTTTCCGACTATCTCAAGGAGCATGTCCCTTACATGGCCAGACGTCTGAAGGGCGTGGAGCAGCAGCCGGTGATTATGGGCAACGCGGGTGATGTGCTGGCGGTGCTGAAGAAATAGAAATATATGCGCAGGGGATGCGAAGAAATCATTAACGGTGTTTACCTGATCGGAGGCCCGAATGTCACACAGGCGGACGACGCGGCCGTTTATCTGATCGACTTTGCCGGGGAGCTGGTTTTGATTGACGCGGGCGCCGGCGGCAGTTCGTCGCAACTGGTCCGCAATATGGAAATGCTGGGCCTGGACCCGAAAGCCCTGTCCAGCGTGATTCTGACGCACTGCCATATCGACCACATCGGTTCCGCGGCTTTTTTCCGGCAAAAGTACGGGGCCAAAATCGTGATCCATGAACTGGATGCAAAAGCGCTGGAAACCGGCGATTCCGTCCGGACGGCGGCCAACTGGTACGGAACAACATTTCCGCCGACAAAGATCGACCGGAAATTGACCGGCGCGCAGGAGACATTGACATTCGGCAGCGAAGAACTGCATTGCCTGCACACCCCCGGCCACACGCCCGGTTCCATTGCCCTGTATCTGGACAGGGAAGGCAAACGCGTATTGTTCGGTCAGGACATTCACGGCCCGTTTTACAAGGCTTTCGGCTCCGACATTTCCGCGTGGAAAAAATCCATGCAGACGCTTCTCGCCCTGGAGGCCGATATTCTCTGTGAAGGCCACTTCGGCATTTACCAGCCAAAAAACAAGGTACGGGATTATATCGAGCGGTATCTCGATGAGTATGAGTGAATCTTCTGCTCCGCTAAAGAATGAACCCAAGAATATTTTTAAGCTACCATCCGGGCATGGACTTCGCTGTTGATTTTGGCGCCTGTGGTTTCTTCCGTGATTTTCAAGTCATAACTGGTTTGCAGGTTGAGCCAGAATTGAGCGGTCGTTCCGAAATACCTTGCCAGTCTCAGGGCCGTGTCGGGTGAAACCGCGCGGCGTTCGCGGACGATGTCGTTCATGCGCGGCGCCGGAACCTTAAGTTCCATGGCCAGCGCGTTGACGCTCATCCCCAATGGCGCAAGAAATTCTTCTCTTAATACTTCGCCGGGATGAACCGGGCGCATTTTGTTTTTAGGGGTCATGATCAATCCTCCTTAATGATAATCAACAATTTCCAAATCCAAGGCACCTCCGTTTTCAAAACGGAAACATAAGCGCCGCTGATCGTTTATGCGGATGCTGAAAAAACCTTTGCGGTCTCCCCGAAGCGCTTCAAAGCGATTGCCCGACGGGCTGCGTAAATCCTCCTGTGCGCAGGCGTCATCGAGCATCTGTAATTTCCGCTGGGCAACAGTGGCAAAGGCTTTAAATCTTTTGGGGCCTTTCCCTTCGAATAAAGCCTGCGTATCTTTACACCGGAAAGATTTAATCTCTACGGGTCAATTCCCCGAAGCTTGCTTCGTTCCCTGGGGAGAACTTTGCATAATTACCATTTTGTCATCGCGAGGAGCGAAGCGACGTGGCGATCTCTTCAAATTATCAAATACTTATGAGATTGCTTCCCTTCGTTCGCAATGACGAAGAGACATTACGCAAAGGTCTCCTGGGGTTTTGATACCCCGTAGCTTGCTGCGGGGTAGTTCATTCATGATGGACTGATATAACGCCACGCGTTAAACGTCAGACGGAAAAATTGCCGGGTCAAAAGGGGGCTGTTTTAAATGAGCGCCAGGCTGTCCGCGACGGCCATGCCCGAAAGCGTCGGACGCAGGCAGCCGTCCTTGATTTCCACAAGGCCCTCCTCCGCCAGTTGATGAAGGGTTTGTGTTTTCTGTTCGAGCAGATCCACGCCATATCGGGCTTGATATTGGCCGAGGTCAATGCCGTCTTTCGTGCGCAGGCCGAGAAAAAGCGCTTCCATGGCCAATTGCTCCGTTGAAAGCTCTTCGGATGACCCAACCGGCGTTTTGCCTTCGGAGAGGCCCCGGATATAGGCATCGACGTCCGCCGTATTCCACCAGCGCCTGCGGTCGCAAAACGAATGGGCGGCGGGTCCCAACCCCAGATAGGGGACATGCCGCCAGTATTTCATGTTGTGTCTGGACCGGAGGTTTTCCGCGCGCGCGAAGTTGGACACTTCGTAATGAATATAACCCGCATCCGTCAGAACCCGCGATGTTGTCATAAAGAAATCCAGCGCCTCGTTTTCAGATGGCGGTTGCGCGCCTTTCTCCCGGTATTGCCGGTAGAGAGATGTTTTCTCGTCGAGCGAGAGTTGGTAGCAGGACAGATGTTCCGGGGCAAAGGACAGGGCTTTCTCCAGGGTTTTGATCCAGAGGCGGGTATCCTGGCCTGCAACGCCGTAGATCAAATCAAGGCCGATGTTTTGAAATCCGGCTTTTCGGGCGTCATCAATTGCGGCCAGAGCTTCTTTTGCGGAATGTCTGCGTCCGAGAAAATACAAAAGGCGGTCGTCAAAGGATTGCACGCCGATATTCAGGCGGTTGACGCCCAGAGCTTTCAGGTCCTGAAGATAGGTCTTAGAAACGTCTCCCGGATTGACTTCCATGGTGATTTCAACGTCTTCCGGATACCGGCGCTTGCGCCCTCGCGCCACCTTTAGGTGGTCAGGGTATTCGCCGGTATGACGGGGGATGTGATTGGTTGCCGGTTTATCAACGTTCAAAGAATGATGTTCAACATTGGCATGGGCAGGGCTGATTTGAAAATGGCGATGGACGGCGGCAAGTAGATTTTCGATTTGTTCAATGGAAAGAAGGGAAGGCGTCCCGCCGCCGATATAAATCGTGTCAAAGCCTTTGAAAGGAACCAGAGAGGATTTGCAGAAAGCCATTTCCTGTACGAGGGCCTTCACAAATTCAGGAATCCGATCAGGGCAGGCAACGGAGTAAAAGCTGCAATAGCCGCATTTGCTTTTACAGAAAGGGATGTGAAGATAAAGACCGGCTTGATCCATATGCATTGATTTAGGTCCTTGGTGCACAAAATATCCATTTGAACGGACATGGGGAGCGTTTTGGTTGATAAATCTTGGCGAAGCGCAGGATAAGCGCTGACAACTGTTTGAGCCGAAGGCGAGTTTTGTCAGCGCCTGAAGCGAGCCGTAGATTTACCCAAAACGCTCACTGTCCGTGAAAAGGATTTTTGTGTGACATATGACCAGCGTGTCGTTAGTCGCTATCCGACTTCAGCACCGCGAGAAACGCGCTCTGCGGGATGCTGACCGACCCGATCATCTTCATGCGCTTCTTGCCTTCCTTCTGCTTCTCCAGCAGTTTTCGTTTGCGCGTGATGTCGCCGCCGTAGCACTTGGCGGTGACGTCCTTGCGGAACGCGCTGATCGTGCTGCGGGCGATGATGTCCGATCCGATGGCGCCCTGGATGGCGATCTTGTACATCTGCCGGGGGATTTCGTCCTTGAGGCGCTCGCAGGCGATCAGCGCCCGGGCGCGGGCGCGCTCCCGGTGGACGATCTGGGAAAGCGCATCGACCTTTTCTCCGTTGACCAGAATGTCCATCAGGACCAGGTTGCTTTCCCGGTAATCGATGATGTCGTAGTCGAACGAGCCGTAGCCCTGCGTGACGGATTTGAACCGGTCGTAAAAGTCGAAAATGACCTCGGCCAGCGGCATTTCGTAAGAGAGTTCCACGCGGCCGGGGCCGGTATAATTCATATTGGAATTGACGCCGCGTTTTTCCATGCACAGCTTCATGACGCTTCCCAGATAGCGCTCCGGCAGCATCATGGAAGCGCGGATATAAGGCTCCTCGCCTTTATCAATTTCCGCGGGGTCAGGATAATGGGCTGGATTGTCGACGTAGATCACTTTGCCGTCTTTGAGGGTGAAGCGGTAACGCACGCTGGGAACGGAAAGAATAATCGACAGGTCATATTCCCTCTCCAGTCTCTCCTGAACGATGTCCAGGTGCAGAAGTCCGAGGAAGCCGCAGCGGAAGCCCTGCCCCAATGCGGCGGAGGAGTCTTTTTCGTAGATGAACGATGCGTCGTTCAGCTTATATTTTTCGAGCGAGTCCGCCAGATCCTGGTAATCGTCGGACGCGATGGGATAGATCGACGCGAAGACCACGGGCTTGACTTCCTTGAATCCCGGCAGAGGCTGCAGGCAGGGCCTGTCCTGGTGTGTGATGGTGTCGCCCGTGCGCACGTCGGAGACGGTCTTGACGCCGGCAATGATGTAGCCTACCTCGCCTGCGGAAAGTTTTTCCCGTCTGGCGCGCGCGAGGAGGAAATGACCGACTTCTTCCACTTTGTAGGTTGCGTTGTTGTACATGAAGCGGATGATGTCGCCGGCTTTCACGGAGCCTTCAAAAACGCGGCAGTGAATGATGGTTCCCCGGTAGGCGTCGTATTTGGCGTCAAAGATCAGAGCCGCGAGCGGGTTTTCTTCGCCGCCTGTGGGCGGCGGAATGCGCTCGACGATCGCTTCCAGGATTTCTTCGATGCCGGTGCCTTCCTTGGCGGAAGCCTTGATGTGCGTGTCCGGGTCCAGCCCCAGTTCGGAATCGATTTCCTCCAAGACGCGGTCGATGTCGGCCGACGGAAGGTCGATTTTATTGATGATGGGAATGATCTCCAGGTTGTGCTCCATCGCGAGGTAGAGGTTCGCCAGCGTCTGAGCCTGAACGCCCTGCGCCGCGTCGATCAGAAGCAGCACGCCTTCGCAGGAGGCCAGCGACCGTGAGACTTCGTAGGAAAAATCAACATGGCCCGGCGTATCGATCAGGTTCAGGATATAGTCCTTGCCGTCTTTGGCGCGGTAGGGCAGGGAGATGGCATTGCTCTTGATGGTGATGCCGCGTTCGCGCTCGATGTCCATGTTGTCCAGAAGCTGATCCTGAAAATTTCGCTCATTGCAGACGCCGGTGTACTGGATCAGCCGGTCGGCCAGCGTGGATTTGCCGTGATCGATATGGGCGATAATGCTGAAATTTCTGATATTTTCCATAGGGGTTTAAAAAAAGCCCTCCAAGGAGTCTGGGGGGCTTTTTATCCTAAAAGCGGTCCGGATGCAATTATCCGAGTTTTTTCATCAGGTCTTCGGAAACTTCCTTGACGCCGGCGCGGCCGTCAACGACGATCACTTTGGTTCGTTCCTTGAAGTAATTGACGGCGGCAAGCGTTCCGGTTTTCGTGTCGTAGTAAATGCCGTGGCGCTTGTCGATGGCGGCCGCGTCCTGATCATCGGCGCGGGTGGCAAGCTCTTCGCAGCCGCAAACGCGGCAGACGATCTTGCCGTTTTTCTCCGCCGGTTTGATGGCGTCGATGTAGATGTTGTTCGGATGGTTGTTGTCCATCTTGCAAAGCCTCCGGCCCATGATGCGCTTCTTGGCGGTCTCGCGGTCGAGATCGATTTCAATCACGATATCCAGTTTGATGTTTTCCTTCTGCAGGGCGTCCCAGAGCGCTTCCGCCTGCGCCAGATTGCGGGGAAACCCGTCCAGGAGCCAGCCTTTTTTGGCGTCGTCTTCCTTCAGACGGTTGAGGATCATGGGGATGGTGATATCGTCGGGGACCAGTTCGCCGCGGTCGATGAATGCCTTGGCCTTTTCTCCCAGCGGGGTTTTTTTGGAGATGTTCTGGCGGAATATCACACCCGTTTCAATGTGGGGAACCCCGAATTTCTTCTGCACGATCGCGCCCTGCGTGCCTTTGCCGCTGCCGTTGGGCCCAAATATTAAAATATTCACTTCTCGCATACTCCTTTCATAAAATAGATTAAACCAGCCGCCTTATAATGTATTGTCTCTTTTTTCGCAACTTTAAAGATTGACCGGCGGTTGGCGTTCAAGAATTGGTTTTCTAAACGGTTTTATTAAGACGCCGGTTGCCGGGCGGGCGGTTTCGGATCCGGCTTTTTGCGTTTGTCGGCGCTCAATTCATCGATGGCGGCGGCAATGGCGGCGGCTCTTGGCGTTCCTTCCGTTGTGTATTCTTGCGCCTTGCGGAAATGGAAGAGGGCGCTTTGGGTTTTATTTTCTTTTTTCAGATACAAACCGAAATAATAGTGAAAATCGGCCATTTGGTTGAGCCGGCCATAGGACATGGCAATGTGATAGTTGATGTCCTCGCCTTCCAGGGTTTGATTTTTCAGCTTCAAAAAATAATTCAGGGCGTTTGCATAGTCGCCCTCGGCAAAATACGCTTTGCCCAGGGCCAGCGTCGTTTGATCATTTTCGGGGTTGATTGTGGCCGCCTTGAGCAGATAAAAGCGGGCCAGTTCGGCATTGCCCGTTTTCAGATAGAGCAGGCCGGCGCTTTTCAGAACGTCCTCGTCCCGCGGCGCCAGCGCCAGCGCCTTTTTCAAATTTTCCAGCGCTTCGTTTGTCCGTCCGAGCTGATCGTTCGCGATCGCGAGGGCATACAGCAGGTCCACGTTTTGGGGGTCCTTGGCCAGAGCCTCCGTCAGTTGGCCGCGCCGCTTGTTCAGGTCGCCAGCGTCGGGTGTGATCAAAGCCTGCATGCGCACGATATTCCCGACGATATTGGCCGATCCGCCCGAGCGGCGATACTCGGTTTGCAGCAGGCTTTCCAGATAAAAGATACGGTCATCCGTGCCCGGGTGCGTCAGGAAATAGGAGGGAATGGTTTTGGATAAAAATTCATACTGCTTCATGATTTTGAGGAATTCCACCATGGCCGCCGGATAGTAGCCGGAATGCGCCAGGTAACTGATGCCCAGGCGGTCTGCCTCTTCTTCATGCTCCCTTTGATATTTAAGGCTCATCGTCTGGGCGCCCGCCACGGAAAACATGGCCAGAGCCGCCGAGGCGTCTCCGCCTCCGCCCAGGAGCGCGCCGGCGATGATGCCGGCCAGCATGGCAATGTTGAGCTTCTTGGATTTTTCGATGATGCTGGCGACGTGCCGCGAGTTTGCGTGCGCGATTTCATGCGCCATTACGCCCGCGAGCTGCGCCTCATTTTCGACGACGGTGATCAGCCCTTTGTTGATGTACACATAACCGCCGGGCGTGGCGAAGGCGTTGATGCCCGAACTGTTGAAGACGGTAAATGTGTAGGGAAACGACGCTTTGTTGCTGTGGGCCAGAATCCGGTTGCCGATTTCCGAAACGTAGGCGTTCAGCTTCTGGTCGCGGGACAGGAAATTTCCCTGGTCCAGCTTTTCATAGATTTCCCTGCCCATTTTTTTTTCGTCATCGATGGTGAACGCGGCCCGGGCGTTTGGTGTTGCAAAAAGAAGCAGGGCCAAAACGAGGAAAAAATAAAAATATTGATTTTGAAGCATTTTACGCATAGTTCATTAAACAACCATTTTTTGATGAAAAATTCTACCTGCTTTGTTCGGATTAGGCAAGCCTTCCTTGCGAAGCCAAACGAGGGGAGAGAGGGGAGCGGGAGAAATGACGGGAAAAGTGATCACGATTGACGGGCCGGCAGGTTCCGGAAAAAGTACGGTGAGCAGGGCGCTGGCCGCCAAACTGCAATATCTGTATCTGGACACGGGGGCGCTGTATCGCGCGCTCGCTTACAAGGCGCTGAAGATCAACCTGGACATGAATCATCCCGCTAAACTTGCGGAATTTTGTTCGACCACCGAGGTCACGCTGAAGAATGTGAACGGTAAAATGACGGTTTGGGTGGACGGAGAGGACGTGGGCGAAAAAATCCGCACGGAGGAAGTCGGCCTTGCCGCCTCAGCCATCTCCGCTTTTCCCGTGGTCCGCGAAAAACTGCTTTCCCTGCAGAGGGAAGCGGGCGCGGGCGGCGGCATTGTGGCGGAAGGAAGAGACATGGGATCGGTCGTTTTTCCGGACGCGGATTTCAAATTCTATCTGGACGCCGATCTTGAGGAGAGGATTCGAAGACGACACGACGAACTGGTCTCCAAAAACCGTGCGGCTGAACGATCCGCGATATCCCGGGACATGAAGGCCAGAGATGCGCAGGATACCAACAGAAAAATCGCGCCGCTGACGTCGGCGCCGGACGCCGTCGTCATTGACTCGACGTCCCTGACGGTTTCGGAAGTCCTCCGGGAAATTCTTGAGCATCTGCAAGATCCGCTGATTGCGGATACAAAATAAGCGCGGCTTCCATCAGCGCCTGATTTGTCTTGCTATTTAATATTCGGTATGTTAGGCAACCACCATTAAAAAAGTCTTATAAAAATTAGGGGGTATCAGGTTAATGGTTAACAATAACAACACAAACTCAACAAGTGAAAAGGAGGTTCAGGCAGACTCGTCCGTTTCCATCGCAACAAACCCGTCCACGCAGTCCAAAGAAGAGGATATGGGCTTTAAGGAACTTTATGAGCAGAGCCTTAATCAACTGCAATACGGCGATATCGCCTGCGGCAAAATTGTGCAGATTACCGCGGATACGGTAATGGTGGATGTGGGTTGGAAAACGGAGGGGTTTATTCCCATCAAGGAACTGAAAGACGCCCAGGGAAACGTGAATGTTTCCGTCGGCGACGACATAGAAGTTTTTATCGATAAAAGGGATTCCGAAGGAAATCTGGTCTTGTCCCGGGAGAAAGCGGCCAAATTGAAAGTCTGGGATGAAATCAAGAACGTCAGCGAAAACAATCAAAAAATAAAAGGGACCGTTGTGGAGAAGGTCAAGGGAGGCCTTTCCGTCGATATCGGCATCATCGCTTTCCTGCCCGGTTCGCAAATCGATATCCGTCCGATCAAGGATCTGGACCAGTTCGTCGGCCAGACGCTGGAGTTCAACGTTTTGAAGTATGACCGCAAACGCAACAATGTCGTGCTTTCCCGTAGATCGATTGTGGCTTCCGAGCGCGAAAAGGAAAAGAAAGCCACGCTGGACAATCTTTCCGAGGGCAGCATTGTGGAAGGGGTCATCAAAAATATCACGGACTACGGGATTTTTATCGATCTGGGAGGCATCGACGGATTGCTCCATGTGACGGATATTTCCTGGGGGAGAATCGCCAAACCCTCGGATATTTTTCAAAAGGGCCAGAAAATTACGGTGAAGGTTCTTTCCTTTGACCGTGAGAAGGAAAGAGTTTCCCTGGGGCTGAAGCAGCTTCATGAAAATCCCTGGGAGCACATTTCCGAAAAGTATCCGGTTGGCGTCCTGGTGCAGGGCAAAGTGGTCAACCTGACCGATTACGGCGTGTTTATTGAACTGGAGCCGGGCGTCGAAGGTTTGGTGCATATTTCGGAAATGTATTGGACGCGCGAAATCAAGCATCCGTCCAAGGTGATGAATATCGGGGATGTCGTGAACGTGGTGGTGCTGGAAGTCAATCCGGAGGCCAAGAGGGTCTCCCTCAGCCTGAAGCAGACAACGGCCAATCCCTGGGAAAAGCTGAAGGAAAAATATCCCGTCGGAACGATAGTGAAGGGTCTTGTGCGCAATATCACGAATTTCGGCGTGTTTGTCGGAATCGAGGACGGCATTGACGGCCTGGTCCATGTGTCTGATATTTCCTGGAAACACCGGGTCACCCATCCCTCCGAATATTTCAAGAAAGGCCAGGAGGTGGAAGCGGTTGTCCTGAATATTGACGTGGACAACGAGAAATTCTCCCTGGGCATCAAGCAGATTGAGAAGAATCCCTGGGAGGAACTGCCCAGAAAATACGCGCCCGGCAGCGTGGTGACGGGCAAGATCACCAATTTTACCGACTTCGGGATTTTTGTGGAAATCGAAGACGGCATCGAGGGGCTGGTGCATATTTCCGAAATCAGCCAGAAGCGCGTGAAATCTTCCGCGGAATTGTACAACGTCGGCGACAAGGTGTCCGCGGTGGTCAAGAGCATCGACATCAGGACCAAGAAAATCCGGCTGAGCATCAAGGATATGGAAGCGCCGGCGCCTACGCCCGCATCCAATCCGTATCTCAACAACCGCGAAAATGTCGGATCAACGCTGGCGCAGGCTCTGGCAGACGTAAAAATCGGCAACCAGTCCAAGGAATAGGACATGAGAAAACATCCGGTCGTTGTGGGACTGATTTTGCTCGTTGCGCTGGGAGCGGTCGTGTATTTCATGTCGTACCGGGCGGGGCTTCAGTCCTCCCGCGCCGGATCGAATGCCTTTTCGCTCACCGATAAGATCGGCGTGGTGCCCGTGGAAGGCGTCATCACGGATTCGATCGAAATTGCCGAAAACCTGGAAGCGTTCGGGAATGACCGTTCCATTGTCGCCGTGGTCGTCCGCATTGATTCGCCCGGCGGGGGCGTAGCCGCCTCGCAGGAAATTTACGACGCCGTCGTGGCGCTGAAAAAAAAGAAAAAAGTGGTGGCGTCCATGGGATCGATCGCCGCGTCCGGCGGCCTGCTGATCGCCTGCGCCGCCGATAAAATTGTCGCCAATCCGGGGACCATCACGGGCAGCATATCGGCGGTCATGCAATTCGCCAATCTGGAAGAGCTCATGAAAAAAATCGGCGTGAAGTCCTCCGTGGTCAAAAGCGGCCCGTACAAGGATATCGGATCTCCCATGCGGGAAATGACGCCTGAAGAAAAAATCATCATTCAGGAGCTCATCGACGACATTTATAATCAGTTTATTGATGTGATTGTCCGGGACCGGAAACTTCCCCGCCAGCAGGTGATTGCGATCGGGGACGGCCGCGTCTTCTCGGGGCGCAAAGCCAAGGAATACGGGCTGGTGGATCAATTGGGCGATCTGGCGGCGGCGGCGAAACTGGCCGGCGTTCTGGCCGGAAGCAGTGGCTCCTATGATCTGGTGTATCCTCCGGCAAAGCGCCTTTCCATCCTGGATTACGTCATGGAGAGCGCGGCCAATCAGCTCGCGCGGTCTGTCAGACAAAAAGCTGAAACCTGGGGAGGGGCCGGCTATCTGTACATTCCGTGACCCAAGACCCGCCATGCCGTCATGACCAAAAATGAACTCGTCAAAAAGGTGCGGGTACAATGCAAAATCTACTCGCAAAAGGACATCGCTCTGGCCGTGCAGGCGATCCTGGATGCCGTGGCAGGCGCGTTGAAAAAAAGTGACCGGATCGAGATTCGGGGATTCGGCACGTTTACGGTGCGCGAAAGAAAGGCCAGAGTGGCCCGTAATCCAAAGTCGGGCGCCCGCGTGGCGCTGAAAGACAGAAGGGTCGCTTTTTTTAAAACAGGAAAAGATCTCCGTTTACGGGTGGAGAATCCGGAATGACTTACAAAAACATTATCGTCGACAAGAAAAAGGGCTATGCGGTCATTCGATTCAACCGCGCCCACGAGATGAACGCCCTGTCCAAGGAAATGCGGCTGGAATTCAACGACGCGCTTCTGGACGTGGAGAACGATCCCGAAATCAAGGCGCTGGTGATTACCGGAGGAGAATATGTTTTCTCCGCCGGCATGGACATCAAGGAAATGTCGCTTTTGTCCAATGTGGAGATCGACGACTACTTTGAGTCCATGAAACGGTATCTGAAAAAAATTTATACGTTCCCGAAGCCCGTTATTGCCGCGGTTGGCGGAATTGCCCTGGGCGGAGGATTCAATATCGTGACGGTCTGCGATCTGATTATCGCATCGGAAAGCGCGATTTTCTGTCACCCGGAGCTGAAGTTCGGATTTAGCCCTCTTTTTTATCCGCTGAGCCAGATCGTCGGGGTGAACAAAGCCAAGGAAATCACGATGCTGGGGGAGCCCATCGGCGCGAGAGAAGCGGAAAGAATCGGTCTGGTCAATAAAGTGGCGCCTCCGGAAAAGTTCATGCAGGAAGCCGAAAAAGTCGCACAGACCCTGTCGATGCGGTCGGCCAAAGTCATAGAAGAATTGAAGAATATTTGCGCCGTCGTGCCACGGATGGACAAGATTGCCGCGCTGGACATGGAGCTGTCCATCAGCGGCATGCTGTTTGCGCGGGATGAACGAAAAATTCATATGAATGAAGAGCTGTTCCTGAAGAAACTCCGCAAGAAAAAGCAGAATTAGGCCTTTGCCGGGAAGGGGATCGCAGGCGTTTCCCGCAGAATGGAGACTTGGTTTGAAAAATGTCATTTCGAGGAGCGCGAGCGACGAGAAATCCTAATGATGGCAGTTTGTTAAAGATTTCTCCCTTCGGTCGAAATGACAAAAAATGGCAGTTATTCAAAGCTCTCGAATGATCATCTTTTTTGAAATTTCCGCTTTACAAATTCTACAGATTGTCCCAGTCATTGCCCGGAGCGGCAAAGTCCTTGAGCTGGTCCCGTCGCTTCTTGTGCTGGAGTTTTTTTAGCGCTTTGGCTTCGATCTGACGGATGCGCTCCCGGGTTACCCCCATCATATCGCCGACTTCCTCGAGAGTAAAAGGCCCGTAATTGCAGGCGACCCAGGTGCAGTTCAGGAAATCTTCATTCTTCAGACGCCATTCACAGGTGGTGTCGGCGCAGATTTCCGCGATGAGAATCCCCTTTTTCTTGCAGACATACTGATTGATCATAAAGGATCGTCCTCTCGTTTAAATAAAATCGCGCGTAATTTATGGTTGGATGAGTCGTTTGTCAATCTCGAATCAAATCAAAAAGATATTTTTTCCGGAGGCCGCCTCTCCGGGACATACGTGTGGGGGATCTTGTCATTGTTCCAGTCTTCGGAAACGTAAAGATTGCAATAGCAGCTTCCGAATTCTTTTACGTCCTGGGCCCGGTAAACGCAGGGGCAAAGGATGTCTCGGTCCTTCTCGCGCTCGCCCGTCGCCAGCCGGCAGGGGCAGGAGGAATAGCCGTAACGTTCTTTGTTGACCAGCAAGTCCGAGAGAATCGAAAGCACCCACTCCCTGTCTTTATTGAAATAATACCCTTTGGGCTCCTGGGCTTTTTTCAGAAGATCATACAATTCGGCGGGTTTCATTAGATTCCCAAAGCCTCCCGAAGCGCAGCTTCCTTAAACCCGACGATCACCTGATTGCCGATGACAATCGTCGGAAAGGATCGCTGGGGGTTGTACTGGATCACCTCGTTCAACATGGCCTCACGGTCGGCGCCCTGAAGAAGATCGACATCGGTTGCGTCAAAAACGATCCCGTTTTCGTTTAAAAATTTCTTGGCCGCTTTGCAATGACTGCATGTGCTCAAGGTGTATATTTTTACTGGCTTGGGCATTTTCCGCATCCTCCGATTTTTTTTGGTTTTATATAGGATTTCGGGAGGTTCTGTCAAGATGATCTTCGAATCGGGGAGGACAAAGATTTATTGACAAGACCCCTCAATTCATATATCAACAAAACCTCAATCGAGGAAAGATAATATACGGTATGAAACATAAGAGTATTATCGTAGCTGAAGGTTTTCCTTTCATCGTCCTCTCCCTTGTCTTCACTGGTTTTGCAGCTTTTTTCGGCGTGGCCTGGCTGACGATTCTGCTCGCCGCATTGACGATATTTATCATTGCTTTTTTCCGCAACCCCCAGAGGCACTTTCAGGCTGCGGAAAAGCTGGTCATCAGTCCGGCCGACGGCAAAGTCATTAAAATGGAAGAGGTAGATGTCCGGGGCGCAATGGCCGGCCGGTTCAAAAAAATCAGCATCTTTATGAATGTGTTCAATGTTCACGTCAACCGCGCTCCCTACGAAGGAACGATAGAGAAGATATCCTATCACCCGGGGAAATTTGTGTCGGCCAATCTGGACAAAGCCTCGACGGAGAATGAACGCAACGAAGTGCTGATCCGCACGGAAGACGGCCGCGCAATTTGGACCGTGCAGATTGCCGGGCTTATCGCCAGAAGAATTGTGTGCTGGATCCGTGAAGGGGAAACACTTGCCAAAGGCGAACGGTTCGGCATGATCCGTTTCGGTTCCCGTGTTGAGGTTTTTCTGCCTGCCGATTCCCGCGTTGTTGTCCGCCTGAACGATAAGGTCCGGGCGGGACAAACACCACTAGGATACCTTTCATGAATTCAGGGCGCCACATTCGCAATACCCGGCTCAAGAAGGGCATTTATGTTCTGCCGAACCTGATTACCACCGCCAGCTTGTTCATGGGGTTTTATTCGATCATCGCCTCGATTCAGGAGAAGTTCTTTGTGGCGGCGATTGCCATTCTGGTGTCCATGGTCTTCGACGGCCTGGACGGCCGGATCGCCCGCATCACCAACACCACCAGCAAATTCGGCGCGGAATACGATTCTCTGGCGGATCTGATCGCTTTCGGCGTCGCTCCGTCCCTGCTGGCCTTCATGTGGGCGATGTCTTCCTACGGGAAACTGGGCTGGATGGCCGGCTTTCTGTTTGTGACCTGCGGCGCTTTACGTCTGGCGCGGTACAATATTCAGATCGGCCTGATCGACAGCAAGGTTTTTAACGGGCTGCCCATTCCCGCGGCTGCGGCCGTCATTGCCACAACGGTTATATTCGTCAATGATGTCATGGGCATTGAAGGCATTTTCCACAACCCATACGTGATGATCTGCGTCGTCATTCTGGCTTTTTTGATGGTCAGCAACATCAAATACTACAGCGGAAAAGACATGAAGCTCTTTGCCCGCATGCCGTTCATGACTTTTCTGGTGGTGGTCGGCATCTTGCTGGTGATTATTTATAAACCGGAAGTGACGATTTTTGTCATCACCGTCGGCTACGCTTTGTCCGGCCCCGTCTGGTGGCTTTGCAAAGTCATCAACAAGAAGCACGGCACCGAAACGGACGCCAAAGATCTTCCCGGCGGGGAGAAGTGAAGGGATGATCGGGGCGGTCCGGCCATGAGGTTATGAGAATCACCGGCGGGAAGTTTAAAGGAAGAACATTGCATTTTCCCTCCCGGTCATCGTCGAGACCGACGACGGATTTTTTGCGGGAAGCTCTTTTTAATTTACTGGGACCGCAAACGGACCGGAGTTTTCTGGACTTGTTTGCCGGCTCGGGATCCGTGGGATTGGAAGCGGCGAGCCGCGGGGCGAAACAAATTGTTTTTGTTGAAAAAAGCGGAAAACTGATCGGCGTTCTTCGCGAAAATGTTTCTTTATGCGGCTGTTCGGAGCAAGCCCGGATTATTCATGACGGCGTCGCTTCGGCGCTTTGCGTCCTCTACGATCAACCGGGCAGGTTTGATGTTATCTTTGCCGATCCTCCCTACGGTCAGGGCTTCATTGGAGAGACGCTGGGGGCCCTGCGGAACTGTCCGGTCATCCGGGAGGGTGGAATCCTTGTGCTCCAGCATTCCGTCCGGGAACCGCTGCCCGAACTTCCAAAACCCTGGTTGGTGGCGGACCAGAGAAAATATGGGGAAAATCTATTAACGTTTATAAGGATGGACGGCGCATGACACAAGAAAAAACCGGCTACAAAATCGCAATTTATCCCGGCTCGTTTGATCCGATTACCAACGGTCATGTGGATATCATCAAAAGGGGCAGCCGGATCTTTGACAAAATCATCGTTCTGGTTGCCTATAATCCACGAAAATCATTTCTTTTCAGTATGGAAGAGCGTTGCCAGCTCATCCGCGAAATATTCAAGGGTTGTGAATGCATTCAGGTGGACAGCCATGACGGCCTGCTGATTGATTACCTGCAGAAATCCGGCGCCAGCACGATTCTGCGGGGCATGCGCGCCCTTTCAGATTTTGAATATGAATTCCAGATGGCGCTGATGAACCGCCGCCAGACCAAAAACGTCGAGACCGTTTTTCTCATGAGCGGATTCCGATGGTTTTTCACCAGCTCCAATATCATCAAGGAAGTGGCGAGCCTCGGAGGGACGGTCCGGGGGCTGGTTCCGGACAATGTGTATCAAAGACTGCTCGAAAAATATCCCAATAAAAAAACAACAGGAGGTCGTTTGTGAAACTGGCGTCAAGAGTAGCAAAAGTGAAACCGTCGGAGACCCTGGCCATTACGGCCAAAGCCAATGCCCTGCGGGCGCAGGGAAGGGATGTCATCGGTTTTGGCGCAGGCGAACCGGATTTTGACACCCCCGACCACATCAAACAGGCGGCCATCCGGGCCATCGAGGCAGGCTTTACAAAATACACGCCGGTGGGCGGAACGGATGAACTCAAAGACGCGATCATTGCCAAACTGAAGACCGACAACCGCCTGGAGTACAAGCGGTCGCAGGTGGTCGTTTCCTGCGGCGCCAAGCACACGCTGTACAATCTGGCGCAGGCGCTCTTCGAAGAGGGGGATGAAGTCATCATTCCGGCGCCCTACTGGGTTTCCTATCCGGATATCGTCGTGCTGGCCGGAGGAACGCCGGTCATCCTCAACACGCTGGAGAAAGACGGCTTCAAGATGAAGCCCGAACAGCTGAAAGCGTCGATCACCGGCCGCACCCGGGCCGTCATTTTTAACGGTCCGTCCAATCCGACGGGCGCGGCCTATTCGCCGGACGAACTGAAGGCGCTGGCCGCCGTTTTGGCGGATACGGATATTTTTGCCATTTCGGACGACATCTACGAAAAGATCCTCTATGCCGACTTCCCCTTTGCCAATCTCGCCATGGCGGAACCCCGCCTGAAGGACAGAACCATTGTGGTCAACGGCGTTTCCAAGGCGTACGCCATGACCGGCTGGCGGATCGGCTATGCCGCGGGTCCGGAAGAAATCATCGGCGCGATCAGCAAGATCCAGAGCCAGAACACCTCCAACCCGACCTCCATATCGCAAAAGGCGTCGGTTGCCGCGCTTGCCGGCGATCAGCAGGTCGTCTCCATGATGGTCGCGGAATTCAAAAAGAGGAAGGACTATATTGTCGATGCGCTCAACGATATTCCGGGGATTTTCTGTCCGATGCCCGAGGGCGCTTTCTATGTATTCCCCAATGTGTCGGCTCTCTACGGCCGTTCGTACGAGGGGAAGAAAATTTCGAATTCAACGGAGTTTATCGAATATCTGCTTGACGGCGCCAACGTGGCCACTGTGCCGGGGGTGGCATTCGGCAGCGACGATCATATCCGCCTGTCTTACGCGACCTCATTGAAGAACATTGAAGAAGGCGTCCGGAGAATCAAAGACGCCGTCGCGAAGCTGGGGTAAACAATCTTCTGAAGGAAGGGAATCATGGGAGGGATTTTCGGCGTAGTTTCCGAGGACAGTTGTGTTCAAACGCTGTTTTACGGAACGGATTATCATTCTCATCTGGGAACCGAGCACGGCGGCATGGCCGTTTACGGGCCCAGGGGGTTTTACAACACGATTCACGAAATATCGCAGGCGCAGTTCAAGTCGCGGTTTGTCGATGACTACCGGAAGATGGAAGGGCACTCCGGCATCGGCGCCATCGACGACGAATCGCCGCAGCCGCTTATTTTCCGTTCCAAATTCGGCGTTTACGCGGTGGTTGCTACGGGGCTCATCACCAATAAAAGCGAGCTGGTCGGCGAGCTGCTCAACGAAGGCGCGTCCTTTACGGAAGTGGCGGGCGGAGGCGTCAACAATTCGGAAATCGTCGCTTCCCTGATCAACCGGGGCGACAACATTGTCGAGGGCATCGCGTCCATGCGCGGGATTATTGAAGGGTCCATCTGTGTTCTGGTGCTGACGGCGGAAGGCATTTACGCGGCCCGGGACAAGGTCGGGCGCTTTCCGCTTGCGCTGGGCCGGAGCAAGGATCCCAACCGGAAATCCTATGTGGTCGCCACCGAAGCCAGCTCCTTTGAGAACCTGGGATATGAACTGCAGCGGTTTCTGGGCCCCGGGGAAATTGCGCTTTTGACCCCCGATTGCGTCCGGCAGCTCAAACCGGAAGGGAGCCAGAAGAAAATATGTTCCTTTCTGTGGATTTATACCGGTTCTCCTTCCTCCATCTACGACGGCGTCGGCGTGGAAAGCACCCGGGAGCGGTGCGGCCGTTATCTGGCCAGGCGCGACCATGTGAAAGTGGATTTCGTCGCAGGCGTCCCGGATTCCGGCGTCGGGCATGCCGTCGGCTACGCCATGGAATCCGGCATTCCCTACCGGCGCCCCCTGGTGAAATACACGCCCGGCTATGGAAGAAGCTACACACCCCCGACCCAGGAAATTCGCGATCTGGTGGCCACCATGAAGCTGGTTGCCGTGCGGGATGTCATTTTCGGCAGCCGGATGGTGATCTGCGACGATTCCATCGTCCGCGGCACGCAGCTGAAGAATTTGACCGTCAAAAAATTATGGGACAACGGCGCGAAGGAAATTCATATTCGCCCGGCCTGTCCGCCGTTGATGTATCCGTGCATTTATGCCTCCTCCACCCGGACAACCTCCGAACTGGTCTGCCGGAAAGCGATCCGCGCGATGGAGGGAAGGGACCTTGAGGATATTTCAGCGTATCTCGACACGACGTCGGCGAAGCACGCGAAAATGATCGACTGGATCCGGCAGGATTTAAACGTGACGTCGCTGAGGTATATGACGATTGAAGACATGATCGCGGCCATCGGCCTTCCGGCGGATCAGCTTTGTCTGCACTGCTGGCTGGGGAAATAACACGTAAAGACACAAGGCGGCTTGACGCGGATCTGCCCGGCAGTTCCGCGCGGCCGCCTTTTTTCGTCAGACGAATGCGTAAGGAGCCTCCTCTCTGCAAATTAGCCATTGCCCGCAGGACATACCCGTGTTATAAAATTTCCAAAGGCAAAGATGAAAGCGCCCGGCATATGGAAGAAGCCTCAATATTCAGAAGAAAGAGCAGAATCATCCGGATCGGGTCCGTCCGGATCGGGGGAGACGAACCGATTGCCGTCCAGTCCATGACCAATACGGACACGCGCAACGTCGCCGCGACGGTGGCCCAGATTAATGCGCTGGAACGCGCGGGTTGCGAAATCGCCCGGGTGGCGATTCCCGACGCCGACGCGGTCCGGGCGCTTCCGGACATCAAAAAAGGGATATCCATTCCGCTGATTGCCGATATTCATTTCCACGCGCAGCTGGCCATCGACGCCGTCAAAAACGGCGCGGACGGCATCCGGATCAATCCGGGCAATATGGCGAAAGAGCGGATTGCCGAGATTGTCCGGACGGCCAAAGAACATCAAACCGCCGTCCGGATCGGCGTCAACGCCGGTTCGCTGCAGAAGGATCTGCTGGCCGAATACGGCGTTTCGGCCCGGGCCCTGTATGAAAGCGCCCTGCGCAGCGTCTCCCTGTTTGAAGATCTGGGCTTTGAGCAAATCAAGCTCTCGCTCAAGTCCTCCGACGTGCCGATGATGGTCGAGGCGTACCGCCTGATCGCCGCCGCCACGGATTATCCCCTGCACCTGGGCGTGACGGAAGCGGGAACGCTGGTGGACGCGGCGGTCAAATCCGCCCTCGGCATCGGCATACTGCTGGCCGAGGGCATCGGCGACACGCTCCGGGTGTCCGTGACGGGTGATCCCGTCTCGGAACTGCCCATCGCTTACAGCATTCTGCGGGCGCTGAAAATCCGGAAAGTCGGAGCGGAAATCATCTCCTGCCCGACGTGCGGGCGCTGCGAAATCGATCTGGCCGGACTGGTGTCGCAGGTGGAACAGGCGCTGGCGGGAAGAAAAAATTACATCAAGGTGGCGCTGATGGGATGTGTGGTCAACGGTCCCGGGGAAGCGGCGGAGGCGGATATCGGCATTGCCGGCGGCCGCGGCTTCGGCATGTTGTTTAAAAAAGGCGTCGCCTGCAAGAAAGTGGAAGAAAAAGATTTTGTCCCGGTGCTGCTCGAGGAAATTCGATCCCTGGACAATGAATCCTAAGGAGGAGGAATGCGTTATTCGGAAATGCACCTGCCCACCGGACGGGAAATACCGTCCGATGCGGAGGTGGTCAGCAATCAGCTCATGATCCGGGCGGGAATGATCCGCAAGCTCACCAGCGGCATCTATTCTTATCTGCCGCTCGGTTACCGGGTCATTCGAAAAGTAGAACGGATTGTCCGGGAGGAAATGAACAAAGCCGGCGCCCAGGAAGTGCATCTGCCGATGGTGCAGCCGGCGGAGCTCTGGCAGGAATCGGGCCGCTGGACCTATTACGGCAAGGAGCTGCTCCGGTTCCGCGACCGCAACGACCGCGACTACTGTCTGGGGCCCACCCACGAGGAAGTCATCACGGATCTGGTGCGGCACGACATCAAAACCTACCGCCAGCTGCCGCGCAATCTGTATCAGATTCAAACCAAGTTTCGCGATGAGGTCCGTCCGCGGTTCGGCGTGATGCGCTGCCGGGAATTCGGCATGAAGGACGCCTACAGCTTTGACGCGGATGAGGCGGGCGCGGAGAAAAGCTACGAGAAGATGTTTGCCGCCTACAACGCCATCTTCCGACGGTGCGGCCTCAGGTTCCGTCCGGTGGAGGCGGATTCCGGAAGCATCGGCGGAAGCTTTTCCCATGAATTTATGGTGCTGGCCGAATCGGGCGAGGACGCCATCGCTTTTTGCGAAAAATGCAACTATGCGGCCAATCTGGAGAAAGCGGAAATCGCCCGGCCCGAAAAGGCCGCCCCCATCGCTTCGGACCGGCCGGCCCTGGAAAGCGTGGAGACGCCCAACGTGCGTACCATTGAAGAGGTCAGCGCTTTTCTGAACGTTTCGCCGCGGCAGATTGTCAAGACGCTGATCTTCAACGCGGACGGCAAGGCCTGCGCGGTTCTGATCCGCGGCGATCATGAGGTCAACGAAATCAAGGTGAAAAATATTCTGGGCGCGGCCGAACTGGAACTGGCCGACGACGAGATGATCTTCAAGGCCACCGGCGCGCCGCGCGGCTTTGCGGGACCCGTCGGCGTCAAAGTCCGTGTGATCGCCGACTATTCGATTCTTGATCTGGTGGATATGGTAACCGGGGCGAACCGGGAAGACTACCATCTGAAAAACGTGAACCTCGGGCGGGACTTTACCGTAGAATCTTTCGCGGATCTGCGCGTGGTTCAGCCGGGCGATGCCTGCCCGCGCTGCGGAGGCGAAATCAAATTCGCCCGCGGCATCGAAGTCGGACACGTTTTCAAGCTGGGCACCAAGTACTCCAAGGCCATGAAAGCCGTTTACCTGGATCGGGACGGCAAAGAAAAAACCATGATCATGGGCTGCTACGGCATCGGCATTGGCCGGACCGTGGCCGCCTGCATTGAACAAAACTTTGACCAAAACGGCATCATCTGGCCGATGCCGCTGGCTCCCTATGCCGTGATCGTTACGCCGGTCAATATCAACGAGCCCGATGTGATGAAGGCGGCCGGGGAGATTTACGAAGAACTGCTGGCCGCGGACGTGGAAGTGATTCTGGACGACCGGGACGAGCGCGCAGGCGTGAAATTCAAGGACGCCGATCTGATCGGCATTCCGCTGAGGATTGTCGTGGGGTCCAAGAACCTGGCCCAGGGTCAGGTGGAGCTGAAAATCCGCAAAACCGGCGACAGCCGGCTTTATCCGAAAAGCGATATCGTTTCCGAGGTCCGGACGATCATCGCCCAGGAGCTGAAAACGGCCGGTTGATCCCCAGGCGGGGCAGGAAATCTTCATGCTGAGAATCAACGACATTCTGGATAAGGCACAGACCTATCTGACCTCTGAAGAACTGGAGATGATCCAGAAGGCCTATATTTATTCGGCCACCGTTCATCAGGGCCAGGTGCGCCTGTCCGGGGAGCCCTACCTCACGCATCCCATGGAGGTAGCCGGCATCCTGGTCGATATGAAGATGGACTCCGCGACGATCATCAGCGGCCTGCTGCACGACACGATTGAAGACACGCTTACCACGCGCGAGCAGATCGAACAGGAATTCGGCAAGGATGTCGCTTTTCTCGTCAGCGGATTGACCAAGTTGAGCCGCATTTCCTTCGGATCGCAGGAAGAGCGCCAGGCTGAAAATTTCCGGAAGATGATTCTGGCCATGTCTTCCGACATCCGCATCTTGATGGTTCGTCTGGCCGACCGCATCCACAATATGAGAACCCTGCAATACCAGACGGCACAACGGAAGATTTACATCGCGCGGGAAACCATGGACGTCTATGCGCCTCTGGCCAATCGTCTGGGCATCAACTGGATGAAAATGGAGCTGGAAGATCTGTCGTTTCGGTACCTTTCGCCGGACGCCTTCAATGAGATCGCCAGCCGCGTCGCCAAGTCCCAGGAATCGCGAAACCGCTACACCGAAGAAGTCAAGGGCATCATCTTTCGGGAACTGGAGAAGGTGTCGATCCAGGGCGAAGTGGAGGGCCGGGCGAAGCATTTATACGGCATTTATCGAAAAATGCATGAGCAGCACATCAACTTTGACGAAGTGTACGACGTGATTGCGTTTCGCATCATTCTGGATTCCAGCGCGGACAAAAGCTGCTATGAGGCGCTCAGCATCGTGCATGCCCTGTGGAAGCCGGTCCCGGGGCGGTTCAAGGATTACATCGCCATGCCCAAGGCCAACAACTATCAGTCGCTGCATACGGCGGTGATCGGCCCCTACGGCGAACGGGTCGAAATTCAGATCCGGACCCGGGCGATGCATGAGTGGGCGGAAAAAGGAATTGCCGCCCACTGGCGCTACAAGGAAGGGCGGGCGTTTCAGGATCACGAAGACGATCAGATCAAAAAGCTGAGAGAAACCCTGGAGATTCAGCAGGATATCAAGAATCCCCGGGAATTCATGTCCAACCTCAAAATGGCGCTGTTTCCGGACGACGTTTATGTTTTCACGCCGCACGGAGATGTCAAGTCCTTTCCCAAAGGCGCCACCCCCATTGATTTCGCCTACAGCGTCCATACCGACGTCGGCCACCAGTGCACGGGCGCCAAGGTGAACCGCAATATTGTTCCGCTGCGCTATCAACTGCAGAACGGCGATATGGTGGAGATCATCACGCAGTCCGGCCACCATCCCAGCAAGGACTGGCTGAAGTTTGTCGTGACCTCCCGGGCCATTTCCAAAATCCGCAACTGGATCAACGCGGAGGAAAAGAATCGTTCCCTCGCGCTCGGCAAGGATTTGCTGGAAAAGGAATTCAAAAGAAACAACCTGAAATTTGCAACCTATCTCAAATCGGAGGAAATCCGGAAGCTCCTGAAGGAATACTCGCTTTTGACACTGGACGACCTGATTTCCCAGGTGGGCTGCGGACGCATTTCGCCCCGGCAGGTCGTCAATCACTTTGTGGTTCAGGAAACGCCGAAGGAAACGGAGAAGCTTCCTGAAAAAGAAAAGAAAAAACCCGCCGCCGCTCCTTCGCTGGGCATCAGTCTGACCGGCATCGACGACGTCATGGTGCGGTTCGCCAAATGCTGCAATCCCATTCCCGGCGATGAGATCACCGGCTATATCTCGCACGGGCGGGGCATCACCGTTCACACGCAGAATTGTCCGCACCTTCAGAAGCTCGACATCGAACGAATCGTGGAAGTCAACTGGGATCTCCGCCAGAAGAACGCCTATCCGGTGCACATCAAAGTCGTCTGCACTGACCGAAAGGGCGTATTAACGGAAGTGAGTTCGGTCATCACCTCTCTGGACGTCAATATCAGCTTTGCCCAGGTCGAAACGACGGACATGATCGCCAGCTGCAGTTTCATCATCGATGTTTACGATACCCAGCAGCTCAATGCCGTCTTCTCCGCCATTCGCCAGTTGAAAATCGTTCGTTCCATCGAGAGAATCCGCAAGGCCTGATGACCTGTCGCGCCCCCATTTGTCTGTTGACAAACCATCGGACTCTGCTATAAGCAGGCCCAACTCCGTGTGGCGCGCGGAAGAACGTCGTTAGGTGAAAAAAATGTTTCCATCATGGCAGAAATGTACCGTTGTCTTTTTTTGGGTTTTGACGTTGTGCTTTGTGGGGACGGCGGGGTATGCCCAGACGGCAAGGCACGTCGTCGTGATTGACGCGGCGCACGGCGGCGACGACGCCGGAGTTCTCGGGG
>WBZY01000506.1_pt1 | contig 29027 bp, 27 predicted proteins | sample 5204191 | NCBI WGS metagenome assembly WBZY01 (sample SAMN12344363, study PRJNA552823) | activated sludge metagenome | biome: Activated sludge suspended growth; feature: Anammox Sidestream; material: Wastewater; isolation source: activated sludge from anammox sidestream of wastewater treatment...
TGGGTGCCCGGCCACGGCGTTTGGGTGGAACAGCAAGCGGCGACGGGGGGAGGAGGGAGGAGGGAGGAGGGAGGAGGAGGGTACCCGGCCACGGCGTTTGGGTGGAACAGCAAGCGGCCACGGGGGGCCGCGACTCCGGCGAATGCGCGGGCGAGGTTGGGCGACTGTGCAGGCCGGCAGTTGCGCCAGGGGGCGGCGGTGCGTTGGTTCCAAGACCGGGCGAATGGTGGAACAACCAGCGGCCTCGGGGCCGCGAATGCGGGTGGGTGGCACGGGGGAGGAGGGCGGCGAATAATGCCCCGGTGGACCCTTCGTCTGCGGCACTTGAAGCGTGGCTGCGCGCCCGGCCGGGGTGGGCAGCGGCGCGAGTTGCAGAGATGGCGCCGGTCGAGGGCGGGGCCTCCAACATCACCTGGCGGGCGAGGCTCGGGGAGGCGCCCTTCGCAGCCGTGGCCCTGCGCCTGCAACGTGATACAGGCATCCTCGCTCCGTATGACGTGGTGCGCGAGGGCGAGGTGCTCCGGCGCCTGCAGGGGTCAGGCATCCCGGTTCCCGCGTTCGTGGATGTTGAGCCTGGCGCGGGCGTTCTCGGCGCGCCGTTCCTGGTGATGGAATGGATCGAGGCCCCGCACATGGGAATCGCGGGGACGCAGGTGACCTTTGCTTCCTACGTGCAGAAGGTCGCGGCCATTCACGCGCTCGACTGGCGGGCCCTGGGGCTCGGTTTCCTGGGCGTGCCGGCGACGGCGGCGGCGGGAACGCTGGCCGGCCTCGACCGCATTGAGGCGCGGATGGCCGCCTTCGGCTGCGCAGACGACCGGCTCCTGGCGCGTGCGCTGGCGACGCTTCGTGCCACCGTCCCGCCCGGCGGCGAGCTTTCCTTCTGCCAGGGCGACATCAACGTCTTCAACTACCTTGTGCGAAACGGCGAGGTTGTGGCGGTGGTCGACTGGGAGATGGCGCGCATCGGGGACCTGCGGAACGACATCGGCCAGATCGCGGCCCTGGGGCATTTGAAGGCAGGGACGCCCTTCGTCGATGCCTCGGAGCTTCCCTTTGTGCGCGCCTACGAGGCGGTTTCGGGGCGGCAACTGCCGCACATGAACTACTTCCGCGCGCGCTGGCTGTTCGAGCTGGGCGTCATCTACCACGGGTGGCTGAAGCACAACGACTTCGAACCGTGGTATTCGTGGGAGCACCTCTCGGAGCTGCTGGGCGCCGCTCTGCCCGGGCTCCCGTAACCGGCGGGGCCGCCCCTCCTTCGCCCCTTAACGGGCGGGGCTCTTTCGCGTTCCGCGGCTGGACGTTGGCAAAGTGAAGATGAACATGGTGCCGCGGCCCACTTCGCTGGTGGCCCAGATGTCCCCGCCGTGGGCGCGCACGATCTCCCGCGAGATGGCGAGCCCGAGTCCGTAGCCTCTCGGCTGTCCGTTGGCGCGGGCGCTGTCCTTTGCCCGGTAGAAGCGTTCGAAGAGGTGGACCACATCTTCGGGCGGGATTCCTTTGCCCGTGTCGCTGACGGTCACCTGGGCGACCCCGGGCTGGAGCGCGTAGGAAGCGAGGCGCACGGTTCCGCCCGCCGGCGTGTGGCGAAGGGCGTTATCGAGAAGGTTGTTCAGGACCTGTTCGAGCCGGTCGAAGTCCCCCCTGATGCGGAGGCCATCGGCGGAAGCGATCTCCAGGTTCACGCCGCCCTCGTCGGCGCGGAGGGCGAAGATCTCGCGTACATGCTCGAAGAGCTCGCGCAACTCGATCTCTTCCTGCTGCATCGAGACCTGGCCGCTCTCGATGCGGGAAAGGTCGAGCAGCTCCTCGACGAGGCGGAGCACGCGGCTGGATTCGGTGCTGATGACCCTGGCGGAGCGCAGGATGCCTTCCGGGTCATCGATGGTGCCGTCCTGGATGGCTTCGCTGAAGCCGCGGATGGAGGTGAGCGGCGTCTTGAGCTCGTGCGAGATGTTGGCGAGGAAGTCGCGCAGGGTCTGCTGGGAGCGCTGCACCTCGCCGGTCATGCGATTGAAGGTGGAGGCCAGTTCGCGCACCTCGGTCGGGCCCGTGGCGGGCACGCGCTGACGGTAGCTGCCGCGGGCCACGCTGCGCGCGGCGCGGGCGATGTTGCGGAGCGGGGCGGCAACGCTCTGCGACAGCAGAAAGCCGAGCACGAGGGCGGCGGCAACGCCGATGAGGCCGGAGAAGACGAGGCGCGGGGTGAGGTCCCCGAAGACGGTGGTGAGGCTCGCCGCCGGCTCGGCAACGACCAGGTCGGTTGCGCCGCTTCCCGGGAAGGCGGCGGCCACCGCTTCGGACAGGGGGATGCTGACGCATAGCTGCTCGGATCGGCCGGGCACCTCGAGGCGGCAGCGCGTGGGGGCTCGCGCCCCGGCGGGGCCGGTAGTGGCATCGGGGCTCTTGATGTCTTTCACCACGGCCTCGTCGAGGGCGACAGAGCTGGCCCAGCCTCCGGGGACCACCCGGCCGGCGGCGTCGACCACGGCCAGGGACGTCTCCTCGTCCGTAGGGGAGTTGCTGGAGTTGACGAAGTTTCGCAGGTTGAGGAGAAGGTCAGCGCCCGAGGGGGGTTCGCTGTCCTCCATGGCTGTTTCGGCCTGGAGGTCGACAAGGCGGCCCAGGTCTTCGAGGCTGTTGTAGGAGAGCGAGTCGCGGTAGCCGCCCACCTGCAGGTAGAGGGTGAGGGCGGCCAGCCCCAGCGTCACCACGATGATGATGAGGTAGGTGAGGAAGAGGCGGACCTGCAGGCTGCCCATGGGCGGGGAGCGCCTCCGGCGCGGTTCTCAGGCCGGGCTTTCGATGAGCTTGTAGCCGACCCCGCGAAGCGTGTCTATTTGCACCTTCGCACCTGTTAGTTTCGACCGTAAGTGCTGTACGTGTACATCGACGGTGCGAGTTTCGCCCGCGTAGTCGTATCCCCACACCGATTCGAGGAGCTGGTCGCGCGTGAGGGCGATGCCGGGGTTCTCGACGAAAGCGACGAGCAGGTCGAACTCCTTTGTACGAAGCGAGAGCATCCGGCCATCGATGTGGGCTTCGCGGCGCGCCTTGTCCACGGCCAGGTTGGCGACGGCGAGGGTGTTCTGGGTCCGGCGGCCACTCTCGGAGCGGCGGAGGATGGCCTTGACGCGCGCGACGAGCTCGCGGGGGTTGAAGGGTTTCGTCATGTAGTCGTCGGCGCCGATTTCGAGGCCGACGATCTTGTCGATGTCCTCGTTGCGAGCGGTGAGCATGAGGATGGGCACATCGTGCTGGCGCCGCAGCTCGCGGCAGACTTCGAATCCATCCATCCCCGGCATCATGACGTCGAGAATGACCAGCGCCGAAGGGGTATGGGCGAAGCGTGCGAGGGCATCCTTCCCGTTGCCGGCGCTCTCCACGCTGAACCCTTCCTTTTCCAGGTAGAGGGCAGCGAGGTCCCGGATGTTTTCCTCGTCATCAACAATCAAGATGCGTTGTGCCATGTTTCTTCGAAAGGGGTCCAGGCGTCTGCCCGGGCCGCCGCTGTCAGTATATGCGCTGAGGGCTCCAGGCCAGCCACCCGGTTGCCCGGGACGGAGGTAGGCGTTCCTGGAGCCCTCAGCAAGAGGGGTGCCGGTGGGCGGGGCCGTCATCCACCCACTTGCCGGGGCAAGTCTCGCTTGCTCCTGTAACCAGCGAATGTCGAAACGGAAAACCGCAGGTAAAAAGCGGCTCTTCGGGCGAGGTGGGCGCCAGCGTGGGCATTCGGGGAGCGTTGGAACGCGGGCTGCCTCCCTATGCCCTCAGCCTCGCAGCGAAGGTGGCTGCCGGGATGGGCCCCCGGCGCGAATGGCATTGGCCCGCAGGGCACCGGGGCATGGAATCCATCGTCGCCGGCGCCGGTGGCGCAGTTCGCAGGTTGTTAACAAACCCGCTCTAGCTTCTGAAACGGAACGAAGTGGAGGAAGGAAACCGCATGGCTGTCATCCGCGACCTCTCGAGCCGCAAGTGGCTCGTCCCGTTCGCGCTGGCAACCCTGGCGTGCATGGCCGTCGCCTGCGGCGGTGATGATAGCGATGGGAACACGTCTCCCACGTCAACCGGCTCGCAGACGGCCGGGATCGATTATTCAAAGCTGCGGGGCGAAATCCGCGTGGACGGCTCTTCGACGGTGTTCCCCATCTCCGAAGCAGTGGCGGAGGAGTTCAGCAAGATCGCCAGGAAGGTGAGGGTCAACGTCGGCTTTTCGGGCACCGGCGGAGGCCTGGAGAAGTTCTGCCGCGGCGATATCGATGTCAGCGACGCTTCGCGGCCGATCAAAGCCGCCGAAAGGGAAGCCTGCCGGGAGAAGAGGATTGCAGACATCGTCGAACTGCAGGTTGCGATCGACGCGCTTACCGTCGTCGTCCACCCCAACAACACCTGGGCGACCTGCATGACCCCTCAAGAGCTCAACCTTGCATTCAAGAGTGGTGGGGCGAAAAGGTGGAGCGACATTCGCCCGGAATGGCCGAATGAGAGCATCAGGGCCTTCTACCCGGGTCCGGATTCAGGCACGTTCGACTACTTCAATGAAGCCATAATCACCGGGGTCGACAGAGAGTCGAAGCACCGTGCGGACGGCACGCCTTCCGAAGATGACAACGTGCTCGCGCTCGGAGTGGAGAAGGACAGGTACGCCATTGGTTACTTCGGCTTCGCCTTCTTCGAAGAGGCACGCGACAAGCTGAAGGCCGTCCAGGTCGACGGGGGCAAGGGCTGCGTGGAACCCACGTTCGAGAATGCCCTGGCGGGAAGGTACACCCCGTTGAGCCGCCCTCTCCTGATCTACACGCGCGAGAGTCTCCTTAGGGAGAAGCCAGCCTTACTTGGTTTCACCAGGTTCTACCTCGACAACCTGGGCGAGCTCGTCAGGGAAGTCGGTTACATCAACCTGCCAGCGAACCTTCTCCAGGAGCAGCATGACAAGATCGACCCCTTCCTGCCCCAGTAGCCCGGCCAGGCCGTATGGCAGAAGAGGGCACCGGCCTTTCGGGGGCGCTGCTCCTTCGCCCGATACTGCTAACCTCCAGCGGCAGCCTGCCAGCAGCGGCGCCGCGCCACAGAAGGCAACCCGGAACCAGAAATGACGATGGAATCGAGCCCGGAGTCCGGCATCTATCTGCCGGCACTCCATGCCAGCCTCAAGAAGCGGCCGCTGCGTCACCCGGGTGAAATCGTAATCATGGGTTTTCTCGCCCTCTGCGCCACCATTTCGCTGGTCACCACCGCGCTAATCGTCTTCACGCTGTTTGGGGAGACGATCGCGTTCTTTCAGAAGGTTTCCCCGTTGGATTTCTTTCTCGACGTGAGGGGCGAGTGGCAACCGTTGTATGACCCCAGGACCTACAACGTCTGGGAGCTGGTGGCGGGAACGGCGAACGTTGTGCTCTGGTCGATGATCATCGCCTTGCCGCTGGGCCTGGCCTCGGCCATCTACCTCAGCGAGTACGCCAACCCGAGGGTCCGCCGCTTGCTCAAACCGATCCTCGAGGCCCTGGCGGGAGTGCCCACCGTGGTGTATGCGTTCTTCGCGCTCACCTTCATCACGGAAGACATCCTCCGGCCGGCGCTGGGCGAAGACCGCGTGCCCTTCTTCAATGCCCTGGGCGCCAGCGTGGTGCTGGCGGTCATGATCCTGCCGACGATCGCCTCTGTTTCGGAGGATGCGATGTCGAGCGTGCCGCGCGACCTGCGTGAGGCGGCGTACGGGCTGGGGGCCACCCGGCTGGAGGTGGCCGTGCGTGTGGTCGTCCCGGCGGCGCTCTCCGGCATTATCGCCGCCGTGCTGCTCGCCATTGCGCGGGTAATCGGCGAAACGATGATCGTGGCGGTGGCGGCCGGGTCCACGCCGAACCTCACGCTCGACCCGCTGGCGAGTGTTCAGACCATGACGGGCTTCATGCTCCAGGTTGGGCTGGGCGATGCCGCCCGGGGCACCGTGGATTACGAGTCGCTGTTCGCCGTCGGCTCGACGCTCTTCGCATTCACCTTCGCGCTGAACGTCGCCGCGCAGGTGGTTGTGCGCCGTTACCGAGAGGCATACGAGTGATGGCCGCGCCCCCTGGCGGCGACCAGTTCACGCTTCGCGCGACCGGGAGTGTCGCGCGCCGCCAGGCGCTGTCGCGCGCCTCGCGGTACGTCCTGCTGGCGGCCAGTCTTGCCGGGGTGGCGGCCCTCGTGGCACTCCTGTGGGACACCATCGCGGCCGGTGGCTCGCGCATCAGCTGGGACTTCATCACCAGCTATCCATCGCGGCGAGCCGCGCAGGCCGGTCTGCGCTCGTCGATCATTGGGAGCGCGTGGGTGATGGCGACGACGATCATCCTCGCCATTCCCGTGGCGGTGGGCACGGCTCTGTGGATCGAGGAGTTCGCCCCCAGGGGAAGGTTCCTGACCATCGTCCAGCTCAACCTGGCGAACCTTGCGGGGGTGCCCAGCATCATCTACGGCATCCTTGGGCTGGCAGTGTTCGTCCGCTACTTCGGCCTGGGCCCCAGCATCCTCGCGGGGTCACTCACGCTCGCCCTGATGATCATCCCCATGACAGTCATTGCCTCGACTGAGGCCATCCGGCAGGTTCCCCCGAGCATTCGCGACGGCTCGCTCGCGCTGGGCGCCACGCACTGGCAGACCGTGTGGCACCACGTATTGCCCGGGGCCATGCCGGGTATCATGACGGGGACCATCCTGGCGATCTCGCGGGCGGCCGGCGAAACAGCCGCCCTCATCATGATTGGCGCTTTCACCTTCATCGCCTACGACAACACGAGTCTCAGTGAGAGCTTCACCACCCTGCCGATCCAGATCTACAACTGGACCATCCGGCCCCAGGAGGCGTTCCACGAGAATGCCGCCGCCGCCATCCTCCTGCTGATCGCCGCCGTGTTCAGCCTCAACCTCATCGCCGTCATCGTCCGCGAACGGTTCCGGCGCTACTAGACAGGGGAAGCCAGCCCATGACCGACATCCGCATCGACATCAGGCCCGGGAGGGCGCCTGACTCCGGAAGCAGTGCGGTGGCTGCGCCGGTGCGGGAGCACGTCATTAGGCCCGCCGAGCCCGCCGCGATCAGCATTGAGAACCTGAGCCTCTGGTATGGACACAAGCGCGCCCTCACGGAAGTCAGCCTCGACATCCCGGTCAACCGGGTGACAGCCCTCATCGGGCCATCAGGCTGTGGCAAGAGCACGCTCCTGCGCAGCATCAACCGCATGAACGACCTGGTTCCGGGGGTTCGCACCCGGGGTACGGTGGCCTATCACGGGATCGACATCTATGGGAAGGACATCGACCCGGTGGAGGTTCGCCGCCGTATTGGGATGGTCTTCCAGAAGCCGAACCCGTTCCCCAAGTCGATTTACGACAACGTGGCCTTCGGGGCGCGCGTGAACGGCTACCGCGGGAATCTCGATGACCTGGTGGAGAGCTCGCTACGCCGCGCCGCGCTCTGGGATGAAGTGAAGGACGATCTCAAGAAGTCGGGCCTGGCGCTTTCGGGCGGGCAACAGCAGCGCCTGTGCATCGCGCGTGCCCTTGCGAACGATCCTGACGTGGTCCTGATGGATGAGCCGTGTTCGGCCCTCGACCCGATCGCCACGCTGAAGATCGAGGACCTGATGCGGGAGATTGTGAAGGATTACACGATCATCATCGTCACGCACAACATGCAGCAGGCGGCGCGCGTTTCGGACTACACGGCTTTCATGCTGACCGACGAGACGACCCCCGGCCAGCTGATAGAATACAGGCGCACCCAGGAGCTCTTCACAAACCCGGCTGACCGGCGCACAGAAGATTACATTAGCGGGCGATTTGGCTAGGAAAGGCGGCAACTGGTGACTCGTGAACTGTTCCACCGCGAGCTCACGCGGCTCCAGGACGAAGTCCTGGTCATGGGTTCCATGGCCGAAAAGGCCATTCTCGATTCGCTCCAGGCGCTTCGCGATGGAGATGTCCGCAATTCTCAGAGAATTATCGATGAGGACGCTCGCATCAATGCCAAGCGCTTTGAGATAGAAGACCAGTGCATCTTCGTGGTCGCCTCGCAGCAGCCAATGGCTTCGGACCTTCGCACCCTGGCTAGCATTCTCTACATCATCACCGACCTGGAGCGGATAGCGGACCACGCCGAAGGAATCGCGCGGATCAACCTCATGATGAGCGACGAACCCCTCCCCCGGAGGCTGGGGTACATTCCCGCCATGGCCGACCGGGCGGTGGCCATGCTGCGCGATAGCCTGAAGGCCTTCATCGAGCACGATGTCGATGCGGCGCGCCAGATCTGCGACGCCGATGACGAGGTAGACCGGCTGCAGGACGCCGTCTACGAGGAGAGCTTCAAGGCCATGCTCGCCGACCCAACCACCATCCAGCGCAATACGTACCTGCTCTGGACGGCTCACAACTTCGAACGCATTGCCGACCGTTGCACCAACATCTGCGAGCGCGTCATCTACCAGGTGACCGGGCACATGCAGGAGATAAACGTCTCCCGGTACTAGGCCCGGCGCCGCGGCGGGCCTCCCGGCGCTATACCTCAGCAACGCCGCCGCCCATAATCTCTGCGATGGCTGCCCCGACTGTTGCGCCTTTCCCGCCCGTGGCCGAAGACGATCCCGAGGCGCTTGCCCGCTATCTGCTGAGCTTTCGCTGGCCATTTCGCAACGAGGCTATCCACCGGCAGCTGGTGGAAGGCGGCCTGCCGCTGTGGCGCCAGATCCTCAAGTTCGTACCCAACCCGCGGGAGCGGGGCAAGGCGCTTGAGCTGGGCAGCCCGCCCTTTCACATCACGCTGCTGCTGGAAGGCTTCCGCAACTACGACCTTTCCCTCACCGGGGCCACCACCGATGGCCGGCCCGAAATCACGCAGGAGCTCGAAAGCCCCGAGTTCGGCGAGCGCCGCACATACGCCTGCCGCTGCTTCGACATCGAACGCGATGCTTTCCCCTACCCCGACAACACCTTCGACCTGGTGACCTGGTGCGAGGTCATTGAGCACCTCACGCTGAACCCTGTCCACGCCCTCGCCGAGATCCATCGCGTGCTCAAGCCGGGGGGCTCGCTCGTGCTCTCCACTCCCAACGCCTCGCGGGCGGATTCCATCGCCAACTTCCTTCGCGGGCGCAACATCTACGACCCCTACCACCTGGGGGCGCCCCTCATGGGCTCGCGCCACAGCCGGGAGTACACGCTTCCCGAGCTCACCGGCCTGCTCGCCGGTTGCGGCTTCGGTATTGACCGCGCCGAGGACATCGACATCTACGCTGCCGTGGGACGGAACCGCCGCGCCTTTCGCTGGATGCTGAACAACGTCGCCTCGCGCTTCACCCACGGCCACTACCGCTTCCACCTCTTCGTGCGGGCAGTTAAGACGGAGAAGCCGTTTCGCTGGCACTTCCCGCCTGCGCTCTTCGATCTCGGGCACCTGGCTTTTCACATGTCCCCGCGCGATGCCAGCGTTGTCTTTGGCGAAAACGAGGTCATCCATACCGCGCTGGGCTGGGGCGACCTTCGCGCAGGCCCGGCGGGGAGGCTCTGCCGCCGGACCGGCGACGTCGGCGATGTGTACCTGATGTGCAATGAGCCGGTGCGCTCCGTCACGGTCACGGTTTCGGGCGGGGCCGGCGAAGTCCAGGCGATCCACGACAACCAGTTCCACGACCTGGTGGTGCTGGGAAGCACAAGCTTCGATGCCCCTGCGGGGAAGTGGACTATGGTGTCTCTTGACGTCTCCTCCGAGTTTCAGGCGGGCAACCCGCTGCACATTCGCTTTGCCACACCCGGAGGGGTGGACGTTCACGAGGTGCGGACGGCGTAGGCACGCGGCTGGACACACTGGCGGCGATCGGATTGACTTCGCCCATGTAATCGCCAGGAGCATGCACATGACCTACGAGAGCCTCACCCTGGAAATCGCCGATGACGTGGCGACGATCACGCTCAACCGCCCCGAGAAGCTGAACGCCCTCAGCCGCGACCTCCAGCTCGAGATCCTCGAGGTGTGTGACCGGCTGAAGCACGACGATTCGGTCCGCGCCATTGTCTGGACGGGGGCCGGGCGCGGCTTCTGCTCGGGCGCCGACGTCAGCGGCGGCCCACCGCCAGTCCAGGAGCCTTCGTGGCAGAAGATGATGGACGAGGACAGCTGGGTTGGGCGCCAGGCACGCGCCGTCTACTACATCGATAAGCCTTCGGTGGCGGCCATCAACGGCGTGGCGGCAGGGGCGGGAATGTCGCTCGCGCTGGCCTGCGATATCCGCGTCGGCAGCGAGCACGCCCGATTCCGCACGGTCTTCATTGAGCGGGCCCTTGCGCCCGATGCCGGCATGACGTACTTCCTGCCGCGGCTGGTAGGTTGCGGGAACGCCCTCGACATGATTCTCACCAGCCGCAATGTAGGCGCCGAGGAGGCCCTGCGCATGGGCCTGCTTCAGCGGCTCGTCCCGGCCGAGAGCCTGCTTGCCGAGGCCCAGGCGGTGGCGAAGCAGATCGCGGCCTTCCCGCCCATCACGGCGATGGTTTCGAAGCGCGCCGTGATTCGCAGCCTCGACAACAACTTCGAGGACCAGCTGCGATACGAGATTCGCGCCATCGAGATCGCCCGCCGCGCCACCGACGACGCCCGCGAAGCGATCGAGTCGTTCCGCGAGAAGCGCGCCGGGCGATTCGTGGGGCACTAGCCACGGCCGCAACAGCACTGCCTGAAGCCTGTGCCAGCGTAGGAGGCCGACCCTAAAGGGTAGATTTCGCCTCAACAGTGATGAGGCGCTCTCAGTGCGCGGCACTTTCTGCCTTCTTCCTCCCGCATGGCGGTACACTTGCACCATGACCGCCGAAACCTCGCATGAGCCCGGCGCGCGGCCAACGCCGTCCCGCGAGCCGCTTGTCTCCGTCATCTATACGGGCGCTACATCCGTTGTTGACGACTTCGGCCGCCTCATGGAACTGGCGCACTTCCGCCAGCACCTGCCTCAGACGAGGGAGACGCTGCTCAAGGTCAACATCAGCTGGCAGCACTATTACCCCGGCTGCAGCACAAGCCCGTGGCAGCTCGATGGGGTGACCGCGGCCCTTCGCGGCGCGGGGTACGAACGCATCACGCCGGTGCAGAACGGGACGGTGGTGGTGAATTCGCACCAGGGCGAAAGGGGCAACAAGCACGACCGCGTCTTTGCGAAGCACGGCCTGGCGCCTGTCCACCTTCAGGACCGGGGCGCGCGCTGGGTTCCATACGCCCCGCACGGCGAGATGCTGGTGCTCGACAAGATCTTCCCGGACGGCATAGAGATCCCGGAGATGTTCCTGGGAACGAATACCGTGCACCTGCCTACGCTGAAGACCCACGTTTTCACCACCATGACCGGCGCCATGAAGAACGCCTTCGGCGGCCTGCTTAACAACCGGCGTCACTGGACGCACTCCGTCATTCACGAGACGCTCGTCGACCTCCTCCGGATCCAGCAGGAGATCCACTCCGGCGTGTTCGCGGTGATGGATGGCACCATCGCCGGCGACGGGCCGGGCCCTCGCGCGATGCGGCCCCACGTCAAGAACGTCATCCTCGCCAGCTCCGACCAGGTGGCCATCGACGCGGTAGCCGCGAAGATGATGGGCTTCGACCCTATGAGCCTGAAGTTCATCCGCCTGGCTCATGAAGCCGGGCTCGGCGTTGGCAACCCTTCGGAGATCACGGTCGAGGGCCTTGATGTGAGCGGCATCAACTTTGGCTTCAGCGGCGACGAGGACACCTTCGCCAGCTGGGGCCAGAAGCAGATCTACTGGGGCAAGCTCCACCGCTTCGAGAAGTTCCTCCTTCGCACCCCGCTGGTGCCCTGGAGCTACTGGGCCAGCAACGTCTACCACAACTACTACTGGTATCCGTTGATGGGGAAGAGGCGCATCGCGAGCATGATGAACAGCGAATGGGGCAAGCTCTTCCAGTCGTACTGACCCCGGTTTCGCAATCCCGCATGGCTGCCATATTGAAATGGCCGGTCCTACCGCCTACTCTGCACGCCGGGGGAAAGCCAGGGCGCGCGGGGCTCCCGGGCGCAGGCGAAGTCGCCCCGGAAGGACAGCGAAATGGGTGAAAAGGAGTCCGCCTCCGCGGGACAGGCCAGCTCGCGCATGGCAGGAGCGTCCGGTGAGGGGATTGCCATCGACGAAGAGGGCGTCCAGCGAGCCGCATCTGAGGCCGGGGGCCCTTCGGCATCGAAAACGAAGCACGACACCGTGAAGAACAGCATCCAGAACATCCGCTAGCCCGGCCGGGGCGCGGACTGCGACGCGCCCGGAACGGAGGTGAGGCTTTTCCGTGACCCAGAGCGAAGCACGGCGCCTCCATGAGGCCTTCGCCAGCGTGCTCCGCGCGCCCGACCCGGGCGCCGCTCCCGCGGGTCTGCTTGGCATCGAGCACGAGTACTCGCTCCGCAACGGCGATCGCCCCCTGGACTTCAGCGAGGCGATGCGCGGCCTCGCAATTCCAGGACGCAGGCTTGATCCCGGCGATGTCAACGCCTATCGCCTGCCTTCGGGAACAGCCCTCACCGCCGATGGGGCAGAGGCCGAGGTGGCCTCGCCGCCGATCCGCGTCCGGCCCGGCTTTTCGGGCGCGGCACGTCGCTGGGCCGCGGCCGCGGCCGGCGAACTGGACAGCGTCCTCCCTCCCGGCATCGCGAAAGAAGGCTATTCGACGCATGTCAGCGTGTCGGTTCCCGCCGCTGCGGCCGACGCGACGGCCCGGCTGTATGCGGTCACTTTCGCACCGGCACTGGGGCTCGTTCTCGATGGCCCCCGCTCTCAAGGGGTTTACGTGCGACCGCGGCCGGGGCGGCTGGAACTTTGCGGCGAGTTCGCCTCTGGCCCCCGGCTGGGGGCGGCCGTTGCCCTGGCCGTGGGTAGTGCGGGTGCGTGCGCGCTGGCGGCCACAGGCCACAGGATGCGCTCACCCTTGCCGCCGAGGCTCGCTATCGAAGTCCTGCCGGGGGTCGAACGCTTTGGCTACCGGGTACGCCGCGATGCGCCGGGGTTCGACCTCTACCGGGCCGGGCGGTCGGGCATCGTGCGCCGCCAGGACGGAGGTCGGATAGCCGCCGGCGAACTGGTCTCGGTCGCATGGCAGGCTGCGCGCGAGGTGCTCGGAAGCCGCGCGTCCCCGGGAGACCTGGCCGTGATGGACGGCATCGCGGCAGGCGAGCTTCCGCTCGGGGTAGAGGAGGATAGCCGGCCGGCGGGCCCGGCAGTTGAAGCCGGCGGACTCACGCGGAAGCGCCCGGGCGAGGGCGCCATCCTCTACCCACGAATACGGCCGGGCATGCGTATAGAGGCATTTGTGGCCACGTGGGACTTCACGGTCTTCCGCATCGCGGGACGCGGGCGCAGCGCCTTCGCCTGCGTCCCCCGGGCATCGCTGGAGCGGTTCTTCGTGCTGCTTGAAGAAGGCCGCCTCGACGAGACCCTTGGCCGGTACCTGGCTCAGTCTTACGCGGGACGCATCCTGGCCTCGCATGAGCAGACGGCCGGGGCCGGGTTGTACGACGAGGTCGCTGACCCGGCGCAACTCCTGGCGCCCGAGCGCGAGCCGGTGGATGCCCACCTCGGGGAACCGTACAGCGGCAAGCGAGGGCGCGGCCGCCCGGGAAAGGCCGGGCGCCCGGGCAAGCGGTCTCTTCTGCTGCCGCTGCCCAATGGCGGAGGACCCGGGGCGCCCATGCCGGTCCCCGAGCCATTGACTCCCGAAGGTCATCCGGCGCCGGGCGAGGCCGCTCCTGCGCGGCCAGCGTCTCCACCTCAATGGTCAATCCCGTTTGTAGGCGGCGTGCTTGCGGCGGCGGTAACGGCGGCCGTCGTCGCCGGCATCTTGCTCACGCAGGGGGGCGGCAGCGATGAGCCAACCCCGGCGCCAGCGAGCCCAACCCCGGACGTTGCCGTTTCTGAAGGGCCGCCTGCGACGTCTCCCACCCGCGGCGCCGAAACGGTAACGCCGGCGGCCAGCCCGGCGACTGCTACGCCAACTCGTTCGCCCGAGCCCACGCCAACCCGGCCGGTCGAGCCGACTCCCACCCGGCAGCTCGACCCGGCGCCGGCTACCCCCATTCCCACTCCAGTCCCAACTGAGACGCCACGCATTCCCACTCCAACGGCAACGGAACCGCCCACACCCGGCAAGTCGCCAACCGTGCTCCCGACCGAGACCGTCACGGCATCACCAACGGCGACGGCGACTCCAACTGCGCCGGTGGGCGACGTGGACCCGCCACCTCCGCCTCCACCACCTCCGCCACCGCCTCCACCACCCACCCCGACGTGCCCTCCCGGTACCACCTGCTAGGGCCCTCTGCGGTGACCGGGCGGGTATCGCACCGGATTGGGAAAAACGCATCCCAAAGCATTGAATAGTCTGCTCTTGCAGGTCTATGCTGCCTGCGACCAAGACAAGGACGAGACGACATGCTTTCCGGCAAGTGGCTTATCCTCTTCGCGCTGGCCAGTCTCCTTACTGTTGGGGCCGCGTGCAGCGGTGACGACGACAGCGGAGACGAAGAACCTACAGCCCGGGCCACCCGGACTCCACGTACCGCCACAAACCCTTCACCTGAAACCAAAGAGCTTACGCCCCAGCAGATCGTTGAGAAGCTGCAGTTGTCTGTAATCAACATCAACACCACCTCGCCCGAGGGCGGAGGCGGGGGCAGCGGCATCGTCTGGGAAGACGGGCAGCACGTGCTGACCAATGCTCACGTGGTGCTGGGCGCAGCTTCCATCAAGGTGGTCGATCCCAAGGACAAGCGAGAATTCCCGGCCAAGGTGGTTGCGCTCAGTCCCTGCGATGACATTGCGCTGCTGAGCGTTGAGAGGGCCAAGCTGGAACCCGCGCCTATTGGAGACAGCAAGAAGCTCCAGTCGGGAGAGGAAGTCGTGGCGCTTGGCTACCCGGGTTCGGCCACCGACTGGCAGGGGCAGAAGCTCACGGTGACCCGCGGCATCGTCAGCAAGCTGGGCGAGAAGTACAACGGCCGAGAAGACCTCATCCAGACCGATGCCGCCATCAACCCGGGGAACAGCGGTGGCCCACTGGTTAACATGCGCGGTGAAGTGGTGGGCATGAACTCGCTTACTTCGACCAACAAGCAATCCGTTAATTACGCCATCTCGATGGATGAAGCGAAGTTCGTTGCCGATAAGCTGAAGAATGGGAAGAACATCGACTACCTCGGCCTCAAGCTGACCGAGAACTACCGCGGACTGGCCGCTGAGCTCGGCATCAGGCTCGCCTATATCGACGGCGTTCTCGTCCTCGGCGTGGACCAGGGGAGCCCGGCCCACAAAGCAGGGATTGGCTACTCCGACCTCATCTACACGATTGATTTCACCAGCGTCGCTACAGTCGGTGAGATCTGCGATGTCCTCCGCTCCAAGCAGTCGGGGCAGCAGATCCGCATCGACTTCACGCGTTCGTACACCGACGGTTCGTACAAGGACTTCTACGCCGACGTGACGCTGCAGTAGTCCTGGCGCAAGCGTCGCCGCTGGTTCAGGGGGTTGGCAGGAAGAGCTGGTACTTGCCCGCTGTCTGCTTGCCGCCGGCCAGCGGCGCCTCGATGGTGACGGTGATCGGGCCCGTGCCGCTCCCCACGGTGTTCTTCACGGCCGCCAGCAGGGTCACGTTGCGGCCCTGCCCGCCCGAGACAACGACCTCAGCGCGGCCCCCCAGCGTTGCCAGCGGCCCAAATGCCTGCCCTGCCGCTGAAACCACCGCCGTTCGCAGGTTGACCTGTCCGAAGTCGCGCGCCGAGTTTGTGACCCAGAGGTCGATGAGCACCGCGTGGGTCATACCCTCGCGCTCAGCCTTCGAAACAAGGCTCGCGAGCGCTACCGCCTCGCGCCCGCCGGTGGCCATGAGAATGCAGCGGAAGTAGTCGATGGGGTAGACCGCGGCCCGCGTGGCTCGCACGGAAACGCCGCTCAGCACCTGTTCGACCGCAAGCGGCATCGATGTCTCCTGGATGGCGCCGCATTGCGTGGGCTCGCGCGCGAGGTCGGGGTCGGCAGTGGGCTCGACAGACGGAGTGGAGCGGGCGCCGGCCACTTCGTTCGTGGCTGCGGCTCCCGCGGCGGGACTGCCGCCGGCGGGGGACCCGGTTGAGGCAGGGGTCGAAGTTCCGCGATCCGCTTTCGGCTGAGTAGGGGCGACCGTGGGCGTGGAGGCGGGGGTTGCCGGGGTCTGTTGGCCCGCAACAGGTTCGGCGGCACTCCCCCGGGCAGGCTCGGCGCCGGAGCTCCCTCCCGGCTGCAAGCCGAAGGCGAGCCCGAGCATGCCCAGGATCACAAGCGCCGGCAGCATGAGCTGCGGCTTCTTCAGCCATTCTCCCGGGCTGCCCGGTTGACGGCGCGGTGCGCCCGCCGGGCCACGGCCTTCGCGGTTTTCCACCCCCCGATCGTGGCCCGGTAGGGACACCCTGATCGATGCCTGATCTCCCCTATATGCGGCGGGCCGGTTGCCTATCTACCTTTCCATTGCGGCGGCCGCTTCTCGCGGAAGGCAGCCGGACCTTCGCGCGCATCTTCGGTGGCGCCGGCAACACGGCGCATGGTCTCGCCGAAGCGGATGGCTTCGACGAAAGGCATCTGCTGGCCGCGCCAGGCGACTTCCTTGGTGGCGCGAATGGCCAGCGGCGCGGGCTTCAGGAGCCTCGCGGCCAGCGCGCGCGCCTCTGTCATTAACTCATCGTGCGCCACCACCCTCCAGACCAGGCCCATCTCCAGGGCCCGGGCGGCATTCACGCGGTCGCCGATGAGGAGCAGCTCCATTGCGTTCTGCCAGCCGACACGGCCCGGCATGCGCACGGCCCCCTGGATGGTCGGCACCCCAATCTGAACTTCGGGGAACCCGAACTCCGCCTTCTCGCTGGCGATGACGAAGTCGCACGAGGCCACGAGGGTGAGCGCGAACCCCAGGCAGTAGCCGTTGACGGCGGCGATGACCGGTTTCCACACCTCCATGCCGCTTTCCAGCGAGGAGTAGCTGGGCACCTCCCAGAAGGTGCCCTTCGCCTGCACGGCGGGGTCGCGAAGGTCGGCGCCGGCGCTGAAGGCGCGTCCGGCTCCCGTCACGATGGCCACGTATGCCTCATCGTCCTCACGGAAGGCCTCCCAGGCCGCGTTCAGGTCGGCGCGGAGCTCGGAATTGATGGCGTTGAGGGCCTCCGGGCGGTTGTAGGTGATGGTAGCGATGTGGCCTTCACGCTCGTAGAGGACGGTCCCGGGCATGTGGGGCTCCTTCTTCGGTCTCCCCGGCAGTTTAGCGAATCTGGCGCGCGGGCGGCGGCATTGACCGGCAATGCTGCCCGGGAGTAAAAGGAAGCACCCCCGGACGGCGGTGCCTTATGCCTCGCGTGAGCCCCGAGTATCGCCAGCTGCAGCGCGAGGCCATCCTCGACGCGGTCGAGTCGTGCCTTGCCCGCCGGGGGATAGCGGAGACGCGCATTGACGACATTGCCGCCGAAGCAGCGTTCAGCGTGGGCGCTGTCTATCGTTACTTCGCCTCCAAGGACGCCATGATCGCGGCGCTGGGAGAGCGTCACCGCGAACGCGACCGGGCGGCCATGGCGGAGCTGCAATCGGCGGGGCTGCCGCTGCGCGAGCGGATCCTCGAGAGCCTGCGCTACTTCCTTGCCCGCCCGGCGGACAGGGTGGCAATCGACGCCCTGCACCCGGTGGACGGAACGCGAGACCGGCGCACGCACGACCAGTGGGTGAGCCTGGTGGCGGAGAGCTACCGGGCCGCCCAGGAAGAGGGCCTGGTGCGGGATGATGTCCCGCCTGAGCACATTGCGCGTCACATCCTGCTCGCCTGCGAAGGCATGGCGGCCCTTTCGGGCGTCGAAGAGCTGGCCTCAGCTGGCGACCTGCTGGAGTCGCTGGCAACCGTTCTCGCAGATGGCCTTGCTCCGCGCACCGGGGTTTCCCGCGAGCGGCGACCGGCCGGCACTCGTGAACCCGGGCCGAGCGGGTGAATCGCGAGCGAAGGGCGAGGCGGGGAGATCGCATCCTCCGCCACCGGGACGTCATTCGCTTGAACCTCAAGGCAAGCACACGAGCGATCGGGGGGCTTCCCTGATGTTCGAGCGCGATCTGAACTGGAAGTATCAGTCTTCAGACGCCGGCTGAACCTGTTTCGCATAGTAGTGCAGAGCGCCAGGGACCTCACGCCGCGTCCACTGGGCCGGGAATCCGGATCGAACGCGGGGAGGGGAGCGCAACACGACCGGATAGCGCTTTCCCGCAGCTCGCGGACGTCTTCACCTGGCCACAGACCATGTCCCGAACCGGGCGCCCTGTGGCGAGCGGACCGGGCAAGCACGTCAGGCTGGGTTACGTGGCCTGGCCCAGGTACGGCCAATTGGCCAGACAGGGAAACGCAAGAGTGGAGACCTCGCTAACTGCGCGCCTGAAGGTAGGCAACGACGACCAGGCGCTGCGCCTGAAGTGGGTAGGCATCACCGAAGAGGATATCCGTCTCATTCGCGAGGCGGGCAAGAAGGTCCGTTCCGAAGCCGGACAGGTTATCCACCAGTTCTACGAGCACTGTGCGCGGTTCGACGACTGGAACCGGAAGATCTCAGAAGTAGGTTCCAACCAGTCGCGTCTCGAGCCAGCGTGGACGGCGTATCTGGTCAACATCTTCGATGCGCGATTCGACGACGACTACTTCAACCACCGGCTGCAGGTGGGCGCCACGCATGCGAGGCTCCACATTGAACCTCGCTGGAACGTGGGTGCGTACGGAGTGTGGGCGGGGGCACTCTTCCCGCTGCTGGCGCGGCATCTCAAAGGTGAGCAGCTGGCGCGCACCATCGCCGCCATCTCGAAGGTGTTCTTCCTCGACGTTTCGCTCGCGGTGGAGACCTTCATCAGCGAGGGTCTGCTCGAAAAGCTTGTGGACATCCATGACACGCTGGGCGAGCCGCTTCAGAACCTCGGCTCGGGCGTCTCGCAGGTAGACTCCGCAACCAGGGAGATCGCGGACGCTGCCTCGCAGATGGCGAAGGGCGCGGTCACGCAAACCGCCACCATGTCTAACTTCAGCTCTGAGATGCAGGAGCTTGGCTCCGCAAGCGCCGATGTGGCGCGCGCCGCTGCCGAGCAGCTGACGGCAATTGAGTCAGCGGTGGCGGCAACGGACGAAGTGGGAGCTGCGCTCAACCGGGTCGGTGCGGCGTCGCTGGCCGCGGCGGAACGAGGCGAAACGGCCGGGGAACAGGCGCGCGAAGGAACGGCCGCCGTACAGCACACCATCGATGCGATGGACGTGATCCGGGGAACGGTACTCCAGACGGCAGGCGAGGTTGAGCAGCTCGGGCAGCAAGGCTCACGCATTGGCGCGATCGTGCAGGTGATCGATGACATCGCTGCTCAGACCAATCTCCTCGCTCTGAACGCTGCAATCGAGGCCGCCCGCGCAGGTGAGCAAGGGCGCGGGTTTGCCGTAGTGGCGGAGAACGTGCGCTCGCTCGCTGAGCGCACCGCCGTGGCGACGAAGGAGATCGCCTCGCTCATCGCCGGGGTCCAGAGCGGGACCACCCGGGCGGTGCAGGCGATGGAAAAGACGATGGGTGATGTGCAGGCGGGGGCCGAACGGGCGGAGGCCGCGGGCGAAGCGCTGGGACGCATCGTTGAGAGCGTGGGACTGGTGACGGGGGAGATTCGCCAGATAACCGCTGCTTCGTCTTCAGTCGATGCATCGGCCCGGCACCTGACGGCGGTGGTCGAAAGGGTGGCGGAACTCGCCCGGCAATCGGCAGGCTTCGCCGATGCGATGAATGAGTCCCTGGAAAGGGTGCGGGGATCAGTTGCCGATTCGACCGCGCTTGTCGAAGAGTCCGCATCTGCCAGCCAGCAGGTATCGGCGAGCGTGGAGGAGGTTTCGGCCCAGCTGTCGGAGATATCGCGCGAAGCGGGAACGCTCGCCACGAGCACCTCCGAGCTGGCAGAGTTCATTGCGCGCTTTGGCGTGCTTGCACACAACTCGCAGGGCGAGACCTTTGTGCAGGGCCGCGCAGCCTGAACGGCCGCGCCACCTGGGCCCTTCGGGACAAGCCCATGCAGCCCGAAACCACCACCACGGCAAGTGCCGTGACGGTGGTTTCGCGGGGCCTTGACGCCAGACACTCCAGTCTTTAGCCTCACGCTAAATTCAGTCCGGCTCGATACCGGCGCGAGGAGTAACGCAATGGCAGACCGCATAGCACTGGCGCGCCAGTATATGGAGGCCCAGGCAGCTGGCAAAATCGATGAGGCCGTGGCTCTCCTGGCCGACGACGTGGTGATGAGCAATCCCATGACGGGAACCACCACCGGCAAGGCCGCCGCTGAGGCAGGGATGCGCAACCGCCCGGCCGGCGCCGGCGCGGGCAACATCACCTGGCGTGAGCCGGTCGAGAGCGACGGTGTGGTGAAGATCGTCGGCGATGGCAGCCCCTTCGGGCCCATCCGCATCCTCGTTTCGTTCAACGACAGCGACCAGATTTCGAAAGTGGAAGCGGGCCTCGGTTCCTGAGCCGGGGAGGTAGGGCTGCCGCATCCTTGCGAGCGCCAGCCCTACCGCTGCCTTCCCACCTCGGGCGCATAGGCCCGGAAGGGCATGAGGGGCAGGTCCACGGGCACCGTCGAGGTTGCTGTTGGCGACGCTGTCGCGGTGGCGGTCGGCGTGGGTGTCTCTTCGACCACTGCCATGATGGTGCAGTTCATCACGCGGCACCCCTCCAGGATATCGTCGAGCAGTTCGGCATCGATTCGGGCGCCGCGATTGAAGCTGCTCCCGCCCGTGGTGTGGACGCCGGCCACAAGGCCCAGGATGTCATCGTCACCGGTATTGGCGGAGAAGATGGCGGACCCGCTCTGGCCTGAGAATGTGTCGATTTCGTGGTAGAGGTCGTAGGGCCCCACTTCGAGAAACGCTTGCTTGATGCCGCCCCACATCGTCCACTCTTCGCTGCCTTCCTTGTCCCCCGGGTACCCGACGATGGCGGGCTGGAAGTCATCGCGCGAAAGGGTTTCGGTGGTCAGCCGGGCCACCTGAAGCCAGCCGACGGTCATGCCCAGCGTGCTGGTGCCGAGCTTGATCACTCCCCAGTCCCAGAGGTTGTCGCCACCGCTGCCGATGTAGCCATCGGGAACCCACCAGTTGACGGCCCATTCGTAGGAGTAGGGCTCGTAGGTTCCATCCTTGCCGGGAGCGACGGCTATGTCTTCGGTCCAGGTCCCGGTGTCAGAGTCCCAGAGGCAATGAGCGGCCGTGAGGATGGTGTCGGGACCGATGAAGGTGCCGGTGCAGTGCCCAAAGAGGTTTTCATCGGAATCGTAGAGCCCGAGCCAGGCGATAGCCCGCCAGGGGTAGACCGTCGTGTCCTGGATCTGCACACGCTCGTCGGTGTCGATGATGGCCGCGCCGGCGACGCCCGCGGCCCGTTCCGGCCGGACTGTTGATCCCGGTGCCCGCCAGGGGAAGTCCTCGTCGGGGGTGAACATACGGCCCCGGCCGTCCTGGCCTGCCGAGGCTCCTCCCCCGAATGAGGCGGCCACCAGCACGGCCATCCCCAGGATGGCGACGCCAGGAGGGACCAGGAGGCGAAGGAGAACGTGCATGGCTGCCCTCTGCAGTGCCTCAGGGGCCGCCGGTACAATGCCGGCGGCCCCTGAGGGGATCTTCGGTCGCTCTCTGCAGAGGGTTGAGCCCGCACTCGCGGCCGCTCGTGGCGCCCCTGGTTCAGGCGGCCTTCACGAGCTCGGCATCAATGGAGATCTTGATCTGGTCACCGACGAGCAGGCCACCCGTGGGCAGAACGGAGTTGAAGGTAAGGCCCCAGTCGTTCCGGTTGAGCTTGCCCTCGGCGCTCACGCCGATCCTCACCCCGCCCCAGGGATCCTGCAACGGTCCATCGACCGACCCCTTCAGCACGACCTCGCGCGTGGTCCCGCGGATGGTGAGGTCACCGGCGAGGCGATAGTCCTCGCCATCGGGTGTCACCGACTTGAGCGAAAAGACGATCTCCGGGTGGTTCTCGACGTCGAAGAAGTCGGCTGAGCGAAGGTGGTTGTCGCGCTGTTCCACGCCCGTTTCGACGCTTGCCGCGTCGATGCGGACGGTCGCCTTCGAGTTCTCGAGCTTCTGCTCATCGATTGCGGCATCGGCGCTCCACGTGCGGAACTGCCCGCGAACCGTGGAGATGAGCATGTGCTTGCCGCTGAAGCCGATAGTGCTGTGGGTAGGGTCAATCGCCCAGGCCATGGACCAACTCCTGTTATGTGTTATAACAAGCTTATCTTATATACGTTCTATATTCAACCCCGGCCCCGGTCCCGGCCATGCGGTCTTCGAAGCCGGGCAGGGGCCGTTGAGAGAGGTGCTCCCTATCTGCTCCATCAGTGTTTTCGATTCGTCCCGCAACAATATGTGCGGATCGGCCCTGGCGTAGTACAAGTGAAGGGTAAGGTCGGCTTTGCTGGCCCTGCGCGCCGAATCTGCCACACGGCAGAACGGGGGACCCGCTCTTCGGGGTGAATCCGCTTCACAGCGGACGGGCACACTTCCGCCCGAACCCGTCAGCTAACCCCGCAGGCATGGAAGCAACGCTCTCCGCTGGAGTTGCCGTGGCTCTGCCTGCTCGCGCGCCCGCCGATCACTGGTTTCCCTCCTTCAGCGTTCCACCTCTTGTTGAAGTTCGCGCCAATGCCATTGCCGGGCTGGTGGTCGGCATCATTGCGCTGCCGCTTTCAATTGCGCTGGCGGTGGCCATTGGCGTATCGCCGATAGCGGGCCTGTACACGGCGATTTTCGCCGGCGGGGCGGCAGCCATTTTCGGGGGCTCACGTTACAACATCACGGGGCCGACGGCGGCGCTCGTTCCCATCCTCAGCCACGCGGTTCTTCGCTATGGCCCGAAGGCACTGCCCATGGCCGGGCTCATGGCCGGGGGCATTCTGCTGGTCATGAGCGTCCTTCGCTTTGGGCGGCTCATCCGGTACATGCCCGGCCTTGTGGTGGTCGGGTTCACCGCCGGAATCGCTCTCTCAATTGCCTTCGGGCAGGTGAACAGCTTCCTTGCCGTCTCGGGAACAGACCCGGGCCTTGAACGCTTCCACGAAAAGACGTGGGACACCCTGATGCACCTCGGCAGCGTTGGGCTGTCGACGCCGCTGGTGGGGCTTGCCTCGCTTGGCACTCTCCTGCTCTGGCCAAAGGCGCCGCGCCTGGGCAGAATTCCCGCTCCGCTGGTGGCGGTCGCCGCCGTCACAGGCGTCACCTGGGGAATGGGAATCGACACTCCTACCATTGCCAGCCGCTATGGCAACCTTCCGCGCGAATTCCCGGCGCCTTCCCTCGGCTTCTTCGACGCAGGACTGGCGTGGGACCTGCTCCCGGTGGCGTTTTCGATCGCCGTGCTGGGCGCGGTCGAATCGCTCCTGAGCGCGGTGGTGGCCGACGGCATGGCGCCCACGGCCGCGCGCCACGACCCAGACCGTGAGCTGCGGGGCCAGGGCATCGCCAACCTGGTGTCGCCGGTGATGGGGGGCATCCCGGCGACCGCCGCGATTGCCCGCACCGCGGCCGGCATCCGCAGCGGCGGGACTTCACGGCTGACGGGCGTCTTTCACGCCATCACCGTGCTTTCGGCGACCCTCATCCTGGGGGGATTTGCCGGCCACATCCCGCTGGCAACGCTGGCCGCCATCCTTCTCGTGGTCGCGTGGAATATCGCCGAGGCGCCCGAGGTGGTACGCCTGCTTCGGAAGGCGCCCCGCGAGGACATCCTGGTCCTTGTCTCGACCATTCTGATCACGCTCTTCTTCGACCTGACCTGGGCGATCGGCTTCGGCGTGCTCGCTTCGGTGGTGCTCCTGCTGCGCCGGCTCATCGGCCTGCCGGCCGCGCAGGAGCTGCTCCCCGACGAGAACGGCCGGATTCAGCAGGTCTCGCCGGAGCTGAGCGCCCTCATCCAGTCACGCGACGACATCGCATTCTTCACGGCCCAGGGTTTGCTTTCGTTCCATAGCGCGGCAACGTTCGAATACGAGCTGCTGGGCCACGGCCGCAATCCGCTCATCCTGCGGATGAAAGACGTGCACCACGTGGATTCGAGCGGGCTGATCACGCTCGAGGGCATCATCGAGCACCGCCAGCGTGCGGGTGGGCGGATCATCCTTACCGCCATCCAGCCCGAGGTTTACCCCGTGCTCGCAAGGTTCGGCATCATCGCCCTTCTCGGCCCCGAAAACGTCTTCGAGCACACGCGCGACGCCATCCGTTCAATCGACGCGCCCCACGGCCATGAAGCGCACCCCGTGCAACCGCCGCCCATGCTCGACTACAGTGCCGCTGCAGGTGGCGGGTAGCCGCGCGCTACACTGTCGGCAGCAGTACCCCGGAGCGTTCCATGCCGCAGTACTACGACCTCCATCGCGGGTCGACGATCTTCCGCACCCTCCGCATCAAGACGGCGAACCGCATCGGCGTGCTCGCGCGGGTGCTGGCGGTTGTGGCCGAACACGGTGCCAGCCTGGGGGACATCCGCACGGTCTCGATCGCCCCGCTCAGCCGCATCCGCGACATCGACATGGGGTTCACCGACGCGGCCGAGATCGACCGCACCGTCGAAGCCATCAACGCAACGGGCGAGGCCGAGGTCCAGGAGGTCCGCGATGAGGTGCTCGACCTCCACGCCGGCGGCAAGCTAATCGTCCAGTCCCGCTACCCTATAAAGGGCGAGGCCGACCTTGGTCGCGTCTACACGCCGGGGGTCGGCGAGGTGGCGCGCCGCATTGCCGCCGACCCCGGCCTGGCCGAGCACTACACCACGAAGGCGAACACCGTCGCCATCGTCTCCGATGGCACGGCCGTCCTTGGGCTGGGCAACATTGGCCCTCTTGCCGCCATGCCCGTGCTGGAAGGCAAGGCTGCGCTTCTTTCGCAACTGGTCGGGGTCTTCGGCATCCCCCTTGTGACGGGCTCATCCGACCCGGCCCGCATCGTGGATGCGGTGAGCCTCATCGCCCCGACATTCGGCCTCATCCAGCTTGAAGACATTGCCGCCCCGGCCTGTTTCGCCATCGAAGACGAGCTCGTGGCGCGGGGCGTTCCCGTTTTTCACGACGACCAGCACGGCACGGCGGCCGTGGTACTGGCAGGGCTGATAACGGCCTCGCGCCTGGTGGGGAGAGACCTTCGCGCCTGCGCCATTGGCGTGGTTGGCCTTGGCGCCGCCGGGAACGCCATCGCCCGGGCTCTCACGCATTACACCGGCAACCCGGTGCGCGGCGCCGACCTGAGCCCCGCCGCCGTGGAACGGGTGGTAGCGGCCGGCGGGCTGGCATCGAGCCTCGCCGAGGTGATGGCCAGGAGCGATGTGGTGGTGGCCGCCACCGGGCGGGCCGGGCTCATCGCGCCCGAGATGGTGCGCCCGGGACAGGTCATCTTCGCCCTCTCGAACCCCTTCCCGGAGATCGAGGTGGGGGTGGCGCTCCAGCACGGAGCCGCCCTGGCGACCGACGGCCGCGCCACCAACAACCTGCTGGCGTTCCCCGGGCTTTGCCGGGGCGGGCTGGATGCAGGCCTCTCGCGGTTCACGCCGGTCATCTTCAGGGCCGTTGCCGAAGCGATCGCCGCTCTCACCCCCGAAGGCCAGGTATTGCCACCTCCCCTTGACCCGGCGGTTCATCGTTCGGTCGCGCGGGCTGTGGCCCTCACCGCATCCGCGGAGGGCGTGGCCACCCGCGACGTCGATGAGGACTACATGGTCGATGCGCGCTAAGCCTCTCGCAGGCGGGAGAAACGCAGATAATTCCCGGGTAATTCATTGCCTTCCTTTACGTTCGCTGGTAGTATCCGGCCGAAGTACGGGGGGTTAGAGGCGGAATGATAGAGTTTCCGAAGTGCCGCAAGTGCGACGACGGAGATCTGGTGCCGTTTTCGGATTTTGGCAGCCAGGGTGCGCCCATCCAGTTCAAGGCGTGGGTATGCACGAACCCCGATTGCGGGTTCAACATCAAGATCCGTAACGGCGATCTCTACATCGACGAGCCCATCAACGACGGCCAGTACCACGCCGTCCGGCGGTAAGGCTGCCGGGGGCTCGCTACTTTGCGCCGGGGCCGGGGCCCGGGCACGCCCGTCCCTCCGCGCTGGCGAACGCTCTCCGTCTTTGTGATAAGCTGCACGAACAATGGTCCAGGCGAACAAGGTCTACCAGCCCCTTCCACTCCAGCTCGACACCGACGTCGAGGCTGAGGTCGAACAGAACCTTCTGATCACCAGCGTCGACCAGGTGCTCAACTGGGCTCGCCGCTCGTCGTTGTGGCCCTGCATGTTCGGCCTCGCCTGCTGCGCGATGGAGATGATCGCCACGGCCACCCCCCGCTACGACCTCGCCCGGTTCGGTGCGGAGATCTTCCGGGCTTCGCCGCGGCAGGCCGACCTGCTCATCGTTCCCGGGACGCTGACGTGGAAGATGGCGCCCGCGGTTCGCCGCATCTGGCTGCAGATGCCTGAACCGAAGTGGTCCATTGCCATGGGCGGTTGCGCCATCATGGGCGGCCCTTTCGCCTACGCCTACAGCGTCACCCCCGGGGTGAACACGATCCTGCCGGTGGACGTGTACGTTCCCGGTTGCCCGCCGCGCCCCGAATCACTGCTCACCGGCCTGATGCTCCTGCAGGACAAGATCCGGCACGACACCGTCGGCAAGGGCTGGCAACGCCGCGACGTGGAGCCGCAGTTCCACCGCTACCTGCCCGATGGGGACCCGATCCGCCAGGAACTCGAGACCCTCTGGCCCCCTTATATCGACTACGGCAAGCCGCCGAAGGGCGGCGCTTTCAAGTCCTAGAACCCATCCCGGCCTCGCGGACGCGGTCCCGCCTCCGCTCGCCGCGTCTATCACACCGAAGGAGTCCCATTGTGGCGAAGGCAAACTGGTCCGAAGTCGAAGCGCTCGTGAAGCCCTGGTTCGACCAGGGGCTGCAGCCGGACCGCAGCGATCTGATGGACCTTGCCTTCCAGAAGGACGCTTCGGACGACGTCATCGATGCCCTCGACACGCTCGGTGGCCGGCCCCTCGAATCGCTGGCGCAGCTGAAAGAACTGCTCGAAAGGAGCGGCGTTCTCGCCTGAGAGACTCCCCGCCCGCGCCCTACTCTTCCAGTGGTTCGAAGATGTTGTGCATCGCCTGGAAGGCGGGGCGCACGTTTTCGAGCAGCTCCATCCACGCAATGTTGAAGTGCCGGGGGTGGGTTATCTGCTCGACCGGGGCCTTGCCGTAGGTCCGGACCAGGTCTTCCACGGCGTGGGCGACTGTTGTCGGAAAGGCCAGCCCCAGGCGCTCGCGCAGTTTGGCGCCCGAGCAACGGTAGTTGCGGACGATGTTGGGCAGGGGGCCGTCTTCCAGGGCCACGGGCTTGCCCAGTTTCACGAGCGCAGCGGCCACCACCTCGGCCAGCTCGCGCACCTGGTAGTTCTCCTGCACAACATTGAAGGTCTCGCCTGCCACCGGTTCTGAGGGCGCCTCAAGGCAGGCGACGTGCGCATCGGCGAGGTCGCCAACGCTCACAAGGGGGCGCCACATGCGGCCGCCGCCATGGAGAATGAGCCGCTGCCGCACGAGCGCGTCCTTCACAAAGGAGTTCACAACAAGGTCGAAGCGCATGCGCTGACTGCGTCCGAAGACGGTGGCCTGGCGAAGGATGACTGGCTCGAAGTCGCCGCCGGCGTGGGCCAGCAGAGCCTCTTCCGAGTACCTCTTTGAGGTCGCGTAGGCACCCCTTGGCGCGAGCGGCGCCTGTTCGTCGAGCAGTCCTTCCCCGGCCTCGGTGCCGTCGTAAAGGGAGCATGAGCTGCCGAAGACAAAGCGGCGAACCCCTGACGCGCGACAGAGCCGCGCGATCGTATCGGTGGCCACGGCGTTCATCTGCCAGTTGGCTTCGGGGCTGTACTCACTCGTGGGGTCGTTCGAAAAGCCGGCCAGGTGGTCCACCGCATCGACCCCATCGAGAACACCCTCGGGCATGCGGCGCACGTCGGCGTTGACCAGCTCGACGCCGGGCTCTTCGGCGTAATGGGGCAATCCCCAGAACATGCGGTCCAGGACGCGCACCTCGTGGCCGCGCGCGAGCAGCTTCGGGATGAGGATACTCCCGATATACCCCGCACCGCCTGTGACCAGGACGCGCATACCAACCTCCTGCCCGCCTCGCGGGACTTCCGCATTCTATGGCCCCGGGCTGGTTGGCGACACAGCGGCGGCCCCCTTCCCCCCGTCCGGTGACTACCGGGTACCGGCAACTGCCTCTACCATTGCGACGATGGCTCTGCTTCAGCTTCTCCCCTTCCTGGCGATCGACATCGACATCGACCCGACGTTCGCGGAGTTTGGCCCGTTCACTCTCACCTGGCACGGCCTCTTCACGGCCATCGGCATTCTCGCCGGGGTCACCCTCTCGGTCTGGGTTGCTCGCAAGGATGGCTTGCCGCCCGAGGTCACCCAGGAGATAGCCCTCGTGGGCGTCCCCTGCGCCATCGCCGGGTCGCGCCTCTTTTACGTGTTCGAGCACTGGGACCGCTTCAGCGGCGACCTGCCCGACATCGTCTTCGGCATCACAGAGGGCGGGTTGACGCTCTACGGCGGGCTCATTGGCGGTGCGCTCGGCGGGGTCATCTATGCGCTCTTCCACCGCTGGCCGATAGCCATCGGCCTCGACGCCGCCGCGCCGGGGATGATCCTCGGGCAGGGCCTCGGCCGCATCGGCGACCTGATCAACGGCGAGCACCACGCCGACCCATCGAGCCTGCCCTGGGCCGTGCGCTACGTTCATCCCAACACGCTTGGTGAATTCGGCGTCGCCGTTCACCCCACAGCGGGCGGCTACGAGATGCTGGGCGACTTCCTCATCCTGGGTATTCTGCTGCTGGTAGCGCGGCGCTTCCTCCGGGCCCCGGGCTGGGTGTTCTGCAGCTACATGGCCCT
>WBZY01000507.1_pt1 | contig 28877 bp, 23 predicted proteins | sample 5204191 | NCBI WGS metagenome assembly WBZY01 (sample SAMN12344363, study PRJNA552823) | activated sludge metagenome | biome: Activated sludge suspended growth; feature: Anammox Sidestream; material: Wastewater; isolation source: activated sludge from anammox sidestream of wastewater treatment...
TAACACGCCATATTCATACACCCCAAAAGGTCGTCTGTACCTCGTAACTCCGTCATACCCCTCACGGGAATACGCTATCCTTCTACGCACACGGATTGCTCCTTTGTATACGCATAGGTACAAACTTCTCTACGAGGATTTAGGCTCGCAGAGGTGATATTTTCAACCACTTAGGTATCCCATACTTCAAGGCACGCGCCTCTCCGTCGTGCCCAAGCTTATAACTCCCTTCGGAATCGGCTGGTTCATCCTGTCCAACACCGGCAATCTCCTATTCACGCCCGTTTGAAAACCCTTGTTTTGCTTCACATCGAACGTGTTCAAAAAGACGAACACAAGACCCTCTTTCATACCTTGCTTGCGCTTTACCATTACCTTGGCTCCTCGAGGATGGCGGGTGAAAATGTGAAGTATATCGTTTTCGACCGTAATGCTAACCCACTTGCCTGCATTCTCTTTGGTTCCCCAGCCTGGAAGGTTGCACCCCGCGACTCATTCATCGGCTGGGATATTCTGGCCAGGAAACACACTCTCCATCTCATCGCCAATAACCTGCGTTTTCTTATTCTTCTCTGGGTGCGCGTTCCCCATCTGGCAAGCCACATTCTTGGACTCATTGCTCGCCGCAACAGGAATGATTTCGTACACAAATACGGACATCCCGTTTACCTGCTCGAAACCTTTGTCGAGCGGGAACGCTTTCAAGGCACTTGTTACAAGGCTGCCAATTGGCAGCTCGTCGGCCAAACAAAAGGACGGACTCGAAACGACCGATACAATACCATTCGTGTACCCACCAAGGACATCTATCTCTATCCCCTTATCCCAAACTTCCGGGAGGCTCTGCATGGCATCCCCTAAGAAACATACCACAAACACTTCTTTGGAGTGTTTCTCTGCCATACTCTGGATGCTCCGTATTGTTATCATCCTCTTGCTCAGAGAAATCCAGTACTTGAGAAAAAGGCTTGCCTCTCATAAAAAAAACTCTTCAAATTCCCATAAACCACCTTCACGGGATGACCCCTTTCAAAAACGAGGCGTTCCCAAACGTGGTGCCTCCGGCAGAAAGCCGGGCGGACAAAAAGGTCATCCGGGCAAAGCCCGTGTCATGGCCTTGCCAGGCCAAATCTCTCAGACCATTCCCCACAAACCCCAATCCTGCAAGCGATGCGGTATCTCTTTCGGTGAATCTCACGAAAGTGTTCCCGCCCAAAAACGCCAGGTATGGGAAATCCCAGAAATCAAACCGTCGGTTATCGAACATGTCTTCTATAGCACAACCTGCTCGTGCGGACACAGAAACCGCCCTGACGTCCCTGAATGGATGTACTCAGGCACCGGGGAAAACCTCCAAGCCCTTATCGCTTACCTGACCGGTGAAGGAAAACTCTCGCGGCGCATCCGCCAGAGTATCCTGGAGAACGTCTTTCACGTACCCCTTGCCCTCGGCGCAATCCAGAACCGGCTTGAAGACACTTCACATATCCTTCAAGGAGCCTGTGCCGAACTTGAGAACGAACTGACCAACCAACCCGTTGTCAATATTGATGAAACAGGATACCCCCATAATAAAACCCTTGCCTGGCTCTGGGTATTTGTCACAAACTCCTTCGCCTTGTTTACCATCCGCGCCTCTCGCGGTTCTCAGGTCATACGCTCCGTTCTGGGAGAACTCTTTGACGGCATTATCATCTCCGACCGCTTTTCCGCTTACCTCAAATATCACAAAGACCGGACGTGCGGACTTCTGCAACTCTGCTGGGCACACATTATCCGTGATGTCAAGGCGCTCTGCACGGAACCTGCTTATGGTTCGTCCAAACCCTTCTCCCTGCTCATGCGCCAACGCATTGGCACCGTTTTCCGAATATGGCACGCACATAAACACAACACCCTCTCGCGCGAGCAACTCATTGCCTTGACGCAACCGATACTTCTGGAGATGCGCTCCTTCCTGGAAAACAACCGGAATGCGCCTTCACAGGCCGTCTCTAAGTTTTCCTGCCAACTCCTGAAAAAGTGGGAGCATCTTTTTGTCTTTCTCTCCCATCAGGGAGTTGAACCCACCAACAACCTGACCGAACGTTCGATTCGTCCTGCGGTGCAATCCCGAAAATTGTAACACTTTAGTTTTTTGAAAAGGTAGGGGCGAAGCATTTGCCTGCTTGGGGTGTGAATCCATGTATGCCAATTTATGGCAAATGCTTCGCCCCTACACCGTGCGGTAACATCGTTATTATGGTAATTTTTCAAAAAACTAAAGTGTTACCGAAAATTAAGTTATTGTACCCGCAGCGATAAGGGACAGATTCTTCGGGTGCGGTTGCTTACCGTTTGGCAATCCTGCCGGATGCAGCGTAGAAACACCCTTGACTTCTTCCGTCAATCTATCCACGCCCACCGACACCATCTCTCCATGCCATCCTTGCTTCTACAACACCTCCCAGACCACACTCATCTGGCTGCTTAATTCTTCCGAATTACTCTACGCAGCCTATCTCTTAAAAATGCCCCGATGAATTTGTTTCTTTCACACCAAGGGGTAAACTGTTATGTCCTTTTAATTCAGCAGTGTCTCCTTTAAAACGCCTGAAAAAGTTTTGAGCGAGTTTCAGTTGTTCAGGGTCTGTATCAGGTAAGATAAGCTTCATACCTCGGTAAAGAAGGATCTGTGGCTTACCTTGCTTTTGGTTGCTTCGGTAGGCATCTATAAATTCGTATTCCGTTCCCGATGTGAATTTTTCTCCGGCTTCCTCATCTGTTACAGGGGTTCCCATGCGTTGACATAAAATGCAAACAAAGATATCTGATTTACCTGCCTCCATCATATAACAATCTACAACAGCCTGAGGCGTTTTCCCAACGGTAGCGGAAACAATGTCCTCGTATGCCAAGGGCTTCAGCACATATCGATCTTGAATGTGCGACCTGTTATTCAGGCGATTGAGCACCTCTATAGCAATTTGTCGTTCTTTCTGTACATCACCTGGTGATGAAATGAAAATATTAATTTTTTGAGGTTCTTTTCCATAGAGATAAAACCGGAATGTTTTACGTGTAAATCATTTTCCCAAAGTGGTTGAATTTACTATCAGCAAATGCTTCGTCTCCACGAATTCTTTCATAAATAAAATATTTTAACATCCCATTTAAAATTTTGAATCTTCAGGCAACTGAGCGGATAATTTTGAGTAGTAAATTGGCCATAATATAGCATAAAATAAAGGGAAAAAGAAGTTTTATATGAGAAAAACGGTATGCGGGTGTTGCGGAAAAATCCATGGAGTTATTACGACAAGATGGTGCGTTGGATACGGGATTTATCCTGTGGTGATGCACGGATTTACCTGGAAGTAGAGGTGCGGCGAGTATTATGTCGGAAGTGTGGAAAGATGAAGCGGGAGAGACTGGAATGGATGGCGCAAAAGAAGCTTCTTGCGATAAACAAACAGCTCAATACTGCCTATGTGTTAAGGTAGAAGGGAATCCGAAATCCGAGTTGAATGATGTGGTGATAGACAACCTTCTCTCAGAGGTCTATCTTTGAAGTCATCAGCATTGCTCAAAATATTTTTGCTGAATAGTTATAAAAGAAGATTGATTCTATGACGGTTTTCATTTACATTAACAATTCTGTAAATGCCATGTTTTCATATGGTATTCCCGTTAGTTAACATTATCCTGAACTGAAATACTTGAAAGGAGCTATTTCATGAAAATTTCCATTGAAAGTAAAACAAGGATTAAAATGATTCCTGAAAGCAAACACGAGGAAGAGAACCTGGAATCCCTCTGGAAGATACTGATACGCTGCGAAACGGACAGCAAGGTACTCTGCCCAATCGGCTCATACGTAGCTTCTCAGGACGATGGCGCCAACTTTGTGATACAGGATCAGTAATTCCTTTGAACATGCAAAAAATCCCGGAGGGCCATGGGCAATAGTTCCGCAACCAACGTTGTTATCCTTGATATTTTGATAACAAGATATAATTCCTGTGTCCAGGAATTATACGTGCATGATAAATTTTAACACAAGCTTAATCGACATCTAACAACATATTGCTTGTCAGGTTTAATACCATACCATATATTGTGGTTTTATCGATGAAACGGAAATAGCTCATAGAAAATTTTCTATAATGCAACGGTTATTCTTTCAGTAAACCGTAATGGTCTTTTTTGTTCGGTCTTTTCTTACGTCACAACTTATTTTGAGCAGTTGTTTATTCCCGCTCCCCAGAAATTATACGCATTGAGTTTATACTCTGGCAAAGACACAATCATTATGAATTCATTGACGTACAATTTTGACTTGATATGGCACCTTGTACGTTGCGATTTTATTATTCGGTACAAAGGATCTATTTTAGGAGTCCTCTGGTCACTCACCCTTCCGCTGACTCAACTCCTGGTATTAGTGTTTCTTTTCCAGAAAGTCGTCCCTCTGGATATCGATGCATACCCGGCCTTTGTCTTCAGTGCGTTGGCACCATGGACATGGTTTAACTCCTGTCTTGGTTCGGCCGGCAATCTGTTGATTAATAACCGAAATCTGATTCTCAGACCTCGTTTTACGCCATACACCCTTATCATTGTCAATGTTTTGTCTAATATGCTTAATTATCTGATCGCCCTGCCAATTCTTTTTAGCCTGCTATTGATTTATGATCGGCCAATAGCCCCAACGATTCTGTTTCTCCCCCTGCTAATGCTGCTCCAGGGCATCCTGATCGTTGGCCTGGGACTGATCATCGCAACGCTCAATGTCTTTTATCGTGATGTACAACATATCGTAGCCGTCGTAACGATGCTCCTGTTCTATATGACACCGGTTTTTTACCAACCACAGGCCGTCGCGGAAAAATTCCGCATTCTGTATACACTGAATCCGGTTGCCGTCCTGATCCAGGTCTACCGATCAATTTTCTTTTATGGCACAGCGCCGGAGTGGAGTCCACTCCTGTATGTGGGTGCAGTAAGCGTACTCGTATGCGCCTTTGGTTTCCTTTTTTATGCCCGTAATCTTCATGACATTATTGATACCATATAGTGTCGAATAAAAAATATTTTGACATTTCTGACAAAAAAGTGAATAGACATAGCGCGGCACAGCCGCAACCAAATTTCCTTTATGAAAGCGGGGAGATTGCTTCGGAAAAGACCCTCGCAATGACAGCGACCATGCACTTTGATGGCACACTGCACGTTGTCATTGCAAGTGAAGCGAAGCAATCTTTCACTCATAAAAAACGGTACCTCCTGAAAGTGGTTTGTGAAAAAACTTACAAAAAAAAGAAGTTTTCATACAGTAATACTATAACCCTGACAGGGTTGACTCGTTTTTCCGACTCGTTCGGGCTGGGATATCGTTTCGTTTATAAAGTGAGACTTCGTGATATCACATAGTCTTGAAAGATTCATTTTCCATCAGAAAAGAGACGGGCGTAACGGGGAGCATTCCCGATTTCTTGTAAACCCACAATTTGAAGGGGTAGCACAGGCATCTTGCCTGCATCGCTGAAGGCAAGATGCCTGCACTACAGTATTCTTCCGCCGTTTTTTGCCTTCCGGATTTACAAAAAATCGGGAATGCTCCCGCGTAAAGTACCTTATCCGTTTCAGGAGTGCTCATGACAGCAATTTTAACCGTCGAATCAGCTTCAAAACGATACCGTATACAGCGGCATCGTCCTACTTCCATCAAAGATTCCATAATCGGGCGCCTCAAAGGCCTTCACCGCAAAGATAATTTTTTTTGGGCATTGCGTGATGTCTCCTTTTCCGTGGAACATGGGCTGAAACTCGGCATCATTGGCCATAACGGTGCGGGAAAAAGCACCCTCCTGCGATTGCTGTGCGGTTTGGGAAGACCTACCACGGGGCGTATTCACTGCAAGGGTCAGGTGAGTGGTTTGCTCGAACTGGGAAGTGGATTTCACCCCGACATGACCGGCCGTGAAAATCTTGTAACTGGAGGCATCCTGAGCGGCCTTACCAAACGCCAGGTACTGGCAAAACAAGAAGAAATCATTGCCTTTGCTGAACTTGAAGAATGTATCGATCATACGGTCAGAACGTATTCGAGCGGTATGTACTTGCGGCTTGCCTTTGCCGCGGCAATCCATTTTGACCCCGATGTGCTAATCATTGATGAAGTGCTGGCCGTTGGCGATTCTCGTTTCCAAAAGAAGTGTCTCGAACGGTTAGCAGCCTTTCAAGCAAAAGGGAAAACCACTATCCTGACGTCGCACGATACCGAACAAATCCGCAATTTGTGTGATGAAGTTCTGGTCCTGGAAGAAGGACGAGCCGTAATGCTGGGAGATCCGGAGAAGGCACTTCAGTGTTACAACGATTTAATGCGTCAGCGGACGGAGAAGAGGGCTGCGCTGCTATCCGGCGGGGCAACCCAAACCAACCTGGTGGTCGAGCATGGCAGCCGTATGGGTACCCTGGAAGCATCCGTCTGCGCTGTCCGCCTGTATGATACTCAGCGCAGGGCTACGAATACCATACACAGCGGCGACAGCCTGATCATTGAGCTTGAATATCGCCTTACAAAACCATTGCCCGATGTCGCCCTTACCCTGGGTATTTATACCGAGGCCAATACGAAATGTTTTGAATTCTGTGTAGCCTCAGCCGTCACAACCGTCGGATCGTTAACCAACGCGGGCAGATTACGCTGTCAGCTGCCAGAACTGCCTTTGCTCCCCGGCCTCTATTACCTTAATATCGGGCTTTATCCTCCTGATTGGAACTACGTATACGATTATCACTGGCAAATGCACCCCTTGCACGTGCTGAGTGCCAGCGAAGGATATTCCGGGATTTCCGGAGTAATCTCAGTGAAGCCTGTCTGGTCTGTTGTAAAAGAATGAAATGAAGAGAAAAGAGCCACGTCATATTCTTCTGGTGGAAGCCTATGAAGGTTGTATCGGGTATCTTTCTGACGATCCGGATGAAAGGAAATCCCTGCAAGGACTCGGTCTGCCGGTCGAAGAGATTGCAGAACGACTTGATTGCCGGATTACTCTCCTGTGCTGGGACACCTGGTATCGCTATGAAGAAAAAGAAACCTCGCTGCCAACACCGGCGACACGACCAGTATTACAACCCGATTTCGGCCAACCGTCCGCTGTCTATACCTCCGCAAGGGTGAGACGGGTTCCCATTCCCGCGCGAGACCCCGTTTACTGCCTTCCCTTTGATGTCAAGGGTTTCAGCCCCCGCTCGCATGGACTCATGAATGATAGCGGGTTGCTTTTTTTCGCCTCATACTGTTTAAGCAAGGAAATTCAGGCGCTTTACCGCACAGACCCCTTTCAGTCCATCATCGTTCCCTTGTGGGGTGGACTGGGATATGTTTCCCAGATGGCAAAGGCTAGCGTGGTTCCTCACGCAGTCAATGTGCCTTTCGTCGTTGTCGTTACGGATAAATCCGTTAACCGTCAGATGGCGAATCAGGAAGGAACCTGGACCCGTCATGCAGTTATCTTACGTCAGATGGAAGATGTCTCGCTTGCTTTGGCCGATATGACCCTGGTTTTCGGACCCAGAGGGAAGGAATTTGCCGTTGCGGGCAGGCTGCCAGAGTCACATCCTCCGGTTTGTGCACCCCGCTGGATTGAAGATTCACTGCTCGACAAAATCGCCCGTGCATCAGAACAACCCGCGGATACTCATCGGCCGTTACAATTCTTTCTCTATGAGCCTCAACAGGCATCGTCAGGAGCACTGACCGCCCTGGACGCCGTCAACCTCTTGGCAAGTAAAGGAACGCGTTTTGATCTGCCGGTAATCAGCGCCGGACCACCTATGGTCTTTGCCCCCATGAAACCGAGAGAGTTCACTGATTACTGGTCGTCTCGCGGATTCGCCCGCAAACTCGTCCGTGAACGTCAATGGGAATGGAAGAGAGAATATCCCCACCTTAACCAGGTTTTCCCCGTGCGTCTTTATCCAAGCTTTTTCGATTATCTTCCCAATGCTTGGGCTGAACTCGCCCGGGGTTCTCTGGTCCTTCTTTCACCAGCGGCCGCTGAGGGAATGGCGTTCGGAGAAAATATTCCCCGGGAAATCCTCATTCAGGGAGACCCGGCGCCAGAGAAAGTGGCAGATTGTTTGGAAAAAATCGCAGGCACCGACGTCAAAAAGCTCGACGAGATCAGACGGGAGTTGTGTTTACGGGTTGTCCGGTCACATCGCGGAGAGGAGCGGCAACGACTTATCAACGATACTTCCGTAGCCCTTGAACAACTTTTACAATCCCCTCCAAAACCACAAGACCTGTCGCGGATAGCCACCCTGTTTTTTGATCGTCGTATACCACTTCGAACGCTCGCACAGACAGACAACCCCCCTCCCATGCCTGAACCGGGACCGAGCACAAAGAAAGGAACACTATCCGTCGTTGTTACGTGCTACGAAATGGGTTCTCTGATTCGTGAAACCATGGAAAGTGTCTGGGCATCAGAGCGTCAGCCTGACGAAGTGCTGCTCATCAATGATGGCTCATATGGAGACGAAACCCTCACACATATCCAAGAACTCGAAAGGCGTGCCGCTGAGAAGAATCTCCCCCTTCAGGTTATCCGGCAGAGGAACCAGGGGTTGGCTTCCGCCAGAAACACCGGACTCAGTGCAGCACACGGGGAATTCATTTCTTTTCTTGATGGCGACGATATCATCGAATCCCCGTTCTACCGGCTAGCGCTTCAGATTCTTGAAAGGTACCCTCGTTTGGGTGGGGTTGCTGCATGGGCAACCATCTTCGGCACGGAGACTCCCGATGGTTTCTGGAATGCCCCGCAGCCGGAATTCCCCCTTCTGTTCATTGAGAACAGCATAATTGTTCCCTGCCTGACCCGTACCGAACTCTTGCGCAACCTCGGCGGTTATGATACCCGCCAACGGTATAATTACGAAGATTGGGAGTTAGGCATACGCATGCTCTCTTCTGGTTGGCCGATTGTTACGATCCCTATGCATCTTTTACGTTACCGGATCCGTACCCAGTCCCTCTACCGAAGCATGACTGAGGTGCAAAATCAAATTATGAGGGAGCTTTTATTGAGTACGCACCGGGAAACGGTTTCCAAATTTGCCGTTGAAATCGCTATGCAATTGGAAAATCTTTGGAAGACGTCTGTTTATTCCAATTCAATTTCATCACCGCTTGTCCAAAGGCAGAAGCGCAACACTTCTTTTCGCAAGATACTTTCAAAAGCAACCAAGAGGCTTCTTACACGGTTATCCAGTGACGGAAAGGATCCAAAACTTGTATGAAACACTTGATTCTTTGCCCTGAATATCCACCCGCACCAATACCACTGGGGGGAATCGGTACTTATGTAACTCATATTTCAAAGCTGCTTGCTGAAAGTGGAGAAACCGTACACGTAATTGGCCAACTTTGGAAAGGGGCAGAGAGAAGAATTGAAGAAAAGTGTCATGGAAGGTTGATTATTCATCGCGTCCGTCTCGACGGTGGGAAATCATTTTCGGGACGGAAATTGAGTTCTGCCAGGAAGGCCGGAGCAGAGGAAGGTCTTCTTGCATCGAGTTTCCCCCCTCAATATTTCTCCTGGCAGGCCAGTCTCCTCGCCGAAAGCCTTATTGAGCAGGAAGGAATAGATTTAATCGAGGCGCAGGATTATGAGGCGCCATTGTATTACTTACAACTCCGACGCGCCCTGGGGTTAGGACCAAAAAGACGCCCGCCCTGTATCATCCATTTACACTCTCCCACGGAAATTATTATCCGATACAATGATTGGGATATTGGACGTCCCTATTTAATGACAGCAAAACGGCTTGAGGATTATAGCATTGCGTCTGCCGATGCGCTGCTTTGCCCGAGTCGTTATCTGGCTCGCCAGGCAACAACTCATTATGGATTGAATGAGGGTTGTATTCAGGTTATTCCACTACCAATTGGCAACATCCCTATGCTCGAACGAGATAAAGACATATGGGAGCATGGAACGATTTGTTACGTGGGGCGGCTTGAACGACGCAAGGGAGTAATTGAATGGATTGATGCCGCAGTTGATGCCGCACCTGCATATCCGTCAGCACGTTTCGAATTTATAGGGGCTAATATTCTCGGAACAGATACTCTGCGCGGAGAAAAGGTTGTGGAGCACCGCATTCCGGATGAACTGAAGTCGAGATTTCACTTTCGTGGGCAGCAAAATCATTCGACTCTCCTGCAATTCCTGGCAGGCGCCCGCATAGCTGTTGTTCCATCACGCTGGGAAAACTTCCCCAATACCTGTGTGGAGGCCATGTCTTCAGGGCTTCCTGTCATTGCGTCGCGTGAGGGTGGAATGGTAGAGATGATCGAGGATGGACGAACAGGTTGGCTAGCCGACAAGGCGGGAAGTGTTGGACTTAGAGATGCCCTCAGGCGCGCACTCGGCACACCATCGGGGCACCTTGCCAAGATGGGACGCGAAGCTTCGATGTCCATTCGTCAGATGTGCGATAACAAGAAGGTCTTGGAAAGTCACTTGAACTTTCGTCGTCTGATTGTTAATCAGGGAGCAAAACGCTCCTTGCATTTACCAGTAAATTTATCGTGGACAAAAAGGGCCGTTTTCGATGAATCGCCACGCCGAACAACACAAAATAAATGCGAAAAAGGGATTGCAATCGTAGTTACTTGTTTCAATACGGGACAATTTCTCGACAGTAGTTTGCAGAGCATTAGACAACAGACTCAACAGCCAGCGGCGGTGATTGTTGTGGATGACAAATCGACCGAAGGGCAAACTTTAAAAGCTCTGCGTAAGTCGCAGCAGGACGGATGGCAAATCATTCAGAAAAAAAATGGGGATCTCGTACCAGCCAAGAATACTGGCATTGAAACAATTCTTCGTTCTGAACCAAATATCCTTGGTTTTGCGTTTCTCAATGCAGGGGATCAATTGCAGCCTGGTTTTGTTGCGACCTGTGAATCGGTGTTGCAGCATTGTTCGGAAGTTGGACTTGTTTCCTGCTGGGCTCATTATTCCGGAATCAAAAATGACCTCTGGATCAGACCATGTCCCGGCTTTCCCTATCAATGGCTGACAAACGAGGCTGTTCCTTTCAGCATTGTACGGGCGGAGGCACTCCGTGAGGCTGGCAATTTTCGTATAATCATGAGTCATGGATACGACAATTGGGATCTTTTCAATGCAGTAATGGCAGCCGGATGGATTGCGGTAACCATACCTGCGATACTGGGAGATCATCGAGTTGTGGAAGATTCCGCGCTGCTTATGGCTCGTGTCCCCGCCTTTGGAAAAATGCGGAGAGAAATTCTTGAAAGATTTCCTGATCTCATCGCTCGTGATGCGAAGGATATCGTGTTCCTCATAGAGTCCTCTATTACACAATCGCTGTGCGAAGAACTTTTTACACTCCGGAGGGAGCGCACAACGGCGAGAACGATGCTCAGCACCTCTCGACAATCAGTCGTGCGGATTTTGAAAAAGTTGAAAAAGAGAGTACTTCAGCGTACGCCAGTCTGGATGTCTAATTTTATTTCCCGTATAACAGCCCAATCCGAACGAGTTGGAAAAGAAATACGGTAGGGGCAGGTTTCAAACCTGCCCCTACACAGTGTGAAAAAAAACATTTTTGCCGAAAATGTCAAAATATTTTTTATTAGACACTAACAGAGAAGACTTGACAGAGATGAATATACTCATATCAGCTATCATATGCACGCATAATCGTGCTGGGTATTTGCAGAAGGCAATCCAAAGTTTGATGGATCAACGTACCCCCACAGATAAATATGAAATTGTCGTGGTAGACAATTGTTCAACGGATTCCACAAAGAAAGTGGTTGACCAATTTTCAGCCAAGGGCAATGTAAGATACATTTTTGAACCCACTTTAGGCCTTTCGTATGCAAGAAATACCGGCTGGCGTAGTGCACGGGGCAAATATGTTGCTTACCTTGATGATGATGCCATTGCTTGTCCTGTTTGGCTTGACAAAATTTTAGAAGCATTTGAAACGGTAACGCCGCGACCTGGGTGTGTGGGAGGAAGAGTAACACCCATATGGGAGGCTTCCCGGCCTGAGTGGCTGTCGGATTGGCTTTTACACGGCCTTACTATTATAGACTGGTCAGACATGCCCCATATCCTGACTAATCTTTCTGAAGAATGGCTCGTTGGCGCCAATATCGCCTTTCCGGTTGAAATTCTTGAGCGTGTTGGCGGATTCACGCCAAACCTTGACCGGGCAGGTAATAACCTTTTATCAAGTGGTGATGTATTCCTTGAAAATCAAATAAAAAACATGGGATATTCCTGTTTTTATCATCCGGACATTACTATCGGACATCACATATTTGAATCGCGTCTGAGTCAGTCATGGTTCATTCGGAGATATTATTGGCAGGGCGTTTCTGATGCGGTGATACACCTGCTTCAGGAAAGGCCTTCGATGCTAAAACGACTTCGTTTCGCTTACTCTCAGGCAAAAATCCTCTTACAATCTCCAGGAAAGTTAAAGACCCTTATATTACCTACAAATAACCCTGAGCGGTTTACACAAAAATGTTTTACTCTTATAATATTGGGACATATTTACGGCGTGTTAAGGTTTGTGAGACCATGGCAATAAATATACATCTCATCCGAACCCAACGGCCCCACTGGGGAAAATATTCTGGTATAAATCAGTTTTTGAACTATGTCGATCAGGATAAATACCATATAAATATTTATACTGCCTCAGATAACGACGAGGATTTTCCGGTGCGCAACAAAACGATACGCAGGTGGCTTCGGTGCGCTGTACAAAGAAAGGGTATGCAATATTATAAACTCAGCGACCTGACGGCTGAGATTCGTGCGCTCCGGAAATGCTTATACAAAAAGGCAGATATCGTTCACTACATGGATGGGGAACATTCAGCTCAGTATTTGCCATGGTTATGTAAACTACCCAGGAAGATGCGGCCTAAGATCGTGGCCACGTATCATCAACCTCCGGAACTCCTGAATTCACTTACTAATAAAAAGGTCATTTCTAAGCTCGATCACGTTACGGTTGTATCTCCCGAACAGACATCCTATTTCCATGGGTTATTACCCCCTGATAAAATTACCGTGATTTTACATGGTATAAATGTTGATTTCTTCCGGCCGGGAAGTACCCCAAAAACAGAAAGGGTGTTCAGGTGTATTACCGTTGGACACTGGTTAAGAGATTTCAAGACTATCCGGGAGGTCGCTGAGAAATTGGTGGAATATAAAGACATAGAATTTCATATTGTGACATCAAAACTCACCGGTCCCAGACAAACTGGACTGGAAGGCTTAACAAACGTTATACTCTATAGAGATACCCTTGACGATGCAGGATTACTAGCGCAGTACCAGCAAGCGGACCTACTCTTTTTACCTTTGTTGCAGTCAACGGCAAACAACGCACTCCTTGAAGGGATTGCCTGTGGATTACCCGTTGTATCCACGTATTTGCCATCGGTAAAAGCATATCTGCCAGGGAAGGAAGCTATTTTAATAAAAGACAATGATCCAAAACAATTGGCAGATGCAATATTACATTTAGCGCATAATCCGTGGGACCAACGAAATATGGCGCAAGAGGCTCGCAAGAGGGCTGAAGAGCTGGATTGGCGTAATATCGCTCCACACTATGAAGCCGTTTATTCAAAACTAATAAGTAACTGCTGTCCAACACAGAGAAATACTGTTATAGGTAATGGGCAATAAACAACATGCGAAGGAGCAGAAAATGCTAATGGAAAGGCTAATCACAGATAATCCACAATTCCATTCTTATAAAGGTACTTTTACAAGTTGGGCCATTAACCCCAATACTTTGAACTTTCTCTATAGCATGCTGACTCCAGGCATGTCAACCCTCGAGACGGGTTGCGGACAAACCACCGTTGTCTTTTCTATTGCTCGTACGAAACATATTTGTATCACACCGGATCAGGGAGAAGCTGAACGAGTAGACCAATATTGTACGAAATTAGGTCTTGAGAAAAATATAACTTTCGTAATTGATAGTTCAGATGCAGCCCTTCCACAGGATGGACTAATACCTTCGGAATTAGATCATGTTTTCATTGATGGTGCACATCGCTTCCCTATAGCGATCATTGACTGGTATTACACCGTACGCAAGCTAAAGCTGGGCGGTATTGTAAGCGTGGATGATTTCAAAATACCATCAGTGAAAATATTATACGATTTTTTGTGTACTGAAGAAGAATGGGAATTAATACGGGTTATGCACAATACGGCATTCTTCAAAAAATTGCGAGAACCAATGAATATAAACGATTGGAGCGGACAGAAAATCAACTTATCATATCAAACCAGTGCGAGAGGTTTCGAAAAAAAAGGTTTTATCCGTAAGTTGATACTTCCTCAGTTCGAACGAATATTAAAGGGTAAAAACCATGGATAAAAACAATCGCTTGTTTTGTTCAAAGCCATTTACGTGGTTCGAAATTACTCATTTAAATAAAATTGGAGAGGTATTTATGTGTTGTCCAGCTTGGCTGGATACATCCATAGGAAATCTACAAGATCAATCAGTTCAAGAGATATGGAATGGTAAAAAGGCACAGGAAATACGGCGCTCGATCCTGGATGGATCATTTACCTATTGTAATCACTCCAGATGTGCTTTTCTGCAAACAGTATCTGGGCCAGTTGCAAAAGTCGAAGACGTTAAAGATGAAGATTTACATGCCGTAATAGAAAAGGAACTTACGATCTTGCCGTATGGTCCCCGGCAAATCATTTGTACCTATGACAAATCTTGTAACCTATCCTGTCCGTCCTGCCGTACAAAATTAATTATTGAACGCAGAAATAAGAAACAGATATTGAAAATTCAAGATAAAATTCAAAATGAAGCCATTCAAGATGCTTACTATTTGCATATTACGGGTTCTGGAGACCCTTTTGGCAGTCCATTTTTTAGGAAATGGTTGCAAACGATGAAGAGAGAGGATATACCAAGGGTTAAAATCATACATCTACAAACAAATGCCCAGTTATGGACACCAAAAATGTGGGGTACCATAGCGAAAGACATACAACACCTGATAAAAAATGCAGATATTTCAATTGATGCAGCAAATCCCGAAACATATGCAATAAATCGCAGAGGCGGGAGTTTTGAAAGACTCCTCAATAATCTCGAATTTATTAGTACGTTACGTAAGAACGGTCCCCTGGAATGGGTGGGTATAAGCATGGTCGTTCAAGAAAACAATTTTCGAGAGATGCCTGATTTTGTGCGTCTCGGTAAGCGTTTTCATTTCGATACCGTCTATTTCAGCCAATTGGCAAATTATGGAACATACTCTGAAGAAGAATTTAGAAATCGCGCAATTCATTTTCCTACTCACTCAAGACATTCAGAGTTTCTTGGTATCCTGAAGGATGAAATCTTTCATGACCCATTAGTCCACCTAGGAAATCTAACGGAAACGATGCGCCGTAGTGATAAGTAATTTGATAATAGACATAGTCACTAATCTGATTTTTGTAAGCGTAATGGTGTATACCGTATCAATCAATAAAAACTATGTTGAGCCATAGTGTCGAGTGAGTTGAAGCGCAAAATAGAATGAAAATGGGAAAGTATGCGAGGCTAATGTGGTAACAGAAGGATACGCAACCCCAGACTGGGAAGTAGTTGATTACCAAATGTATTGTTTAGATCCAGAAGTAATTGATCGTCAAACCAATACTGGCTTACTTCTAAGAGGACCCAAACCTCAACATTTAGAAAAGGGCAAATATTTTGTATGTATTGGTGCCGCGCAAACTTTCGGACGTTTTTGTGAAAAACCATATCCAACGCTATTGCAAGAAAGACTAAACATATTAGCATTAAACCTGGGATACGGAGGTGCTGGACCATCCTTTTTCTCGAAAGATAACGATAGACTACTAAAATACATAAATAATGCAAGGTTTGCTATTATACAGGTTATGTCAGGAAGATCTGAAAGCAACTCATTATTCGAGAGTAGAGGTTTGGGATTTTATACGAGAATATCTGATGGTACTTCAATTGGATGCGATGATGCCTTTAGAGAATTGCTAAAAGAGAATGACAGAGATTACATAAAAAAAATCGTTGCGGAAACAAGGCATAATTGGGTAAATAACTATAAAGAACTCTTAGAAAAGATTACCATTCCTAAAATATTGTTTTGGTTTTCGGTAAGGAAGCCACACTACAGAGAAAAATACGATGATGTCTCTAGTTTATTTGGGGAATTTCCCCAATTAGTTAATTTCCACTTGATTAATCAAATAAAAAAGTATTGCAATGAATATGTTGAATGTATAACCAAGCAAGGGTTGCCACACTTACTGGTGAATAGATTTACCGGTGAACCAATTACGGTAGAAGACCCATGGGGTGGAAGCTGGAGCAAGAATTGGTACTACCCTTCACCAGGGATGCACAGAGAAGCTGCAACTGCACTTGAACAGGTATGTAAAAAATACCTAAATCCAATTGAATTCCATCAGCAATCGAAGCCGTCCTTTGTCTCGGGTAAGTGGTTGTTTAAAAAAACCATCATTGACGAAAAATACACTTACTTAAGAAATTTATGCTGCTTTCATTTGAAAAACGTTGCTCTTGATCTGGGTATCTTAGGTGGACATACAGATTATTGCAGGTTTATTATTCTTGGAAGAGCAAGATCGGGTTCAAACTTTTTACGTGGTTTACTCAACTCGCACCAGCAAATTATTACCTTTGGGGAATTATTCAGGGCGTACGATTCCATCGAGTGGGAGTTCCCGGATTATGATCAATATTTACAGTCTCGAAGTTTAAGGTCATTTATGCAAAATGACCCGGGCAAATTTTTGGAGGAAAGAGTATTTAAGAAGTTTCCAAAGCGAATATTGGCGGTGGGATTTAAACTATTTTATTATCATGCCCAGGATGATTCCCGTAAAATTATTTGGCCTTACTTAAAAGACCAAAAAGACATAAAAATAATTCACCTTCAGAGGAATAACACGCTCAGGGTGCTTCTCTCTCTTAAGAAGGCATTTCAAACCGATAAATGGACTAATATTACCGGTGAAGAAGAAACGTCTTCAATTTTACTTGATTATGAAGAGTGTCTCCGAGAATTTACTTGGTCACAAGAAGTTAAAAAGCAGTATGGTGACTATTTCGAGGGTCATCACAAGATAGATGTTTCCTATGAAAATTTAAGTAATTATTGTGAGGATGAAATAAAACGTATCCAGGCATTCTTAGGTGTTCAGTATGAAATTGTTAAACCTTCTACCTTTAAACAATCTAACCAACCTCTTTCTAAATCAATTTCAAACTATTTCGAGTTAAAGGAAAAATTTAAAGGCACTTCGTGGGAAAAATTTTTTGAAGAGTAATAAAACGGGATTCACATGAAGGTATCTATCATTATACCAGCTTATAACGCAGCAGGAACCCTGGCTGAGACCCTTGAATCCGTCCGTGCCCAGACCTTATCAGGTTGGGAGGCAATTGTTATCGATGATGGTTCAACCGATACGACAGCAGCAATTGCCGCGAATTTTGCAGAAAAAGATCCCAGAATCCGTATCGTGAGTCAACCGAAGGGCGGGGTATCTGCCGCCAGGAACACCGGCATTGCAAATGCCCGTTACGACTGGCTCCTCTTCCTTGATGCCGACGACTGGCTCCTGCCACTCCACCTGAAAAAAATAACGCATGTGCTTATTGCAGACGCTACTCTTGACGCCGTCCACTGTGGCTGGGCTAATATTGCACCTGATGGAACCCACTTAGATGCCGGGTTTTGCTTTCAACTGGGAGACCTCTTTGGTGAATTCGCGAATCGATGCGCTTTTCCGATACACGCTTGTGTCGTCCGTAAGTCAGTTGTTGAGTCAATCGGTGGCTATGACTCATCACTTATTACCTGTGAAGATTGGGATCTTTGGCAGCGAATTGCGCGCACGGGCGCCCGCTTTGGCACGATTCAGGAAGTGCTTTCGCTTTATCGTACACGGCCGGGATCAGCATCAAGAAACAGTTTTCAATTACTCGCCGATGGCATTCTTGTGATTGAGAGAGGGCATGCACCGGATGCACGGGTACCAAACCCGCGTCCAGAACATGCAAATGGTCAACCGGCGGCGGAAGTTCCCGCTGCTATATTAGAGCAGCTCTGCTGGTGCGCCGGCATCTTCCTTGGTGTTGGAAAAGATGCCAGACCTTTGCTTGGCGCAGTGAGAAACATTCGCGATGCCTTGGTCTACGGCAATGCACGCAATATCGCTGATTATATCTTAATCTCCTTATCAATCCATGGAGGTCAGCCGCTCGCCGCATGCTACAAGATCTGGCATGGCATTGAGCAGCGTGTCGACGAGTTTCTGCTTGCCATCGAGGAACAGTCTCAGACTTTTGATTTGGCGAACCGCATTGGCACGGTTCTCAAGCGTCTGATCCTGGCACCTCCTGCAACTCCACGACCGCTGACGATTGGGAATCTGCATGCGATTCGCGTCGAGGTCACCGAGCCTATAAACGATATTGTCCCTTCCATTCAAGTCAATCGACTCATTTGCAGTATTGAGTTGGAAGGAACCCATATCGGAACTATCGAACTCCCCGTATGTGACGGCATCGTTCCTGGTCATGTACTCGCCGATGCTATCGCAGCTGACTTCTCTTGGGTAATTTTCAAACGTTATTTTGAATGTACAGTACGCCCCAATCTCAGCATGAAACGGAATCAGCTAGGCTTTTCGATTTGGCGGAAAAACCTGTGCCTTGTCGAAGCGATTCCTGGAAACGAGCACACCGTCGAACAACAACTCTACGAAAAGGTTGGCTGGACCGTTTTCCTGCAGGAGGTCTTTGGATGCCAGAACCTGCCGTTGGACGGTTTTTATCAGACGAAGCTGGAGATTCCTTCGATAAAGCATGGTTGGAAGTCATTGATTAAGAAGTTCTGTGCGCGTCATATGAAATCGCATGAGCGTATTTCCAAACGGAAAGTTAAACCACTGCATTCCGTACCTGGAAACTGGCTTATGGTTGAGATCGCTGAAAGGCTTTCCGATGTAGAAGTTTCTGGTAAAGAGCTCAATATTGTGTTAACGGTGGGAGGAGTTGTCCTGAATGTCATAATTATTCCTGTTATCGGGAATATCGTTCACCGGAAAGAATTACGAGTGGCAATCGCCACCACATGCGGACTTGAATTATGTCGTGCTGCGGTTCGTGAGGGTTTGCTTGGCAGACCAATCACAGATAAGCCATTATCACTCCAGAAACGTCTCGAGGCTAAGTCCCTGGTTATGCAACGTCACGGAGATAGCTCATTATTGAAGGGAGATACTGATATCGTTTTTGTGCCTGGATCTGCCCGCGCCCTTGACAATTTTTTGTCTTTCGATAATCGCAGTTTAATCCTCGGACGGCATGCATGCGGAAGGATCGGGACCAGCGCCTCACGGCGCGCTATGCTGCCGGCAGCAACTACCCCAGAACTTATCGATGCCTCTCGAGTGGCTGGTGAACCCGTAATTCAAATTCCAGCACCAGGCGAACAGCCAAGGCATGTGGCCTATGTTCCAGAACTTGTCTGGTTCCCATCTCCTGATAACCGGACATCTGTTCCAGAATCAAGAGTTTTAAAGAAGACGCATTCTGCAGCCTCTCATACCCAAAACCAGATTATAATTACGGGGAACGTTGTTACTGATCGACTTCCGATCCTCATGTATCATCGCGTTGCGCTAACTGCCAAACCTTCGGGTGATCGCTATCGGATAACGCCAGAGTCCTTCGAGGAACAACTCAGCTATCTGCGTAATGCCGGGTACTACAGTATCAACCTTGAAGACTGGCATAACGCTATGGAAAAGAACGAACCGCTCCCGGGCAGAGCAGTAATGATTACCTTTGATGACGGGTATCTCGATTTTCTTACCTGCGCATGGCCACTCTTGAGAAAGTATGGTTTTTTTGCTACAGTTTTTATTGTGGCAGATCTTGTCGGAAAGACAAATAAATGGGATGAAATTTATGGAGAGGAGATACCATTGATGGGATGGAAAGACATCCGGCGGCTTCAGGATGATGGGGTTCTGTTTGGCTCGCATTCGGCTAGCCACCCCTATCTCACGGTGCTTCCGCCGGAACAGATCGTACGCGAAGGCGCACGGTCCAGAGCAATCCTTGGCCGTGAATTGGGGATAACGGTTCCGGCCTTTGCATATCCGTACGGAGATGTTGATCCTGTTGTTCAGCACCTTATCGGGGCGTGTGGTTACCTCTACGGTCTGTCTTGTCGTGAGGACCTCAGCACCTACCGTGATCCTCTTTTAGCGCTGCCACGGATTGAAGTGTCAGGCGCCGATAGTTTACAGCATTTTATTACAAAGCTTGGTGTTTTGCAATCTCCGGATACCAATACGACAAATTAATTTTCTGCGATATTGATCAAAATAATATCTACGGCAATGTATGAATAACCAGTTTGCATCCCCTATAAAGGTATCTGTCATCATACCTGCCCACAACGCCGCGGAAACAATCACCGAAACGCTTGAGTCCCTTCTTGCTCAAACCCATCATGCCTGGGAAGCAATTGTCGTTGACGACGGTTCCCTTGATGAAACGAAGGCCATAGCCACAGGTTTTGCTGAAAGAGAACATCGAATTCGCGTTCTTTTTCAGGCACAGGGCGGGGTATGCGCAGCCCGGAACGCTGGCATTGCAATAGCTCGCTTTGACTGGCTGCTTTTCCTTGATGCGGATGACTGGCTTGCCCCTGCATATCTTGAGAAAATGACGACCCGTCTCATTTCAGATTCCCGCCTTGATGGTGTATACTGCATTGCAGCACGTATCTCTCCTGAAGGAAAGCTCTATGAAGAATTTTTGCTTCCCTCTGGTGATCTGTTTCATGCATTAGCGCGTTACGCAGCATTTCCCATTCATACCTGCGTTGTCCGCCGCTCGTTAGTCGAGGCCGCCGGAGGCTTTGATACATCGCTCCTGGCATGTGAGGACTGGGATCTCTGGCAACGGATTGTCCGCACGGGCGCTCGCTTTGATGCAGTCCGTGAAGTGCTCGCATTCTACCGAATGAAACCTGGATCTGCCTCTGTCAATGCCTTCCAGATGTTCAGAGATGGTCTTCGCGTGCTCAAGCAGGGACACTCCCCTGACGCACGTGTCAAGAACCCGCATCCAGCCTATGCAAACGGGTTGCCGTCAGATCACCTTCAAAACCAGATATTTTATTTTTTAAGCTGGTGTGCCGGCCTCTTAATCAGTTACGACAATGATGCCAGGGTACTGCTCGATTCAGTCAGGGAGTACCGTTATCCGGAACTTAATCCGCATGGCGTTGCACAAAACATTTATCGGGCGACCATTCTGCCCACGGGCCTAACCTTATCTGCCTGGGGCAAATATTGGCAAAAGGTTGAGATTCGTATTCGTGAATTTCTTCTTGCTCTTGAATTACAAGCACAGGCTTCAGGGTTGGCTTATCGCGCCAGGACAGCTCTGGAGCGTATGATAGTGGAACACCCATCGGCTTCCCGTCCTCTGACCGTGGGAGCCACACACGCAATCCGGATTGAGGTTACCGAGATAATTCCAGACATTTTTCTTTCAGCGAAGGTCGAGCGTCTTTATTGCACCGTCGAGTTTGATGGATCTGGCATGGGAACGATAGAACTTCCCGTTTGTGATGGACTAGTTCCCAGATCTGTTTTGTCTGATGCCATCGCAGCCGAATTTGCCTGGCCAATTCTCGGACGATTCTTCGGGCGTACTATTTACCCTCACCTTCGCATTAAGCGTGAGCGGACAGGATTTTCTATCTGGCGAGAAGCACTGCGCCTTACGAGAACACTTTGCGAGGATGAACACGTTATCAGACAAAAGATGCATGAACAAATTGGCTGGACAGTTTTTTTGCAGGAGATCTGGGGGCAGCAGAACCAGCCGCTCGATAGTTTTTATACCGTTGGCGGTAAGGTCTCTTTGAAGAAAAATGATTGGAAGCTATCTTTCCTGAAGTATTACAGACGTTTCTTCAAAACAGGATCAGCATCATGGCGTGCATTCAACAAAGGCTGGATGATACTTGATGTCAGCGATAAGTTTCATGATATGAAAGTAGAGGGGCAGGAGATTCATGTTGTGCTTACGGTGGGTGGCGTTGTGCTTGGAACGGTTAACATCCCCGTCAAGAAGAACATCATACGTACCCGGGAACTGCGTGCAGCGCTCACGAAAGCGAGTGGCTTTGAATTATGCCGGGCATCTGTCCGTGAGGGCTTGCTGGGTAAGTCATTGGCAGATAATATGGCATCACTTCGGGATCGCCTGTCAGCGGTAAAAAAATCATCGGTGCCGCATAAGGAATACGACTCACTTTTGAGGACGTGTCGTGATGTCGCCTTTGTGCCAGGAACAGACTTCACCCTTGATCGTGTATTGTCAGCAGGAAATTATGGTGTACTTTTTGGGAGGCACCTATATGGCGAGATTGGAACAAGCGCCTCCCGGCGCGCAACGCTACCATCGTCAGTTATTCCTGAACTTATCGATGCTTCTTCAACAGCTGGTGAGCCGGTAATCCAAGCTTTAGCACCAGAAGAATCTTCCAAACGCGTGCTTTATGTTCCGGAACTATTCTGGTCTCCGACACGAAATATGCAGATATCTTCTCCAGAATCACGTGAATCTGAAACGTTCCAGGCAAAGCCTTCGGCGTTTAACAGCCACGACACAGACACAACACAAGCCTTGCGGCGTTGTAGTCCTTCACACTATAGCGGTAACAAACAAAACATTACGACCCACCAGCTCCCCATCATCAGATACCATCGTGTTGCCCCAGACGGCTTGCCCTCAGCAGTTCGCTACCGGGTAACGCCTGACGCATTTGAAGAGCAAATCCGTTACCTCCATGATAATGGATACTACAGTATCCGTCTGAAAGACTGGCACACTGCTATGGAAAAGAAAAGACCGCTTCCTGGTAAAGCAGTAATGATCACTTTTGATGACGGTTATTTCGATTTTCTCACCTATGCATGGCCCATTTTGAGACGATATGGTTTTCACGCCACCGTCTTTCTTGTGGCGGACTATGTTGGGCGATCGAACAGTTGGGATAACGTTTATGGAGAGGAAATACCACTCCTTGGCTGGAGTGAGATCAGACAACTTCGGGATATGGGGGTTGAGTTTGGCTCCCATTCTGCTAGCCATCCTTATCTCACAGCGCTTTCACCAGAGAAGATCGTGCGTGAAGGAGCTCGCTCCAGAGCGATCCTGGGACGCGAACTTGGGATAACGATCAGGGCATTCGCATACCCCTACGGCGATGCGGATCATGTTGTTCAGCATCTTATCGGAGCCTGCGGCTACGTTTATGGTTTGTCGGCCAAACAAGACCTGAGTAAGTTCCAAGATCCCCTGCTTGCGCTGCCTCGCATCGAGATTACCGGTTCCGACAAACTTCAGGACTTCATCGAAAAGCTCAACGTTCGACCCACTCAGGTTGTCAGCTAAAAGCATGTGATGAAAATTATTATCAACTTTATTTACAAATTGTCGTAATATAAAGCCTAATGATTGGAAATCAACAAGGATGATTCAGGGATAATGTTTAAACCTATCAAATTAATAGATATCGAATTGAGCCGTCCTCTTGTGACCATAGAGGGGCTGTATGGCTACGAGTTATTACAGGCGTTGGTCCGCTTGCATAATACTCCAATTGGGTTTATTAAGGTGCCGGTTATCAATGGTCGTTGCACACCAACCGATCTTCGCAGAGCAATTCAGAAACAAAAGACTATCGATAACGCACACCATTTTTTCTCCGATGATCTGTCGGCGTCAGCGATAACGGAAAATTTACGTATCAATGACCTGCTTAAAGTTCCGCCTCCTGTTTACCCAGGACCACAGCCTCTTGTCACCGTTGCAGTCTGCACCCGAGACCGGACCGAAGACCTGCGGCAATGTCTCGATTCTCTCAACGACCTTGATTACCCCGCTCTTGATATCCTGGTTATAGATAATGCTCCCAGGAACGATGACACCGAGCAACTGGCTCGCACAACCTTCCCCGGGATACGCTATGTCCTAGAACCCAGACCAGGCCTCGATTGGGCGCGAAATCGAGCCATAACCGAAGCACGCGGTGAGATTATTGCTTACACTGATGACGATGTAGTTGTTGATCCGGGATGGGTAAAAGCGCTCGTGGAAACCTTCAACCAAAATGATTCGGTGATGGCGGTAACAGGATTGGTCGTACCGTATGAATTAGAAACCGAGGCACAGATACTTTTTGAACGGCACGGTGGTTTTGGTCGCGGCTTTGTATATAAGGAATACCGGGCAAAGAAAAAGAATGGCAAGGTGAAGGCGCTTCATCATAGCAGTGTAGGACGATTTGGCACCGGCGCAAATATGGCTTTTCGTAGCAGTTTATTTCATAAGATCGGATACTTTGACCCAGCCCTGGATGTGGGAACTGTTACCAACGGTGGTGGCGACCTCGAAATGTTTTTCCGGGTACTGAAAGAAGGATATACCCTGTGCTATGAGCCACGTGCATTGGTACGCCACAAGCATCGTCGAAACTACCATCAATTGCGGGAACAGCTTACCAATTGGGGCACCGGTTTTATTTCGTATTTCATGCGAAGCGCCCTGGCATATCCGGATGAGCGATTTGCCTTCTTCAGGGTATGGTTATGGTGGCTCATGCGGAAGATCCGCCTTCTGTTGATTTCCTTTACCGGTTCGTCACGTTTTTCACCTGATTTGCTCCTGGCAGAGATTTGTGGATCATTCCTTCTCGGACGCTACCCTAAAGCCAGGCGCACGGCAGCAAAAATTGCACAGATCTTTGGTTCTGCCACTCAGGTAGTATCGCCAAAAGAAGCCTGTGTTACAAAGGACGATTCACGAACGTAACCACCAACAGCTATCACCACCCGGAGTTGATCAGAGCTAACGAGGTGTAGCGGACTAATTACAAATGAGTATGTATGCCTGTTTTTCTGGAAAAGGCAGAATTGAAACGAGACAAGGAGTAGCACAAATTGCCAATAGTTAGTGTAATTATTCCAACACATAATCGTGCCGAATTGCTTTGCTCGGCAATTACCAGTGTATTAAATCAGACATTTCAGGATTTCGAGATCCTGGTGATCGACGATGCATCAACAGATAATACCCGGGAGGTTATCAGCAGATATCGCGATACAAGAATAAAATATATCCACCATGAAGTTAATAAAGGAGAAGCGGGATCAAGAAATACCGGGATACTACATTCACATGCTGAGTATATTGCGTTTTTGGATGACGATGATGAATGGTTACCAGAGAAGTTGCAGTTGCAAATTGACCTATTTAATTCCTGCCAGCAAGAGATTGGAGTTATATACACCGGCTATCTCAGGGTAGATTGGACAAAAAAGAAGATATTGAAACAAACGGTTCCGATAAAACGAGGGTATATTTATAATGATATGTTTATTCAAAATTACGTCGGAATCCCGTCGACGATTATCTTAAGACGAAAATGTTTCGACTTGGTTGGCTTGTTTGACGGAAGTCTGCCTTATGGAACTGATTATGATATGTGGATTCGACTGGCAAAAGAATTTCATTTTGATTATATAAGAGAACCTCTGGTTAAGTATTGTGTACATCAGGAGAGAATTTCTTCTCATCTGGACGCGCGAATAAACGGACTAGAAATCCTTTTGAAAAGATATAACCATCTCTTTGCAGCAAATAGTAAAAGGCACAGCTATTATCATTCCCATATTGGAATGATGTACTGTTCCATTGGAAGCATTAAAAAAGGTCGTGAATTACTTTTAAAGGCGATAAAAATATATCCGCTTGGAATAAGAGGATATCTTTGTTTCGTGCTTTTCCTGTTAGGTAAAAACAATTTCAGGAGGGTGAAAAAAATCATATATTTTTTACGTAGCACCGGGTTTTATTTTACACATCGTGATAGGCGCTAGGCAATAGATAAGGAATTCGATATCGTCTGTACCTGTTCACCCAATGGCATAGATTAATGCATGACCTGGATTTCATCACCACCTTAACTCACTCTTTACCATAAATACAAGTTCTCAACTCGCGTTCTATGGCGAAAGTTTTTATACAACGGATGTTCACCTCAAGGCAAAAAACAAAAAGGCTGCGAAAGCCTTGTATTTACTGACCTATTCGTTGATTGGCAAGTTTTTTTCTCGTGACTACCCGTAGGTTCCGGCTTGGCAATGCCTCCGGCAGCTTTACCTGCAATGCCTCTAACAATTCACGTGATTGTTGCCGTGGACGTGGTATCTTCTGGCAATGCACCTTTTGACCCTTCACCTTCACTTCCACGGAACAAATGGTAGTCAATTGTTTGAGTCCTTCCTCTACCGTCAGATCAAAACTCTTCCACGCATCACGTAACCTTCGGATTATCAGGTACGCAAGCATTACCACAAACACATGCCCTTTTGTACTCTCTTCTTTCCTCACGTATACAGGACGAACCTCAAGATTCACCGTCTTGCACCCCCGAAACACCTTCTAGCTGGTAGGAAGGAGGCGAAGAATCGCCTCCTTCCTACCAGCTACAAGAAAACAATCGAAAATTGATAGGGATAAAATTTGTTGTCTTTTTCATCGTAATCATATATCATTTTTGGTGAACATTTTTAGAGGAACTTATGAATCATAAACCCTATGCCATCTCCTGGAACACGACCTATCGGTGCAATCTGCGCTGCAGCCACTGCTATCTTGATACCAACGCACTAACCAGGCAATCTGCCAGCGAACTCAGCACACAGGAGGGATTTCGGCTCATTGATCAAATGGCTGAGATTAACCCGAATCTGTTGTTAATTCTCACCGGCGGAGAGCCTTTATTAAGAAAAGACATTTACGAACTGGCCTCTTATGCATCCCGAAAGGGGATGATGGTAGTTTTAGGGACAAATGGCAACCTGATCGATGACGACATTGCCAAAAAACTGAAAGAGAGCGGCGTGACAGGAATTGGTATCAGCCTTGACTCCCTTGCGCCTGACAAGCATGACAAATTCAGGGGAATTCCCCGCGCCTGGGACGATACCCTGAACGGGATTGAGGCATGCCGCAGGCAAGGTATCGAGTTTCAGATACAGACGACAGTTACCCGGGATAATTTCCATGAAATCTCTGAAATTATCGACTTTTCGCACAATCTTGGCGCGAAGGTCTTTAACCTGTTTTTTTTAGTATGTACGGGCAAGGGACAGGAACTCACGGATATTACACCGCAACAGTACGATCAGGCGTTGCACCGTCTCTTTGATATTCAAAAGAAATATCAGGGAAAGATGATGGTGTGCGCAAAGTGCGCCCCGCACTACCGAAGAATTGCATATGAACACGACCCATCATCTCCGCTTGTTCGCACCTATTCAGGCGGTTGCCCGGCCGGCGCCCACTATTGCAGAATTACTCCTGAAGGAGACGTTACACCGTGTCCTTACATGCCGAATGTCTCCGGAAATGTGCGGGAGAAGACCTTTGGGGAAATCTGGAACGGCTCTGAAAATTTTCATACCTTGCAAAACGCACAACTCCAGGGCAGGTGCGGCAGGTGTGAATTTCAATATATCTGCAAGGGGTGCCGCGCACGCGCATTAGCAACCACGGGAAACCAGATGGACGAGGATGCATGGTGCGATTATGTCCCCGGCCGGCACGGTAACGAGGTTATCCATCTGGCAACAACAGAAACCTTTGGTATCGAAGAAAATTATACGATCCCCTGGAGTAATGAAGCAAAGGGCATCCTGAAACAGATCCCTTCCTTTGGAAGAGGCATGGTTATTCAAGGTGTGGAACGTTTTGCTGCAAAACATGCCCATCGGGAAATTACCCTGGAAGTCATGAGGGCTGCGCGGGCGGAAATGATGTCGAACAGGAAGACGGCATACCCCATGAAAAACGAAGGCACTGACATTATCCGAAAAACGAATACAACACCCCCCTCTCCTTTGGAAAGGGCAGATGAAAAGGAAGAAATAATAATGAACAAGGAAAACGATGAAATTCCGTGGGCCGAAGAGGCCCGAAGGCGGGTGGAAAATGCGCCGGATTTTGTACGGCCTGGCATTTACAAGCTGATGCAGAAAAAGGCACGCCAGCACGGCTACCAGGAGATAACTTCAAAATTTCTTTCCGAAATACGGGATGAATCGATGCAGCTTGCCTCGAAACGCATCCGAAATATCGGTTTTGACGAACTCCGGATGGATGCCTGGGACAAAGCCAAAGAAAAGTTAAAGAATGCCCGGAAAAAGGAGGTCATTGACGGTATCAAGGCATTTCTCGATGAACGAACGGTTAAGAATGAGGGGATTATTACGAAATTTCAGGCCTATCTGAAAACCGCAGGTGAGGAAGTGGAAAAAGAAAAGACAACAGCGCCGGTCTGGACAGAGGAGGCGAAACAACGGCTGGAAAGAGCACCGGTATTTGTTCGGGGAAGGGCAAAGAAGTCGATCGAAGATTTTGCTCTGCAGCAAGGCATTACCGAAATTACCGCGGAACTGATAAACCAATACATGAAAAATATCCCTTCGTTTGTGAAGAATAAATTTACTGCATAACGCAGCACAGCCGCAACCAATTCCCCCTTAACAAACTTACAGTTGGACAATTTTTTGCTGGACAAAATGGAGTACAAATGGCATACTAAGGTACATGATACCAAAAGTAAGCCAGAGCGAAGAAATTGAATATAGGGGATATCCATGCGAAAGGAGATGCCA
>WBZY01000512.1_pt1 | contig 28715 bp, 23 predicted proteins | sample 5204191 | NCBI WGS metagenome assembly WBZY01 (sample SAMN12344363, study PRJNA552823) | activated sludge metagenome | biome: Activated sludge suspended growth; feature: Anammox Sidestream; material: Wastewater; isolation source: activated sludge from anammox sidestream of wastewater treatment...
GACGATAAGCAACCGAAACATTCAGGCAACGACGCGCCACGCTGGCTGGTGAAAGCCGCCACGACAGACACGATCTATTTTGTTGCGAAGTCTGGACGCGCCGCCGCAGTTGCCGCGCATATCATCCCGCAAGCCGAAAAGTTGACGCAAGGCTCGATGTTCTACAAAGTCTCGCCGCTCACGGAAAATGATTCGCTCGCGGCAGTGTTCGCGTTGCCTTCCAGAAAATCTACATTGCCTGAAGAAACATGCGTACTGACCACGACACGCTTCGGCATGATCAAGAAAAGTTTGATCACAGAGTTGCCAGGACCATCCTCGCAAGCATTTGTGTTAGTCAAAGTAAACGAAGGCGACCGATTAATTTCTGTTGGACTAACCGACGGCAAAAAGAAAGACATCTTCCTCGTCACCGCGCAGGGAATGGCGATCCGCTTCAAGGAAGACGACGTGCGCCCGATGGGACTCGTCGCGGCGGGCGTCAACGGCATGAAACTGGACGATAAAGATGAAGTCATCGGCGCGGAGGTTTTGCCCTCCGAAGGCGAGGTGTTCCTGCTCACCAACGACGGCAAGGCAAAACGCGTCGAAGAAAAAGAATTCCCCACACAAGGACGGTACGGCAAGGGCGTCATCGCGTGGGAAGTTTCAAGCAAGGAAAAATTAGTCGGCGTGGTGACTGGCAAACCGAATCACATGGCGACCATCCACTTGAGCAAAGGCGCGCCGAAATCAACTCGTTTAGACGCGGCTGGCTTACGCAAACGCGCCGCCACGAAGGGTGATGTGGTGGTGGAGGTGAAGGCTGGGGAGGAAGTGGTTTCGGTCAATGTGGCGTGGGAGGCGGGGAGGTTTGTGGGGGAGGTGAAAATAGAAAGTGGAAAGAGGAAAGTGGCTGTGAAAAAGGCTTCTGCAAAACCGAAGAAGAAGGTGGTTGCGAAGAAGGCAAAGTCTTCTGTGAAGAAATCTTCGGCGAAGGGAAAGAAGACGGTTAAGAAGGCGAAAGCGGCGAAGAAAAGAAAGAAGTGAGTCGGTGATAAAAATCTCCGAGTTCTTAAAGAACTCGGAGATTTGGATTGGAGCATAACATGCCACGCAGATTAATCCCTTTTGTTCCCGAACTGCACTATCACATCTACAATCGCGGCAACAACCGCGAACGGATCTTCTTCGAGCCTGAAAACTATCTGTTCTTTCTGAAGAAGATCAAACAATATCTCGTTCCCGTCGCGGATGTGCTGGTGTACTGCCTGATGCCGACGCATTATCATGTTGTGGGGCGTGTGAAAGCTCCGCCACAGATATCGCAGACCTCCGAGATTTTAAAAATCTCGGAGGTCTTGAACTCGGAGGTCTCGGCGGAGGTCTCTAACGCCATGATGAAACTCTCCGTTTCCTATACCAAAGCCATCAACAAGAGGTTTCAACGCGTGGGCGTTTTGTTTCAGGGACAATTTCAAGCCAAGCCCATTCTGACTTCCTCCTATTTGCTGAACCTGTGCCGATATATTCACGCCAACCCCGTCAAGGATGGACTCGTTGCGAATATTTCCGATTGGCAATATTCCAACTATCTCGAATGGATCGGCGAACGCGACGGCAAACTCGTGGACAAAGCCTTCGTGCAGGATAACTTCGACACTCCCGACGAGTATCGCAAGTTCGTTTTGGAATATGTACGCACGAGACAATTGCCCGAGGATGTTCAACGATATTTGAATTCGTTGGATGGTTGATGACGAAGACCTCCGAGTTCTTTAAGAACTCGGAGGTTTGGTTTCAGAGGTCTGGTTTTTCAAAATCGACTCGCCTTCGGCGAGAGGAAAAAAACAGAACGCAGAAAACACGCTTCGCGGACAGAAAACAAGATCATCCGCTGGGGAGGACCGCCACGCGAAAACCGACATAGTAGCTCCTGCTGATCGGGTGGCGGTAGTTGCGGAGCGCAACACGCGCGCTGACTTCACTGCTGCCCCACGAGCCGCCGCGCAGACAGCGAGATTTACCTTTCTCTGGACCTTGTGGGTCTTTCACAATGTTGCCTGCTCTAGCCTGATCCACAGGACTGCTACGCTGGTACTCTTTTTCGCTAAACCAATCACCACACCACTCCCACACATTGCCAGCCATGTCGGCACACCCATACGGCGAATCGCCGCTCAAAGCGGGATCGCTGTTTGAAAATTTTCCAACGTCGGTTGTATCTCCAATTCCAGTCTCCGCAGTGTTAGCTTTCTTCGGGTCAAACACCTTACCCCACGGATACACGCGACCATCTTCGCCGCGCGCGGCTTTCTCCCATTCGGCTTCGGTGGGTAGGCGGTAATTCTTTTTCGTCTTCTCGCTCAGCCACTTGCAATAGGCATTGGCGTCGTCCCATGAAACATTGACCACAGGGTGACCTCCTTTTTCTGCAGGGAACTGGTCACCGTCCCAGCCGCGCGGCGGGGTTTGGCCTTTCACCTCGCGGAGAAAGGCTTGATATTCGCGGTTGGTAATCGGGTACTTGCCGATGGAATATTCGGAGAGTTCAACCGTGTGTTGAGGTTGTTCCCATACCACCCAATTTTTATCTGCGCCATCTTTAATGGCTTGCGCGGCTTGCTCTTGGGTTGAACCCATCAAAAATGTTCCGGCGGGAATCCGTATCATTTGCGGTTCGAACACCAGCCTTGCAACTTCAGCAGGAGGCGGCGCGGCTTGCGGCGCTTCGGCGCTGCGCGTGAGCGTGAAATACACTTTCAGTTCATCGGTGGGTAAGCCTGCAAAGGTGGCGTCCTGCGTCTCGGGTTTGTGCTTCATCGTGAGGATTCGCCGCACCGCCGCGCTGCCGCGTTGTGAGAGGAAGGGAACGAGCGCGGGCGGTGGTTCGGTCTTTCCCTCACCCTGCCCTCTCCCGAGGGGAGAGGAGGATTCCGCGCCAGCCTCACCTTTTTCCATCTGTCTTTCCTGCGAGGTTTCGGCGAGGTAGTATTCTTCGAGTTCACGCAGATAACGCGGCTCTTCTTTCAAGAGCAGGTTGAACAGATCGGGATGCGCGGCTTGAATGGCAACCACCTTCGCCAAACGGATCGGCTTGACCGCTTCTTTCAATTTTTCTTTGCGTTTCTCCGCCAGTTTCGAGAGCATCAAAAACGTGTTGACCATCCGCTTGATGTTGCGCGGGTTGTCGCCCAATCCTTCGGCAAATACTTTGTGGCAATCCTCGTGCGCCCAATCGTTACTTAATCCTTCCACAAATTTGCCCATGTCGTCTTGAATCACAGGCGGGATTTGGAACGGCAGTTGAATGATCTTTTCGAGATACTTGATACCTTCGATGGTGAACTGCGGTTTGCCCTCCGCGTCTTTTTTATCTTTGACGTCCTTGTACTTCATCTCGATTCCGCGCGCGATCACGTCCTGGTCAATGCCTAAGATAAACACGCAATCCTGCACATCGAGGAACAATTTGATCGCTTCCAGCACTTGAATCGCTTTTTCGGGAAGACAGCGGTCGAGATCGTCTACGAACACGACAAGACGGTTTGGAGAAATATACGATTTGATCAGCGTTGCAAACTTCTCTTGAAACTGTTCCAGCGAGCGAACCTGCTCCACGTAAATCTTCGTCCGTTCGCGCTGGATCGCGCTTTCGAACCCGCCCTCGATACTTCCCTTGCCTGATTTTTGCAGTTCCTTCACCATATCTGCCAGTGTCGCCAGCGGGGGAATAAATGAAAGCCCGATCTGAATCGCGCCTTCGGCAACCTTCGCACCGAGTTTGGCGAGGTCAATGGTCACGCCGCCCGTTTTCTCGAATTCCAGTCCGCGATAGAGCATCGTTTTGAGAGTTTTCAGCTCATCGGTTTCCCCACTTTTCAGTTCAACGGCAAATAATACATTCAACAGGAATGCGCGCCAGAGCGTTTCCTCCTTGTCGTACTTCCACGCGTCGAACCATGCGACGGTGAAATCTGTTGGCAAACCTTTGTAGTCTTTGTTGGGAATTCCATTTTGCACCATCTTCATCAGCGAAGTTTTCCCCGATCCCCACCCGCCGAACACGCCGATGGTCAACGGCGTGTTGCCTGTCTGGATGATGTCCGCGAGGGTTTCGACGTACGGCGTGAAGTCGAGCGCGTCCCTTTCGGTGGGCTGGTCGTTGACGATGTAGGTTTGTGAGTCAGAGGCGGGCATGGCGTACTCCCCTTACTTGAGTTTGAGTTTGCTTCTTACGAAAACGCGCACTCTTTTCGCCGCTTCGAATGCGTCTTCCGCAAGGTCCGCTGAAACTGTAGCGCCAGGATACCGTATGGCGACAGCAAATCCATCCAGGCTGTTCAGATCGCTTGCAAGTTTTCTAAAATCCTTGTCAACAGGGATACACAACCCGAGCAAATCCGCCAATCGATGGGTTCGTTCAAAGCGGATCAAGTGGTCCGTCAAAAACGCTTTGAGATATTTCTCCGCGCATTGCTGGCAGTGGAAACAGGCAGGGCTCGACAACGGCGCTTCGCCCGCATGGAGGAGCAAATCCGCGCTATCGAAATCTTCCTCGGCTTTGTCCACCCACTCTTTAGCCACTTCGTTCATACAGAACTTTCCCTTTTTGGGTGATGTCAACCAGAAACCAGTCTCCCAACTTCTTGCGTCTTTCGATAGCCTTCTGTGAACGAACGACAACATCCAGCCCGAAGTTCAGCGGTGGCAGTGATTTTCTAATTTCAAGCGACTTCTCGAATTCATCCCCTTTGGGCGTATCGATCACGACCAACAGGTCCACATCGCTGGAGGCGGTCGGCTTTCCATAGGCGTGCGAGCCGAAGAGAATGATCTTCTCGGGATCGAACGTTTCCGCAATATGTTTCGCAATCGCGCGAATGGTCTGCATGGGGACGCGCTTGCGCTCCCTGAGTGACGGACCCTGAAATAGCGTTGGCGTTGCCATGTTTGCATTATACGTTATTTTGCCTACGTGCCGAACACGCTGAGGTCAATAGTGTCTTTCTTGTTTGGAAGATGCCTGCGAGGGTTTCAACTATAATTCAACCATCAAGGACATCTCCACATGAAACGATTATCAATGCTTATCGCAATCACACTCATCGTCAGTGCGTGCGGCGCGGGTGAACCGCAGTCCACGCCTACGATCAATCTGGCAGACCTGCAAGGCACCATCGTCGCGGCAGGCTCCACGCTGGTGGCAGAGACGCAAGCCGCCATCCCGACCGCTACGATCCCGCCGACAGCCACGTTGACGAATACACCCGCGTTCACGGCTACCCTCCCGCCTATGCCAACGCTGGGGGCAACATTCACCGCCAGCCCTGTTCCGAATCCGTATGCGGGTGATCCGTGCATTAATACGCTCCTGCCTGCTTCATTGGAAGGGGAGAAGATCAAGATCCGCATTGACAACCCCACGAAGGGAACGATCAATGTCTCAGTGAATCTACAGCAAAACGGTCCGCAAAGTGTGTGCGGTTACCGTCCCTATACTCTCACGAGTGGTCAATCGCTGGTCATCGGCGATCTCATCGTAGGATGTTATTCCCTGTGGGCATGGAACCCCGACCCCAAAGAGTATTTCATGGTGACGAACGGAACCCACTGCCTTGATACATCCCAACCCTGGGCGTTTGATATCACACCCAACGGGATCAATCTCAAAAATTAAGATGCGGGGAAGGCATGGATGAAACAGGCTTGACGGCGCCTCCTGAGCAGAGTAATATGTAGTCACATAGGTGACCACATGAAGAAGAAACAACCCAAGACCGAAGAGATCGGCATCCGCGAGTTGAAAAGCCGCGCGTCGGAGGTTGTCCGCGCGGTGAAGGAGGAACGCGCCCGCTACGTGGTGACGCAACGTGGCAAGCCCGTCGCGGTCATCATCCCCATGGACGCGGTGCCGCCTGAAAAAGATTCCGCCGATGAAGCGTGGGAGCGGCTGATGAAACTTGGCGAGGAACTCAGCAAAGGCTGGACGAGCGAAAAGAGCGCGGTCGAAATCCTTTCAGAGATGCGCCGATGAATTCGCCCGTCACCATTGACGCCAGTGTGTTTGTCAGCGCGTTCACTCCATCTGAGCTTGCTCATCAGGCGAGTAAAGAATTCATGGCGAGCGTCCGAGACCAATCGCTTCCCATCATTGTGCCTATTCTCGTTCTGCCTGAAATATCCGCCGCGTTCTCGCGCGGTCAAAGCAACCCCAAACTTGGCATGGCATTTGTGAAAGAGTTACAGAACTTTCCAAATACGACTTTTATCAACGTGGATAAAACTCTCGCAAATCTTGCGGTTGAAATCGCCGCCAACCATCGCCTGCGCGGAAGCGACGCGGTCTACGCGGCGGTCGCGTTGCGGTTTGGGACGGAACTGATCACGCTGGATAAAGAGCAGTTGGCGCGATTGCCGAAACTGTTGCCCGTGCGAGCGCCCCACTAGCGCGACCCAGCCTCACCCGTCGAATCGAAGCGTTTCCCCGTCATCGAGATGATCCAGTGAAAGCACAACGTCCCCAGTTTTTTTCATCCATCAAACACTTGCACAGCGCGGAAATTTATCTGCTCGCTGTGTTGCTGATCTTCGGCGTTGCCGTTTGCCTTCTGCTTCCCATCAGCGCGGGCTACGATGAAGAGACGCATCTCATGCGCGTCTGGCAAATGTCTGACTTCGCGTTTCTGCCGAACGAAGAGAAGACGCCGTTCCCCGCGGTGTATTGGGAACTTTCGTATCGCAGGCAGTTCATCGTCCGCGCAGTGGAAGCGGACTTCTGGGAAAAATATGGAAGCCTGCCAATGGACGCGCGCGATTATATTTATGGAAGCGTTGATACGCGCTCGGTCTATTCGCCTCCGCTGTTGTTGCCGCAAGCGCTCGTCATGCGATTTCTCGGAAGAAGCGAACGACTGCCCGCCCTGCCCGTCTATTACATCGTTCGCCTGATCGGACTCTTCAGTTATACATTGTTCGCCTGGCTGGGGGTGCGATTCACTCCGTTCGGCAAATGGATTCTCGCCATCTTCGCCGCGTCGCCTGTCGCCATTTTGCAAGCCTCCACCATCAGCGCGGACGCGATCTCGAACGGCATCGCGTTTCTTTTCATCGGCGGCGCGCTCGCCATCGCGAATCAAAAAGAAATCCGTTGGAAGGAATGGGGCTGGCTCGCGCTATTATTTTTCATTTTATTTTTCGGAAAAGTCAACATCGTCCCTCTGGCTGTCCTTCCCTTCCTCATCATTCCTCCCTCGCGTTTCACCATGCGACACGGCTACTTGTTCTTGCTTCTAACAACCGTCGTGTTTTTTGCAATCGAAGTCGTCGGCTGGAATCTGCTCGCCTATTCACAGCTCCACGCTTTGCCCGATGGCACAGACCCTCGCGGACAAGTTTTATTTATCATCCACCGACCAGTGGAATTTGTATCCATCCTCACGCAAACGATTCGCGGCAGATGGTTCAGTTATCTTTTGGATTCTCTCGCCATCTACGGCTTTGCCTACTGGCCCGTCCCCGCATGGACTTTTTATTTCTTCACCGCCGCACTGATCGCCGCCTTGTTTCTCAACAACGATTCGATTCCAACTCGCGCCCGCGCTGGATTGTTCCTCGTCTTTCTTATTTCATACGTCGGGACGTACATTCTGCTCTACATCACCGGCAATCCAGTGGGATTCAAATCCATCGAGGGCGTGCAAGGCCGTTACTTCACGACGGTCATGCCGCTTCTTTTCGTCGGGCTGGCTGGTTTGCCCCTCTTCAAGCGGATTCGTATCCCCAGCGCGCTTCCCGTCGTCCTCTCCGTATTGAGTCTCCTCTTTTACACAACAGGGATGTATCTCTCCTATCATGTCAATTGCGGCTCGCAATTTTATCAATCGGGTTTATGTTACCAACCCAACTACAAAAATTGGGCGCCAGACGAACTCTATTCATCTTCTGTTTCACCTCAACTGACTCTCAAACAGGAAATCGTTCTGGAATGTAACGGCGCAAGCGAAGTCCGCGTTTGGATGAACGCCAGCGAAGCAGACTCATCTGGAACGACACAATTCATCCTGCAAGATGTTGACCAGGGGCGCGAGCTTGTCAACCAACTCGTCAACAACTCCGATCTCCCCGCTGGAAGTTGGTACGCCATTCAATTTGAACCCGATTGGCAATCGCTGGGCAAATTCTATCTACTGACCATCGCATCCGATACGACTGGTCCGCAAATTGCATACTCGCTCAGAGCCGAATACCCCGCAGGGAAGTTATTCGAAAACGACCAACCCATGCCGCAAGACATGATCTTCCAAACCGGTTGTGTCGCAGGCTGGGACGCGCTTCGTCATTCCAGCGCGCCTTAAATGGATAACACGTAGTGACGACTTCAGTCGTCATTGGTACAGGGCAGACACATAGGTCTGCTCCTATAAAATCATCCTGGCGAAATATTCCCCACCAACCCCAACTCAGGCGCGATCCGTCGCATGGCTTGAATCACATTCCCCGCATGTTCCCACAACTCGATACCGAACTCCTGCGCGGCATGTTCCATTTCTGTTCGTGAAGTTCCCGCCGCGAAGGCTTTGTCCTTCCACTTCTTTTTGACGGAACTCGTTTCGAGATCATAAAGCGACTTCGACGGTCTCACCAACGCGACGGCGGTAATTAATCCCGTGATCTCGTCGCACGCGCAGATGGCTTTACGTCGGATCGTGTCGCGCGGAAGATTCAAATGATCCGCGTGACTCAAAATATCCTGAATAATATCCTCTGGCACGCCGCGCTCGCGCAACATCGGCGCTCCGTCTTGCGGATGCTGTTCCAGCGTGGGATGAATCTCCCAATCGAAATCGTGGAGCAGACCGATCAATCCCCACGCTTCAGGGTCATCGCCAAATTTCTCCGCGTAGAAACGCATCGCCGCTTCCACCGAAAGCATGTGGCGCACAAGCCCTTCGTTTTTCACGTGTTCACGAACAAGAGATAATGCTTCGTTGCGGGTCATAATTTCCTATACCGTAGTGACGACTTCAGTCGTCTTGTATTCGTTGAAAATATAGCGACTAAAGTCGCTACTACAAAATCAAATACTCGTCGAAGTCTCCAACCCATGTTGCGCGGCGAGTTCGTCGAGCAGGGCTTCCACTTCATCGAGGAAGTGATCGAGTCCGCTCACGCGCTGATCGAAGCCGACCCAGCCCAGCCCCAATTCGCCGCACGCGGAACGCCACGCCTCCAGCGCGTCATCAGGCAACACATCCGCGGCGAGAGTCCATGTATGAAACAGGGGCCACAACGCGCAGGCGGGTTTCTCGCTCCCGAGCATCGCCGCGAACGCCTTCTCGTAATAATTCACGCGCGTCGCATGGATGCTCACCTCGGCGCGGTTGTTCTGCATCGCCAATTCAAACGCGGATTTCCACTCCGGCACCCACGCCTCCAATTTGGATGAGTCCAACGCCGACGCGCCCAGCAAGCCAACGAGCGCCGCCTCCATGCCGGGACGTGAAGCCGCCTCCGCCCGCGCGGCAAAGTCCAACATCACGCGCCTCTCCGCCAACGGCGGGCCCGACAACTCTGCCACCGCGTTGACTGCGTGATACAACGAATTCATGTATTGCAAAACGTCTTTCGGCGTGACCACATCTTCGATCTCAAGCAATCCCCTCCACATGCCGCGCGCATCTTTCAACAAAATTCTTGAACGTTGTAACGCAGGCGCGGGCGCGTTGAATTCAAAGCCTGCGCGCAGACCGGCTTGCACAAACTCGAAAAACTTCTCGCGTTCATAAAGCAACATCGGATCGTACATTTCCCATCCCAGCCACGGATCCAACCTCAACTCGCGCGGACGTTTGAACTCCGCCTTGGCGCGGTGACCGATGTCCACGTGGAAGTCGGGGGTCAACTTGACGAATTCGCGCCGATGTTTCGGCTCATCCTTGTGAACAAAGATGATGTCAATATCCGCCGCGCCGCCGATCATGGGATCGTGTTCTTTCGAGACGAGCGAACCCGTCAGATACGCGGCGATGATGTCGCGGTCGTTGAAGGCGCGCTCTTGCGCGGTCTCTTTGGCGATTCGGATAAGGGATTCTCGGGTGACGCGCATAATTTTTAGTTTACTTTCGGAGCGCGGACTTCAGTCCGCCCTTTCATAAATTAGCAGACTGAAGTCTGCATTCCGAACACGGTCAAGGCAGGGGCAACGCTTGCTGAAACGGAGGCAGGCTGAGGCTTTGTCTGATGCGTTCTTCCACCTGCTTCAAATGCTCGGGGTTCTGGATGATGTTCAAGTCGTTCGAGTCAATGGTCAAAACGGGTGTGTGGTCGAACGGCTTCGAGAAAAATTCATCGTAGGCAATATTCAATTCGTTGATGTACGCGCGTTCCATTTGTCTTTCATACGGACGGTCGCGCAGGGCGATGCGTTGCATGAGCGTGTCGGTTGTGGCTTGCAAATAGACAAGCAGATCGGGCTTCTGAATTTTTTCGGCGAGTGCTTCGTGCACTTTGTAATACATGTCGAGTTCATCGCCCTTGATGTTGATGCGGGCGAAGAGCGAATCTTTGGCGAAGGTGTAATCGGCGATCACGTTCTTGCCCGTCGTCACAAGGTCTGTGATGGTGCGCCGCTGTTGATGATAACGGCTCAACAAAAAGAAGATCTGCGTTTGAAAGGCATAGCGTTCGCGGTCGGAATAAAAATCGGACAGGAACGGGTTCTCTTCGAAGACTTCCAAAATAATTTCGGCGTCGAACGCGGGTTGAAGCAGGCGGGCGAGGGTCGTCTTACCAACTCCGATGACCCCTTCGATGGCAACGTACATGCGGCTCTCCAGAATTGAGGTAAGGCAAGGATACCATAGAAAGTAAACAGGTAGACAGGTACACAAGTAGACAGTTCGACGATGCTTCGTGTGTACGTGTTTCCGTGTCTACGTGTTTACTTGTTTACATGTTTCCCTGTATACTCGCCCCATGGGACTCACCCTCGAAAGCATTTATCTTTTATTGTTCATCGCAACGCTTGTGGCGATCGTGACTCAGCGCGTGCATATTCCATATACGGTAGGGTTAGTGATCGCGGGGATCGTTGTATCGTTCCTCCCCTTCACGCCAGAGATCGAATTGAGCAAGGATTTGATCTTCACCGTTCTGCTCCCTCCATTGATCTTCGAAGCGACTCTGTTCATCCGTTGGCGCGAGTTGATGCGGAACCTGCCTGTCATCCTCGTCTTCGCCATCGTCGGCGTGATCCTTTCGGCGGCGCTCACCAGCGCAGGGATGGTCTACCTCGCGGGCTGGACTTGGCAAGCCGCGTCGTTGTTCGGCATCCTCATCGCGGCGACCGATCCCGTTTCGGTCATTGCCACGTTTCGAGAAGCGGGCGTGCATGGACGTTTGCGTTTGCTGGTGGAGGCGGAGAGTCTGTTCAACGACGCGGTGGCGGTGGTGGGATTCACCGTCGTGGTCGCTTTCGTTTCAGGCGAAGGGATTTCGATTCAAACGACTCTCTTGGATGCCTCATGGTCTATCGTCGGCGGATTATTGATCGGCGCGTTGTGCGCGGGCGTTGCGTTGTTCATCACCAGTACCACCGACGATCATCTCGTGGAACTCGCGCTCAGCACGGTCGCGGCATACGGATCGTTCCTGATCGCGCACGACTTCCACGCCTCGGGCGTTCTTTCCACGCTGACAACTGGCATCCTCATCGGGAACTTTGGTCTCCCCCGCGCCTACTCAGACAAAGGACGCGCCTTCATCATGGATTTTTGGGAATTCATGGCGTTCATTGCCAACTCGATCATCTTCTTTCTCATCGGCGTGCGCGAGGCAAGTCAAAATTTATGGAGCGCGCTGGCGGTCATCGTCATCGCCGTTATTGTGGTCACGCTTGGGCGCGCGCTGGCGATCTATCCGTTGAGTTTGTTATTCCATAAATCCAAATTGAGAATCGAGATGAAACACCAGCACGTTTTATTTTGGGGAGGTCTGCGCGGCGCATTGGCTCTGGCTCTCGCGCTCGGTCTGCCCGAAGAGATTCAATTCCGCGAGCAGATCATCACCGCCGCGTTCGGCGTTGTCGCATTTTCGATCTTCGCGCAGGGATTGACGATGACTCCGCTGTTGAGGCGGCTGGGGGAAGTGCCTTCCACTTCCACTCCAAACCAAACCGAATAGTCAACCGTAGGTCAGGCTTTTAGCCTGACGCTCTCCTGCCTAGCATTCGGCGGGTTAAAAACCCGTCCTACGAATACTTATTCCGCTCTTGTGAAAACCCCAAATTTTTTACCACGGAGTAACTGTGTTAAATGTCAAGCGGAAAAAGCAACGTTCCAATGAGAACGGTCCCGAATGAGAGCGTTCAAGATAGTGAGTAGTTTCCGCATGCAAGCCACGATGGCAACTTTCTTTAGCTTGCCAGCTTTGAGCAAGCGTTGATACATTACACGAATGACAGGATTATGTCGGGTGGCTGCGAGGGTTGCCATGTACAGAATGGAACGCACATCGGAGCGTCCGCCGCTAATGTAGCGTTGTCCACTTTTGGATCCGCTGTCGCGGTTGAAAGGAGCGACGCCAATTAAGGCTGCGATTTGTTTGCGGTCACACTCGCCCAATTCAGGCACATCGGCGATGAGTTTGGCAGCCGTTTTCTTGCCCACGCCTTGCACTTCAACAAGCAATTCGGATTTTTCCTTGAAGTCTGGATCGTTGTCCACAAAGGCTTCAATGTCACGCTCCAGTTGCTTGAGTTCGCGCTTGAGCCAGGTGATGTGATCGTTCAACGATGCGAAGAGTTTCTTGGGCGCCGTGTGCAGGCGGTTGCGCTCGGCCACCAAAAAGTTGGAAATTTGCTCTCGGCGTGTGATGAGAGCGCTCAAAACCTGCTCTTTTTCGCTTGGCAAGCGGGTGAGCGGCGGTTTGACCCGCTCTCCAAACAACGCCAAGACTTTGCCATCCAACTTGTCGGTCTTGGCAAGCAAGCCCATGGAACGCGCAAAGTACCGAGTGCGTTTGGGATTGACACGACACAACGGTAAGCCGGCCAGATAGAGTTGCACGGCGAGCATTTGTTCGTACCCGCCCGTGGCTTCGACGACAATTCGTTCTGGCTTGAGTTGCTCCAGTTGCTTCGTCAACTCGCGAAGTGCGGTTTCCTTGTTTTCGGTACGCCAGGTCTCGCCGCTCGGGATCACGACGATATCTAACCAATCCTTGGAGACATCGATGCCTACATTTGTTTGATTGATTATCTCTGCCATTTTGACCTCACTGGAGTGTATAATCTGGGAGTGCCCGTACTAGCAGATCCGGTCTTCGAGACCATGTAACTGTTCGGGCTACCCCCCACGGGACACAGCGACCCGATACTCCGTGACGGTCTTTAAGACCCTGACACGATCGGTCTGCTGTGTCCTTCTGTTTTACCATACTCATCATACTAGACACAGAGTCACGGAGTTTTTTTGTTTGCTTATCTCTGTGTCTCCGTGTCTCAGTGGTTAAAACAAAAAGGAATAGTCGGCAATTCACCCCGCGTTCGTTTTCTTGAACACTTCCAAATACTCCCTCACCTCAACCATCGGCGGACGCGCGCGCTCGGCGATCTCCTCCACGTCCAGAAAATAGCCGCGATTGTCATGGCGGATCAACTTCATCGAACGGTTTACATCTTCCAACACCTCGCGCCCGAATCGTTTTTCTAATTTGTGCATCACGGTTTGGATGATGGCGAACGACATTTTACTCAACGCCTCCAGGTGTTGATTGTGATGGATGCGCTCCAGCAAGTCAACTTGCGCGATAGCGTTCAAGCCATAGCGTTCATAGACATCGATCAACAAACCTGTCTCCACTCCATAGCCCGAATAGAACGTCGCCTGCTCCAACGCTTCGCGCCGCCCGCCATATTCGCCCGAAAGCGGTTGGACGACTCCCGAAAGTTCGGGATAAAACAAATTCAACAACGGACGCGCCGTCAACTCGGTGACTCGTCCGCCGCCGCCCGCCTGCATCTTCGTGCCAACTTTCAACGGTCGGCGGTAATAGCCCTTCACAAATTTTATATCTGGATTTCTCAGCAACGGACCCACGATACCATACACAAAACGCGGATGAATGTTCACGATGTCTGTGTCGATCCATATGATGATGTCGCCCTTCGTAACAAACAAACTCTTCCACAACGCGTCGCCTTTGCCGCGCCGCGCGCCGAATCGTTCCAGCAATTGCTGATGAATATACACAGGCACGCCCTCCGCCTCCGCGATCTCGCGCGTGCGATCGGTCGAGTTCGAATCGATCAACACGATCTCATCGAGCAGGGGCGCATTCTGCATCAATTCTTTTTTCATCATGCGGATCACGTTGCCCACCGTCTCTTCCTCGTTCAACGCGGGCAACGCCAGGCTGATGGTGAGTCCCTGACTCTTTTTCAACTCCACTTCTTCGCGCAAACGGCTGAACTCATCGGCGTGAAATGTTTTTTCGCCGAACCATTTGTCCACAAGGATCGTGATCGCGTCCACGCCCGCGATCTCATCATAGACCTCATACGGAAACGGTCTGCCGCTTTTCACCGCGATCACCGCGCACTTCGCCTCATGCAGGATGCGGTCTGCCACAGGTCCCAACGAAGCGGAACTCGTCATCGGTTGCGATGTCGTCCCCAAAATGATGACATCTTTTTGCTTGGCATGATTCAGGATGACTTGCGCCGCGTCATCCGTGACTTCAACCTGCTTCGCCACCTCGGGCATTTGTCTCAGCACCCGATCCAACCCCTTGAACGGCGCGTCGAGATCCGCTTTTGCATCATCTGGTCTGCGGATGTGAAGAGTCGTGACGCCTTTCGATTCGAGTCCCAGCCCCACGCGGAACGCCAACTCCGCGTGCGGACCGCCTCGCACGGGGACCAGAACCTGCTTCGGCTTGCTGGAAATTTTCCCGCGGATCAACGCCACGTCGCACGGCGGACGCACGAGCACGTCGCTCGCAGAGACGCGAAGAGCCTTGAGATGTGAATCAAACTCAAGCAGGAGAAGATCGGGCTTTTCATCCTGCACCAATTTCGAGAGACGGTTCCACGGCTCGTAATCCACGATGACTTGCGATTTGGCAGTCACGCGCGGATCTTTGCCGAAGATGCGGAGCAATTTGCGCAGCGCGCGCGCCGAAGCCGCGCCCATGCTCAACGATTGATCGGGCGGCACAACAACAACACCGACGAGGATGATCTCCGCGTCGAAGTGCCGCGCCGAATCAAGCGCGTGGATGCCAGGACCTTCGTGGACCAACGGAACAAGAATTGTGCGAATGGGAGTAAACCCAGTTTGTTTTTGCATTGCGTGTCCTTTCGTACCGCAAAGTTCACTTTGCGAGCAAGCGCTGTACTGCAAAGTTCACTTTGGGATTGTGTGTTAGGTAGGCAAGGTGAACCTTGCCGTACGAATTAACGGCGCGATGTGTTGACGATAGATCGCCTCCCAACGAAACGACTGACGCGCGCGCATGGCGAGCCGTGCAGGGAGCGATGTTTGAAAATGATGCGCGATCAACTTCGCAACAGTTTCAGGTTTTTCATCGGGCGAAAAGAAAAGGGCATCTTCGCCGCCGAGTTTTTTCAGCGGAGGGATGTCCGCGCAGAACGCGGGGAGATGACTGAACGCGGCTTCGAGCAACGGGATTCCGAATCCCTCTTCGCGGCTGGGGAAGAAAAGCGCGTCAGCCACGCGGTAGAAATCGGCGATGACTTCATCGGGCAGGAATCCTTCGTGAAGTTCCGCCAGAAAATGGACGGAACCTTCCAAGCCAAGTCCTTTACGCAGGCTCGTGAGCATTTCAAAGTATGTGACGTTGTTCGCATTGTGCGGTCCCAGCGGACCCGTCACAACGAGCGCGGCTTGAGGGAATTGTTTTTTCAATTCAGCGAGTGTGTTCAAAGCGAGCTCGATGTTCTTGCGCGGCGTTATGCGGACAGGCAGAATCAATATCGGCGCGGCGTTTAGTAGATTTGTTTTCTCAAGCAGGGACTCGGTCAACGCTTCAAGTTTGTAAAACTCTTCCACGTTCACGCCGTTAGGCACGACTCGTATCGAAGCGGGTTCGATGTTCATCAGTTCAGATAATTCATCGCGGCGCAATTCTGAGACGACGACATGCGTGAGATTGCCCCAATCGGTTTTCAACAGGTTCCATGGATAGCCTTCGTGAAGTTCAGGCTGATAGCGCGGAGTTGTCCACGCGAGATCGTGATGCCAGAGAATCAGGCGCGGCAGTTTGTTTGATTTATGAAGTTGATGAAGCGCGGCGGTGAGCGCGAGGTTCTTGTTCAGCGAACAGACGTTGTGCGCGATCAACACGTCCACGCCTGCCAACGCCTCGCGCAGTTCAATCGCCAGTTTGTCGCGGATCACTGTAAATTCTTCGGTCACCTCGCCGCGATCCAATCCCTCTTTGACTTGCAGGATGCGTTCATGGCGCGAGTCGGCAAGCGGCATCATCACGAGTGGAATATGCTCATTCAACGATTCGCCGCGCGCCGCGATCAAACGCACGGAATGTCCGTCGTTCGACATCAGCCGCGCGTGGTGGGCGATGACGCTTTCCACGCCGCCGACGATGGGAGGGACGGAGTAATGGAGGAGGGCGATGTTCATAAATATCTTTCCTCCGTACCGCAAGATTTATCTTGCGACTCGCCTGTTTCCTGCAACATGCAAACGCAAAGTGAACTTTGCAGTACGAAGTCCCTCATACCTGATACCCCAAACAATCTGCCACGATGGACTCTAACCGACGCTCTAAAACGGTGTACGAGAAATATCGTTGGGCGAGTTGATAGTTCAGTTCAGTCCATTCCTTTGTCTGTTCGGGATGTTTCAGGGCGTTGCGCGTTGCGGCGAGCGTGTTATCGCTGATGAAACCGTCGAACCAGATGGTGCGGAAACCTTTCGGCTTGATGTCCACTTCGTAGATGGAGTAGTTGTTGACCAAAATCAGGCGGCGGTAATACACGGCTTCGAGGAACGCATTGCCAAAGCCTTCGATGGCGGAGGGATACGTGACCATGTCCGCATGAGGGTAGACATCGCCGAGCGTGTAAATCTTTTTGCCGTCTTTCGTCGTGCCGCGTGAATCCTGCACTTGATCCGATTCGAATCGCACGGTCACATCGAGCAGATCGGCATACTCGCGCACGCGTTGTTCGTAGGCTGTGCCTTCATCGTCCGCGGCGTGCGAGATGATGAGTTTGGCGGGCAGGTCGAGGCGGCGCATGAGTTCGATGGCATGTTCGATTCCCTTGCGTTGGATGACGCGCGTCGGTTGGAGGAAAAAATATTCCCCGTCGCGAATGTCGAAGTCGGCGCGCACAGTTTCACTGTAGGAGTTTGAAGCGGGCGGCGGGGAGTCGAAATCCATCACGTTGGGAATCACGCGCGCCGCCAATCCATAACGCGAAGCGATCTGTTGCGCCTGAATCGAATTGATGACCACGTGTCGGATCGAGGGCAGGGTCGGCGGGAACGCGGCGGCAAGATAATCGTTGACGCAATTGACTTGAAAACGCTGGCGCTCCCAATGAAAATCGTGATGATGCGCGATGGTGGGGTAGCCCGTCTCGGCGATGAATTCGGTGATGGCAAGCCCCAGCGGCAAGTTGAGCGGAATCGTCAGCGCGTTTTCGACGATGAGAATCTCGAGATCGAATCGCCGCGCAAATTCATACAACTGCTCTTTGAAGTATTCTTTCAACTCATTCACGCGGCGCGTCATCGCGGGCGGGCGGACATAGATGGAGAAAAAATCCTTGTGCAAATGCGCCATCTCAGGATGCGCGGCGCGCGCCTGTTTCGTGACCGTCCAACTGCCCGAATAGGCTTGCTGATTCAACTTGTCAATTTCGGGATGACGATAAAACGCCTCAGGCACGACGTGGGACTGATTCGGCTCCCGATCGCATTCGCCTGCGAAGTAAAAACAGTTGTGCCCCAGCCGTTCGAGCACGGTTGCCCATTTCGCCGTTTCGAGCGAAACGCCGTCGGTACCTGCGAAGCGTGTCGAGATGAAGCCGATGTTGTGAGAGGAGGGTGTCATAAGTTGTTTGCCTTTGAGAAAGTGTCGGAATCATGTCATTCTGAGGAGCGGAGCGACGAAGAATCTCTAGCGCCCCTTGAAGATTTCCAGCGGGAGAAGAGATGCTTCGCTCCGCTCAGCATGACATCATCCTTTCATATTTATCCACAAAACTTGATAGGGCTCAAGCATGATATGTGAAATCTGAATCTCTTGTCCTGTAAAAAGATCATGCGCCGATTTGTAGTTTGTCGTGAAAAAAATCTTCTTTTCACTCACGTTATGCAAACACAACACACGGGACTTTTCATCGGGCGAGATGCGTTCGACGGCGAAGACAGAGGGATGAAGGTTCAAGACTGTCTGCGTCCCATGCGGATGGAACGCGGTGGAACTGCTTCTGGCTTTCAGCAATTGACTGTATCGTTTGAAAACGTTGTAGCGCAGTGAGTTTTCGTCCGCCAGTTGCTTTTGCAATTCATCGAACTGACATTTCTCGCGGTTGATCGTGCGGTTGCGCCCCGTTTGTCTCACGCCTTCCGTCCAGCCGCGCGAGCCGAAGAGGCTGTGGAAGTAAATCCCTGGCACGCCGACGAGGGAGAGCATGATGGCTTGCGCGGCGAGGAAGCGATTCACTTGTAATTCGAGCGATTCATTTCCGTTTGGGTTGGAGAGCGCATCGAAATAATTGATATTCATCTCGTAGGGACTCTGCGTCCCGTCTGCGTTGTGTTTATACGAGATCAAGCCGCCGTGCGCGAGGGTTTTGTTCACCAGCGAGTTAATCTCCTCGTCAGACAAAATTCCGCGGGCGGGATTCAGTCCGATCCCATCGTGCGAGGCGAGGAAGTTGAAGAAGGTCGTTTGGTTGGATGGCAACGTCAATGTCTTTGCCCAATTAGATAAAGTTCGCGCGTCGCCTGTGTGGAAGGCGTGGAGGGTCAACGGCGGCAGGGCAAAGTTGTAAACGAGTTGCGCTTCGTTCGTGCCATTGCCGAAGTAGGAGATGTTGTCAACATGCGGGACGTTGGTCTCGGTGATGAGATGCACGTGCGGCGCGACCTCGTTCAACGCGGCGCGCAGGAATTGGACGACGGCGTGAGTCTGCGGCAGGTGGATGCAGGTCGTGCCGATCTCTTTCCACAGGTAGGCAATCGCATCGAGGCGGATAAAGTCCGCGCCGCGTTCGGCGTAGAGCAGGAGGATGTCGAGGACTTCGAGCAGGACTTCGGGATTTTTGAAGTTGAGGTCAATCTGGTCGGCGCTGAAGGTGGTCCACACTTTTTTCTCGCCCGATGGAGTTTGAAACGACGTGAGCAGTGGCAACGCGCGCGGACGCACAACTTTTGAAAGGTCAGGCTCGCCTGCGACGATGATGAAGTACTCTTTGTAACGCGGATCGTCCTGTAGAAATTTTTGAAACCAATCGCTCTTCGATGAGATGTGATTGATCACCGCGTCGAGCATCAAGCGGAAGTTTTGTATTGCCGAGACATCGTCCCAGTCGCCGAGGGCGGGATCAATCTTGCGATAGTCCATGACCGAGAAACCGTCGTCGGAGGTCCACGGGTAGAACGGCAGGATGTGAATCCCGCTGACGATGTCGGTCAAATATTTGTCGCAAAATTTCTTGAGAGTTTGAAGCGGCTTCGCATTCGGCTCTTGCACTTGATCGCCGTAGAGGATGAGGAGCGAGTCGCGTTGGCTGAGTCCGCCGTCCCGTGGAGAGAGGCGGGGGCGATGGTCGGAGAGAATCGTTTGCACGCGATCCAGAAGTCGAGAAGCGTGTTCTTCTCCATAAAGAAAAGCGAGATGACGCAATAGAGTATTTGACATGGTTGATTGATTCGATTCATTCCCGCCTATGATGATTTCGTTCTGAAATTTTTATACCACAAGTTTTGCCGACCTGGGTTAAATCTTCCTATGCGGACGATGAACAACTTCTGACACAAAGATCCCAGCGAAAAAAAATAGGACGCGGATTTTTTTGAATCGGCGTCCTTGTCTATTCAGAGGGAGTCTATTTCACTAGTTCGTAAAAGAAATGAACCAGCGCTGTCATGCCTTTTCTCCAGGTAGGCAGGTGAAGTTTTTCGTTGGGCCCGTGGAAGTTATCGTCGAAGAGCGAGAAGCCGGTCAGGACCGAATCGATGCCGAGCGTGTTTTTGAACATCAACACGGCGCCGATACCGCCGCCCACGCGTTGAAAGATCGGCTCGCGGTTGAACGCGGTGTTCAGCGCAGACTTCATCGCAAGTGCCGGGGGCGATTTGCGATCGACGATGATGCCGGGACCGCTCATGCGGAATTGCAAATTCCATGTCACGGTGGGAGGCGCGTGAGTCTCCAGATATTTTCTGAACTGTTGATTCACGTCCTCGGCGGATTGATCCGGCACAAGCCGGAATGAGAAATGCGCCGAGGCGCTCGCAGGGATGGCGGACTTGGGCTGCCCCGCCGTGAACATCACCACGTCCATCGTGGGGCGCGCGCCGACCCGCTCCGCGGGAAGAAACTCCGGTTCGCCCCACAAAGCGGGCGCGCCGGAATGTTTCAGGAAAAATCCTTCGTCGAAGGGAAGCGCCGCCAATTCGGCGTGTTCTTCTTCGTCGATGACGCGCGCTTTATCGTAGAAGCCGGGCAATGTGACATGCCCATGCTCGTCGTGCAAGCCTGCGATCAACTTGCTCAACACGTGGATCGGATTCTGGATCACGCCGCCATATTCGCCGGAGTGAAGGTCCTGCGCGGGACCGGAAACGGTCAACGCGAAGCCCGCGCCGCCGCGCAACGAATAACAGATCGAGGGCGTGTCCGCGTCGGGCATTCCGCCGGCGTCGGTGTTGAGCGAAAAATCGCTTTTCAATTTTTCACGATGCTGAGTCAAAAATTCATTCAGATGCGCCGAACCGATCTCCTCTTCGCCTTCCAGTAAAAACTTGATATTGAGAGGCAGTCCCCCGGTTTTGATGATCGCTTCCACAGCGTTGACCGACGCCAAGGTCTGCCCTTTCATATCGGATGCGCCGCGCGCGTACAGATTCTCGTTCCGAATCTCCGGCTCGAACGGTTGGCTCTTCCAATCTGCCAGCGGTTCGGGCGATTGCACGTCGTAATGTCCGTAGACCAGCACAGTGGGAGCCGCCGCGCCGCCGCCCAGCCACTCGCCGTAGACGACGGGATGTCCGGCGGTGGGCATGATCTCCACATGGTTTGCGCCCAGCGCGCGGAGTTTGTCCGCGAGCCAGCGCGCGGCGCGGTCGATATCCGCTTGATGAGCGGGGTCGTGCGAAATGGACGGGATGCGCAGAAATTCGATCAGTTCGTTTTGAAAGCGTTCCTGATTGTCTGCGAGATAGGTCAATGCGGTGTGCGACATTGGTTTCTCCTGTGCGTTCTCACCTGATCTGAAACGTCCCGAAGGTTCTCTTGAAAGAGCCTGCTTGCATCACAAAACTTTCGAGACGGCGCGCGACTTCAGTATAAGTGATCTGCTATGAAGTATAACCCCGTTGAATCAAAATCCCCTCTCTTGGATGGAGAGGGGATTGTTTGTCTATCTGCAAATCATGCGCGGTAACAAAACGTTGAGGAACAGTCTCTTAGAATGACGCGATTCCGACTTCTTCATTACGCGGGAACCGCTTCCAACACTTCTCCCTGTTGCGCGAACTGACTCATATACAGGTTGTGATAGAAGCCTTGCGCGGCGAGCAGTTCTTCGTGCGTGCCTTGCTCCACGATGTCGCCGTGATCCATCACGAGGATCAAGTCCGCGTTGCGGATGGTGGAGAGGCGGTGCGCGATGACGAAACTGGTGCGATTCTTCATCAGGGCGTCCATGGCGCGTTGGATGAGGACTTCGGTGCGCGTGTCCACCGAGCTGGTGGCTTCGTCCAAAATGAGTATTTTCGGATCTGCCAGGAACGCGCGCGCGATGGTGAGCAATTGCATTTGTCCCTGCGAGATGTTGGAGGTCTCTTCGTTCAAGACCATGTTATAGCCATCCGGCAGGGTGTGGACGAAATGATCCACGTGCGCCATTTGCGCGGCGGCGATCACTTCCGCATCGGTCGCGTCCGGGCGCCCATAGCGGATGTTTTCCATGATGGGTCCGTTGTACAGCCACGTGTCTTGAAGCACCATGCCGAACATCTTGCGCAGGTCGTGGCGGGTATAGTCGCGGATGTCGTGCCCGTCCACGAGGATGGAGCCGCTGTTCACATCGTAGAAACGCATCAGTAGCTTGACCATGGTGGTCTTGCCCGCGCCGGTCGGTCCGACAATGGCGACCTTTTTGCCCGGCTTCGCTTCCGCCGAGAAATTGTTGATGATGATCTTATCCGGGCTGTACCCGAAGTGGACATCTTTGAATTGCACGCGACCGGTCACATTCGCCAATGCGACCGGGCTTTGAGTGTCGGGGGTCTCTTCCTCTTCCGCGAGGAATTCAAAGACGCGCTCCGCCGCCGCCGCAGTCTGTTGCAGGACGTTGGAAATGTTCGCCAGTTGAGTGATCGGCTGTGTGAACGAGCGGACGTATTGAATGAACGCCTGAATATCACCGACAGCGATGGTCTTCTTGATGACGAGGTAGCCGCCAAGGATGGAGACCGCCACGTAGCCGAGGTTGCCGATGAACATCATGATCGGCATCATCATCCCGGAGAGGAACTGCGACTTCCACGCCACGTCGAATAATTTATCGTTCGATTTATCGAACGTCTTGACGCTTTCTTCTTCGCCGTTGAAGGCTTTCATCACGATGTGACCGCCGTACATTTCTTCCACGTGACCGTTGACGTTGCCGAGATAATCCTGCTGTTCTTTGAAATATTTCTGCGATTGGCGGACGATCACGCTGACCACGATCCCCGAAAGCGGGATGACGATCAACGCCGCCAGCGTCATCAGCCAGCTGATCGAAAGCATCATGATCAACACGCCGACCACAGTGACGAACGAGGTGATGAGCTGGGTCAGGCTCTGGCTCAACGTCTGGTTGACCGTATCCACGTCGTTGGTGATGCGCGAGAGCACTTCGCCGTGCGTGGTGCGGTCGAAATATTTCAGCGGCATACGGTTCATCTTCTCCGAGATGTCGCGGCGGAAACGATAGGCGATGTTGGTCGAAACGTCCGCCATGATCCAGCCTTGAATGTAGGCGAAGAGCGAAGAGATCAAATACAAGCCGAGGGCGATGAGGATGATCCGCCCGATGTAGTCGAAGTCAATCGAGCCGGTGTTATTCAATTGCGCCATCACGCCTTCGAATAGTTTGGTGGTGGCGTTGCCAAGGATCTTCGGTCCCGCAATATTGGAGGCGGTGGAGGCAATGGCGAAGAGAAAGACGACGATGACCGCGCCGCGATACGCGCTCATATATGCGAGCAGTTTGCGCATCGTGCCTTTGAAGTCGCGGGCTTTTGAAACGGGCGCGCCCATCATGCCGTGCGGGTTCGGCATCATCGAGCGGTTTTGTTGTCCGCCGGGTCTGTTCATCATGCTAATTCCTCCTGAGTCAATTGCGAGGTCGCAATCTCTCGGTATGTTTCACTGGTTTCCATTAACTCTTTATGCGTGCCTTTGCCCACGATGCGTCCTTCATCCAGCACGATGATCTGTTCGGCGTTCTTGATGGTGGAGACGCGCTGGGTGACGATCAGCAATGCGCTGTCGGCGGAGTAGGTTTTGAACGCGCGTCTCAGCGCCGCGTCAGTTTTGAAATCGAGCGCGGAGAAACTATCGTCGAGGATGTAGATCGGCGGCTTCTTGACCAGCGCACGGGCGATGGAGAGTCGTTGCTTCTGCCCGCCGGAGACGTTCGCGCCGCCTTGCGAAATTTCCGCGGCGATGCCCTGCGGTGTCGAATCCACAAACTCTTTGGCTTGCGCCGCTTCGATCGCGGCATTCAGCGTTTGCGGGCTGGCATCCTTATCGGCATAGCGCAAATTACTTTCGATGGTCCCGGAGAAGAGCGCGCTCTTTTGCGGGACGTAACCGATCTTCTCGCGCAGGTCGTGCTGGGTCACCTCGCGGATGTCTGTGCCATCCACCAGAATCGCGCCGCCCGTCACTTCGTGGAAGCGCGGCAACAGGTTGATGATGGTGGACTTGCCCGAACCGGTCGAGCCGATGAACGCGGTCATCTCGCCGGGCTTGGCTGTAAAACTAATATCGTGCAGAACGTCTTCATCCGCGCCGGGATAGCGGAAAGACACATTGCGGAACTCCACCTCGCCTTTGAATGGCGCGGGGAATTTCTTCGGTTCTTTCGGATCGGTGATATGAATCTCCGTGGCAAGCACTTCCGCAATCCGGTCGGCAGAGACAGAAGCGCGCGGCAGGATGAAGAACAACATGGACATCATCAAGAACGCGAACATGATCTGCATTCCATATTGCATAAAGGCGATCATGTCTCCGACCTGGATATTGGCGGCGGCGACTTGTTTCGCGCCGAACCACGTCACCGAGACCACCAGCAGGTTCATCACGAACATCATCACCGGCATCATGATCACCATCAAGCGGTTGATGTATAAACTCACGGCGGTCAGGTCCGCGTTGGCTTTCTCGAAGCGCTTCTCTTCAAACTTCTGCATGTTGAACGCGCGGATGACCATCATGCCCGAGAGATTCTCGCGCGAGACAAGGTTGAGGCGATCTACCAGTTTTTGAATGATGCGGAACTTCGGCAGGGCAAACGTCATCACTGTGGCGATCAGGCTCACCAAGATCAAGACCGCTACGATGATCAACCACGCGAGCGGCGAATCCTGCGAAAGCACTTTGATGATGCCGCCGATGCCGATCAACGGCGCGTAGAAGATCATGCGGATCATGAACATCATCACCGTTTGGATCTGCGTGATGTCGTTGGTGGAGCGCGTGATCAACGACGCGGTGGAAAACTTCTCGAATTCGGAACTGGAGAACGATTCCACTTTTTGGAAGGTGAAGCGGCGCAGGTCGCGCGCCAGTCCAGCCGCGATGCGCGCGGAAAGAAAACCTACCGTGATGGTACACATAGCCGAGAGGAGCGTCAGCAGTAACATCCAGCCGCCCACCGCAAGCACATAATCGTTTTGCAGTTTGGCGGTATCCATGCCCAGCGCTTCATATTCCGCTTTGACCGCGCCGACAGACGCCTGCACGATCATGCTCTCGCCCAACGCTTCAAACTTCGAGTTGACTGAGTCTTGAATCTTCGAGCGTTGCTCCGCTGGAAGTTTTTCCAGCATGGTGAAGAGGTCTGTGCCGGGCGGAAGTTTGGTTAGATCGAAGCCGCCGAACGCTTCTCCCATTTCTGCCGCCTTCGCCGGGTCGGCAACCGCTTGTTCGATACCGGCAACCGTCAACAACGCCTTGCCCATGATGGGGTTGAGACGTTCGATTTTCGCTTTGTCAACTTTGTTCAACACATAAATGGACTCGTTTTCCAACGCGGGATATTTTTTGACGAGGGCATCGTAGTCGGCGGAGTCTTTATCCACCAACGTGTAATCCGCGAGGACGGAGGTTTTCTCCTCGTCGCTCAAAAACACGACGACGCGGTTCATCTCGCTTTGGCGGATCGCCACAGGGACGGCGTTTTCGATCCCGCTTTGCTGGATGCCGGTGTTGACGATGCGCGATAGATAATCCGGCAGGGCAAGGTCAAAATTCGCCTGCACGAACAACAGCGCGATGGAAACGATCAACGCCCAGCGATAAGGTTTTAGATACTTTGCTAATTTCAACATGAATGCTCCTGATTCTTGAAAAGGTTTCTTGTGATGAGGGTCGGGTAAATAGAAAGTGGAAAGTAGAGAATAGAGTCTACGGTTTGCTTATGACTTGGATGTGAATTCGTTTGGGAATTATGCCGGTGAGTGAACCGCGTCCGCTTCCAGTTCTTGTACGGCTTTAGTCATCAACTCGAGCGCCTCGCTGACCTTGGCGCGCTCCGCGGCGGATAATTTCCCCGCAAGATCATCCACCCAATGGTAACGCTCCTGGCCGCCGCGTCGGACAATCTCCCGGCCTTTATCGGTGAGATTCAGCAGTTTGGCGCGGCGATCCTTCGGGTCTTCCTCGCGTTGGACAAAACCGTTCTGCACGAGTTTATCCACCAACTGGCTGGCGGCGGCGGCGGTGATCTCGAAACGCTCGCTCACTTCCGACATGCCGAACGCGCCCCTGTGATGCAACTGCATCAGGATGCTGAACTGCGGCATCGAAAGCCCGCACGATTTGGCGAACTGCTTCCAGCCGCTCATCGAACGGTGCATGAAAATATCCATCCACGCGCGGACGGCTTGGTCGAATTGGGGAGATTTGGTCATAGTTAAGCCTTCTTTTTAGTTAAGCGTGCTTAACTTTATGCCTGAATTAAGTTTTTGTCAAGAGGGAGAAAGTCGGAAATTGGCGGGAACCATACGGCGCAAAATAAAAAGCGCGGAGCGTTCGCTTCTCCGCGCTTTCATCTTTTTGACAAAACAGTCAAACTACACCGCGATATATTCCTTCAAATTATGTTCCACGGCATACGCCGCGGCTTCGGCGCGGTTGTTCACGTTCAACTTCGAGAGGATGCTCGAAACATAATTCCGCACCGTGCCTTCGCCCAAAAACAACTGCTTGGCGATCTCGCGGTTCGTGCGCCCCTCCGAAACCAGCAACAGCACATGCTTCTCCTGCTGACTCAAATGCGAAAAAGCCGAAGCCTCCTCGTTCTTCACCGCACGCCGCACTTCCTGAAAGACGCGTTGCGTTACTGCGGGATCAAGAAGCGCCTCGCCGCGTCCCACCGCTTCGAGCGCCTTCACCAGGTCGTCGCTCCCGATCTGCTTCAATACATACCCCGAAGCCCCGGCGCGGATCGCCGAAAACAACATCTCATCCTCGGCATACGAAGTGAGCATGATCACCTTGATCTTCGGGTGTTTCGTCACGATCTGTTCGCAGGCTTCGATCCCCGACGTGCCCGGCAGGCGGATATCCATCACCACCACGTCCGGCTTCAGCAAATCCGTTTTTTGGATGGCTTCGCGCGCCGACCCCGCCTCGCCCACCACATCGAACTGCTGATGCCGCTCCAACAGCGAGCGCAACCCGACCCGCACCACTTCATGATCGTCCACGAGCAAAACGCGTTGTTTGATGGGTCCCTTTGGCATGGCTGAATTTTACCCCAAGATGACAAACCGCTTCAACCCGACGGGGAAATTGATTCCCGCTCTGAAGCGTTTTCTCCCGTTTGGGTTTATCCCCTTAAAAAGCAGGGAATGACGATGAAGGCGTGTAACGCCACAGAGCGCGCAGAGATTTTGAGATCTTCTCTCAATGGACTCGGCGATCTCTGTGGCGAAGAAAACTTCTACACACCGGTTTCGCCACTCCCTAAAAGCATAGAGCGAGACGTTTTGCGCGTCTCGCTCTACAAAATTTACTTCGCCTTCACGGTGATCGTCTTCGGCTTCACCTCTTCCGCTTTCGGCAGGGTGATGGTGAGGATGCCGTTCTCGAACTCGGCTTTTGCCTTGTCAGAGATCACATCGGTCGGGAGGGCGAGCGCGCGCTCGAACGAACCCCAACGTTGTTCGCGAATGTGCCAGGCTTTATCGTTCTTCTCCTCCTCGCGCTTCATCTCGCCGCGCAGGGTGAGGATCTCGCCGGTGATGTTGATCTGCACTTCGTCGGCTTTGAAGCCGGGGAGCGAAGCCTTCACGACCACATCGTCGTCGGTTTGGTACATGTCGACCGCAGGCACAGACCAGCCGTCCCTGAGGGTGAGCGGGCGCGTGTACGCGTCATCGAACAAGTGACTCATCGCCTCGCGCAGGGTCATCATTTCACGAGCAGGTTCCCATCGAATTAAGTTTGACATGGTAATCATCCTTTCTGGTTGGTTGAATTATCTGCCCCAACTATAAAAAGCCCGCGTTAGATTCACGCAGGCTTTTTGTCAACGATTCGTATGAGATTATCTTACAAGGTGAAATTTATTTGATCCGTTCGTGGAATGTGAGACGCTTCGCAGTCTCGCGTTACGCTTTTTGCCGCTTGTAATCCACGAAGCGATAGCCGACGCCGCGCTCCGTGAGAATGTACTTCGGGTTGGCGGGGTCTTTCTCGAGTTTTTGGCGAAGATAATTGATGTAGAGGCGGACGTAATGCGGCTCGTCGCGGTATTCATAGCCCCACACTTTAACGAGGATTTGATCGTGCGTGACGACCCAGCCCGCGTTCTGCACGAGGTGATAGAGCAAACGATATTCCGTCGGGCGGAGTTTGACGAGTTTGCCTTCGAGCCACACTTCGCGGCGGTCGAAATCGATTTTGAGGCGGTCGTCCACTTCGATGATGTCGTGCATCGAGCCGCTCGCCCCTTCCGTACGGCGGATGACGGCTTTCACGCGGCTAACCATCTCGCGCGGGCTGAACGGCTTGGTAATGTAATCGTCGGCGCCGAGTTCGAGTCCGCGCACGCGGTCGTCCTCCTCGCCCTTGGCGGTGAGCATGATCACAGGCACGGTATTGCCGCCCTCGCGGATGGTTTCGAGAACTTCAAAACCATCAATGTCGGGCATCATGACATCGAGCAAAATCAGGTCGGGGGTTGTGTCGCGCAATTTCTGGAGCGCATCCACGAGGCGTTGATCGATCTC
>WBZY01000513.1_pt1 | contig 28702 bp, 27 predicted proteins | sample 5204191 | NCBI WGS metagenome assembly WBZY01 (sample SAMN12344363, study PRJNA552823) | activated sludge metagenome | biome: Activated sludge suspended growth; feature: Anammox Sidestream; material: Wastewater; isolation source: activated sludge from anammox sidestream of wastewater treatment...
GATTCTTCGGCGGGACCGAGAATGTACGCGCCGCCGCCCGCGCCTGCGGTGTACTCGAGCGCGTCGCCTGGCTTGCCTTGCGCGGTGTCCATGCCGATCGCCATCGCATACTTGCCCATGCCCGAGCCGACCAAACCCATCGCGGCGACGAGCGCTTCGGTGCCTGCTTTGCATGCGAACTCCCAATCGGCGGCTTGCGTGTTGGGGACGGCGCCAATCGCTTCAGCGACCAAGGTGGAAGTTGGTTTCACAGCGTACGGGTGGGACTCACTCCCGACCCAGACCGCCCGCAATTCGGTCGGGTCAATTTGGGCGCGTTTCATGGCGTTGCGCGCCGCTTCAATGGACATGGTGATGACGTCTTCATCCAGCCCAGGGACGGCTTTCTCTTTGATGGGGAGTCCGCCTTTGCCGCCTGTCCATACGCGCGCAACTTCTTTGGCGGGAAGGCGGTAACGCGGCACGTACGCGCCGTAGCCGATGATGCCGACGGGTTTGGCAGGTTTGAGGAGGGTGGGGGGGTGAGGGTGAGGGGAGGTCATTTAACTTTCGTCCTGTTAGGAATTTATTTAATGTTCAGAAAATTTGGTTGAGAGTCTCTGTCAGATTGAATTGCGTTAATCGATTGTGTGATTTTTTTATGCAATTGTTCTGACCAATTTGGTTCAATAGTATCGTAAAGTAAGCAACGAATACTTCTTAAGTCAAATGGAACATCATCAATGCTTTGACTCAACATAATTACAGGTTTACCAATTGCATGGCTCAGCCCAAGTTCATACATGACATTAGGATTTCTGGTAGTTAATTCTGCAATAACAATTTCTGACCTTCTAATAGCTTTCCAGATATCCTTTACTATTTCTGTAGCCCCAAAGATTTCATCAGCTCGTAGACATTGCATGTTTGCTTCTTCAATGGCTGGTTTGATAATAGCTCTATAATATTTATCGAAAGGATCTTTGAACGGCATAAGTACAAAGACTAGAGGTTTTTTTGAGTCTTGAATTAGTTTTTTTGAATCGGCTTCTTTAGGCTGTTGTGATTTGCGCAGTGCAGAAGCTATAATTGAACTTAGAAGTTCAATTATTCGTACATCTTCGGGAGTGAATTTGCCCTCTTTAGTGCTCTCTAAGTTCAAAACCCCAATTATCTGTTCGTCTGCGATGATTGGGACAGCAAGTTCTGATCTGGTATCTCCATCAAATACAACATAATCAATGTCGAGGCTTTTGTCTGCTATAAGCTGGGGCTTTCTAGTTCTTGCTGATCTACCTACTGCGCCCATTGGAATGGGAGTTTCCCCTCTAGCTTTTTCATCTAAATTGCCTTTTCCTTCCGAGGCAAGTATCGTTAGCGTTTGAGAGTCTTTATCAAGTAATTGTATCGTTCCGTAATCCGCATCGGTCAATTCAGTGCAAACTCTTATTATTTCAGAAAGCGCAGTCTCGCTATCTGATAAAGCGATCCGTGCTATAGTAGTAACTGCAGAAATTGATTTTTCTGTGAACGAAGAAGATTTACCTTTTGCCATAGGTTATATGCTCCATGTTGTTTTTTTACTTTCTATTCATATCAAAACTTTGACGTCAAGCCTGCGGGGTTGACCTCATCCCTGCCCCTCTCGCTTCGACACGCTCAGCGCGGCGCCTAAAGAGAGGGGGAAGGCGCGTGAACAAATCAATCTTCTTCATCCTGTGCTTCCATCCAATTGGCGATTTTTTTCAACACGATTTTCAAATCGCGTTTGACATTGCCAGTCAATGGCGATTCGTAGACTTTACCATTTTCATCATGGAAGTGGTGGGGAGCAGTGGAGAGATGTTCGTAGTGAGGTGAATTATCCCAGCGGAGGAGCGGGACGGTGGTAAACACTTGATAGGCGTAATCCAGCGATTCGGGTTCGATATGAATCCAGATTTGCAGAGTGTGGTCTTTGGATAGTTGACTGCGGAGCTTGGCTTCCAATCTGCCCGAGGGAGTCTCATCGTAGTTGACGACGCGCGTACTTTGAATCAGATCGTTTCCTCGCAATATCTCCAAAACATCGTCAACGATTTTGCTCATGGCGCAATTCCTGATAGGTCTTTTGCCAGTCCGTCAACATGGAGCGGGCGGACTTCCACGCCAACCAGTCATCTTCCTGCTGAGGTGTGGCTTTCCCTTTCAGGCGCGCGCTGAATTTGCCGAAGTCTACCCCATATTTGTTTTCCATTTTTCGGATTCGGCGGCGATAGTAACTCATCTTGCTTTGCACAGTGACAATTGCCATATCCCAAAGCGCATCTTCCACGGTGGAAAAGCGTTTTGAAGCAACCAGCGAATTCGCAACTTTGTTTAATACCGAATATGGAGATTGATGTAATGTCATTCTTGCTCCTTTTGACGAATTATACTCTTTTAGAAATTGCACGTACCAAAACTTTGACGTCAAACTGAAAGACCTGACAGGTCTACTCTAAAGAGTACTTCGTCCGCGAGAGGGTGGTGGGTTGTGACCTGAGTCCGCGTGAGGGTTGTGGTCGGTATTGACGCGGATGAGACACTTCGACAAGCTCAGTGCGCCGCCTATCAGGTCTGGGACGAGATATACCAAAACTCCGAAGTCAAACCTGCCTGCCTGAAAACCTCCGCAACCTGTTCGACGCTTCGTCCATGATACTCCAGCGACAGGCGGTTGTGATACCAAAGTTTGGACAGTTCCCAGACTTGTTGAATGGTGAGAACCTCTCCGCGCGCGAGATTGTTTCGCTTGCACCACTTGTCAATCCATTCTTCCGACTGGAAGAGAAGCATGGTCATTCAGGTGAAGACCAGGTCGTCATACCAGCGTGAAAAAGCAAGTGGAAAGTGGACGAGTAGCATGTCACTCTGAGCGGAGCGAAGAGTCTCGCTTGTTGACGGTAGAGACCCTTCGCCGCTGTCGCGGTTCAGGGTGACATACCCATCTTTTATTTCCAATTTCACCGACTCACCGCTCTCCGTGCAAACGGCTTCGATGACCGCGTCCGTGTGGAGGGCGGCGGGGATGCCGAGCATGTCCCAGGCGCAGTTGGCGTAATACGTCTTTCCGTTGGCATGGACTTTGAAATCTGTCGGAATCCCTGAGAACGGGTTTGCCATGCGGACGGTCAAAGTTTCCAAGTCAAGGAAGAAAGCGTGGCGGTTGTGGAGTTCTTTGTAGTATTCTGTCGCTTCTTCAGGCGAGATGTTAAAGTGCGCGGCGGTGTCGTCCACGCTGGGAGGATGAGTCGTGTCTGCGAAGTGTTGATAGACAAAGTGTCGGATTTGCCAAAGCAAGTTTTCGTCTTTCATCTTTCTTCCTTTCATCATCTACTTTCCACTTTCCAACGACTTCAAAATTTCTACCGCCCGCTCAATCCTCACAACCCTCTCCTCCGCCATTTGACTCGCAACCTTCTCGATCAACTCTCCGCTCGCGCCTGCCGCGATGGCGACCTGCCTCGCATGCAGAGACATGTGTCCGCGCTGGATGCCCTCGGTAGCGAGGGCGCGCAATGCCGCCATGTTTTGAGCGAGACCGACGGAAACGACGATCTCAGCCAACTCGCCAGCGGATTTCACGTTCATCAACTTGACGGCGGCTTGCGCGGCAGGGTGAACCTTGGTCGCTCCTCCGACGATTCCCACCGCCAGCGGCATTTCGAGTTCGCCGGCTAAATTTCCATCTTTATCTTTCGACCAAGTAGATAATGAAGTGTACTTGCCTGAACGAGCCGCGTAAGCGTGCGCGCCCGCTTCGATGGCGCGCCAGTCGTTGCCCGTTGCGATCACGACGGGGTCAACCCCGTTCATGATTCCTTTGTTGTGAGTCGCGGCGCGGTACGGGTCTGCGGCGGCGAAGGCGTACGCGGCGATGATGCCGTCTCGAACTTCTTCGCCCGTGTAGGACAAATTGTCAACTTGTCCTAGGATCTCTAACTCATTGACGGGAATCACACACGTCGCTTTTGCCATGCGTTTATCGGTGAGGTTCGAGAGAATCTTCAAATGCGCGCGCCCGCCTGTGATCTCTTCGATTTTTGGCGCGAGTCGCTCGCACGCCGTGTTGACCGCGTTCGCGCCCATCGCATCGCGCACGTCGTAGATCAGATGGATGACGAGAAATTTCCCGATAGGGGATTCTTCGATGATGCGGACTTCCAAATCTCTCGCGCCTCCGCCTCTGGACTTTAGGCTTGACTCGGCGGCGTCAACGTACGTCAACAGTTCGGCTTTTTTCGCCAATACCCGCTCGGCGGCTTGGCTCAACTCTTCGACATCCAACACCTGTAGCTGACCGATCATCAGCGGCTCTGTGCTTGTGGCGGTGAATCCGCCGTTTGCGCGGGCGAGTTTCGCCATGAACGACGCGCCCGCAATCACCGATGGCTCTTCTATTACCATAGGCACAAGCACATCACGCCCGTTGACCATGAAGTTGAGCGCGATGCCGAGGGGCAGGGAGAAGGTCCCAAGCGCGTTTTCGACCATGTGCGAGGCAATGTCGGGGGCGAGGGGGCTGGTAAGCCGAATCAGTTCGCCCGGCGAAAGAGGCGAAGCATCCGCTAGTTTGGCGCGGCGCTCTTCGAGAGTCAAGTTGTAAAAGCCGGGGATGCGTGAAGTCGTCATGGGCGAGTTTGGATATTGTAGTCTGGTTGGCTCGCAAAATCTATCATGTTTTATGAGATAATCCGAACATGTTACTTACCCGCGAACAATTACAGGAAAGGCTGATCGCCCTGCATCAAGCCAGCCTTGAGTTGGTGAAGGATAATTCTCTTGAGCATTTGTTGGAACGGATCGCGGCAGTTGCTTGCGAGCAGGCAGGCGCGCGTTATGCCGCGTTGGGCGTGCTGAACGACGATGGCGAACTTGTCCAGTTTGTTTCTGTGGGGATGACCGAAGAGCAGGTTGCGCTGATTCCGCATCAGCCGCGTGGGAAGGGGTTGGTGGGCGAATTGATGAATCGGGAAGAGCCGTTGCGCGTTCCGGTCATTCAAGAGCATCCGCGCTCGGTGGGTTTCCCTGTGAATCATCCGCACATGGTCTCGTTTTTGGGCGTTCCGATACGCGCCGGCGACGTTCAGTTGGGTCAACTTTATCTGACAGAGAAGGTGAATGCTTCGGAGTTCACCTCAGATGACGAGAAAATCATCCAAATGCTGGCTACCTATGCGGCGGCGGCGATCCAAAACGTCCGCATCATGGAGCAGATGCGGGAGCGCGACCTGGCGTTGACCCGCCGCAACGTGGATATGTCTCTGCTGAACGGTATCGCCTCAACCCTGACCTCGAGTTTGGAACTGGATGAGATTTTAAATCAGACCCTCGCGCTTGTGATGAACTATATGAAGGTGGAAGCGGGCGAGATTTTTCTTTTGACGGAGGATCAGGTTACTCTGCGCATGGTTTTGCATCGTGGGCAAGCCGCGGAGGCGTTTTGGATGCGGAATCAATTCCGAATGGGGGAGGGGTATATCGGCATGGTTGCCCAAACCCGTAAGCCAATGATTAGCGCGCGCCTTGAAGATGATGTTCTTTTTGTGCGTGAAGCCGTCGTGCGGGCAGGATTCCATCAGATGATCTGTATTCCCCTGCTTGCCGGTGAGAATTTGATGGGGGTCATGAGCGTTGCCACTCAAGCCAAAGACGCTATCGACAATCGGATCGTTGAGATGATGGCGGCGGTTGGCGCGTGGGCTGGCTTGGCGATTGAAAATGCGCGCCTGCATACCGATGCGCGGCGCCTGGCGGTGCTTGAAGAGCGCGATCGCATCGGCATGGACCTGCATGATGGGGTCATTCAATCCATTTATGGGCTGGGATTATCGCTAGAAAACGTGCTACTCTCGTTAAATGAAGACTCAACAGACGCAAAAGCGCGCGTTCAAGGCGCGATAGACGGCTTGAATCAAGTCATCCGCGATTTGAGGGCGTATATTTTGGATCTTAAACCGAGGCAAATGGGCGACGATGGGTTGATAGGCGGTATTCAACGGCTGATTGCCGAGTTCAAAGCTCATACATTCACCGAGGTTCAACTTACTTATACTGAAAAAGGTTTGAAAAACCTGTCCGAATCGCATTCTCTTGCCTTATTTCACCTCTGTCAGGAGGCTTTAGCGAATGCGGCGAAGCATGCAAAAGCAAAAAACGTTCATATCTCGCTCTGGAGAACGAAAGACCGCGTGCTGATGGAGTTGCGCGACGATGGAATTGGCTTCGATATGGAGCATGTCAACATCAGTATCGGTCATGGGCTTGCCAACATGCAGACGCGCGTGCAATCGGTGGGCGGTGATGTTGAAATATCATCGCATTTGAATGATGGAACAACGATATTAGCATGGGTGCCGCGCCATCCGCGCGGTTGAATCGGGCAAATCGCTGAATCTTTAACGTTGAATCTCAAAATCTTGCGTCTCGTTCGGCGCATGTGAAAATGTATTCAACATGCGTTCTTTAACAACCACCAGCATATCAGCAACATCATGGGTAAAACAGCCAACCCGACCCCATATATGGGGGTGTGGATAACTCTGTAGTGCGCGCATGGCTGAAACGTTCGTTCTATAAAAGATCGACCCTTTGTTGATTTACGCTGGAACTCTTTAACATTGTGCGACCTTAAAAAAACGAATGTTTTAAATAAACCGTAGGCTTTTCGTGTTGTACTTTTGAATAGTTATGCTAGAATGTGACCACGCTGAGATTTTGATGTGACGAACGAAGCGCATCTTGTAATCCCTTTCGATCTCTGAATTACAACAAAATATCTTCAATAATAGCCGCTGATGAAGCGGATAGATTTCACATTGGCAATCACCGCGCTGAGGAGCAATCAATGAACGCAGAACAAGCATGGCAGTCCGTGCTCGGACAACTACAGATGGAAATGCCCCGCGCATCGTTCGACACATGGGTGCGCGATACCAAGCCTGTTTCCTACCATAACGGAAGGCTTACCATCGGTGTCCGAAATGCATACGCCCGCGATTGGCTCGAGAATCGTCTCGCCAGCACGGTGAATCGCCTTCTTGTCAGTATCTTGAATGGCAGTGTGTCGGTTAGTTTTATCGTAAATGGCAATGACAAAGAGACCGAAGCGGAGGAATCGCGCGTTTCCCAGCCGGAGGCGCTCCCTGTCATCGAACAAAATCTCCGCAACACAACGCTCAATCCTCGTTATGTCTTCGAAAATTTTGTGGTTGGCTCCGGCAACCGCCTCGCCCATGCGGCTTGCCTGGCAGTGGCAGAGAAACCAGCCCGCGCCTACAACCCCTTGTTCCTTTACGGCGGCGTGGGGCTTGGCAAGACACACCTGCTTCACGCCATTGGCAACGCTTGTCACTCGCGCGGGTTGAGCGTGCTGTATGTTTCTTCTGAAGAGTTCACGAACGACATGATTACCGCCATCCGCACGCACACCACGCAGGCGTTCCGGGAGAAATATCGCTCAATTGATGTGCTGTTGATCGACGATATTCAGTTTATTGCCGGTAAAGAATCGACACAGGAAGAATTTTTCCACACGTTCAACACCCTGCATGGGCAGGATAAGCAGATCATCGTTTCGTCGGATCGCCCGCCGAAGTCGCTCGTTACGCTGGAGGAACGCCTCCGTTCCCGATTTGAGTGGGGACTCACGGCGGATATCCAGCCTCCCGATCTGGAGACCCGTCTCGCGATCCTGCGTTCGAAGGCAGAGCGGACTGGGCGACAGGTGTCTGATGATATTCTGGAAAGTATTGCGCGGCGGGTGCAATCGAACATCCGCGAGTTGGAAGGCGCGTTGAACCGGATTATTGCGTATGCCGATCTGAGCGGCGCCGCATTGACTCCAAGCCTTGTCGAAATGGCATTGGCTGATTTGATGCCTCAAAAGAAAAACATCCCTCCGAGCAAAATTCTTGAGGTCGTGGCTGAGATGGAAGGCGTGAACGTGGACGATTTGCTTGGGCAGAAACGTTCGGCAAAAATAGCGATCCCGCGTCAATTGGCAATGTATATTTTGCGGCAGTACATCGAAATCTCTTTGCCTCAAGTCGGTGAAATTCTCGGCGGGCGGGATCATACTACGGTTATGTATGCGACCAAGAAAGTGGACGAGAACGAAAAACTCAGAAATCGCGCCAGAAAAATATGGGATGCCTTAAATCAAGACCTGGTTAATTGACGGCATAATCGAACATTGTGGAAATGCGCATTCGGAGGCTGGGGAACTCCGAATGCGCATTTAAAAGGGTGGGGTGGCAGAGGGTGAGAAGCAGAATCCCCGTCGGAAACGAAGCGATGGGCTGTCCGAATCCTGTGTTATAATCCCGCCGCTCCCGAAAGATTTGGGAGCACCATCTTGCTTGGGACGGGCATTAAGCGTCCCTGAGCGGGTCATCATTCCCGCTAAACTCATCCACGGCACGCTGGCGAAAGGCGCCGCGCGTTGGGCTGTGGAATGTAAGGAGAAAAATGGCAGTTATCCCTATGAAGTCTCTGCTTGAGAGCGGCGTCCACTTTGGGCATCGCACGAACAAGTGGGACCCGCGCATGAAACCGTATATTTTTACGGAGCGCAACGGCATTCATATTATCGACCTGCAACAGACTTCCAAGTTGTTGAGCCAGGCGTTCAATGTGATCCGTGATACGGTCGCCAATGGCGGCACGGTGTTGTTTGTCGGCACGAAGCGGCAGGCGCAGGAAACCGTGGCGGTTGAAGCCGCGCGGTGCGGTATGCCCTATGTGACCGAACGCTGGATGGGCGGCGTTCTGACGAACTGGTCGACGATGCACGACCGCATTCAGGAATTTGAACGGCTCGAAAAAATGCGCGATAGCGGAGATATCAACCGCCTGACTAAAAAAGAAGGATTGCTGATCGAACGCGAGATCGTCCGTTTGACCACCCGCTTCTCTGGTATTCGCAACATGAAGCGCCGCCCCGATCTGCTCTTTATCGTCGATGTGGGGCGCGAGGATTCGGCGGTGCGCGAAGCGAATTTGCTGGGGATTCCCATCGTTGCGATGGTGGATACGAACTGCAACCCGCAGAACGTGGATTATGTGATCCCCTCGAACGATGACGCGATCCGCGCCATTAAATTGCTTGTGGCAAAAGTGGCTGATGCGGTGTTGGAAGGCAAAGGTATGCGCAAGGACGATTCGGCGGAGGATATGCCGGCCGAGGACACCAAGGCGAAATCGGATAAGCCTGCCCGCCGCGCGCCCAAGGTTGTGGAGACCGATGTGGAGTTGGAAGATAACGCCCTCCTCGGAGAGGCAACTCTCGCCAAGATGAGCGCTTCGCGCAAGCCTGCCACAGAAGAAGTCCCCGCGGCTGAAATAACGGCGGAAGCAAAAGCCGAAGAAAAAGCAGAAAGCGCTGAATAAGCGGACCCTGCCATACAAGGAATTAACGGATGGAAATTACAATTGAAATGATCAAAGAATTGCGCGCCGCTACCAGCGCCGGCATGATGGATTGCCGCAAGGCGCTTGAAGAAGCGGGCGGAGACTTTCAAAAAGCGGTGGACTGGCTGCGTGAAAAAGGCATGGCAACCGCCGCCAAACGCGCCGATCGCGAGGCTTCGCAAGGTGTGGTCGAGTTATACTCGCACGGCGGCGGGCGCGTGGGCGTGATGGTGGAAGTGAACTGCGAATCCGATTTTGTGGCGCGTTCGGATAAATTCCGCGAACTGGCGCATGAACTCGCGTTGCAGATCGCCGCATCTGCGCCGCGTTACCTGAAAGTGGAAGATATTCCTGCTGAAGTGTTCGATCACGAGGCGGAGATCGCCCGCGCGCGCGCGAAGGAAGAGGGCAAGCCGGAGAACATCCATGAAAAGATCGTGCAGGGACGGCTCGAGAAATTCAAGGATGAAGTTGTCCTTTCACGACAGGCGTACATCCGCGATGAATCGATCACTGTGGAAAAGTTGATCCTTCAAACGGTTGCCGCCATCGGCGAAAATGTGGTTGTGCGACGCTTTCAGCGCTGGGAGTTGGGCGAGAGTTTGAACAATTAAAGTAAAATGACCAACCAGACGGTTGGTCATTTTTTTGAGCCTCTACCTCGCCCCCAAGTTTGAGGGCGAGGAGGCTTCAATATTTACCGCCAAGAGAGCGAAAACCGCGAAAACCGCGAAGAAAGAATTAAATTGTAGCGTTCTTAGAGAGTGCTTCTTAAGTCTGAACTTATTCTTTTTGAACACGGACTACGCGGAAAAAAAGACGGTTTTCTAAAGATTTTTTCCGTGGAAATCAGTGAAATCCGTGGCGTCCGTGTCAAAAAGAAGTTAAGAAACACTATCTTAGCAGTTCCACAAGGAGAAACATGAGCGATATCAAATATAAACGGGTCCTGCTCAAATTGAGCGGGGAGGCGCTTGGCGGCAAGTCTGGCTTTGGGATCGATGTGGATGAGGCGGAAGCCATTGCCGTGCGTATCAAGGAAGTGCATGAGATGGGCGTGGAAGTGGCGATCGTCATCGGCGCAGGCAACCTGTGGCGCGGCAAGCAGGGGCTGGAACGAGGCATGGATCGCGCCACCGCCGATTACATGGGCATGCTCGCCACAGTGATGAACGCCATGGCGTTGATGGACGCCCTGGAGCGCGGAGGCGTGTATACGCGCGTCATGTCCGCGATTGAGATGCGCGCAATCGCCGAACCCTATATCCGCCGCCGAGCCATCCGCCACTTGGAGAAGAGGCGGGTGGTCATCTTCGGCGCGGGAACGGGGAATCCGTTCTTTTCCACAGACACTGCCGCGGCGTTGCGCGCCAACGAGATCGATGCGAATGTCGTGATCAAGGCTACCAAGGTGGACGGCGTCTACGATTCGGACCCGAAGAAAAATCCCGATGCGAAGAAATTCGATAAACTTGGTTATATCGAGGTCATCAACCGTAGGCTGGAGGTGATGGACAGCACCGCCATCACCTTGTGTATGGAAAATAAGTTACCGATCCTGGTTGTCAATTTGTGGGACAACCATGCCCTGATCGGCGCGCTCAAAGGCGAGTCGGTGGGCACGGTCGTTGGCGACTGAGGATTTGGTTTGACGGCGTTCCTCGCAGTTTCGATTTCACTCTCGCGTTGTTTCAAAATAGCTCAAGGATCACGCTTCATATAGCGGTTTTTATTGTTTTGGTGTATCCTTGTCATTGAATAAATTTCACAATTCAGGAGACTGAAGTGATCAAAGATATCCTAGCCGATGCCGAACATCGAATGAAGAGCGCTCTTCAGGTCCTGCACGATGACCTGGCTGGAGTGCGCACGGGGCGCGCCAGCCCAGCCTTGGTGGAAAAACTCCCCATCGATTATTACGGCAACCCAACCCCGCTTATGCAACTGGCTTCGATCAGCGTTCCCGAAGCGCGGACGATCACCATCAAACCGTTCGACGCGTCTACGTTGAAAGCCATCGAAAAAGCGATTCAAACTTCGGACTTGGCGCTAAACCCCAACAATGACGGCAAGGTCATCCATCTCAACCTTCCGCCGCTCAACGAGGAACGCCGCCGCGATCTCGTTAAACATGTGCATCACCGTCTGGAAGAGTCGCGGATTGCCGTCCGCAACATTCGCCGCGACGCGCACAACGATATGCGCGATTTTGAAAAGGAAAAGTTGATCTCGGAAGACGATCTGGAACGCGGCGAAGAAGACCTGCAAAAACTCACCGACAAATATGTGGAAGAGATCGGCGTTCAAGGCAAGAATAAAGAAGCCGAGATCATGGAAGTCTAGCCGGTTCCATGGCAGACACCCCCTTTACCATCCCTCCCGATAGAATTCCCCGGCACGTCGCCATGATCATGGACGGCAACGGACGCTGGGCGCTTTCACGCGGGTTGCCCCGCCTCGCGGGCCATAAAGCCGGCACCGAGAACCTGCGGCGCGTTATCCGTTCTTCGGTGGAATTTGGCGTGAAGTATCTGACCATTTATGCCTTCTCCACCGAGAATTGGGGACGTCCGCCGGAAGAAGTCAAAGGTTTGATGTTCATTCTTGAGGATGTGATCGACCGTGAACTCGCCGAACTCAGCAAAGAGGGGGTGCAGTTGCGTCATATCGGGCGGCTCGAACGCCTTTCCCCGAACCTCCAGGAAAAAGTGTTAGAGGCGATCGACGCGACAAAAAATAACGACCGCCTGGTTCTGAGCGTGGCATTCAATTACGGCGGACGCGATGAAATCATCAACGCGATCCAACACATCATGAAAGACGGAGTGCCTCCCGAAGAGGTGACCGACGAATTGGTGAGTCGGTATTTGTACACAGCCGGCACACCCGACCCCGACCTCATCATCCGCACCTCCGGTGAATTGCGCGTGAGCAACTTCCTTATCTGGCAGGGCGCCTATTCCGAGTGGTTCGTTACGCCGAAATATTGGCCCGACTTCGACCGCGAGGAATACCTGCGCGCGCTTGAAACTTTTGCCTCGCGCGACCGCCGCTACGGAAAGGTTTCCTCCAGCGAATACGAGGCGTCCAATGCCTAGTCGGATTTTGACAGCGATCCTATTGGCGGTCGTTGGCTTGCCAGCCATCATCTATGGGGGCGTTTTTTATTTTGTCGTCATGGCAATCGTTCTCGGCGGTTGCGCATGGGAATTCGTCCGCATGTATCGGGCTGTCGAGTTCGAACCCAATGAAAAGGTCACGGTCGGAGGCGTGCTGTTGATAGCCACAGTGCGCTTCTTTTTTGCGGATTATTCGATCCCCATCCTCGTTCTCACGATCATGTTTGCGATGATCGCGCATTTGATCTCGTTCGAGCGCGGGCGCGATAAAGCCGCGCTGGATTTCGCTGTGACGGTTGCCGGCATTGTCTACATCGGGTGGCTGGGTTCATACCTGTTGGATATCCGTCTCTTACCGGGGGGAGGTTGGTGGCTCATGGTTGTGTTACCCATCATCTGGGCGGGGGATACGGGAGCGTATTCCATCGGCGCGGCATACGGCAAACATAAGATGACCCCGCGCCTCAGCCCCAAGAAAAGTTGGGAGGGCTACGCCGCGGGAGTTTTCACCGCCGTGCTCGAGGGCGCATTCTTTGCGTACGCGTTTTCGTCGTTGGGACCACAACCCCTCGGCGGTTCGATCACCCCTCTGCAAGGCGCGTGGATGGGATTGGTGATCGGCGCGCTCACCCCGCTTGGCGATCTCGGCGAAAGCATGTTCAAGCGTCAAAGCGGCATGAAAGATTCGAGTCACATCCTGCCGGGGCATGGCGGCTTCCTCGACCGCATCGATTCATGGATCTGGGGCGCGCCGCTCGGCTACTTTCTCATCCTATATTTCATTTTCTAACGGAGGACGAATGGCAAACATAAACGAACCCACCAGAAATCTTGCGCTCGAACTTGCGCGCGTCACCGAAGCCGCCGCCATGGCGGCGGGACGCTTCATGGGACGCGGAGATAAAGAAGCGGCAGACCAAGCCGCCGTCAACGCGATGCGGACCGTCCTCCAAACGGTGGATATGAACGGGATCATCGTCATCGGAGAAGGGGAGAAGGATAACGCGCCGATGTTGTTCAACGGCGAGACGGTGGGAAGCGGTTCTCCTCCCGACGTGGATGTTGCTGTCGACCCCATCGACGGGACTCGCCCTTTGGCATTTGGCAGATCGAATTCGCTGGCGACGGTTGCCATCGCCCCGCGCGGCACGATGTTCGACCCCGGTCCGTTTGTGTACATGAACAAGATCGCGGTGGGACCCGAAGCGAAGGGCAAGATCAATATCGAAAAGTCCATCACCGAAAATTTGAAAGCGATCGCGAAGGCGAAGAATAAAGAAGTGGAGGATTTGACCACGATCATCTTGGACCGCGACCGCCACAAGGAAATGATCGCCGAGATTCGCAAAGCGGGCGCGCGCATCCGCCAAATCCCCGATGGCGACGTGGGCGCGGCGTTGATGACGGCGTGGCCCAACTCCGGCGTGGACGTGTTGTTCGGCGTGGGCGGCACACCCGAAGGCGTGCTTGCCGCGTGCGCGTTGCGAGCCATGGGCGGAGAAATTCAAGGCAAACTCTACGCGCGCGACGAAGACGAACTCCGCCGCGGACGCGAAGCGGGCTACGACTTTGAAAAAATTCTCACCATGGACGATCTCGTCTCCTCGGAAGATGTGTTCTTCGCCGCCACAGGCATCACCGACGGCGAATTCCTCAAAGGCGTGCGTTACTTCGGCGATAGAGCCAGCACCGATTCGCTCGTGGTGCGCGGGTTGACCGGCACCGTCCGCCAGATCACCGCCACGCATCGTATTGATAAACTCGATCAACTGGGCGCGGTGAAGTATTGAGAATACATGTCGTTGCGAGGAGCGAACGATAGTGAGCGACGAAGCAATCTCCAAGAACCACCGAACAGCTGTTGGGCAGCGCGAGGAGATTGCTTCGTGGCGCTTTCAGCGCCACTCGCAACGACATCAACTTGACACTCCCTATCCTTGCACGTATAATCCCGCACGCCTTCCTCGATAGCTCAATCGGCAGAGCGAGCGGCTGTTAACCGCTAGGTTCCAGGTTCGAGACCTGGTCGAGGAGCTAACGACCAAATGATTTTGCCTCCAGCCATTGGGCTGGAGGCAAATTTTGTTTAAGAGTGATAACAACAAATCAGACAGGACTTACGCAGAAAGAGTATTTTGCCCGCTACTCTACGCCAATCCCCGCGAATTTTCAAAGGATTAGCGAAAATTCTCGAAGAGTAGTGGATCAATCTTGGGTTTTGCGTAAGTCCTATAAGATAAATTGTAGTTGACGCGAAAGGCGAAACAGCAGTATAGTAGTTATAGAAATTTCCAGAAGGAATTCGGATGGGAGTACTCCATGAATGCAACTACTCGAATCTTTGGCATGATAGTGTGGTTGGGTGGGCTGATCGTCACGGGGGCGCTCATCCTTTCGCTCACTGCCGCCCGTGTCGGGGAACACAAATCCAGCACGTACGGCAACGCTTACGTGCAGTTCCAAAATTCATGGGGCGGCGAGATCGGCATCATCCCGCCGTTATTCACCCTTCGCCGCTCGTATACAGAATCGGCATTCAACAAGGATGCGAAACAATACGAAGAGGTTGTCCATACCGCGACCTATCCTCTTGTGCCAAAATCCATCGATATCGATTCGTCGGTGGAGTACGGCGAACAAGAACTCGACCTGCTGGTCTTCAACGCCTTCGAAACGCACAACACCGAAACCTATCTCATCGTCAACAAGACGCAATATACCGGCGACCTGCTCATCAAGGTGAGCAAGCCCGAAAATGCCAACCTGATGTACGACTACACCATCCGCATCCCTTCGCAGGGAAACCTGATCCTCCAACCCAGCATGGACGCGCCCCAGGCGCTGATTCCCGGCTTTGCCCCCGGTTCCGAGGCGGAGGTAATCGTCACCTATGCCACCAAAGGCATGGACGTGTTCAAATACAACCTGTCTGCTTACCAGAATAATGTGATCGAGCGCGTCACTGCCAAAGTTGTGATCAATGTGGATGAATTCGGCATCTATCGTTTTGGTCTACCCCACAACACCGAACTAACCAAAGATGGCGCGACAGTCGAATTCGACGTGGAAAATTTCTCTACCACCCAAGACCTCGGCATCACCTTTCTTGCGAAACAGCGTTATCTCGATTCCATCCAGAACCTGATCGGTTACTCGCCGATGTCTCTGGCGTTTTTTCTGATTGTGACCTTTATCTTCTCACAGATATTCACGGTAAAATTTAACGCATTCCATTACCTGTTCGTCGGGATGATCGATCTCTTCTACTTCCTGTTCGTTGCCTACCTCATCCGTTTCTTTGGCGTCTTCCCGACCTTTGCCATCTCCATCGTCTTGACCGCCGCCATGTTTCTGTTATATGCCCCGAATGTGTTTGGCAAATGGTTTGCCTACCGGGTCGTGGGTGTATTCTTGTTTCTGCTGACTGTGGTCTTTTCGCTGATCTTTCTCATGCCGATCTTCCGTGGTTTGCTTTTTGTTGTGTTGGTGTTCCTGATCTTCATGTCCATTATGGTCTTCGTCAGCCGTTCCGATATTTCCAAGTGGAGTATCGTCAGCGGCGAATAAATTCAAAGAGGAGAATTCTCATGCGGTCATTCATTTTCAACGACGCGATCACGTTCAAACTGGCAACACAGCGGGATAACAACAGCGCGAAGACGCAGGTGTTCTTTGGCGTGTTGCTTGGCGTGCTATTGCGCTGGGTGTACACCGTCGCTGTGGAGGTTGCCCGCACCGGCAACCCGTGGAATTTCGGCGTGTGGTACGTTATCCTTGCGCGTTTTGTCGCTTCATTAATCGTGACAGTTTTCGTTTTTTCGGGATATTGGGAAAAGTCCAAAGACCAGCCCGCCGACATCCGATTCTGGAACGCGGTGGCGTATGGCATTTCGATTGACGCCCTCATCGGGCCGTGGACGGTGTGATTCAAAATCATGTCATTCTCCCGAAATAGCATCGGGATGATGTGAGCGAAGCGAAGAATCTTCTCACTTGCGAGCGAGACCCTTCGGTCGCTATCGCTCCCTCAGGGTGACATAGCAATATAGAAATAAAAAGAGAAGCCTGCGCTTCTCTTTTTCGATTCATTCGCTCTTCGACTCGGTCTTACTCTTCGATTTCTTTTCGCCCTTAACATCGGACGAAGATTTCTCGGTTGCCTTCTCTCCTGAAGCGGACTTGTCCTCTCCATGCGCGTTACCGTGATCGTCAGACTTGGATTTGCTGCCTGTTGAAGATTTTCCGCCCGAAGGAGATTTATTGTCGGTGGCGTAAAACCCCGAACCTTTGAAAATGACCTTGGTCGGGGTGATGACTTTTCTCAACGCTTTCTTTTTGCACTTGGGGCAGGTCTTGAGCGGGGCGTCATCGAACGATTGATGTTGTTCGAATTGCGAGCCGCAAGAACTGCAACGATAGGTATACACTGGCATAAGGCTCCTTACTTTCAACAGCGGGGCATTATAGTACGGGTGAAACATGCAAGCAAGGGCAATGCCGTATGAGTTCTGTTAGCGAGCGCCCTATAACGTGGGGCGGGATGGCATCTCGAGCCGCGAATCACGGACTTATGGTTTCCACGGCAGGAGATTGATAAACGCTTCCAGCGTTGTTTCCGCTGTAACGCTCTGACGATACAAATAAAATATATTTTCCTTCCCTTGCGCCGATCTATCGCCAAGTCCCATCGCGGCGATGTAGCCTGCAGACTTCACGAGTTTCAGTGAAGCGTTGTCGTACGCGCCGAAGGGATAGGCAAAACTGCGAACTGGCACGCCAAGATATGATTCCAGCCTCTGCCGTGATTTGACGATCTCCTCTTCTTGTGAGCCAGGGCGCGTCGTCACATCGTGATGACTCAAACTGTGACTCCCGATCTCCCAGCCTGCGTCGTAAAGCTCGCGGATCTGGTCTCTGTCCATGAATAAGCCTGAGCCGATGAAGTTGTGAACGATATAAGCTGTCCCTGTGAATCTGTACTTCTGCATGATGGGCAATGCCTCGGTGTAGACGGTTTCACTGCCGTCGTCGAACGTGAGCAGGATGGGGCGGGAGGGGAGTTGCGCGCCGAGGTTGATGGCTTGCGTCAATTGTTCGACGGAGATCGTGCGGTATCCGCGCATGAACAAGTAGTTCATTTGATTTTCAAACTCATCAGGCGAAACGTAATATTCGCTGTCGGTGAGCGAGTAGCCGACGTGATGATAGAGAAGGATCGGAACGGTGACGTTGCCAGGTCCTTGAACGATGAATTCGGGAGTCAAAGTGCTCGTCGGGGTGAAGGTTGGAAGCGGAGTGAATGTTGAAGTGGGCGTGAAGGTTGGGGAGGGGGTGAACGTTTCAGTGGGGATAAATGTTGAGGTGTTTGGAACAGGCTGAAACGGCGTCAGAGACGGGCTGAGGGTGTGAGTTGGTTCGAGGGTTGGAGTCGGAGTCGAGGTGGCGATGAGTCCGAATCCCCCACATCCTAAAAGAAAAATTCCCGTCAATAGGATGAAACGTCCCGCAGGTTTTACAGGATGGGTTGTGTCGCGCACGAAAACCTGCGGGACGGTTTGCTGTTTAGATCGGATGATTGATGTCCCACAAAATTCGCAAGCCGTCGAGCGTGAGCCATGGGGCGATGATCTGAATAACATCGGTCTCTTGCGCGACGATCTCGGCGAGACCGCCCGTTGCGATGACTTTCATCGTGGGACCAAGCTCTTTGCGAAAACGCTCGACCATGCCCTCGACCATGCTCACGTAGCCGAATAATAAACCCGCCTGCATCGCGTGGACTGTGTTGCGACCGATGACCGAAGGCGGGCGTTGCAAGTCAATGCGCGGAAGTTTTGCGGCGTGCGTGAAGAGCGCTTCGGTGGCGAGATTGATGCCCGCGGTGATCGCGCCGCCGAGATACTCGCCGTCTTTATTGACCGCGTTGAAGGTGGTGGCTGTTCCGAAATCAATGATGCATGCGGGACCTTTATAGAGATATACGACAGCGACCGCGTCCGCGATTCGATCCGCGCCGACCGCGCGCGGGTCTTCGTATTTCACTTTGACGCCTGTTTTGATTCCCACGTCAATGACGAACGGCTCTTGATCTAAATATTCGCGGCACGCTTGAATCACCCGCCCCGTCAGTTGTGGCACAACGGAAGCGAGACACACCCCCGTGAGTTGTTTGGCGGTCACTTTTGCATTTTGCAATAAGCCTTGCATTTGCAAACCATATTCGTCGGGCATGCGCGCATGATCGGTGGCAAGCCGCCAATGGGCGCCGAGATCGTTTCCATTGTACAAGCCCAGTGTGAGGTTGGTGTTGCCGAGGTCAATGACGAGGAGCATGGGGATGAAGAGAGTAGAGGCTTCGAGATTGGAGGGAGGTCATACCGTTAGGGAGCAACTTCAATGCGGATTTCTTTCAAGATGGCTGAAACCTCATCCTTTGAGCTGATATGTTGTCTAAGAACCTGTTCGGTTTTTTCAAGAACGCGATCGGCGGAAAGTTTTGCAATTTCCTGCCGCATAGATTGACCAATGTATAACTTAAGCAAGGCTTCCACAGACATATCGCGGCCCGCCGCGATTTTTTCAAGGGTCGACAGCGCGTCGGCGGGGATGTGAATTGTGACAGGTCTCGCCGCGCGAGGACGCAGGCGCAACTCAAATCCTTCTTCGGTTATGAGAGTTTCGTCAGTCTGCTTCTTCATAGACTTTCCTTTCGGCGCGGGTAGCGGGTCGGGCGGAAATGATCCGCGTGCGTGTCGCTCGCGCCGTATATACAGCCAGTAAAAGCCGCTGAGAGAAAGTATACCCGATTATAAAATCGCGTTCTTCTTTGTCGTCTGCCGAAGCGTCGCCTGTCTGAAAGAACGGATCAAGAAAAACTTCCGCGGCTTCTTCGAAGGTCACGCCATGTTTTTGAATGTTAGCGACGGCTTTGTTTTCATCCCATTCAAACTCCATGCCTTGAAGTTGGTATGTGATGTCCATGAACGGGTCCTTCTAATGGATGTTGCAGAAACGTGTTGAGGAAGTATACACGGAAACACGCGCCTACCTGCGCGCTGTTTACGATTTCACTTTCTCCACGATCTCCGCGACCATATCGTACTTGTGGAATTGGGGCATGATGTACACGCCTCCCGCCCACGCTTTTGCCTGCTCCACCAATTCGACCGCGATCTCCACCCCAGCCTTCACGCCCTCGTCGCCTGCCGCTTCGATCCGTTTGCGCGTCTCATCGGGAATCGAAATGCCAGGCACTTCGTTGTGTAAAAAGTTCGCGTGTTTAACGCCGACCAACGGCAGGATGCCGACCAGAATCGGCTTGTCCAGTTTGCCGTGTTTCGCTTCGTATGCTTCGAGTAATTTTGGTCCATCGTCTGCGCGGTAGACGGGTTGCGTGAGGAAAAAGTCCGCGCCCGCTTTTACTTTGCGATGAAGGTTTTTAATTTCGTTGTCCACATCGGGCGGACACAAATTCAACGCCGCGCCGACGAAGAAATTTGTGGGCTGACCGATGCTCGTGCCTGAATGGTCAATGCCTTCGTTGAATCCTTGCTTGATGAGTTTGATGAGACCCGACGGCACGAGATCGTAATTGTCCATCGCTTCGGGGTAATCGCCGATGGCGGTCGGGTCGCCCATCACAACAAAAATATTGCGGATGCCGAGCGCGTGCGCGGCAAGCAAATCGCCTTGCACACGCAAGAGATTCCGTCCGCGCGTGGGGAAGTGGATCGTCGTCTCGACTCCCACTTTGCGTTGCACCACGTCGCACACCGCCCACGCCGACATTCTCATGCGCGCCATCGGCGAGTCGGCGACGTTGATCACGTCCGCGCCCGCATCGGCGAGGAGAGACGCGCCCGCCAGCAGTTTGTGAGTCGAGAGTCCGCGCGGCGGGTCCATTTCTACTGAAATTGCAAATTCGCCGCGTTCCAATTTTTGCGCGAATTGAGTTGGGGGCTCAACATCTGAGACCTCGGAGGTCTCCAAGACCTCCGAGGTCTGAATCAACACCGAAGATCGCGCCGAAGAATCCAGCGCCTTCCTCATCGCGGCGACGTGTTGCGGAGTCGTGCCGCAACATCCGCCGACGATCACCGCGCCCGTCTCGCGGAACGACAGCGCGTAATCGCCGAAGTACTCCGCGTCGGCGGGATACATGATTCGTCCGCCCACTTGTTCGGGCCAGCCCGCATTTGGCTTCACCCAAAACTTCCCGTCTGGCACGGCTTGCTTCATCTGCTTCAAGATGCGCAACAGTTGCGCGGGTCCGCCCGAACAGTTGACGCCGATCACATCCGCGCCCGCGTCGCGCAACGTCCGCGCCACTTTCATCGGTTCATCGCCGAGCAAAGTTCTGTCATCGCGCGTGAACGTGACCGATGCAACGACGGGCAGATCGCATGTCTCTTTCGCGGCTTTGATGGCTTCGCGGATTTCGTATAAGTCGCTGAACGTCTCGATGACGATCGCGTCAACGCCCGCGTCCGCTAATGCTTTGATCTGCTCCGCGAACGCCTCTCGCGCCTCCTCAGGCTGGACGCGTCCAAACGGAGCGATTCGCACCCCCAACGGACCGACATCGCCCGCGACCAACACATCCTTGAACGACGCGGCAACGACGCGCTTGGCAAGGTCAACGCTGGCTTTGTTGATTTCGACGACATCGTCTTGCAATCCGTGCTTGCTGAGTTTGAATCGATTCGCGCCGAACGTGTTCGTGATGATCAACTGCGCCCCCGCTTCAATGTACTCGCGGTGAATCTCCGCCACTGCAGATGGATTGGTGAGATTCAATTCATCGAAGCATTTATCGAATCCCACTCCGCGCGTGTGGAGCATGGTCCCCATCGCGCCGTCGGCGAGGAGGGCGGCGTTCGAGATCTTTTCCAGAAAACTTGATTGAGTCATAACCTTCTTCCAGTCTTGTATTGAAACTTAAGAGAAATATCTGATCGCCACCAGAATCCATAATCCAATTACCGCCGCTATCGTTTCGGGAACGGATGAAACAATCGCGAGCAAAGCGCCGCCCCATGAATAAAATAACACGTATGGAGAAAGGCATGGCGACGCCGCCATGGCGTATTCGAGTTTTCGCTTCCGTAGCGCCGTTACAAATAACGCCAATCCTACCGGAATAGACATGGGCCACAAACTCGCATTGAAATAGACGCCAGCGATATCGTTGCGCAAGATTTCAAGCGGCCAAAACCCAAACGGCACAAACGAAAGCAGTAACACAACGGTGAACGGCGCGAATGTTTTCACTACCAGCCGCCAACCGCCTTTTCGCCAGGCTTCAACAAGCCAGAATGGCGCTACGGCAATCCCCGCTTGCGGTTTGATCGAAATGAAGAACAACCCGATCTGCGGAGGCATGATGAATCCGAGGATTGCAAGCCAGTCCATGTTGCCGTTGAGCAGTAAGTGCATAACCAGCGGCGACGCCAGCAGGAACGTTACAGCAATGGGCTTTGCGCCGAGTTTGTGCGCGACGAATGCGTACGATGCCAAACTGCAAAAGAACAGCATGACGCGGCCGACTGATTCGGGGAGTACGGCGAGCGGGATGAGAGGGATCAGCGTCCACGGCGCATGAACGTAGTACACGCGCCCATATGGCGAGAGTCCTGAAAGCAAAGTGAGCGTTGCGGGGCGAAAGGTGATCGTCCAGTCAATGGCAGGGGGAACAAATGGCGCGAGAACGAAACTTAATCCTACTACCGCCATAAGCGCAATGCCGATTTTTTGAACCTGCCTGGTTTTCAGAATGTTTATTATGTTCATTATCTCATCAACTGCTCAACTCTGGATTCGCCGAGCGTGTAATATTTCGCGTCTTTGTGCGGAACGACGATGGCGGCGGTGGATTCTTCAGGGATGATCTGCCCCGAAGCGGAAAGCCCCAGCCCAAGTTCGGATTCGGCGGCGGGGAGCAGTTTGAAGACTTTGAAGTGATCTTCAAGAATCGGAATGGCGGGATAGCCCCACGAGTAGCGTTTGCCTTGTTTCGCGCCGAGTCCCAACTCGCGGCGGATGTGATTGTGGATATAGTCTGCGGTCGCTTCGGCGGCTTGGACGGCGAGTCCGTGCACGAAGTAGGCTTCGGTGTAATCGTTGGCGGCTTGCAATTCTTCAAACAAGGCGGTGGCGGCTTTGCCAACAGTGACGATTTGTAACGCGACCGTATCCAACTGACCCGATTCGACCGAAGCGAAATAATCCGAAAGCGCGAGGAAATCTCCGTTCGGCTGGCGCGGACAAATCAAACGCGCCGCTTCTTTTTTACCTTGCGCGTCGGCATAGACGATCAATTCCTCGCCGTCGGCTTGACAGGCGAAGTAACCGTACACCGCCTGCGGTTTGAGCCAGCCGCGTTTGGAGCCATCTTTGCTCATCGAGATCAGGCGCGCGTCAAATTCTTTTTTCAACTTATCCCATTCGGCGCCGTGTGTGTTCTTCGCGCCCCACGACAAACGATACAACTCGTTGATGTTGAGATGTTGCATCACCATTTCGAGCGGCATATCTTTGACGATGCGCTGTCCGAGTTTTTCAGGCAGTGGAATCGGCGCGGGGACGACGTTTGAGCGCTGTCCGCTTGGCGCGGCGGTTTCGGTCTGCGCGGCATGGCTCAATTCCATCGCCGATTCTTTGAGCATTTTTTCCACTAGATCGAAGCGCTTTTCTTCGTCAATCAGCGCGTCCATCGTGTCCAAGCCTTCAAACGCATCCTTGCAATAGAAGACGCCCGCTTCGTAATTTGCGCCGCTTTCGGTTTGCAAAATTCTACGCCCGAAGCGGCGATTGATCGCCGCGCCTCCGATCAGCACGGGGATTTGATGTTTGCGCCGATGCAGTTCGTTGACGATGAGCGGCATCTGCTTGGAGGTGGACACCAACAAAGCAGACAAGCCAATTGCGGTCGCGTTATTTTCAACAGCCTTCGTAATGATCGTCTCAGCAGGGACTTGCTTGCCCAAGTCCACGACGGTGTAGCCGTTGTTCGCCAAAATCGTCTTGACCAGATTCTTGCCAATATCATGCACGTCGCCATAGACGGTGGCAATGACGACTGTTCCCTTGGTAACGCCTTCCATCTTTTCGAGATAATTTTCGAGATGCGCGACGGTCTTCTTCATCACTTCAGCGGATTGAAGCACGAAGGGTAGAATCAATTCGCCCGCGCCGAACTTGTCGCCGACTTCTTTCATGGCGGGGAGCAGGACGTTGTTGAGGGTGTGGACGGCGATTTCGTGTTTCGATGGAACTGGCTCCCTTCCCCCGAAGGGGGAAGGGTTGGGGATGAGGGAGGTCGCGGAAGCTTCCTCCAAAGCAATCCAAATTTCGTTCAGAACAGATTCTGTATCTTTTAGAACATCATTATTCCAGAATCTCAGAACTCGAATTCCTTGTTCGTTCAAAATCTTCGTGCGTTCATCATCATATTTTGCTTGCTTGTCTTCTAGGTGACCACTCCCATCAAGTTCAATCGCCAGCTTTGCTTCATGGCAATAGAAGTCGAGAATATAACTTGCAATTGGATGTTGCCTGCGAAATTTGGCATCATGAATCGCACGATTGCGAAGAAGCTGCCACATTAATTTCTCGGCATCAGTTGCATTTTGACGAAGTTCGCGGATGCGTTCTTTGAGCTCGTCGGGGAGGCGTGGGTTGTACTTGCGCGGCTTGCCCTCACCCTCGCCCTCTCCCGAAGGGAGAGGGGATTCCCTTCCCCCCTCGGGGGAAGGGTTAGGGAGGAGCGAGCGATTGATAATCTCATCAATATCCGCTTCCACGCCGTCTTTGAAGCGGTGGACGATCTTCCAGTGGAGTTTTTGTTCGGAGGTCATGCCTTCGGTGGGGTCGGCGACTGTATTGTCTGAGATTTCTACATTTTCAAAATGTTGAATGAATCGTTGAAGCGCATCTTCACGGCGATTGAAAATTAGATCTTCGCATAGGTCGCGTTCTTCTTGGTCAATTTCCGCATACGGCTTGACGTGCGCCGCGTTGACGATCGCCATATCCAAACCGACTTGTACGCAGTGATAAAGCATGACCGAGTTCAAGGCGGGGCGGGCTTGCGCGGCAAACCCAAAGGACAGGTTGCTCACGCCCAGCGAGGTCATCACGCCTGGCAGTTTTTCTTCGATGAGACGAATGCCTTCGATGGTCTCTTTGGCGGAATCAATGAATTCAACATCGCCTGTTGCTAAAGTAAAAGTTAGATCATCAAATACCAAATCCTCGGCTTTGAGTCCATGCTCGTTGACGGCGATGTCGTAGATGCGTTGCGCGACTTCGTATTTATGTTGCGCGGTTTTCGCCATGCCTTTTTCGTCAATCGTGAGACAGATGACGGCGGCGTTATATTTTTTGGCGAGCGCGAAAATTTTATCGGCTTTGGTGCGACCCGCTTCCAGATGCGTGGAGTTGATCAAACAACGCCCAGGCGCGGTTTGCAGGGCGATCTCCAAAACGTCCACTTCGGTGGAGTCGATCACGAGCGGAACATCCACGCCCATTTGCAATTTCTTGATGACCTTGCGCATCTGTTCGCCTTCGTCGGCGCGTTCGGTGACAGCGACCGAAATATCCAACGCGTGCGCGCCGCCAGCCACTTGGTCGCGGGCAATATCTAAAATGCCGTCGTAATCTTCTTCGAGCAGGAGTCGCTTGAACTTGCGCGAACCTTGCGCGTTACACCGTTCGCCGAGCAGGGTGGGGGCGGGGTCTTGACGCATGGCAATCGCCGACATGGCAGAGGCAAGCTGAGGCGTAGTCTGAAGCGGTTGTCTATCGGGCAATTGGTAATCGGCAAGTTTATCCACCAAAAGTTTGAGATGCGCGGGAGTCGTGCCGCAACATCCGCCAACCACACGCACATGATGCTTCGTCACAAATTCGTACATGTCATTCGCATACGGCTCAGGCTCAAGCGGATAGACAGCCTGCCCGTCCACGTTGAGCGGAAGTCCCGCGTTGGGGATGCACGAAACGGGGAGCGTGGAATTTTCGCCGAGAAAACGGATCGGCTCGCGCATGTGTTCGGGTCCTGTGGAGCAGTTGAGACCGATCACGTCAATGCCCATGCCTTCGAGGATCGTCAGCGAGGCGTTGATGTCGGTGCCGAGCAACATGCGTCCCGTCGTGTCGAGCGTGACCTGCGCCTGAATCGGCAAATAGATTTGAGTCTTTTCAAAGGCTTGATGCAGACCCGCGATCGCGGCTTTGACTTCGAGGATGTCTTGCGACGTTTCGATGAGCAGGACGTCCACGCCGCCTCGAATCAGACCTTCAGCCTGTTCGGCGAACGCGGCGATCAACTCATCGTATGTGACGTTCGACAGGTCGGGGTCATTGGTGGAGGGAAGTTTGCCGCTCGGTCCAATGGAGCCAGCGACGAAGCGGGGATGCGGGGATACAGGATACGAGTTACGAGTCACAGCTTCCGTACTGTGTGATGCGTGTTGCGTATCTTGTACCGTGTAACTCGTATCTTTCATCGAATATTCATCCGCCAGCCTTCGCGCCAATCTCGCGGCAGTCTCATTGATTTCGATGATTCTGTCTTGTAAGCCATATTCCTTCATCGTCAAACGATTCGAGCGGAAGGTGTCTGTTTCGAGGACATCCACGCCGACTTCAAGAAACGAACGATGAACTTTTTCCACGGCTTCGGGGTACGAGATGACGAGGTAATCGTTGCATCCGTTGTATTGCTCGCCGCCGAAATGTTCGGCAGTCAGGTTCTGCACTTGCAGGCTCGTTCCCATCGCGCCGTCGAAGACAAGGACTTTCTTTTCGAGGGCGTCGAGGTACGAGCGGTTGGTGTATTTGCGAGGGGTCATTATTTTATTTTTCCTTCTTGTTTGTTCGTATAATTAATCTGGATATAGAGTGCCATTCTTTGGCCAAATTATTGTTGTTGGTCTCATTAACCTGAACTGTTCTTGTTCAAACTGCATTAATACAACTTCGATTGTTTCATTATCATCTTTTAGAAATCTGAAATACCTGTTAACTGCTTCTGGATGATCGAAAAGTGGTAGCAAAACTGCATTTATTGTTTGTGCTGTTCTCACAAACACTATAACTGCCCAAGGAATATCACCATGTTTCTGACAAAGAAGCAACTGATTATCACTAACCGTGCCTTGAAAAGTTATTTCTGATGAATGAAGCGGCCTAACCATATGACCAAACTCCTTGAAAAAAGAAAGAGCATCTTCAAGTATTTCCTTTTTGGTCTTTCCTTGATTTTGAATAAAAAACTCACCTAAAATGTTTCGACCAACAAAATATCCTCCAGATGAAAAGGTGTATCTATATCCAAGCATCTTGAATAATGTGAGATGTGCGGCTTTGATTAATGAGACCACGGCAGATACTCGTACATCCTTCGATACTGCTATTTCCCATTTTCTCTCTTTTGTATTTATAAAGGCTTCAGGAGAAATTTTGAGTCCAAGTTTAGTAATTTTCCCATTACTGTCCACGTCAAGCCGGGTGAATTCTTTAGGGACTTTGCCTGTAGCCCTAAAATATTCGATAGGTTTGTCATCGACAAGAATTTGTGGCTTGAATAGTTTTGAGAGTTTTTTATCGACTAAGATGTCATCACGACGTGTAGGACTATCATATTGGATTGCGATAAACTCAGATTCGAAATGTGCGCCGTAGAAATTATCTACATCCGTACGCTGAATAGTCCAGTCGGGAGGTGCAGTAGGAAATGCTTGGTTAATAATATGTGCTTCACAAAGTGGTACATTCTCGTCTCTAAAAAGTATAGGACAGAAAAAATGTGAAAATGGCTGACCTTTTATTTGAGTGTAATCAGCATTTAACTTATCAAGGGTTTGTTGAAAGTTCTCATTCATTTTTATTATAGTTTTTAATTCAAAATCCTTGCGCATCTTCCAGCGCGGGGTGGTTGCGATGGGGTGTGCCCGCCCGACGATGAACCGTCGGGCTATTCCTACGAAGCCGACTAAAGTCGGCTAGTCCGCTTGAGCGGACTAGCCGCAGTTTGCAGATTCCCATTTTCTGCGCATATTAGATTGCCAATACATTGGATGTTGTCGCCGTCTACAATAATTCCGTCGCCATCATTACATCCGAATATTTTGCGCTTTTGGGTAACAGAATATTCGATCAGCTTGGCTTCTGGCGACTCGATTTGGTTTATGTGAGGCAGGAAGGCGAAGTCAACGAAATTTAGCGCGGAAAGGTCGTTTAGATTATGCGATGGTTGCTCTCCGCAAAGGCAAGTCGTTGATATTTCTGGTGTCATCAAGATTGCGCCAGCGCTTACGCCAATCAACACGCCGCCGTTTGCCACATAGTCTTTTAGAAGGGAAGTCAATCGTCGTGTGCGGAGCCAGTATAGAAAATTATAAGTGGAGCCTCCCGACAAATGAATTGCATCACAGGCAAGAAGGTCTTTGATCTTTTCAGGATCGTACTCGGTTTCCAATTCAAAATAGACGGATACTCTGGCGTTCAACGATTTGTAATAAGCTTGTTGTTGTTCGAACCAGGTTCTTTCGGGATCGGTTGAGGAAGGAATATATCCAATCACTGGATGTTGCTTGCCAATTAAATTGAGCAACCGTTCATTCATGGCTGATGACCGTTCAATTTGTTGATCACTGTAAAAAGCTAATTTACGACTCATTGTTTGATCCCTTGCGCATCTTCCAGCGCGGGGTGGTCTTGTTTACTTCGCGCCTTTACGCGCCGACGAACTCCCGTCATTCCAAAAAATCTTTTGCGTAATGCCGCTGATCTTCCAAGCGCCAGTCTCTAGCCGCTTCAATTGAAACGTATAAAAACAGTGACTGGCGGATACTTCAACGTCATTGTTGCGCCAGACCATCATCGAAGCGCGGCAGGTCGCGGAGTTTGCATCGGCGAAGTCAATTTCGTAATTGCTCACCAGATGATGCAGTTTCAAGGCGTCCAGCGATTCGCGGCGCAGGCGCACATACTCGCTGGCGGTAATCGTCTCAGGCGGCGTGCCGCGCAGGTCGGCATAATCCGTGAAGATGGATTCGGTGAAGCAGGCTTGCAGTCCGTCCCAGTCCTTCAGGTCAAAACTGTTGGCGAAGCGGGCGATTAATTCTTGAATTGAAAAACGATTGTCAGCGTCCATAACTTTCCTT
>WBZY01000514.1_pt1 | contig 28690 bp, 21 predicted proteins | sample 5204191 | NCBI WGS metagenome assembly WBZY01 (sample SAMN12344363, study PRJNA552823) | activated sludge metagenome | biome: Activated sludge suspended growth; feature: Anammox Sidestream; material: Wastewater; isolation source: activated sludge from anammox sidestream of wastewater treatment...
TTCCCAGGTCGCGGCGATCTTGATCAGCACGCGCTCACGCGGCACCCCCGCCTGTTCGTAGAGCGCCATCAGACCCTCGGCGCGCGCGATCGTGGCCTGGGTGTCGAACGACAGCCGGGCATCGACCTCGGTCGACACGCGCCCCGGGACCAGCTCGAGGATCTTGGCGCCGAAACTCACCGCGAGCCGGTCCATGATGGCGTCGTCGCGCCGCTCGCCGCCGAAGCGTTCGCCCCCGGCGAGCGCGTCGTCGAGCAGCCTCGCATATGCCGGCTTCTGCGCGGCCTGCAGCAGCAACGAGGGGTTGGTCGTGGTGTCGGTGGGACGGAATGCCGCGATCGAGTCGATGTCGCCGGTGTCCGCGACCACGGTCGTCATCGAGCGGAGCTGTTCGAGCTGGTTCATCGGTCGGTCATCCTCGCTGCTGCGGTTGCAAAACCCGGGGGGATCAGGAATCCTCGAGACTGTCGCGCGATCCGGGATCGACATCGTCGCGCTCATCCTCGTCCTGCGCTTCGCCGCGCGGTGCCGTGCCGAGGTCTGCCGAGCGGGTCGCGATGCCGATGTGGAAGGCCGCGAAACCGGGATGCACGAACTGGTCGACCGCCTTGCCGATCACCCGTCCGGCGTACGGGGAGACGACGTCGGCGCGCAGGTTCGTGATCGGATCGGTGACGCTTCCGAGCAGATCTCCGACCGCGACCTTCTGCCCGAGCTCGACGCGCGCGAGCAGGATGCCGCCCGCGTCGGCGCGCACCCAGCGCGAACGGTAATGCACCGGGACCGGATTGCCCCACACACGCAGCTTGCGATACATGCCGAGTTGGTCGATCAGCGCGAAGATGCCCTGCACGCCGTGCTCGACTTCCTGCGTCTGCAGGCGCATCGGTTCGCCGGCCTCGAGCGTCACCGCCGGCACCCCACTCGAGACCGCGGCCCGGCGCAGCGTCCCCGTTGCACCCGGGCTGTGGATGATCGCAGTCGAGGTGAAGGCCTCCGCGACGCGCACGACTTCGGGCCGGCGCAGGTCCCCGCGCACCTGCGGCAGGTTCGTGCGATAGAAGGATCCGGTGTGCAGATCGACCAGCACGTTGCAGTGCAGGATGATCTCGTTGAAGAAGGAGTGTGCGATCCGCGAGGCGGAACTGCCCTGCGGATTGCCGGGAAAATGCCGGTTCAGGTCGCGACGGTCGGCCAGGTAGCGCGAGGCACGCCGGAAGCCGACCAGGTTCACGATCGGCACGCCGACTACGGTGCCCTGCAGTTGCTGTGCGTCGATGTCGTACAGCACGCGACGCACCATCTCGATGCCGTTGAGTTCGTCGCCGTGCACCGCGGCCGTGAGGCACAGCACCGGTCCGTCGCCGGCCCCGTTGACCACCAGCACCGGGGTGGCGGCGGCGATTCCCTCGAAGGATTCCTCCGGCTGCCATGCCAGGCGCGCCGCGGTGCCCGCGGCCACCTCGGCGCCGAGCAGCACGAACGGGGGGCGCGCATCACGCACCAGCGCCGGAACCTGCAGGTCGTCGAGCGTGTCGAGCGCGGCGTCCTGGGCGCGGTCGGTGACCGTCTCGATGTCGCGCTGCAATTCCTGCCGGTAGTCCTTGCCTGGCAGTGCGGTGACGGGGGCGTCCAGATCGACGCTGCGTGCACGCCGGCGGGCCACGGGCGCACTCGGCGCCGGAGCCTCGAGTTGCGCCTCGGCGACCGGGGGCACAGCCGGTCCGGCGGCGCCGGCACCCGCGGTGGCCAGCAGCAGGGCCAGCACCGCGAGCGCGCGCGGGATCACCCGCATTTGGAGTCGCCGCAGCTCAGGCAGGTCATGCAGCCGTCCATCATGATCACGGCCTTGGTCATGCACTTGTTGCAGAGCTGCGCGCCGGCCGGATAGGGGCTGTGCTCGGGTGCGCCCGGCGCCGTGCCGCGCGCCTCGAACTGCGCGCGCTTCTCGTCCATGATCTTCTGCTGGTGCTCGGCGATTTCCGGCGGCTGCAGCATCCCGATGTCGATCAGGTGCTTCTCGATGCACTCGCCGATCTCGGCGACCAGCGAGGGCATGAAACGTCCGCCCTTCTTGAAATAGCCGCCCTTGGGATCGAAGACCGCCTTGAGCTCCTCGACCAGGAACGTGCAGTCGCCGCCCTTGCGGAACACCGCCGAGACCACCCGCGTCAGCGCGAGCACCCACTGGAAGTGGTCCATGTTCTTCGAATTGATAAAGATCTCGTAGGGGCGGCGCTGCTCGTGTGCGGTGCCCGGGTTCAGCACGATGTCGTTGATCGTGATGTACAGCGCGTGCTCGGACAGCGGAGTCTTGATCTTGTAGGTCGCTCCCGGAAGCGTGTCCGGGCGCGAGACGTTCTCGCTCATCTTCTCTATCGCGCGCTCGAGTTCCTCGGTCGCCGGCGCCTTGTCCTGCGCGGTGTCGAGCACCTTGTAGCCCACGATGCGCTTGGAAATCTTGACCGTCATGACACGCACACTCCTCAGAATTTTCCGTAGTAGCCTTCTTTCATGGCTTCGAACAGGTTGGCCGCGGTGTGCATCTCACCGTCGTATTCGACTTCCTCGTTGCCCTTCAGTTCGACGGTCGTTCCGTCCTCGAGCTTGAACTGGTAGATCGTCTTCTCCAGATCCTTTTCCTTGACCAGCACGCCCTGGAACGCCTCGGGATTGAAGCGGAACGTCGTGCATCCCTTGAGGCCGCTCTGGTAGGCGTAGAAGTACACGTCCTTGAAGTCGTCGAACGGAATGTCGGTCGGCACGTTGATCGTCTTGGATATCGAGGAATCGATCCACTTCTGCGCAGCGGCCTGGATATCGACGTGCTGGCGCGGCGTGACGTCCTCGCTGGTCTGGAAGTAGTCGGGCAACTGCTCGGCGGGATCGGTGGAATAGGGTGTTGCGCGCGGGTTAACGAGTTCGCGGTACGCGAGCAGTTCGTACGAGAAGACATCGACCTTCTCCTTCGATTTCTTGCCCTCGCGGATCACGTTGCGCGAGTACTGGTGTGCGAAGCTCGGCTCGATGCCGTTGGAGGCGTTGTTGGCGAGCGACAGCGAGATGGTGCCGGTCGGTGCGATCGACGAATGGTGGGTGAAGCGGCAGCCTTCCCCGGCGAGCGCCTCGACCAGCTCGGGTTCGACCTCGGCGACGCGCTGCATGTAGCGGCTGTACTTCGCGTGCAGCACGCGCCCCGGCAGCCGGTCACCGGGCCGGTGCCCGTCACGCAGCATTTCCGGGCGCTTCGCGAGCATCTCGGGCGTCACCGTGAACATCTCGTCCATGATCGGGGCCGGTCCTTTTTCGCGCGCCAGTTCGAGCCCGGTGCGCCAGCCGGTCAGCGCGAGCTCGCGCGAGACCCGCTCGGTGAACTCGACCGCCTCGGCGGCGCCGTATTTCAGACGCAGCATCGCCAGCGTCGAACCCAGCCCGAGGAAGCCCAGTCCGTGGCGGCGCTTGTGCTCGATCTCGTGGCGTTGCTGCTCGAGCGGCAGGCCGCTCATCTCCACCACGTTGTCCAGCATGCGCGTGAACACCGCGACCACCTCGCGGAAGGAGGCCCAGTCGAAGCGCGCCTCCTCGCGGAACGGCGACTGCACGAAGCGCGTCAGGTTGATCGAGCCGAGCAGGCAGCTGCCGTACGGTGGCAGGGGCTGTTCGCCGCAGGGGTTCGTGGCGCGGATGTTCTCGCAGAACCAGTTGTTGTTCAGCTCGTTGACCTTGTCGATCAGGATGAATCCCGGTTCGGCGAAGTCGTAGGTCGAGATCATGATCACGTTCCACAGCTTGCGCGCCTTGACCCGGCGGTAGATGCGGCAGGCAACGCGCCCCTCGGCGTCGCAGACGTAGCCCCTGGTCTGCGGGAAGTGGCGCCAGAGGATGTCCTCGTCGTTGCCGATGTCGACGTCACCCGTCTCGAGTTCCCGGGCCGAAATCGGGAACGACAGCGGCCACTCCTCGTCCTGCGCGACCGCATGCATGAACTCCTCGGTCACCAGCAGCGAGAGGTTGAACTGGCGCAGCCGTCCGTTCTCGCGCTTGGCGCGTATGAAATCCACCACGTCGGGGTGGCTGATGTCGAAGGTGCCCATCTGCGCGCCGCGGCGTCCGCCGGCCGACGACACGGTGAAACACATCTTGTCGAAGATGTCCATGAACGACAGCGGACCGCTGGTGTAGGCGCCGGCACCCGAGACGTAGGCGCCGCGCGGGCGCAGCGTCGAGAACTCGTAGCCGATGCCGCAACCGGCCTTCAGCGTGAGGCCCGCCTCGAGGTTCTTCTCGAGGATGCCGAGCATCGAGTCCTCGATGGTTCCGGAGACGGTGCAGTTGATCGTCGAGGTCGCCGGCTTGTGCTCCAGGGCTCCGGCGTTGGAGATGATCCGCCCGGCCGGGATCGCGCCATTGCGCAGCGCCCACACGAAGCGCTCGTACCAGTGCTCGCGCAGTTCCTCGCGCTCGACCTCGGCCAGCGCGCGCGCCACCCGGCGATAGGTGCCGTCGATGGTCTCGTCGATCGGGTTGCCCGCCTTGTCTTTCAGGCGGTACTTGCGGTCCCAGATGTCTTCCGATGCCGGTTGCAGCGTGGAGCTGACCTCGGCCGGACGCAGGGGGTTGGCAACCTTCAATGCTTCGATGGACATGTACGCCTCGCTGATGATTCGTGCCCGGTTGATGTTGTGAGAGTTTTTCCCGGAAAGCCTTCCCCGACGCGCGCAGATGCGGTCACCCGAGGCGGGTCACTGGTGTGCATGGGGAGCAGAAAACTCAAGATGAAGTGTAATACCGCAGCGTCAAAACACAATATGTTGTGGCCACGATTTTTGTCCACGCCGGATTGGCAGGGAGTTTGCTATTCCGGCGCGCCCGGGCGGGGGCCGCCTGCGGCACCGCGCCGCCGTCGACTTGTAGCCCCGGTGCGCCATTGGCTAGTATCCGCGCGCGAAGCGCCCCGGAGCATCCTGCCCACCGGGCACAGCCCCCGCAGGACTCCCGACCTTGGCGCGCCAGATCCGGATTCTGACCTACAACATCCACAAGGGCTACTGCTCGGGAAACCGCCGTTTCGTGCTCGAGGCGATGCGCGCACGGATCGCGGAAACCCGTGCCGACCTCGTGTTCCTGCAGGAGATCCACGGCCGCCACAGCGGGCGCCGCGCCCACGAAGGTCGCTACACCTACCCGGAACAACCGCACTTCGAGTACCTCGCGGACCGCTCATGGCCGCATTACGCCTACGGACGCAACGCGATCTACCGCAAGGGCGACCACGGCAACGCGATCCTCAGCAAGTTCCCGTTCGTGGGCTGGGAAAACATCAACGTGGCGGTGTTCCCGCGCTCCAGCCGCAGCATCCTGCACGGCGTGATCGAGATCCCGCGCAGCCGCACCCGCCTGCACACGCTGTGCGTGCACCTCGGTCTGCTCGAGGAAGAGCGGCGGGGGCAGTTCGAGGTCCTCGCGGCGCGCATCGCCTCGCACGTCCCGCGCGACGAGCCAGTGATCATCGCCGGGGATTTCAACGACTGGCGCCGGCGCGCCGGGAGGCACCTGCACGCGGGGCTCGGGGTCGACGAGCTGTTCCTGGAACTCGAGGGGAGGCACGCGCGCACCTGGCCGATCTGGCAGCCGCTGCTGCCGATGGACCGCATCTACTACCGGGGCATGGCGCCGCTGGGCTGCGAACGGCTGAGCACCGGCCCGTGGCGCGAGCTCTCCGACCACGCGGCACTGATGGGCGTGTTCAGCTTGCCCGGGAAGCGTCGCTGAGCTTGCCGCGACCTCCGCGTGACGGGGGTTGCTGCACCACCGCCAGCTGTTCCGTCGCGTAATCCAGGAAGGCGTTCACGTAATTCATGTTCACGCGGTTGCCGAACACCACCTGCATGCGCAGCAGGCGTCCGAGCTTGATCGCCGCGTGCAGGAACATCATGGTCGGCAGCAGCGCCCGCTCGGTCTTGCCGAGCGCCCAGGTGTGCGCGCAGGCGGCGACGAACGCCTCGCGCAGCGTCGCGTCGATGCGTGCCTCCTGATCGACGAACGCGAACTCGAGCGCCCCCTCGGCGATATCGGCGATCCGCGGCGCGTAGTGCGCGGCCTGGAAGTCGTACAGCAGCGCCTCGCCGTCGACGAACAGCACGTTGCGCGGCGTCACGTCGCCGTGGCAGTGCAGCCAGCGCAGATCCCTGCTCGCCTCGATGCGCCCACGCGCCGCGGCAATCGCCGGCTGCAGGGAAGCGAAGCGCGCCTGCAGGGCCGGATCGTCGCTGAAGCGCGCCGGCAGGGCCGCGCAGTCGGCCAGCCAGAAGTCGAGCGACTCGGCGAACCGGTAGGCCTCGGTGCTCGCCACCGCGGCAGGCAACGCACGGTGCACCCGCGCCAGCGTGCGCCCGGCGGCCTCGACGTGCTCGCGCGTCAGGCGCGCAGGGTTGGTGGCGTGCACGTAGTCGAGCAGCATGCAGTGGAACGTGCCGAAGCGCTGGCACAGCGATCCGTCGAGCGCACGACGCGGAACGATGGCCGGCGCTCCGGCGCCTGCCAGCGCCTCCAGCAGCGCGCACTCGTAACCGAGGTGGGTGCCACGGTGCCCTTCCGTGGGCGGCGTGAACTCGGCTCCCTTCATGACCTTGACGATGTAATCGCCGCCGGGGCCGTGAGCGCGGAACACCTCGTTGAAGCTCACGCCCTTGAGTGGTGTCGGCGTCTCGATCACGACACCGAAGTGCGTCGCGACGAAGGCCGGCAGTTCCGCGATCAGGTCGTTCTTCTCGTAGAGGACCTCGCGAGCCGGAAAGCCGCCCAGATAGCGGTCCTTGACCGTCGCGTCCATGCGCGAGGGGAAGAACAGGTAAGCCTCGACCAGGTGGTGGCGGAACGGGACGTTCGGGAACTGCCCGCTCCACGGGTTGTCGATCGGGAAATCGACCTCGCCCAGGTGGTAATAGTCGCAACCGCAGACTTTCCAGAAGAACTTGCGGCTCCAGTCCTCGGGAACCGGGTAGCGCTCGTCGAGCTCGATCAGGATGTCGAAGTCCGAGCCGAGCTTGGCCCACGCGATGTGCAGGAACGGCACCTCGTAGCGTCCGGTGCGGCTGCCGGTCTTCTTCCACTCCATGGGGTTCAGCAGGTACACCTTCGCCACGCAGGGGTGGCGGGCGACGTGTTCGCGCACGTAGTCGCGGAACGCCGCGTCGAGCCTCCCGAGCCGCTCGTCGCCGTACGGGATCTTCATCGGTTTCACGAAGCCGATGCCGTGTCCATTCAGGAAGCGGTCGAAGTTCATCCACTCGCGGTCGAGGTCGGTGGGCGCGGGCGAGGTGCGCGCCGGGAAGATCACCCGGCCGCCGGCGGTGTCGAACAGCAGCTTCGCGTGTTCGAACTCGAAGCGCTCGGCGAGCGCGTTGCGGCGCGCGTACTCGTAGAAATCGAACACCTGCAGCTTCAGCAGGTTGATTTCCTTCGGCGTGAAGCGGGTGGCGTTGGCCGCCAGGTAATCGGCGAACGGTACCACGGGAGAGGCGACGGTCGACTTGGCGACCGTGCGCGGCGCGCCCGCGACCACCCGTAGTTCGATGCGCGCTCCGGGGATCTCGTAAACCTCGCGCTTGGGGTCCGGGCGCGTATAGCCGAGTCCGTTGAACAGTTGCAGCAGCTTGCGGTAGTAGGGCTTTTCTATCGTGACGCGCGCGGTGGCGACGTCGGCATCGCGCCCCACGCGGTCGACGCGGTGCGCGAGTTCGTTGACCTCGATCAGGCGCAGCGTCTCGTCGAGGTCGACCGCGCGCTCGCGCATCTCGAGCACGTCGCGCGCCGCGCGCGCGAAGTTCAGGAACGAGTCCCGGTCGAGCAGCAGCTTGTAGTTGCGCAGGTGGACGTGGAAGCCGTCGGTGTTCTCCTCCAGCGAGATGCGCGTCGGGTTGTAGACGATGTTGCGCCCCAGCGGCTTCTTGTTGAAGAAGGTCTTGATGGTGTCGCTCTGGTTGGTGTTCGGGTTCACGCCGTCGCGGAAGCCGGCGGCGATTTCCTTGCGCACCTGCGGGATGTAGGTTTCGCAGAGATCGGCGAACTCGAGGAATTCCTCGACGCTGAACTCGATGCGCAGGTCCCGGTAGTGAACGTGGATGTTCTCGCCCATGTCCATGAAAAAGGTGTTGAAGCGGTTGTTGCCCAACCCTTCCGAGCGGTGATACAGGCGAACGATGATTCCCACGCGATGTCTCTCGAGTCGTGTTGGCGGAGGCCGGCGGCGCGCTGCGCCACGGCTCCTGCAAGCCTAGCAGGCGAGGGGAGCGTTCGCCCGCCGCAGGAGCCGGGCGGTTTCAGTGAAAATCCCGCGATGCCGTGCGCAGCGCACCGAGCGCCGCGCTGTGGTCGACCAGTTCACCGGCGATCACGTGGGTGACGCCGTCGCGGCTTTCCAGGACCCCCTTGACCAGCAGCAGGCGGGCGCGCAGCAAGGCCTTGCGGAAGCGCTCCTGGCGGTCGCGCCAGACCACGACGTTGACGTTGCCGGTCTCGTCCTCCAGCGTCAGGAACAGCACCCCGCTGGCGGTACCGGGCCGCTGGCGACCGGTGACGAGTCCCGCCACGCGTATGAAGCGGGCACCGCCCAGACCGGCCAGTTCGCGCGCCGTGCGGCAGCGCACGAACGGTTCGCGAGCGCGCAGCAGCGCCAGCGGATGGCGGCCCAGCGTGAGGCCGAGGCTGCGGTAGTCCTGCGCGATCTCCTCGGCCTCGCCCGGGGCCGGCAGCAGCACGCCGTCGTCGGGAGCGGCGCCCGCGGCACGCTCGAGCGGATCGAACAGCGGCCGCGGCTCCTCGACCGCGGCCGCGCGCCAGTGCGCCTGCCGGCGGTGGCCACCGAGACGGTGCAGCGCACCGGCACCGGCGAGCAACGTCAGTTCGTGGCGTTCCAGTTGCGCCCGCCGCGCCAGGTCCGGCAGGCTGACAAAACCACGCTCGCACCGCGCCGCGACGATACGCTCGGCCACAGCCTTCCCCAGCCCGTCGATCTGGCGCATTCCCAGCCGCAAACAAAATTGCGGGGAAAATGGGGTCAGAGTCGATTTTTCTTTGGGAAAAAATGGGGTCAGAGTCGATTTTTCTTCGGAAAAATCGACTCTGACCCCATTTTCTTCCAGGGTGCAGTCCCAGTCGCTGTGATCGACGTCGACCGGAAGCACCGTGACGCCGTAGCGGCGCAGGTCCTGCACCAGTTGCGACGGCGAATAGAACCCCATCGGCTGGCTGTTCAGCAGCGCGCAGCAATACGCCTCCGGGTAATGGCACTTGAGCCACGCCGAGGCGTAGGCGAGCAGCGCGAAGCTCGCCGCGTGCGATTCCGGGAAGCCGTACTCGCCGAAACCCTGCATCTGCCGGAACAGGCGTTCAGCGAAGTCCGGTGCGTGTCCGCGTTCGAGCATGCCGTCAATCACCTTGCGCTCGAACGCTGCCAGCGTCCCATTGCGCCGCCAGGCCGCCATGGCGCGGCGCAACTGGTCGGCCTCGCCACCCGAAAAGCCTGCCGCGACCATCGCGAGCTTGATCACCTGTTCCTGGAAGATCGGCACCCCGAGCGTGCGCTCGAGGACCTCGCGCACCGCCTCGTCGGGGTAGCTGACGGCTTCCTGCCCCTGGCGGCGGCGCAGGTACGGGTGGACCATATCGCCCTGGATCGGCCCCGGCCGCACGATCGCGACCTCGATCACCAGGTCGTAGAAGGTGCGCGGCCGCAGCCGCGGCAGCATCGCCATCTGCGCGCGCGACTCGATCTGGAACACCCCCACGGTGTCGGCACGTCCGATCATCGCGTAGGTCGCCGGATCCCCGGCCGGGATCGACTGCATGTCGATCCGCACGCCGTGCGCCGCGCGGATCAGCGCGAAACTGCGCCGCAGCGCGCTCAGGATGCCGAGCCCGAGGATGTCCACCTTCAGCAGCCCGAGCGCCTCGATGTCGTCCTTGTCCCACTGGATCACGGTGCGCCCCGGCATCGCGGCGTTCTCCACCGGCACCAGTGCCGCCACCGGCCCGCGCGCAATGATGAAGCCACCGACGTGCTGCGACAGATGGCGCGGAAAACCGAGGATCCGCTTCACCAGCGACAGCAGCCGCCCGGCCAGCGCGCTGGCGGCGTCGAGATTCTCCTCGGCCAGGCGGCGTGCCAGCTCCTCGCGGCTGTCCCACCACGACAGCGATCTGGCCAGCCGGTCGACGAACGCCGGATCGAGCCCCAGCGCCTTGCCGACGTCGCGCACCGCGCTGCGCGGGCGGTAGCAGATCACCGTCGCCGCCAGCGCGGCGCGCTCGCGCGTGTACTTGCGGTAGATGTACTGGATGACTTCCTCGCGCCGCTCGTGCTCGAAGTCGACATCGATGTCGGGCGGCTCGTTGCGCTCGCGCGAGATGAAACGCTCGAACAGCACCGCGATGCGGTCCGGATCGACCTCGGTGATGAACAGGCAGTAACAGACCGCCGAGTTGGCCGCCGAACCGCGCCCCTGGCAGAGGATGCCGTTGTCGCGCGCGAACCGGACGATGTCGTGGACAGTGAGGAAATAGTGCTCGTAGCCGAGCTCGGCGATCAGCCCGAGCTCCTTCCCCAGCAGTTCGCGCACCCGCCCGGGCACGCCGGCGGGCCAGCGCCGCCGGGCGCCGTCGTCCACCAGTTGCGCCAGCCAGGCGGCCGGCGAGACGCCGGGCGGCACCACCTCGGCCGGGTACTCGTAGCGCAGTTCGTCGAGCGAGAAGCTGCAGCGCCCGGCGATGCGCAGCGTTTCGGCGAGCAGCGCCGGCGGGTGGATGCGGGCAAGCCGCGCCAGCGGGCGCAGGTGCCGCTCGGCGTTCGGCGCCAGCCGCGTACCGAGTTGCTGCACCGGTTCCCCGAGCCGGATCGCGCACAGGGTATCGGCGAGTGCCTTGCGTTGCGGCACATGCATAAGCACGCCGCCACAGGCGACCAGCGGCAGGCCGAGGCGCTGCGCGCTGTCGCACAGGCGCAGGTACTGCACCTGGTCGTCGGCGCCTAGCAGCAGTTCGACCCCGAGCCACAGCCGGGCAGGAAACAGCGCACGCAACGCCGCGGCGCGGGACTCGATCGCCTCGGCAGCGGCGGCGCTTTCCGGTACCCAGATCGCCAGGCAGCGGCGTACCCCGCACTCCAGATCGTCCGCTCGCAGTTCGTAGCCGCCCTTGGGGCTACGCCGGCGCGCCAGCGTGATCAGCCCCGACAGCTCCGCGTAGGCGGCGCGGTCGGGTGCCAGCAGCACCAGCACGCCCTCGGGATCGAAGCGGAACTCGGCGCCGACGATCAGCTGCAAGCCGTGCTCGCGCGCGGCCACGTGCGCCTTCACGACACCCGCCAGCGAGCACTCGTCGGTCAGCGCCAGCGCACGATAGCCCTCGCGTGCCGCCTGCGCGACGAGCTCGGCCGGATGCGAGGCGCCGCGCAGGAAGCTGAAATTGCTTAGGCAGTGCAGCTCGGCGTAGCCCATGGCCGGTGAATCCGTATACTGTTCATGTGTACAGTATACGGATCCCGCGCCCGTTGCCCAGTTAACATGCGCGCATTGCCACAGCCAGCGTGAGCGCGATGAGCCGATCCCCCGCACCGTTCTGGAAGACCACGCCGCTTGCACGCATGAACCGCGCCGAATGGGAATCGCTGTGCGACGGCTGCGGCCTGTGCTGCCTGCAGAAACTCGAGGACGAACACACCGGGCGCATCTACTACACGAACGTCGCCTGCCGCCTGCTCGACCGCCAGAGCGGCCGCTGCAGCGACTATGCCCACCGGCGCCTGCGCGTTCCGGATTGCATCGAGCTGACACCGCAGACGATCGTCGACTACCGCTGGCTGCCAGAGACCTGCAGCTACCGGTTGCTGGCCGAAGGCGAGGAGCTGCCCGCGTGGCATCACCTGGTCTGCGGCGACCGCGACGCCGTGCACCGTGCGGGCGTCTCGCGCGTCGGGCGCATGCTCGGCGAGGACGAGGTGCGCGACGAGCACCTGGAGGACTACATCATCTTCCGCATCGACTGAAGCACGTTCAGCTCCAGCGCGGCGGACGCTTCTCGGCAAAGGCGGCGAGTCCCTCGCGCGCGTCCTCGCCCTGGCTGAGGCGCGCGATCATCAACTGCGCGTACTCGAAGCACTCGTGCAGGCTCATGTCCTGCATCGCGTGGAACGCCTTCTTGCCGAGGCGGATCGCCTGCGGGGAGTTGTCGAGGATGCGCCCGAGCAGCGCAGCGAGCTCGTCGTCGAGGCGCTCGCGCGGGACCACGCGGTTCAGCAGCCCGTAATCGAGCGCCTCGGCGGCGCCGAAGGACTCCGCGGTGAGCGCCATCTCGAGCAGTCGCCGGCGCGGCACCAGGCGCAGCATGTAACCGAGGATCATCAGCGGGAACACGCCCACGCGCACCTCCGGCACACCGAAGCGCGCGTCGTCGGTCGCGATCGCCAGGTCGCACATGCACAGCAGCCCCACGCCACCGGCCAGCGCGGCGCCGTTGACGCGCGCGATCAGCGGCTTGTTGCAGGCTTCGGCGGCGCGGAACACCTCGACGAACGGGTGGGTGTCGCCACCGCTGAACACGCCGCCGCGCTGCGCCTCGCCGAGATCGGCGCCGGCACAGAACGCGCGTTCGCCCGCGCCGGTGAGCACCACCGCGCGCACGCCGTCGTCGGTGGCGGCCGCGAGCAGCGCCGCGCGGATTCCCCCGAGCACCCCGGCGTCGATCGCATTGCGTTTCTCCGGCCGGTTGATCGTGATCCACAGCACACGATCGCGTCGCTCGACAAGCACCGCCGTCATCGACTCATCTCCGCAGGTTGACTCCGGGACATTCGCATCACCCACCGGCGCGCGCAGCGCGCGTGGCCTTCACGCACCGGTTGCTGCAGCGCACGCTTGACCCTATCGTGGCGCATTCTTGCGCAGCACCCCCGGCAGGGACAAGCGACGGCAGCCGGCGAGGCTGCACGCCGCGCGCCGCCACAGGAGCAGTCGATGCGTTTCACCGCCGAACACGACGCGATCCGCGCCACCACCGCGCGACTGATCGACACCGAGATCAATCCGCACACCGCCGCATGGGAGAGGGCCGGAATCTTTCCGGCGCACCAGGTCTTCCGCAAGCTCGGGGGGCTCGGGCTGCTCGGCATCACGAAGCCGTCCGAGTACGGCGGTCTGGGGCTCGATTACAGCTACCAGATCGTGTTCGCGGAGGAACTCGGCCGCATCGCCTGCGGAGGCGTCGGCATGGCGATCGGCGTGCAGACCGACATGGCGACGCCGGCGCTGGCGCGCTTCGGCAGCGACGAGTTGCGTCGCGAATTCCTCGCGCCGGCGATCAGCGGCGACTACGTCGCCTCGATCGCGGTCAGCGAACCGGGCGCCGGCTCCGACGTGGCAGCGATCACCACCCGCGCGGTGCGCGACGGCGGCGACTACCTGATCGACGGCAGCAAGATGTGGATCACGAACTCCACCCAGGCCGACTTCCTCTGCCTGCTCGCAAACACCGGCGACGGCGCACCGCACGCGAACAAGTCGTTGATCGTGGTGCCGACGACTACCCCGGGCGTGAGTTTCTCGCCGCGGCTCGACAAGCTCGGCATGCGCTCGTCCGACACCGCGCAGGTGTTCCTCGACCGTGTGCGCGTGCCGCAGCGCTACCGCATAGGCGAGGAGGGCGCCGGCTTCCTGTACCAGATGCTGCAGTTCCAGGAAGAGCGGCTGTACGCCGCCGCCGGCGGACTGAAGACGCTGGAAGCCTGTATCCAGTCGACCATCGACTACACGCGTGAACGCAAGGCCTTCGGCCGGCCGATCCTCGACAACCAGGTCGTGCACTACCGGCTCGCGGAACTGCAGACCGAAGTCACTGCGTTGCGCGCGCTGGTCTACGACGCGGTGGAGGGCTACATCGCCGGCGAGGACGTCACGCTGAAGGCGTCGATGGCGAAGCTGAAGATCGGACGCCTGAGCCGTGAGGTGAGCGACGCCTGCCTGCAGTACTGGGGCGGCATGGGCTTCATGTGGGACAACCCGGTCGCACGCGCGTACCGCGACACACGCCTCACCTCGATCGGTGGCGGCGCCGACGAAGTGATGCTGTCGATCATCTGCAAGCAGATGGGCATCCTGCCCGGCCGGAACCGCCCGTAGATCCGGGCTGTGCCCGGACGTGCTCGGCCGCAGGTCCGGGCTGCGCCCGGACATTCACGGCACATTGTCCGGCGCAGGCCGAACCTACGTGAGGCCGGTGAATTTCACCACGCGCGCGCGGGGCGTGGCGACTTCGGCTGTGGCGAGCAGGAAACGCCAGTAAATCAGGCCGCTCGCGCGCCCCTCGGTGTCCAGCCAGTTCGGCAGCCCCGGATCGCGGTGCGCGACGACGATGCGGTAACTGCCGCCGTCACCGAGCGTCATCTGCGCGCGATTCAGCGACACGCGCCGGCGCGTGTAGTCGAAGCTCTGCATGTAGCGGTTCCACAGCACCACGTTCGCGAAGCGGCATGGCGGCAACTCGCCCTCGATCAGCAACGCGTCGTCGGGCATCAGCACGAACGGCGCCGCGCAGTAATGCGCGTGCAGGTTGCCGTAACCGGTCTCGCTGGTCCAGCGTTGCGGGGGAGTGAAGCGGTTCGGCACCGTCGAGAACCACGCCGGACGCGCCTCGGCCGAGGCCGCGCTGCCCAGCGTCAGGTGCATCATCGCGCGCACGAAACGCGCCACGTCGCCGATCCGGCGCGCGATCTCCGCATCGTCCGGAGCCTTGGCCGGCGGCACGGGGTCCAGCGGCTCGATGGTCAGCGGGATCTCGAAACCGCGACGGTTCGCGACGTAGTCACGGCTCTCGAAATAATGCCGCGTGGTGATCTGCCCCGAATCGGCAGCGAGCGGCAACCAGTTTCCGCGGGCAGGGCGGGTGGCCGAGGCGATGATCTCGAAGCTGCCGTCGACCGCCACTTCCATCCCGGTGTCGTCGAGCGCGGCCGTCGACCGTCCGGCGGCCGCACCCGCCGCGCTGCCGCCCTCGACCGTGAACGAGGTGAAGGTCGCACCGGCAAGGTTGCCGCGGATCCGGTAGCCGCGATCGCCGCGCACCGGCGTGAAGTAGTAGAGCGCGTCCGGGTTGTCGCCGAGCAGCTTGCGCGTCGGCGCCTGGTACGCTGTCCACACCGGGCGCTCGGGGTCGGCCTCGAGCCAGAAGTCGAGCGCGGTGTTCAGCAGATGCAGCAACAGCCGCTGGCCCTCGGCAAGGTCCTCGACCCGCGTGATCCCGTAGCGTGGCGACAGGTACTCGGCCTGCACCGCCGCCAGTTCCTGCAGCAGTCCGGTGAATGCGTCGGCGGCAGCGCTGCCGCTGGCATTGGCCATCGCCAGCGGCGCCGCGCCGGCGCTCGCGGAAGCCAGCAACGCCGACGCCCCGCCGAGCGTCGCACTGCCCAACACGAATTCGCGTCGATCCATTGGTTGTTCTCCTGCGGATCCGGCGTGGCTGTCACTATAATGCGCCCGGACCGGTTCCGATACACGACGAGCACGCCACCCCATGTCCGCCACTCCCGCCGCCGTCGCACGCAGCCTGCGCGAAATGCTCGGCGCCGACGGCGTGCTCGACGATCCGCAGGCGGCTGCGCGTTACGGCACCGACCGCACCGCGCTGGCGCCCCCCGATCCGGTCTGCGTGGCGCTCCCGCGCACTCCCGGGGAGGTGCGCGCGATCGTCGGTCTCGCGCGCCGTGCACGCTGGTCTCTGGTGCCCTCGGGAGGGCGCACCGGATTGAGCGGCGGCGCGCTCGCCGCGCACGGCGAGATCGTGGTGTCGCTGGAACGCATGAACGGTCTGCTCGCGATCGATCCCGTGGAACGCAGCATCACCGTCGAGGCGGGCATGATCACCGCCGATGTGCAGCACCACGCCGCCGCAGCGGGCCTGTTCTACGGCGTGGATTTCGCGTCCGCGGGATCGAGCCAGATCGGAGGCAATGTCGCGACCAATGCCGGCGGCATCCGCGTGATCCGCTACGGCATGACGCGCGAGCAGGTACGCGGCCTGGGCGTGGTCGACGGTCGCGGCGAGGCCATGGAACTGAATCGTGGCCTGGTGAAGAACAACACCGGACTCGACCTGCGCCACCTGTTCGTCGGCTCCGAGGGAATCCTGGGCATCGTGACCACCGTGACGCTGGCGTTGCATCCTCCACCGGGTGCGCCGGCCGTGATGCTGCTCGCGGTACCCGACTTTGCCTCGATCCTGGAGGTGCTGCACACGATCCGCTCCGCGCTGGCGCCGAACGCCTTCGAGTTCTTCGGCCACAACGGCCTGCTGCGCGTGCAGCAGGCGCTGGGGGTGCGCCCGCCGCTCGCGGTGGCGGCCCCGTTCTACGTGCTGCTCGAGTTCGATGAGCAGGACCAGCGCGAATCCGCGCTCGCGGCGCTCGATCGCCTGGTCGACGCGGGTCGCGTGCTCGACGGCGTGCTCTCGCAGACACTGGCGCAGGCGCAGGAGTTGTGGCGGCTGCGCGAGGCGATGTCGGAGACGCTCGCACGCTGGCGCCCATGGAAGAACGATATCGCGCTGCGCGTGCCGCAGCTGCCCGCGTTCGTCGAACGTGCGCAGGCGCTGGTCGAGCGCGAGTACGCAGGGCTGGAAGTGGTGTGGTACGGACACATCGGCGACGGCAACCTGCACCTGAACGTGCTGCGGCCGGAGGATGCCGACAACGCCGGATTCGCAGCCCTGTGCTCCGCGGGTTCGCAGCGGATCGCGGAACTGGTGGCCGGCTGCGGCGGCAGCGTCTCGGCCGAACACGGCATCGGTCTGCTGAAGAAGGGCCTGCTCGCGTACTCGCGCAGCGCGGCGGAAATCGCGGCGATGCGCGCGATCAAGCGCGTGTTCGACCCGGCGGGAATCATGAACCCCGGCAAGGTCTTCGACTGACCGGCCACGACGGAGCGCGGGTGGATGGGGTTGTTGCGGTTTCTGAGGCCCGGGATAGGGCAACTCGCGACGCACGCGCCGCGTCCGCCGGCGCTGCCCGGGGGCGGGGGCGGGTTGCCAGCCGGCGCGGCGCCGATACCGCTGATCTCGGTCGTGATCCCTTCGTTCAACCAGGGCGCCTTCATCGAGGCGACGTTGCGTTCTCTGATCGAGCAGCGCTATCCACGCCTCGAACTGATCGTCGTCGATGGCGGCTCGACCGACGGCACGCTCGCGGTGATCCGCCGCTACGAACACCAGCTCGCCTGGTGGGTGAGCGAGCCCGACGGGGGGCAGACGGCCGCGCTCAACAAGGGCTTCGCGCGCGCGACGGGCGATATCATGGCGTGGCTCAATTCCGACGATCTGGCCGCGCCCGGCGCGCTGCACCGCGTCGCCTGCCATTTCCTCGAACACCCGTCCTGTCAGGTCGTGTACGGAAACCGCATCCTTATCGACGACACCGGCATGGAAGTCGGGCGCTGGACGATTCCGTACCACTCGCCACGCGTACTGCGCTGGGCCGATTACGTCCCGCAGGAAACGCTGTACTGGCGGCGCGCGGCGTGGGAGCGGGTCGGCGCCCGGCTCGACGAGCGCTTCCGCTTTGCGATGGACTGGGACCTGGTGCTGCGTTTCTCGGCCGCAGGGCTGGAGGTACGCCACATCCCGGCCTTCCTGGGCCTGTTCCGCGTGCACCGCGAGCAGAAAACCTCCAGCCAGCTGGCGGGTGTCGGGTTCGAGGAAATGCACGTGCTGCGCGAACGCTGCCTCGGTCATCGCCCGAGCCGCGCCGCCGTGCGCTGGCACACGGCCCCGTACCTGGTACTCGCGCGGGCGCGCGAACTCGTCGATCGCATCGGGAGGCGAGGTGGAACCTGACTCCGCGCAAGACGAGCAAGCACGCGCGACAGCAGCGAAGCGCGCCCCGTCGCGCTGGCCGGTGGTGGCCGGCGCGATGCTGGCGCAGATGTTCACCATCGGCTTCTACAGCTACGCATTCAGTTTCCTGGTCCTGCCGCTGCAGGCGGAATTCGGCGCCACGCGTGCCGAAGTGATGTACGCGATGACCGCTTCCACGCTGGCGGGCTTCCTGCTCGCACCGCTGCTCGGCGCGCTGGTCGATCGCCACCCGCCGCGCCGGCTGATGTGCGCCGCCACGCTGGTCTACGCCGGCGGCCTGTGGCTGCTGTCGGCGAGTCCGGACATCGGGGCGTTCATCGCGGTATTCGCGCTCACGATGGCGCTGCCGAACAATCTGCTCGGGGTGCTGCTCATCAATCCGCTGGTGTCGCGCTGTTTCGTCGCCACGCGCGGCCGCGCGCTCGGCATCGCCGCGCTCGGACCTTCGCTGGGCGGCTTCCTGGCGCCGCCGTCGTTCGTGTACCTGCTCGAGCATTTCGGCTGGCGCGGCGGATTGCAGATCTACGCCGCGGCGCTGCTGCTGGTGCTGCTGCCCGTGCTGTGGCTGGCGATCCGCGGCGTGCCGTGCCCGGATGCCCGGGCACGCTCGACGACGCCCGGGAAAAACGCCGGCAACGGATTCGCCGCGATCCTCGCCCGGCGCGAATACTGGCTGATCGGGATTCCGGTCGGACTGTCCTTCTGCACGATCGCGGGGGTACTCGCGAACTTCACGCCCTACCTGGTCAGCGTCGGGTTGCCGGTCGGCGACGCCGGCCGCCTGCTGATCGCCTCTCCGGTGGGCGGAGTGATCGGCAAGCTGCTGTTCGGCCACGCGGCCGATCGCCTCGACAAGAAGAGATTGCTGCTGACCGCACTGCTGCTGATGCTCGGCGGCGTCACGCTGCTCGCGCTGGTCCCCTCGCACGCAGGGGTACTCTGCGCGATGCTCGCGATCGGCATGGCGAGCGGCGCGACCTCGCCGACCTGGGGCGCCTTGCTGCCGCAGGTGTTCGGCCTGGCCGCTTACGGGCGCGTGATGGGCGCGATGTCGCCGCTGATCACGCTGCTGGTCACCGGCGGATTCGCGCTGGCCGGTATCAGTTTCGATGCGACGGGCAGCTACCTGACGATGCTGTGGTCCTTCGCCGCGGCGCTGGCCGTCGGTGCGCTGTTGCTGGCCGCGCTGGACTTGCGCCCGCGCGGCTGAGGATCCACGCTCGGCGAACCGCGCGGCGCGCCACTGGTGGACGGGAGGAATGCTCGCATGACACGTTTCCGTGACCGGCTCGCGGTGATCACCGGTGCTGCCTCCGGACTGGGACGCGCGACCGCCGTGCGCCTGGCCGGGGAGGGCGCCCGCCTCGCGCTGATCGATATCGATGCGCAGGCGGGGGAGGCGGCGGCGGCCGGGATCCGCGCCGGCGGTGCAACGGCGAGTTTCCACCGGGTCGATATCGGGCGCTGGGAGTCGGTCGAGCCGGCGATCGCGGCGGTGACAGCCACGATGGGTGCCCCCGACGTACTCGTGAACTGCGCCGGCATCGGTCATTTCGCGCGCAGCGAGTGCGAGACCCAGCAGCACTGGGAACGCATCCTGAACGTGAACCTGACCGGCACCTTCCTGATGTGCCGGGGCGTGCTGCCGGCAATGCTCGCGGCAGGGCGCGGCGTGATCGTCAACGTGGCGTCGAACTCCGGGCTGCTGGGCCAGCCGTACGCGGCGGCCTACTGCGCCTCCAAGGGTGGCGTGATCAACCTGACGCGCGCGCTGGCCGTCGAGTACCGTTCGCGCGGCATCCGCGTGAACGCCATCGCACCGGGCGGCATGCGCACGCCGATGCTTTCCTCCTGGGCCCTGCCCGAGGGAGCGCGCATCGAGGAGTTCGCGCAGGGAACCTCGCCGCTGGGTTACGCGGAACCCGACGAGATCGCCGGTCTGATCGCCTTCGTGGCGTCCGACGAAGGCCGCTACATGGTCGGGCAGATCGTCGCGATGGACGGCGGCATCACCTGCGGCTGATCACTGTCCGAAGCGATCGCCGTCGACGCCCCACCACGGCAGATGCTCGGGCACCGATCCGCTCCACCAGACGATGCCGCCCGACAGTCGCGCGACGCGCCAGCCCGCCGGGGTGCGCACGAAATCGGCGTGGTAGTAGCCGCCGTCGCTGACGATGCGTTCCTCGCCGCCGCCGGCCGTGATCATCTGCGTGAACACGTAGAATCGCGAACGCGCCCGGTCACCGTCGACATCGGTCGCGAAGTTCGACAGGTAGTGCTGGCACGCCGTGAAGCCGGACATCGCGGCCGAGAGCCACACGCCGATCGCGGGCCAGGTGTCGCGCACGCCGCCGTTGGCGAGGAAATCGACCACGGCGCCGTCCTCGAACACCTCGTCGAGCACTTCCCAGCGCTTGGCATCGACGGCGTACGCATAGCGCGCCATCAGGTCCTGGATCGCGACCCGATCGGCGGCGATCCGCAGTTCCGGCGGGTAATTCATCGTTGTCCTCCCGGGCGCGCGACGCGGCCGGTCAGGCTGGCCGGCACGATGCGCCCGACGGTGATAATGTACCAGCCCATGCCAGCGCGCCACCGGGAGGCATCGCGATGAGCACGAAACCGCGCAAGGTGCTGATCTTCGGGCTCGACGGTCCGGTCGCACCCCGCCTGCTGCACTACTGCCGCGAAGGACGTCTGCCGACGCTGGCGCGGCTGATCGCCAACGGCGTGCTGGCGCCGAACGCGATGGTGCCACTGCCCACCGCGACACCGGCCAACTGGACCTCCATCGCCACCGGTGCGTGGCCCGCCACCCACGGCATCGGCGACTACACCGTGCGCATCCCCGGCGACCCGCTGGACCGCGCCCACATGGCCTTCCACAGTCCCGACGTGAAGGCCGAATACCTGTGGAACGCGATCGCCCGCGCCGGCAAGCGATCGGCGGTGGTGAATTTCGTGACCACCTGGCCACCGGTGGTAACGAACGGCGTGCAGATCGGCGGCTCCGGCTGCGATATCAACCAGTGGTTCCATCCGAACCTGGTCGCCGCACGGCACGCCGCCGAGTCGCCGGGCACACCGCTGCGCCTCGACGAGGACGGACTCGGCACCGGTGCCGCGGGACCCGGCGTCTACACCGCGTGCGCCGGACCGGGACTGTTCTGCACCGAAGCGTTCCAGCCCGCAGCCGCCGAACCGATGCGCATCCGCCTGGGCGCTCCCGCGGGCTGGAGCAATCTGCCCGCCGCACGCACCGTGCTGGCCGCGGAACTGGTGTTGCGCCCGCGCGGCGGATGGGAACCGGTCGAGCCGCGTAACTGGCAACTGCTGGTGCTGGATACCCAGGGCAACGGGTTCGAGCGCGTGCTCGTGTGCACGGCGAAGGACGGTGCGACCGCGTTCGCCGAGCTGAGTGCCGGGCAGTGGAGTCCGGTGCTTCGCCAGGAGTTCGTGACCGCCTCCGGAGTACAGCCGTGTGCGTTCGCGCTGAAACTGCTGGCGCTTTCGCCCGACGCCGGCGATCTCAGGCTCTACCACAGCGCGCTGTGCGCGCTCGACGGCTGGTCGCATCCACCGGAACTCGCGCAGTCGATCGTCTCGGCGCACGGCTTGCCCACGCCGGACGGCGGATTCCACGGCTACAACCGCCGCTGGTTCGGCGCCGACACGCTGCTCGAGGAACTCGAGATGCAGCGGCGCTGGTACGCCGACGCCTGTACGCACGTGCTCGCGCGCGAGCCGTGGGAGCTGTTCGTGATGCGCTATCACCTGCCCGACACCGCATGGCATTCGATCTCGCACGTGCTGGATCCGCGCACCGCTGCCACGGACTGCGAACGGCGCGAGCACGAGGCGATGGAACTCGGCATCTACCAGGCCTGCGATCGCCTTGCGCACGACCTGCTCGCGGGCGTGGACGAGAGCGAGACCCTGATCGCACTGATCTCCGACCACGGATCCAAGCCCGCGGGTCACGCCGGTATCGACGCCAACACGATCCTCGCCGACGCCGGGCTGCTGGCGCGCAGCGCGGACGGCATCGACTGGTCACGCACGCGCGCGATCGCCCGCCCGGTGTGCTGGGTGCACATCAACCTGGCGGGTCGCGACCCCGACGGCATCGTGCAGCCCGGCGAGGAGTACGCGGCCGTGCAGCAGGCGATCGTGCGCGCGCTCACCGGGTACGTCGATCCGGCCAGCGGTCACAAACCGGTGCTGTTCGCGCTGCGCAGGGAGGACGCGCGCTTCCTCAACATCCACGGCGAGCAGGCCGGCGATGTGATTTACGCGCTGCGCCACGATCACGGCTACCAGCACGGACCGTTCCTGCCGACCGCCGACTGGCAGCACGGATCGCTGCGCGGGCTGTTCGCGCTCTGCGGCCCGGGCGTTCGCCGGGGCGTCGAGATCGAACGCAACGTGTGGTGCATCGACCTGGTGCCGACGATCTGCCACCTCACCGGGTGGCCGGTGCCGCGCGACACGGAAGGCGCCGTCGTCTACCAGGCACTGGAGCAGGGCGCGCACTGAACGCCGTCGCCAACCCAACGGAGGAGGCACGCATGGACTACCGCAACCTGGGACGTTCGGGGCTGAAAGTCTCGGCCATCGGGCTCGGCACGCATTACTTCGGCTGGCTGCACGACGAGGCCGCCTCGCGCGCGGTGATCGAGCGCGCGTTCGATCGCGGCATCACTTTCATCGACACGGCCGATGTCTACGACCTGGGACGGTCGGAGGAATTCGTGGGGCGCGCCATCAGGGGCCGGCGCGCCGACCTGGTCATCGCAACCAAGTTCGGCTGGCCGATGGGGGGCGGTCCGTCCGGCGCACCGGTCGACCCACGGCCCAACGCACGCGGCGGTTCGCGGCACTACGTGCTGAGCGCCGTCGAGGCGAGCCTGCGACGGCTGGGAACCGATTACATCGATCTGTACCAGATCCACTTCCCGGATCCCTCGACCCCGATCGAGGAAACGCTGCGCGCACTCGACGACCTCGTGCGTGCCGGCAAGGTCCGCTACATCGGTTGCAGCAATTTCTCCGCGTGGCAGGTATCCGAGGCGATGTGGACTTCGCGCCACCACGGCCTGCACGCCTTCGTGACCTCGCAACCGCAGTACAACCTGCTGCAGCGCGAGATCGAGCAGGAGCATCTGCCGTGCTGCGCCAGCCACGGGCTCGGCATCGTGCCGTGGGGACCGCTGGCGGGAGGATTCCTGACCGGCAAGTACCGCCGCGAACAGCAGTATCCGCCCGACTCGCTGCTGGCGACCCGCCCCATGGCCTACGAGCGCATTCCTTCCGAGGCGAACTGGGCGAAACTCGAGGCGCTGGAGGCGTTCGCGCAGGCGCGCGGACGCACCGTGGCCGAGCTCGCGATCGCGTGGCTGCTCGCGCAGCCGCGCGTGAGTTCGGTGATCGCCGGCGCCAGCCGCCCGTTGCAGGTCGATGAGAACGTCGCCGCCGTGGACTGGGTGCTCGACGCCGCCGCGCTGGCCGAGATCGATGCGATCTGCGCGCAGGGATCGCCGGCCGCGCAGCGCTTCGCGTTGCGCTAGCGCCAAAGGTCCCATCCGCATGCCCCCACGCACGGGTCCGCTGCTGCTCGCGGGCGGCGGCCACGCGCACCTCGCGGTACTCGCTGCGCTCGCGCGCGGCGAGCGGCCGCGCGCCGAGGTCAGCCTGGTGGTACCGGACCCGTTGCAGATCTACTCCGGCATGGTACCCGGCTGGATGACGGGGCATTACACGCTCGACGAGTGCACCATCGACCTGCGGGAGCTGGCGCGACGCGCGGGCGTGCGTCTCATGCTCGATGCAGTGACCGGCATCGACGCCAACCGGCGCCGTATCGAACTCGCGGGTGGCGACGCCCTCGATTACGCGCTGCTGTCGCTCGACCTCGGCAGCCAGACCGCCGGCCTGGGCGCGCTGGGGTCCAGTGACCGCCCGTTGCTGCCGATCCGGCCGTTGCGCGAATTCGTGGTGCACTGGCGACAACTGCTCGCGCGCGCCGTCGCCACGCCGCGCTTTCATCTGGTGGTCGTCGGGGCGGGCGCGGCCGGGGTGGAAGTCGCGTTCGCGGCGCACCACGCGTTCGCGGCCCGCGCGCACGGCGCCTCGGTGACGCTGGTCGGCTCGGCCGCCGGACTGCTGCCGGGACATGCGCCTGCGGTGGCACGCCGGGTGGAGACGCTGCTCGGTGAACACAGGATCCGCTGCGTGCGCGCGGCCGCCACCGGGGCCAGCGGCGGCCTGTTGCTGGAGACCGGCGAGCGGCTAGCCGCCGATGCAATCGTTGCGACGACCGGCGCCGCGCCGCCGGCATGGCTGCGCGGCTCGGGACTCGCGCTGGGCGCGGCCGGCTTCGTCGCCGTGGGTGCCGATCACGCGAGCGTGTCGCATCCGGAAGTGTTTGCGGCCGGCGACGTGTGCGAACGCGATGATGTGCTCCTGCCGCGCGCGGGCGTGCATGCGGTGCGTGCCGGGCCCGTGCTGGCGCACAATCTGCTGGCGCGGCTCGCGGGCAAGCCGACGCTCCGCTACACGCCACGCGCGCGCTCGCTGTACCTGCTGGCCACCGGACCGCGTCACGCGGTGCTGTCGTGGGGTTCGTTGTGCGTGGCGGGGCGCGCACCGTGGTACTGGAAGGACCGCATCGACCGCCGTTACGTGCGACGCCATGGATCGCGTGCGCCAGGCACGCTCGAACGGACGCCATGACGATCATGCGCGATATGCTGCCGCTGCTGCCGCTGCTGCCGCTGCTGCCGCTGCTGCCGCTGCTGCTGCAGGCGCTGCAGGTGCTGCAGGTACGCGCAATCGCCACGCTCGATCTCACCGGCGACGCACCCGAACTGCACGATTGCTTCCGCATGCTGGTAGGCGCTGCGCGCGAACTGGGCGTGCGGGTCATCGATCGCTGCAATCTCACCGTGTTGTCGGAACCCGGCCAGCAGGACCTCGCAGGCTTCCTCGCGGCGCAGCAGGTCGAGGTCGTGGCCTCGCTGCGGTGTTACGCACCGCCGAACGTCGACCACCAGCGCGGGGAAGGCGTATTCGAACGAAGCATCGCCGGTCTGCGGCAACTGAATGCGCTGGGTTATGGGGTACCGGATTCGGGGCTCGTGCTCGATCTGGTCTTCAACCCGCAGGGGCCTTCGCTGCCGCCTCTGCGGCCGCAACTGGAGGCGGATTACCGGCGAGAGCTCACTCTGCGCCACGGCGTGCGCTTCAACCGCCTGCTCGCGCTCGCGAACATGCCGATCCAGCGCTTCGGCAGCATGCTGGTCACGCAGGGCCGGTTCGCCGGCTACATGCGATTGCTGCGCGACAACCATGTGGAGGCGAACCTGGAACACGTGATGTGCCGCAGTCTGCTGAGCGTGGATTGGCAGGGGTACCTGCACGATTGCGACTTCAACCAGCAGCGCGGCATCGGCATCACCGGGCGAGCGCGGGCGCATCTGGTCGACCTGCTCGATGCCGACCCGGCCGGCTGGCCGATCGCCGTTGCCGAACACTGTTACGGCTGCACCGCCGGGCAGGGCAGCGGTTGCGGTGGCGCCCTGACATGAGACGCCACGCGAGCCCGGCGGCCAGACTGGCGCTGCTGATTGCGCTCGGCGGCGGCATCGCCACGTTCTTCGTGCTCGATCTGCACCACTGGCTGAGCTTCGCCACGCTGAAGGCGGGCCAACTCCGCCTGCTGGAGTTGCGGGCCGCCGAGCCGCTCGCGGTCGCCGGCAGTTTCTTCGCGCTGTACGTCGCCGTCACCGCACTCTCGCTACCGGGGGCCACGATCCTCGGGCTCGCGGCAGGTGCGCTGTTCGGCCTGGCGACCGGCACCGTGCTGGTGTCCTTCGCCTCGAGCATCGGTGCGACCCTGGCCTTCCTCAGCGCCCGTTTTCTCCTGCGCGATGTGCTGGAGCGACGCTTTGGCGACCGTCTGCGCGCGCTCGACGAGGGCATCGCGCGCGACGGGGCGTTCTACCTCTTCACGCTGCGGCTGGTGCCGCTGTTTCCGTTCTTCCTCGTCAACCTGCTGATGGGCCTGACCCGGCTGGGCACCGGCACGTTCTACCGGGTGAGCCAGGCCGGAATGCTTCCCGGCACGCTGGTTTACGTCAACGCCGGCACCCAGCTCGGCCGGCTCGAGGATCCTGCGGGAATCCTGTCGCCGGCGCTGCTCGTCTCGTTCGCGCTGCTCGGCGTGTTTCCGTTCGCGGCCCGCGCGGCCGTGCAGAGGCTGCGAACACGACGCGTCTACGCGCGCTGGCGCCGCCCGCGGCGCTTCGAGCGCAACCTGGTGGTGATCGGCGCGGGCGCGGCGGGACTGGTGGCGAGCTACGTCGCTGCAACGCTGAAGGCGAAGGTCACGCTGGTCGAGTCCGGGCGGATGGGCGGCGACTGCCTGAACCATGGCTGCGTGCCGAGCAAGGCATTGCTGCGCAGCGCACGGCTCGCGCACCAGATCCGCAATGCGCATCGCTATGGCCTGCCGGACGGGGATCCGGCGGTGGATTTCCGCGCGCTGATGCAGCGCATCCGGCACATCATCGAGGCGATCGCACCGCACGACAGCGTCGAGCGCTACCGCGCGCTCGGGGTCGACGTGGTGCAGGGCAGGGCGCGCCTGCTCGACCCGTGGACCGTGGAGATAGCCGGTCACGACGGCGTCACCCGGCAGCTCACGACGCGCAGCATCGTGATCGCCGCCGGTGCACGCCCCGTCGTGCCCGCGATCCCGGGACTGGAGGAATGCGGCTGCCTGACCAGCGATACCGTGTGGGAGGCCTTCTCCACGCTGGACGCGCCGCCGCCGCGGCTGGTCGTGCTCGGGGCAGGGCCGATCGGCTGCGAACTGGCGCAGGGCTTCGCACGCCTGGGCTCGCAGGTGGTGGTGGTCGAGGCCGGCACACGCATTCTCGGGCGCGAGGACGAGGACGTGGCCGCCCGCGCTCACGCGGCGCTCACGGCCGACGGCGTGGAGCTGTTGACCGGGCAGCGCGCGCTGCGCTGCGAGCGCGACGGCGAACGCCGGACGTTGGTGGTGCAGGGCGCGGGAGCCGAGCGGCGCATCGCCTTCGACGCGCTGCTCTGCGCGGTCGGCCGCAGCGCGCGACTGGACGGTTACGGTCTGGAACAACTCGGCATCCAGACCGGCCACACGATCGTGACCAACGACTACCTGCAGACCCTGTATCCGAACATCTACGCCGCCGGCGACGTCGCCGGACCGTACAAGTTCACGCACACGGCCGGGCACCAGGCGTGGCACGCGGCGGTCAACGCGCTGTTCGGCGACCTGAAACGTGTGCGCGTGGATGTTTCCGCACTCCCGCGCACCACGTTCACCGACCCCGAGATCGCGCAGGTCGGGATCAACGAGCAGGAGGCAAGGGAGCGGGGAATAGCGTACGAACTGACGCACTACGGCCTCGAGGAACTCGACCGCGCGATCACCGACAGCGTCGCGCGCGGCTTCGTGAAGGTGCTGACGCACCCGCACAGCGATCGCATCCTCGGCGTGACGATCGTCGGCGAGCACGCCGGGGAAATGCTCGCCGAGTTCGTGCTGGCGATGCGTCACGGACTGGGGCTGAACCGGATCCTGGGCAGTGTGCACGCCTACCCGACCCTCACCGAGGCCAACCGGCACGCGGCGGGGCAGTGGAAGCGGGCACATGCGCCAGCGGTGCTGCTGGCGTGGAGCGAACGCTACCACGCGCGGCGCAGGCACTGAGGGTAGCGCCCCCGATGCACGCGCACACGGCACCGGTATCGGTGATCGTGCCGGTACTCGACGAACTCTCGATCGTCGCCGCACTCGACCGCCAGCTGCGCTCGGCACCGGGGCGCGCACTGCAGATGAACGCCGGCGCGAAAATCGCGAATCGCGACATCCTGCTGTTCCTGCACGCGGACACGCGCATCGAACCCTCTGCGATCGATACGTTGTGCGCGAGCCTGGTACGTTCGCGCACGCGCTGGGGGTGTTTCGACGTCCGGATCGCGGGCCGCTCGCGCTGGCTGCCGCTGGTCGCGGCACTGATGAACCTGCGCTCGCGACTGAGCGGCATCGCCACCGGCGACCAGGCGATCTTCGCGCGCGCACCCGCGCCGGGGCAGGCCAAGACGCGGCTGATCCCGGCGCTGGGCGCCATCGGCGCCGCGGCGCTCGCGCGGCGCATGCTGCGGCACACGCTCGGGCAGGCGCTCGCGGTGCCGGGCGTGCAGGTGGAACTGTGCGTGACACCCGGACCGCACGCTCCGCAGTGGCGGTACGTGGCATTGCCCGAAGCGCTCAGTCTGCGCGCGCAGGATGACGGCGACCTCGGCGAACGCCTGGCGCGCGCCGCGCGGCGCTGCGTGCGCGAAGGCGCGCGTCCGCTGCTGGTGGGCACCGATTGCCCGGCGCTCCACACGCGCCGCTTGCATGCCGCCGCGAACACGCTGGACAGCACGGCATCGATTGGAGCACGCCGCACGTGTTCGAGCAGACCGTGGCGCGCATCCGCGCCCTGAGACTCAGTCTGCGGATCGCGGAAACACTCAACGACATCGACGAGCCCGCCGATTTGAAGCACCTACCAATTGACTGGGGGAGCGATACCGGCGCTCGTCCCGGGGATAGGCCGCCCCGGCTTTTTCGAGATTTAACATAATATACATTATGCGAACTATAGGCACGCCATCTAGAGCAAGCCATCGGCAGCCTGTCACAGCCCGTAGATCGCACGAATCACGTGACTGACCAGCGAGGACTGCTGCGACACGCCGA
>WBZY01000515.1_pt1 | contig 28685 bp, 24 predicted proteins | sample 5204191 | NCBI WGS metagenome assembly WBZY01 (sample SAMN12344363, study PRJNA552823) | activated sludge metagenome | biome: Activated sludge suspended growth; feature: Anammox Sidestream; material: Wastewater; isolation source: activated sludge from anammox sidestream of wastewater treatment...
GAGCGGCAAAGCAGAAGCCTTCGATATCGCCCAAACCTGCGGCTTTACCGAAGGTAGTTGCCCCGCCGCCCGCGTCGATGCCAAACACTTCGTATGCGCGCGAACGGTCACCGGTCAGGTTGTTGAACCAGGCAATACCGCCCGCCCGCAATTCAAATGGATCAAAGACCGATACCGCGATCTCGTTCGTGCCGGGGATCATCAACAAACCGCCCAATGTGGTTTCATGATGGATGCCGCCGTTCAGATCGGTGCTGGGGGGATGCATTTCCTGCCAGTAGTATTCGCCTCCGCCCGGACCTTGCGCCGGGGCGCTACCGGCTCCGCCCGTGGTAACACTTCCGCATGAGGCGTTGTTTTCGAGGATGAAGCCACCGCCGCCGTTACTGCACAAGCGGATCGTATCCCCGGCAGATACGCCTTCATAGGTCGTCACCGGGTTGGTCGCCGGGATGTTGACTACAGCCGGCGCGTAGGTATCTTTGTTATACAAAGTCACTGTGCCCCATGGGTCTGCTGTGGCAAAGTTGGCATTACCCGTTTGATGCCCGAGACGGTCCATGAAGCCGAGGATCAAATCGCCATTGACGTCGAACTCGATATCCGAAAGCACCGGTTGCGGGTAAATGATTTGCTTCCCAAACGCCAGGTCGGCTACAGAGGCGCACGGCGCGGCGCACAATGACGTCATGGTTGGGATCCAGGGGCGCCACTCCGCCGGGAAGCCGGTTACAGGATTGCCGACAAAGGCCGGGTTGGTTACAAACCCGCGCGGGTAATTCAGGGGAATGTCGATAACAAGTGAAAACGCGCCGGGCGCGGCTTCGCTCATGCTCAAAACATATGCCCGCAAATTATTCACGTTTTGCGTACTCTCGGCGGAACAGACCACGCCAACATAGACGTTGCCGCGTGAAATTTCCACCGCCCACGGACGAATGTCACCGGCAGGGCAGGCTGTCGCTCCCGCCGGCAAAGTAATGGGGTATGCAGTCAGATCGGCGACTGTGGGAGTGACAGGCGGATTGCCAACGTTGATCGCATATAAAGTTTGGTTGGCAAGATTCATCACCCAGAGGGTAGTGTCGTTCGAGCCCATGTCCATATCGCCGATGGAAACTTTGCCAACCGCGTCCCAGGCGTTGGGATCTGTATTCGGCAATGATGAGGTGGGACCCAAGCCGCGCGCGGCATTCGACCCTAACGACCCAGCCCCGGTGGGAATGCCCAAAGTAGCTAGATCAACAAACAATGTCGGAGCGGAACCGGCGCCGGTGTTCGGATTCAAAACGAGAGAGTAAATCGCTCCCGCGCCGTTCGGTCCCAAACCCATGTGACGTTTTGCCAACGCCCCGGCGAAGACCGTCCCCGTTGCGCGCTGGAAAGCCAAGCCCCACGTGGCGCCGATTTGAGATCCGGTGGCAAGCGTATTCTCGATGGTGTTGTCTTCGCGCCCATACGCATCGTAGGGGATGGAGATCAAAACATTTGCCGATCCAGCAGTGCCGCCGCCGAGAGGGTCTCCATTGATATAGCAAGGCGAAACGAGCCAGGGGTTATTCTGGCAATACTCATCCGGCTTTGCCAAGCCCATATCCACTGCCGCGGCGGGGCTGGTGACAAACTGAACGGTCGTTCCCGAATCGACGCCGAACGCGCCGGGGCGCAGGTTGGACGGGATGTTGGTAAATTCAATGCGTAACTGCGTGCCGTCCGCGATCCCCGCAAAAGAATAATTGCCATTTGCGTCCGTAGTGGTGGTAGCGACAACTGCGCCTGCCGCGTTATACGCTGTGACGGTTACGCCCGGCACGCCCACATCGCCCTGCTCACGCACGCCGTTATCGTTGTAATCTGTAAACACTACGCCAGAGACGGTATTCGGATCTGCGCTCACGATGGTGAGTTGCGCGCGGTTGTAGGTTCCAACATCGCCGTTCCGGGTATCGCAAAGTGAGAGAGTCCAGTTTCCAACCGCGTTTTCGCCTTTGAAGTTGACGAGCGCTTCAAACGGGCGCGCATTGCGATCGTAGAAAGGCGCAGCCACATCGTCGTTATCGTTGTCGTACAACGAATTGATGCTTGAATCATCGAGCAACACATCGTAATTATCGTAATCATCCGGGCTGGCGACCACAGGATTGCCCAACCCCGCGCCGGAAATCAAAACAACCGTGGTGCCGGCTGGCGAAGTTAGGGTGGCTCGCGCATCGCTTCGACGCGGGTGGGAAATATTCAAGCCGATGTTGACATCCCCAATAATGATCGGCGTCGGCGAGCCGACGGTGATCGTCCGATTCGTGCAATTCGGCGCTGGGGGCGCGTCGGGAATCAACACCGCGGCGACGGGAATATCATCTATAGTTGTAGTAAGCGCCAGGGCGGGTTTAACGCCTGTCCCAGGCGCGCCCAAAACTAAAACTAATATGACCAGCAATGTCAGGATTTTGGAGAACAAGCGAGCAATAGGATAGTTCATCTTCTCTCACCTTACAAATTACTTACAGAATCGGATTTTTGTATTATATCTTACCTATTTGAGAAATGGCGACGAATTTCCCAACTGAGCGAAAAGTTCGCGCCTCCAGCCCAAGCGGCGCTCTGCCGATGGTCGGAGCAAGATCAATGAAAAGCGCCGCCAGCAAATCGTTGCAGTGGAATCCAAAGATCATATTTCGAAGTGAACAACAACAGAGTAATCACCGGCTGAACCATCAACTCTACAGCTTGCATCGGAGCATTGAACGCGAACTGCGTATAAAAAAGCCCGTTTGCAAGGGAGATGTTTCGGTGCCAGCCAAAACTTTCCCCAAGCAGGTACAATCTGTTCGCTCGTCAAGACGAAACTTTTCCATAAAAGATACAACACACCTCTTACAGTAGTGATTTGAGAGGGGTGATAAAATCACCCAATGCTCCCAGATTTCAGAGTCAGACAACGCGATTACCTCCTCGAACTCTCGCGCGCGCTTACGCAAGAACTCGACCTTGAAAAACTCCTCGCGCGGATTCTGTTGATCGCAGTTGAAATGCTCGCGGGACAGGCTGGCATCATCGCGCTCAAAGAACGGGATGGCTGGCGCGTCGCCGCCGCCCATGGGATTGCCCCGGCTTTCCTCAGCTACCTCACCCCCCTACTGGCAGACGAAGACATGCGCGAGTTGGATGTGATGGAGCTCAACCGCATGTTGAAAGAGTTGACGTACACCGCCAGCATGGGACTCCTCAACGGCACCGCGCTCGCGCTTGTTGCCCACAGACAGGTGATCGGTGTCATCTTTATTTTCCGAAATTATGAAGGTGGATTCACTCCAAACGACCGCGTCATTCTGCAATCGTTTGCAGACCAAGCCGCGATCGCTGTGTACAACGCGCAACTCTATGGGCAAGTCTCCTACGAAAAGCAACGACTCGACGCGCTTCTCGACTCCGCCGCGGACGGGATCATCATCCTCAACGCGGACCTCACCATCGAGCGCGTCAACGACGCCTTCGAGCGTATCTACGGGAAGACTCACGACGAGCTCGTGAACATCCCTCACAACGATGTGATCCGTTGGGATGGCGAGCCTCAAGGTTCGACACTCAATGAGGCGATGGCAAACGGCTGGCCCCTCACACCAAATGCAACGTTGTACGTGGAGGGTGATCTTGAACGCGATCTGCCGCCATCGTTGCCTGTGGGAGTCACATACGCGCCATTGCTTTCACCAGACGGGAAACTTCGCAACATCATCGTCAGCGTGCGCGATATTACACATTTCCGAACAGCGGATGAACTCAAAGCAACGTTCATCTCGATTGTGAGTCACGAACTACGGACGCCTGTCGCGTTGATAAAAGGATACGCGTCCACACTGCGGCGCGATGATGCAAAATGGGACAAGCGCACGATCAGCGACTCGCTGGCGGTGATCGAGGAGGAAGCGGACCGCCTGAGCAAGATGGTTGACGACCTGCTCGATGCGTCGCGATTGCAGGCTGGCGGGTTGAGTCTGAATCGCGCGGATGTTTCGCTCCCTGCGTTGGCAAAACGAATTGCCGAGAAATTTTCGACGCAATCGAAGAATCACACCATCGTCACAGACTTCCCTGAGAATTTCCCCATCGTGCTGGCGGATGAAACACGCATCGAGCAAGTCATTGCTAATCTTGTATCCAATTCATTGAAGTATGCGCCGAAAGGCGAGATCAAGATCAGCGGCACGGTGCATCCCGAACAAGTGGTGATCTGCGTATCCGATGAAGGCGCGGGGATTGATGCAAAAGACCTGCCGCACATCTTCGACAGATTCTATCGCTCGACGAAAGCCGTCAAGCAGACGAAAGGCGCGGGGCTGGGACTGTATCTCGCGCGCGCGATCGTCGAAGCACATGGCGGGAGGATTTGGGCAGATCCCAAACCAGATGCAGGGGCGCGGATTTGTTTTTCGTTAGTCAGGTAATTCTTTTTCATCTACAACTTGTTTTCCTAATGACACTTTGCAATTTAATAACTTACTTACGCAGTTAACTCCGCAACGCGAGATTTATCTCGCATATTAGGCTGTTCTCGCGCAAGAGCGACATAAATGTCGCAGTACGAGAACCGAATCGATTTCATCAGTTAATAATTCATCTTGCGCAGTCACAACTCCGAAGGAGTGAAATGATTATAGAGGGCGCATAAAATAGGACGCCAACCCCGAAGGGGTGTCATGGGTTTTCTATGAAGGCATATCATCCCTTCGGGATTTGATGGTGAATGGTTCATTTTCTACAATTCTGCCATCCCTTCGGGATTGAACGCGCACTACGCAAAGGTTATTTACTGGGAGAGGGGAACCGTCAGGGTGGTAAAATTTGAACGAAAGCCGAATCAAGCCGACCCTGAGAAGGACGCGGGGTTATATCCAGAAAAGGAAAATTAATCATGGCGAACACAATCCCTCTTCGAAGCAAGATCAATAAAAAATTTACGTGGAATGCGGAGAGCGTTTTTAAATCCGCGAAGGAATGGGAGGCGGAGGTTGCCGCGATTTTGGCGGACCTGCCGAACGTGAAAGAATTCGAGGGCAGGCTCAGCGAAAGCGCGGACGTGTTGCTCGAGGGGATGCGCGCGGTGGAGGCGCTGGCGAACCGCACGTATAAAATTTTTATGTATGCGGGGTTTTCGTATTCGGTGGATACGACGAATCAAAAATCTGCGGCGTTGATGGGCAAGGCGCAAGGCGTGGCGGGACAAGTCTCGGGCGCGCTGTCATTCGTGAACCCCGAATTGATCGCGATGGGAAAAACCAAACTCGACGAGTGGATGAAGGGCAACGAAAAACTTGCGGTGTATCGGCACAGTTTTGAAGATTTGTTCCGACAACAGGCGCATGTGCGTTCGGGCGAAGTGGAAGAATTGCTCGGCATGGTCGGCGACCCGTTCAGCGGCGCGCAAAATAGTTCGAACATGTTGGTGAATGCCGATTTCAAATTCACTCCCGCGAAAGATAAGAAGGGCAAGAAGATCGAAGTGACGCAGGGAAACATCCATACGTCGTTAATGGAACACCCTGACCGCAAAGTTCGGCAGAGCGCGTTCGAAAGTTACATGGACAAACATCTCGAATTCAGAAACACGCTCGCGGCGAACCTCAACACTTCGATCAAGAACAACATCTTCAACATGCGCGCGCGGAAGTTCGACACGTCTCTGCAAGCGTCGCTGTTCGGACTCAACATCCCCGAATCGGTTTTTCATAATTTGATCAACACGTTCAAAAAGAAACTGCCTGTGTGGCATCGTTATTTTGAATTGCGGCGCAAGGCGTTGGGTCTGCGCGACGTGACGTACTACGACATGTGGGCGCCAATCGTCAAAAGCAAGCCGAAAGTTCCATACACCAAAGCGGTTGATCTCATTTCTGAAAGTCTCGCGCCGCTCGGCAAAGAATACGTGGACGTGTTGCGGCAGGGTTGTCTCAAAGACCGCTGGGTGGATATTTACCCGAACAAAGGCAAACAGAACGGCGCGTTTTCGTGGGGCGTCACGCCCGACACGCATCCCTTCATTATGATGTCGTACACCGATGAAGTGGGAAGCATGAGCACGCTCGCGCACGAACTCGGTCACTCGATGCACTCGTACCTCACGGGGCAAAACCAGCCGCGCGTGTACAACAATTATTCGCTGTTCGTGGCGGAGGTCGCGTCGAATTTCAATCAGGCGATGATGCGCGGTCATTTGCTCAAAACGGTGAAAGATAAAAACCTGTTGATCGCGTTGATCGAGGAAGCCGTCGGGCACAACTTCTTCCGCTATTTCTTCCAGATGCCGACTCTGGCGCGCTTCGAGTTGGAGACTCATCAACGCGTCGAACGCGGCGAAGCGCTGACCGCCGACTCGATGCAGGAACTGATGGCGGATCTGTTCGCCGAGGGATTCGGCTCCAAAGTGAAAGTGGATCGCCCGCGCGTCGGCATGATCTGGTCTACGTTCGCGCATCTTTTCTCGGACTATTATGTCTACTCGTACGCCACAGGCATTTCTGGCGCCCACGCCCTCGCGGGACGAATCCTGCGCGGCGAGCCGAACGCGGCGCAAGATTATCTCGGCTTCTTGAAATCTGGCTCCTCGTTGTATCCGCTGGAGGTGTTGAAGAAAGCAGGCGTTGATCTCGCATCGCCCAAGCCCGTGGAGGAGACGTTTGCTGTGATGGAGAGTTATATTGATCGGCTTGAGGAGTTGGTTGGGTAGTTGGGTAGTTTTGTAGTTGGGTAGTTTTATAGTTGGATAGTTCGCTGGTTGAGTAGTCCCGCGCGTGCTGAGCGGAGCGATAGCGAAGACGAAGCATCGCGGGACGTATCAAAACCAGCAGTAACTTGAAAATAAAACGCTTGAATCGAACTCGGTGGTTTCGATACGTTCCTCGCTGTCACTCGGAACTACTCAACCACCGACTATACTAAAAATCGTAAATCCAAAATCGGAAATCGGAAAATCGTAGAATGCCTCAAACACAAATCGCATGTCCTAATTGCCGCCAGATGATCGCGGCGAACGTTGAACAACTCTTTGATGTGACGCAAGACCCGCAAGCCAAGCAGAGACTGCTGGGCGGCGTTTCAAACATGGCGCGTTGTCCGCACTGCGGGTTTCAGGGACGACTCGCCACGCCCATCGTCTATCACGACAACGACAAAGAATTGCTCCTCACCTTCTTCCCGCCTGAGTTGAACGTGCCGCTGAACGAGCAGGAGAAGATCATCGGTCCGCTCATCAAGAAGATCACGGATAGTCTGCCCGCCGAAAAGCGGAAAGGGTATCTGCTTAACCCCTCCCCCAACTTGACGTACGAGTCGATGATCAAGGTCATCTTGGGCAAGGACGGCGTCACGCCCGAGATGCTCAAAGCGCAACAAGATCGCGTGCAGATCGTCGAGCGACTCATCCAAGCCAGTTCGGCGGATGTGCGGAGCGAGATCATCAAACAAAATAGCGTTTTGTTCGATGAACAATTCTTCGCGCTGTTCAGCCGTCTCGCGCAGGGAGCGATGCAAAGCGGACAGGACACCATCGGCAAACAACTCGCGGATGTGCAACGTCAACTGCTCGACGAGACCGAGTTCGGGCGCGGACTGCGCGAGTCGGTTGGGGAACTGGAGACAGCCCAAAAGTCCCTGCAAGAAGCGGGGCAAAGTCTCACGCGCGAGAAACTGCTAGACTTCGTCTTAGAGTCCCCGAATGACGCGCGTCTGCGTGGTTACGTCACGTTGGCGCGGCAGGGAATGGATTATCAATTCTTCCAACTGCTCACCGAAAAAATTGACAAAGCGAGCGGCGATGAAAAGGCGCGACTCGAATCGATCCGCGAGAAGTTGCTTGAGTACACGGACGAAATGGACAAGCAAATTGAGGCGCGTTACAAACAGGCGCAGGAATTTGTCGAGTCGCTTCTCGCGCAGGAGGATATTGTCAAAGCCGTGCGCGATAATCTCGACGGCTTCACGCAGGATTCAGTTGACTTGGTGAATCAAATGTTGCGGCAGGCGTCGGAGAAAAACGATTACACGCGCATGGGCAAATTGCAAAAGATGGTGGAAGTGTTGCGCGAAGTTTCGACTCCGCCCGAAGTGGCTCTCGTTGAACAATTGCTCGACGCGCCCGATGATGCGGCTGTCGAAAACATGTTGGAAGCGAATAAGGCGATGGTCAACGACCAGTTCATGCAAGCATTGATCGGTCTGGTCGGGCAAGTGGATCAAGCCGCCGAACAAGGCAACCCCGAAGCGAAAGCGCTGGGTGAAAAAATAAACGCGATCTACAAGACCGCGCTGAAGTTTTCGATGAAACAGAATATGTAAGAACAGCATATGTCGTTGCGAGGAGCGCTGTTGCTCTTCGCGACGAAGCAATCTCCTGAAACATCCAAACAGATGTTACCCTGCTAACCATTTGAAGAGTTATTAATATGGGTTTTGTTTTGCAGGCAAGTTGTGTCAAGTGCAAATATCAATCAGACAAGCTCGTCATTGGCGATGGTTTGCATTTCATTTTTATTTGCAAAAACTGCAACTCTGTAGTAAATGGTCAACGATTCCCATTTCGATATAGTTGGTCTCCTTGCCCAAATTGCAAGAATCCTTTTCGTAAAGTAGATTGGGTTGATGGCGCTAACCTAGCCGTGTCTTTTGATGAGCCAACTGAGTCAGAACACCAATGCCCTCGATGTAAAGCAAATCAGCTAGGTTTTAAAGCAATTTTACATTTCAGTCGTAGTTTTGATGATCGCATTCCCGAAAAAGGAACGCTTGTTCACGGGCATATTACTAAATCTGGAAAATTAGAAATTCCCTTTCTTAACGTGCCTTTTTGTGTGCCTCTCATCGAAGACTCTACAAGTTACGCATCAGAGGCGATGATGGAGTTGAGAGTAACAGGGCTGGAAACAGAATACACAGATGACAAGAGTTCAATACAGAGAATGAAAGTATTTCTGGAGTTTATTCGATACATATCGCAAGAAGATTTGGACCGAGAATCAATGGAACAACCTATGGTTAAATCGAAAACCACAGAATTCATTGAAAGGGCTACAAATAATAGCGCGGAATAACAAAACGCGGATCTGACACTGGGGATTCCGTGGTCATCCCAAGCATTTTCACGCCTCATCATTTTTCTGGCTGGACGGCTTCGTTATCCCCGCCCCGGTGTAGGTAATCCAAACCATTAGGTGATGCGAGGAGATTGCTTCGTCGTTCGCTATAGCTCACTCCTCGCAACGACATGGTTATCGTAACCCTTCGAACAAATCCGTTTCCTTATTCCTCCCCCCATTCACCAAACTCATCGCGCGATAGAACGTTCCCTGCAACGACAACAGGTGACAGACCTCACCCTCTGGCAACCCCAACAACGGACCGAGGCTGGGCAGTTGGCTTTTGTGACACTTGATCGCCTCCCAGACTGTTTTCCAATGCGCTGAAACGTCAACCTGCGTCGTGATCATCCAATCTTTCCACGCGGCTTCACCGCGAATATGATCGTCCACGGGGAATTCGATCTCGCCCAAATACTTCATAAAGAAATTTGCGAACGGTTCCGAATCGACATAATAGTACAACTTGGAAACACGATGCGCTGATTGTTTCCCCGCATCCGCATAACTCGCATCCGCCGCGCAGAGGATCGCCGCGTTCGTGAATTGCGAAATGGCAATGTGATCGGGATGCCCATACCCGCCATCGTGCGCGAACGTGACGATGACATGGGGCTGAATCCGCCGAATATGCGGAACGATTCGTTCGACCGCCTCAGTTGAATTTGCCTGATCGAGATCGCCGTCAATGTAATTCAAAAAATGGATCTCTTTCAGCCCGAGGACTTTCCCCGCATTCTCCAACTCCTTCGTGCGGATTTTGCCGACTCCTTCCAAGCCTGGGTTTGGTCCCTCCGAGTCCCACCAGCCGCGCTCCCCCCGCGTCGCGCAGACGAGATACGTCTCAAGTCCCTCGGCGGCGTATTTTGCCAGTACGCCGCCCAATCCCATAGACTCATCGTCGGGGTGGGCAAATATCGCGAGTAGTTTCAATTTGTCGGTCATGGCATCCTCCTGTAAGACCTCACAGGTCTGCGAGACCTGTGAGGTCTTATTCTTTAATCATGCGCAACCTTCCACACTCGCTCAAACTCCAACAAAAATTGCTGGGCAATCGCTGGGTTGTAAATGATCAAAATGTTTTCGTCGTTACGTGTCTCTGCGCTTTGCGAAAAGTTGTAGGAGCCGATCACAACAATAGACTCGTCAATGATGAACACCTTGTGGTGCATCTGCCCTTCGATGCCGTCAATGCGGACATCTAAATCCGCTTGCTTGAAAGGATCGAACTCCGTTCCCTGATTCGATGAGATTTGCTCCTCATCCATCACGCCTTTGACGGTGAGTCCATCCTCCGCTTTTTCGCGGACGATGTCACCGAGGTCATTCGATGTAAACGAAAAGACAAGGAAGTAAATGCTTTCCTCCGCGCCGCTCAGAACAGTTGCGATTTGATTCTGCACGCCGTCGTCAGGGGAGAAAAAAGTATCCACGCGGGTCGAATCAATCGTCAGGGTGGGATGAGGCGTTTCGGGAGTCGTATTTTCTCCGAAACGGTTATCCAGAAACATCTCTTCAAATTCTTTTGTGTAATTCTCCGCCATCTTCGTGGAGAGGATGCGCATCAAACTATTGTCGTCGTCGTACGCGCCCGAGTCGGTGAAGTTCATCGAGCCGAGCCACACTTCGGATTTGTCGATGACCATGAACTTATCGTGCATCAAGCCATCTTGTTTATCGCCGATGATCGGAATGCCCGCTTCGAGCAGCTTTTCCACATCGGACGAATCCATGTTCGTGGACTCCATCACCATGCGGATCGTCACGCCGCGATCGTGCGCGTTCAGCAACGCATTGCGGACACTGTTCAACGTGAGACTGTATGCGGCAACGTCAACGCTGAGCCGCGCCGCGTCAATCGCCGCGAGGAGCGGACCATCCACGCCGCCTGTGGCTTGCGACGAGAACGGGTCAACGGGATCGGTGAAATACAACTCGAACCACGAGCCTTTCACGCCGTAGCCTGTTTGCAAGTCAATGGGCGTGAGTTCGGTTGAGGGAGTCGATGTTTCGGTGATCTCGATGTTGGGAGTTGATGTAGATGATCCGCAAGAAGAGATCAACAAGCATATGACACAAAGCAAACTACGAATTTTTTGCATGCTCATCCCCAGCCATTTGCACGGCATTTTTCAGGAATTGGTCGTAATGCATTTGACGCAGTAAAAGAAAGCGCACGAGGGGACGCCGCAGAAAGCGCGGGAGCGGTAGGTACATCACCATCGCATCGTGGACACGCGTCCCGCCGTCGGGCAGTGCTTCCAGCCGAATTGTCTCAGACATCTTTTTCTGTCCATTCTCAAACGAATCAATGGTGGAGTATTCGAATGGACGCCAATCGAGAGTCACTTCGGTGCTGGTGTTTTTTCCATGCGCGCAATGATTGCTTGCGCCTCTGCCCGCGCGCCCGCGCGGTCTATCGCCGACACTCCATTTGACATGACCCTGCATCCATAAGTTGCGCTTGAGCGGGTCTTGCACCCATTCCCACGTCACGGCGGGAGGTGTGGAGAAGTCAATGCGTACGATCACGTCCGCATCTTTTTCGTCGATCAAGATGCGGCGCGTTTCTGTGAGTTCTTTGTATCGCTGATGCAAGTCAATGTTGTAGGTTTTCACATCGCCTAAATGTTCGTACTCTTCCATCTGCACATGCGTGTTCTCAAGATTCAAATTCAAATGGTCGAGGCATCGTTCAGTGATCAGCATGTACGCCCGCCAACCCGTAGATTCAGTGACATGATTCTTCAACAACCGATGCGTGAGATTGACATCCGTGCCAACCATCTCGCGGATGTCTCGCACTTGTTGGATCACATAATCGCCGTGATGCGCGATGAATTTCAGGTCGAGCGTTGGGATGTTGCGGCACGCATTGCACGTACAGGTCGTTGCGCGCTTCATTGAAACTTGCTTGTCCCGAAACGTCACATACGTTGATTCCATCAACTCAAGGATCGTCTCGCCGCGCGTAACTTTCGATTCGGGGATATATGCAAATACCGCGTCCCCTTCAAGCTTGTGCAACGTCAAAACCGTTTCGATCTTTTCGCAGATCGTTTCGAGCAGGTCAGAAAGTATTTCGTGCGAATGTTCCAACTCCGTTCCCGCGAGGAACGATGTGTATCCCGAAATATCGGCGATGACCAAATATCCGTGTTGGGTAACAGCGCTCATTAGCATGATTATAATCCCGACCCCGACCCCCACCGCCGCTGAAGCGGCACCTCCCCCAAATTCCGCTTGCGAATTATGAATAATCATTCAAACTTTTTCTGCGGAATTTGGGGGAGGCTGGGAGGGGGTCGTTTATAATCCTCGCTCGTGACAACCTCCAACGCAAACAAACAGATCGCGCGCGCCGCGGGGACGGTGATGTTCGCGATCCTCTTCGGTCAACTCGCGGGTCTCGCGCGCGGCATCATCGTCGCGAACACATTCGGCGCCTCGCCCGAGCTCGACGCGTTCTTCGCCGCGAACCGCGTCAGCGAGACTCTTTTCCTCCTCGTCGCGGGCGGCGCGCTTGGCTCGGCATTCATTCCGACGTTTACTGGACTGCTCGCCAAAGAGGATACGGATTCGGCATGGCGACTCGCCTCTGCGCTTGCGAACACGGTCACTCTCACCCTCAGCCTGCTCGCGGCGTTAACTGCTTTGTTCGCCCCTCAAGTGGTTCGCTTCGCCCTCGCCCCTGGACTCTCTACCGATCCTGAACTTTTTTCGCTCACGGTTTCATTGCTTCGCATTCAATTAATTTCCGCAGTCCTATTCGGCTTGGGCGGATTGATCGTCGGCATCCTCAACGCGCATCAAATCTTTCTCATCCCTGCCCTCACTCCCGCCATGTACCAACTGGGGATCATCTTCGGCGCAATCTTCCTCGCGCCCTCAATGGGAATCTTCGGCTTGGCATGGGGAGTTGTCATCGGCGCGGTTTTATATCTCGCCGTACAAATTCCATCCATATGGAAACTCCTCACTGAACGCCAATTACTGATTACTGATTACTGGTCACTTGGTCTTACTAACTCTCATGTGCGCAATGTTCTCCTCCTCATGCTCCCCCGCCTCCTCGGCGTCGCCGTCGTCCAACTCAACTTTTGGGTCAACACAAATCTCGCCTCTACAATGGAAGAAGGCAGTGTCGCCAGCCTCACCTACGCATTCTCATTGATGCTCATGGCGCAAGCCGCGATCGCTCAATCGGTTGCGATTGCCGCCATGCCGACGTTCTCCGCGCAGCACGCGCTCGGCAAAATAGACGAGATGCGCGCCTCGCTTGCCGCATCGCTTCGTGGAATCTTGTTGATGGCTGTCCCTGCCAGTGTGGGACTCATCCTCTTGCGCGAGCCGTTGATCTCATTCCTCTATCAACGCGGCGAATTCGACTCGCGCGACGTTCAACTCGTGGCGTGGGCATTGCTCTGGTTCGCGGCGGGACTCGTCGGTCACTCCATTATGGAGGTGTTGACGCGCGCCTTCTATGCACAGCAAGACACAAAGACCCCCGTCATCATCGGCACGATCGCGATGGGACTCAATGTGGTGTTCAGTATCTTATTTTCAAAATATTTCGCGTCAATTGGATGGTTTCCGCTTGGCGGACTTGCGCTCGCAAATTCACTCGCCACCGCACTCGAAGCGACCGCATTGTTCATCTTCATGCGAAAACGATTGAATGGGATCGAAGGCAAATCAATTGCAAACAGCGCGTGGAGAGTCGCGCTGGCGGCGCTGGGGATGGGAATCGGCTTGGGGGTGTGGACCCAGTCCACCCTGGGTCAGACGCGTTGGCTTGTCGCGTTGGGAGGAGTCGCGCTTGGCGGAGTCATTTATATAGCGGGGGTCACGATTCTCAAAGTCCCAGAAATCCAAATTGTGCTTGATGCTGTTGCGAGAAGATTGCTTCGTCGGACTGCGTCCTCCTCGCAATGACATTTCATTTCCAGATCATCCACTGACTCGTCGCGACGATGATGCCCAATAAAATTCCGCCCGCCACTTCGAGCGGCGTGTGACCGATCACTTCGCGCAAATCTTTTTCGCTGAAGATGTGCCCCTTCAACAATTCATCGAACAACACGTTGATGCGTTGCGCGTGGATGCCCGCCTGCTGGCGCACGCCTGCCGCGTCGTAGGTGACGATCATCGTGATGGCAACGCCCAACGCAAACAGCGGATTCGCAAAGCCGTGATACAAACCGATTGCAAGAGTCGTGGCGGTCATCAACGATGAATGCGAACTCGGCATCCCGCCTGTGGTTAGGATCAGCGACCAATTCCATTTTCGCGTACGGAAGTAATCGAGAGGGAGTTTGATCACCTGCGCGAGTAGCCATGCAGTCAGTCCCGCGATCAAGGCTTTATTCTGAAATATCTCAACTAGATTCATTCAGACTCTTCCTCGAACACGGACACATCGTCGCCCGCGACTTGCTTCACTTTGAGATGCGCCGCCTCGAGCAAGACGCCGCATCGCGCCGCCAAAGCCTGCCCGCGCTCAAAAAGTTTGATCGCCTCATCGAGTTGACTCTGTTCCCCTTCCAACGTTTCGACGATCCCTTCAAGTTCAGCCAGCGCTTCTTCGTAGGTTAATTCTTCCACAGGTCTTTCTGATTTTTTAGTTGATGTTTTTGGCATGATGACTCCATTTACGATTTGCGATTGACGATTGACGATTGACGATCTTGTGGTGTAGACACGGAAACACGTACACAGGTAAACACGTGATGACACTCGGAACCTGAAACGTGATACTTGAAACCTGAAACTTGAAACTCGCTCCACGTTCCACGAACCCACGCCTCACGCTCTCTTCACCTCAAACTCTCCATCACTGACTCTAACTTTCATTTCATCACTCGCCTGCACAACGCGGGATACAACACTGCCATCGTCTTTTCGCGTCACGACTGCATATCCGCGCGCCAACACCGCCAGCGGACTCAACGCTTCGAGCCGTTTGCGAGTCCCTTCGAGATGTTTGCTCTCCAAAATTATACGATTGAACGCGGACGAAGACGCGCGGCGGGAGAGTTCATCCACGCGCTGGGATTCTGATTGGATGAGGCGCGAGGGAGAAAGATAGCGGAGTTGGGAGGCAAGTGAGTTTAGAGAGAATTGTTTTGAGGAGAGGGTTGTTAGTGTGTGGGTGAGAATTAGAGAATTGAGATTGGAGATTGTTGCGGCTAGGTCTTGGGTCGTGATCTGGGTGGCGAGTTCCGCGGCGGCGGTGGGAGTTGGGGCGCGCAAGTCGGCGGCGAAATCGCAGAGGGTGAAGTCCGTTTCGTGACCGACGCCCGAAATGATCGGCGCATTCGAGGCGGCAACCGCGCGGACGACACGCTCGTCATTGAACGCCCAGAGGTCTTCGATGGAGCCGCCGCCGCGGGCGATGATGATCACATCGGAGGATTGGAGAATTGGAGAATTGATGGCTTTGACCAATGCGAGAGGGGCTTCGCTTCCTTGCACGGGTGAGGGAGCGAGTAGCACTTCAACGAGGGGCAAACGTCTCCGCAGGGTGTTGAGCATATCGCGCAATGCCGCGCCTGTCGCAGAGGTGACGATCCCAATCTTGTGAGGCAGTTCAGGGATGGGGCGTTTGCGTTCGGGGTCGAACAATCCTTCGGCTTCGAGTTGCGCTTTGAGGCGCATGAACTCTTGATACAACGCGCCCTCCCCCACAGGGCGGATCTGGTCCGCGTAGAGTTGATATTGTCCCTGCGGTTCGTAGATGCCGATCTTGCCGTGGACTTCCACTTCCATGCCGTCGCGTAATGCGAGATTCATCCGCGCCGCGCTCGTTTTCCACATCACACACTTCAATGAAGCGTTGGCATCTTTGAGAGTGAAATACACATGTCCCGACGCGGGACGCGACAAGTTGGAAATCTCTCCCTGCACCCACACATCTTGAAGAATCTCGTTCTCTTCAAGTAACTTGCGAATGTGGAAAGTCAATTTGGAAACAGTGAATGTTTGCGGCGTTTGCGAGGGGAAAAGGGATGGTTGCATTAGCAAGAGGATAATCGAAAAATCTCGAAGATGGAAGGTTGCACATGTTGTATAATCAAGCAAGGAGATATCTGATGGCTAGCCGCGAATTAATACTCTCTGAAATCGACAACTTGAACTCTAAAGAGTTGGACGAATTATATAAAGTGATTCGCCAGATGAATCTGGAAAAGCGCAAGTCCAAGAAGAAAGGCGCGTTAGCCAGAATTCGCAAGGTTAAGATCTCTGGACCCAAAGACTTCTCAGTAAACCACGACCTGTATATTGCAGGGAAGCGACGTGGCTGAGCAAGTTTTCGTTGACACTGCCTATGTTCTTGCTCTAGTTAATGAACGTGATCAATATCACGGCAGAGCGCAAGAACTCGCAGATTTTTTTGAGGGGCAAAGCCTTCTAATCACCGATGCTGTACTGCTGGAAATTGGCAATGCGCTGTCGCGCGGCTTCAAGAAACAAGCGATTGACATCATCAACTACTTTATCGAGTCGGATGAGGTGGAAGTGATTCGGCACACATCTCAGGTGTTCGATAAAGCCTTTGCAATGTATAAAAAATTCGACGATAAGGAATGGAGTCTGGTTGACTGCATTTCATTCGTTGTCATGCGCGAAAAAGGGGTCAAGGAAGCGCTCACTTTCGATAGCCATTTTCAACAGGCGGGTTTCAAAGCGCTCATGTAATTCAACAACATGAATCACCTCTGGTCCCCTTGGCGTATGGAATACATCGAAAATCACGACAAAGCAGAAGGCTGTGTGTTTTGCATTGCGCAAGCGATGGCAGACAGCGCGGAGAATCTCATCGCGTATCGCGGCGAGCGGGCGTTTGTGATCCTCAACCGCTATCCCTACACGAGCGGACATTTGATGGTCATCCCCTTCGTCCATAAACCGAATCTCGAAGAATTAGACTCCGCCACCCGCGCCGAAATGATCGAGTTGACTTCGCGTTGTACAACCATTTTGAAAAACATCTACCACCCGCAGGGATTCAACGCCGGCGCGAACATCGGCGAAGCGGCGGGCGCGGGCGTGAAGGAACATGTCCACATCCACATCGTGCCGCGTTGGAAGGGCGACACGAACTTTATGTCAACAGTTGGGGAAACGCGGGTACTGCCTGAAGAACTTGAATCAACGTATGAGCGCGTGAAGAATGAGTTTGAGAAATTGTAACAGTAGGAGCGACCCGTCTGGGCTTCCCGCGCGTCATACACAGCATCGTACCAACACAAACAATCGTCACGTTTGGCATCGGCGAATCACCCCTGCATCAGGTGACTGTCACTTACGAAGTGACAGTCACCTGCATTGGCTCATAGTATTTTTTCTCCTCCTCATCAGTTGTGCACCCACCACCGCAACACAACCCGCGCCAACGAACACCCTCGAGCCAACCTCTCCCCCGCCGCCGACACAAACCATCGAACCTCCGCAACTCATCAATCCGCTCACGGGCTTGCACGTGCAAGACCCGTCACTACTCGAACTGCCCGCGCTACTCGTATCGATCTCGCATTTCCCCGTCACCGCGCGACCGCAGGCGGGCTTGTCGTTCTCGCCGCTCGTGTTCGAGATCTACATCACCGAAGGCGCGACGCGGTTCCTCACAACTTTTTATGGCGAATTCCCCGCGCCCGAATCGCCCGTCACTGGCGGATGCGATACGCGCCGCGAAATTTTCACGCAGACAAATTTGATCCTCGGCAACCGCGCATGGCTCGACGCAAATCAAAACAACATGCAAGACGCGTGGGAGCGCGGCGTCGGCGGCGTGTGCGTCAACCTCTACGACGCGAATCTCAACCTGCTCCAACAAACGACGACCGACAGCAACGGCTATTACGGATTCAACGTGAGCGCGGGCACGTATCACATCGCGGTTGCGAATCCCCCACAGTTGGAGTTCGCGCAGAAACATGTCGGGGATGAGAGTCGGGATTCCGATGTGGATCCAGCCTCGGGGTGGAGCGACGCGGTGAACGTCGAATCCACGCTTCTTTCTCTGGACGTCGGCTTGATTCAGTCCAGCGACATTCTCCCATCTTCGACGACTCTCCCCGAACCCAAGATCGGACCGATCCGCTCGGGGCGACTCGTGTACGCAGACATCGCGGCGATGTTCACCAACTCATGCCTGATCTACGCGCTCGCCTCGCCCGAAGTGTTGACGGAACTTCCGCAGTGCGTGCTGGTGACGCATGATATTCAGGGCGGCGGATATATGTATGGAATTGACAACCTGCCCGCCGTTGCGCGAAATTACAAAGAGCCAAAGATTACCATTGATTACACGAGCAACACATTTTCAGAGGAGCCGCCCGCGGGAGGAATGATTGCCGATGAACTGCATGTATTCATCGCTTATTTGAATCAATCGGGCTGGGAATACGACGCGCTCTCGCAAAGTTACTGGCGATCGGTGGATGATGCAAGTTCAGACACAGCGGGCATCCTGCATCCCGAAGTGGATCGTTTGACGAATCGTCAACTGCAATTCGAGAACGTGGTCGTTCTGTTTGCGAAACACGATGTTGTTTCCCCCACCAATTTGGATATTCATCTCGAGGCAAACCTAACGGGCGACGCGATTCTATTCCGCGACGGATTGCGATACGACATCCGCTGGAGCACCGAACTCAGCGAAGAGGAAATTCAAACGGGCGTTCGCAAGCCGATTCGGTTTTTGTATGCGGGTGAGGATAAATTATTCCCGCTCAAATTTGGTCAAACATGGGTGATCGTCGTCACGCCTGAGACAACGGTGACGGAAGAATTCTCTAGCGAATGGTTGTTGCGATTCGCGCAACCTGAAGGGGCGAAATAACAAAGCAGGACTGACGCAGTTGGCGGGCAGTTGTACTGCCGCCGCCGCAGTGCAACTACGGCGCAACAGGTTCACCTGCGTAAGTTCTAAAAGTAGAAAATTGATTATCTGACGCGTTCAAAATCGAGGCACAGATGAGCGCTGAACACGCAGAGTGTTCTTTCCGAATCAGCGTCAATCAACGTTTAACTGCATCCCCAAAACCATTGCGCAAGGTCGTCAGGAAGAAAGTATATTTGATCTCTTGCAAAAGTTTCGAACCATTGAAGAGAGATCGCAAAGACGCCTGCTTCGCGCTTCTATTTAATGAACGCGCCGAGATGGTTGCCGACTTCTCTTTCATTACCGGGGATATTATCGTTCATCAACTTGTTCGCCGCGCGCGGTTTGCCGTCCGCGCCTTTGACGATCATCGCCGATGAGCCGCCGCCATCCAGCGCGACGCCCGTGTAGACGCTATGCGCCAGCAACAGGTCAGCCAATTCAGGGAAGGTGGCGCCTTCGCTGAATTCACGCCCATCCACCACCACGATCACGAGGTAACGGCCATTCTGACTGACGCCGATCGCCGTGCGCGGATCCATGCTGTTGGATTCAAGCGATGCAACCTTTTTACCTTTCGTCACCAAATAGCGGTCGCCGGTGATCGCATTGAATGCGCCGCCTGTTAATTTGTCGAATGTAACCACATTCTTCTGACTAATGTACATGATCGGGCGGCCCGGCGCTTTTGTGGAATATTGCTTGCCGCGTGAAGCCGCCATGCCCACAAGTTTGGCCGGCTCGCCGCCGCCCGCGCAATACGTTGCGGGAGGATAAGCGGCGGGGTCGAGCGTGTAAAAACCGTCCGCGTTGATGGCGATGTGCAACTTGTTCTTCTCAAGGAACTTCGAGGTGGTTTGAGTGCATAAGAACGGCTCGGTGGCTCGAAGCGGCGGCGTAACAAGGAACTCGAACGCCGCCCCTTTCAGGTCGAGTACCAGCGTGTGAGAGACCAGGCGTCGCGGAGTGGAGCGCGTCTTGCGATAATACAACACGCCTTTGAACAACTTCTGCATCGCTGTGGCGGGCGTTTTCCCCACGTTGTTCAGGAACTGTCCGGAAGCCCAACCGGTAAACCCATCCACTTTTTCGATCTTATGCCAGCCGCTGGTTGAAATCTCCAACGATTTCACAGTTTCGCCCTTCGTCAGATAGCCGATTACTTTAAATGACGACGAGGGTCCCTCGCGAACATTGAGCGTGGTCGCGGTCACTTGATACCAGTCATACTTTTCTTCTGAAACAGGCGGAGGCGCGGTAGTCGCTTCCAGATAATCTTTCGACGCCCACCCGGTAAACCCATCGTACGATCGCTTGACCTGATACCACTTGCCGTCGTCCGAGGTGTCGAGCCGTTGGACAACTTCATTGCGATATACCAGACCCAGTGAGCGGTATTCCGTACCTGGTCCCTCGCGCATGTTCAATGCCGAAGCGGTGACCTTGAACCACTCCTCGTCCCCCGGCGGAGGCGGCGGAGGTGGAGGAGCAGATGTCACGATCAGATATTGACGCGAAGCCCAGCCCACGAGTCCATCCGACTCGCGCCGAATCTTCGCCCACGCCCCATCGCCGGAAATGGCGAGTCCTTCCACCACTTCATCCTGTTTCAATAACCCGATAACGCCAAACGTGGTACCGGGACCGGAACGCACGTTGAGGGCTGAGGCGGTAACCTTGTACCACACCGGACCCGGAGGCGGAGGAGGAGGCGTTCCGAGTTTGAATCGCGTGTTGAAGGCGGCAAGATCGCCGTTGAAATTATTCAAGTCGATGCGGGAACTTTCCACGCCATATAAATCTCCGTCGCCGCTGTCGGTGAATTGCCAGAACGTCCAGCCGTTGGCATCCCAGGGTTTTGGCACAAGCGGCGTGGTCACGCCATAGTTCGCAACCCACAGGGGATATTGCTTGAAATAGGCTAGGTTGGCGGCGTCGGTGGTTGCGTTGGGCGCGTTCCGCACCCAATAATAATACGCGGTGTAAATTCCGATCTCATGGTTGCCAACGCGCGATTTGATCCGTTCTAAAAATGTTTTCCAGTGTTTCCAGCCGGTGTATGCGCCGCCGTAGGCTTCTTCAAAATCGGCAAATAAGGGCAGTTCGCCGAGGTCGCCATCGAACGTGGAATACCACAGGTCTGCCTGGTCAGTCGGGTTGGCGCGGCTGTCGTAAAACCAATAGGAGCCGCGCGGCAAGCCCGCGCCTTTGGCGCCGGTCCAGTTGGTTCTGAAATCGGAATCGACCCACACATTCTGCCCGGAGCGAATGATGACATACCCCGCTGTTTGCTTCATCTTTACAAAATTGATTCCCTGCGGGGTGGTTTCGGCGTCCTGATAGAAACTGACATCTGGTCCAATGAGATTTGCCATGTATGACTCCTCAGTCGATAGTGCACAGACATTTTACCAGCGAAGAGGCGCGATTCAAAACCCTTTATAATCGTTATATGGATATTCCCGAGCGCGTCATACCCACCCGCGAGCTACGCAAACAAAACGGCGAACGCGGCGCGCGAAAATTTATCGCATACAAGGGCGTCGTGTACGATGTGACCGATTGCCCGAAATGGCGGCTCGATCTGCATGAAAACTTGCACTTCCCCGGGCAAGACCTCACCAGCGAACTCCCCGACGCGCCTCACGAGGAGGATGTGTTTATCCGTCCATGCGTGAAAGCGGTCGGCAGGTTGGAAAGTTAGACGGGCTATGCGGGATTCCAGTTCCATGGGCACGATTGTGCCGAATCGCCTCTGGAGCGCGCCGGTTATTTTGTTAATTTCCATCGTCGCGCGCTGGGTTCTCGTCCTACGCGGCGGTCAATATTATTTTTCAGATGAAGGACGATACGAAACATCGCGGGCATTTGTCGATTTATTGCTTGCCGGGGATTCGTCTTCGGCATTCGCGCAATTGTTCACCGCTCCCGAGCACCTCGGGTTCAAACTTATCGGAATCATCCCCGCGCTTCTCGAACGACTGACGTTCGAAAGCCTCGTCTTGCCGGCGTTGTTCTTCAGTTTATTTTCCGTTTTGAATCTTTTCCTGATCTACAAAATCTCACAACAGGCAGGCGCAACCCAACAAGAATCGCTATTCGCGCTCTTTTTCGCCGCGTCCAGTATGTCGCTGTTGTATTTCTCACGGCATCTTCTTCCGTACGACAGCGCCATGACCTTTGGCTTGCTCGCTATTTTCATCGCGCTGACGGAAAAGCCTTCGCTAAAAGCATCCTTGCTTTGCGGCGCATTGGCATTTCTCTGCTTCATCACCTACAACGGATACTGGGCATTGACGGGAGTTGGGATGTTCATCCATGTTTTTCGAAGCAACCGCAAACCCAGTAACCTGATCCGCAAGGCATCATTAACCGCGGTTGGATTCGCTCTTCCTGCAATCCTGCTCTTCCTGCTTGCCTCGCTCGCGGAGACCAACCTGCTCGCCGAATATCGCGTCTTTTCAACCACTGTCATCCAGGGGAGTTTCGAAGAAGGCTGGAGCCTTCCTTTTGAATATTTCTGGCATGCCGAGCATTGGCTGTTCATCCTCCTGTTTCTGCTTTCAGGCTTTGCCATTTATTCATCCAGACAGATGGGACTCTGGGTTGTCGCCATCATTTTTATGTATTTGTGTTTACTGATCCCTTCCGTGTTTTTGCATTCGTTCGTTGTGTACGGCAGGCTGGCGCGGCAGATGATGCCATTCTTAATTCTTCTCGCCGCTGGCGGGCTAGTACAGCTGAAAAAGGGTTTTTACTTCGGCGATAAACTCGTCAAGGGAATCTTGGTTGCCCTCGTGATACAAGCCGCGTGGAATTATCAGAAACCCTTCTCTCTAACGTATCCGCGAGACTTTGCCGAGACAGCGCAGGCAATGTATCCCGATTTCCAATTCTCGGAAAAACGACTGATCTTCGGCGCACCTACGCTCTGCCAAAACAACGGTTACATTGCCGAATACATCAAGCGATTTGAGGTTCCGCCAAAACCAGATCCCGCCATTGAGGGTGAAATGTTGTTAACAGCCAAACACCCCGATAACTTTTTGCCGTATCAATACGAAGGCTACACGCCGCAAGAACGGGCAACTCTGCGCGACATGCAAATTGAAATGCGACTCTACCGGGCGGTGGAGTCTTTTATGAACGATGCCAATCCGGTCTGGAAGTCCATGAGGAGTTGCGTTGTGAGGGAAGAATAGTTGGCTATGCCAACGTCCCCGCGTACCCATCCGCGCGCGGATCGCTTCCGCCGCACAGGACGCCTGATTCTGCGTCGCGGAGAATGACCTGTCCCCTGCCGAACAGGGCGCGCTCATAACCAGCGACCGAATAGACGGGGTGTCCCATTTTTTGCAAGCCGTCGAATATCCCCTCTGGCATTCCCTCTTCAATCGCAACGCGCCCGCCTGATTCGTCCACGTCTATGCAAAAGCGTGGACGATCCAGCGCGGACTGGGGATCTAGCCCATCATCCACCAAAGCCGATAACACTTGCACGTGTCCCTGCGGTTGCATGAAACTACCCTGGACACCGCAGGAGGCGTAGAGAATCTCGGACTTATTTTCACCCTCATCCCCAGCCCTTCTCCCTGATGGAGAAGGGAGTCTTGTGACCATCGCAGGGATAATTGTGTGATACGGTCTCTTGCGCGGGGCGAGGGCGTTGGGGTGATTCGGGTCGAGGCTGAAGTTATGTCCGCGATTTTGAAGAGTGAAGCCCCAGCCTTTTGGGACGATGCCTGTGCCGAATCCCATGTAGTTGCTGTTGATGAACGAGCAGGCGTTCCCGAATTTGTCCACGGCGCTGAGGTAGACGGTGTCGGAGGAGGAGACGGGAACGCCGCGTTCGATATTGCGTATCGCGGACTGCGTGTTGATTAGTTTGCGGCGTTCGTTGGCGTATTCTTTAGATAATAATTCTTTGATGGGGATATTTGAAAACTTCGGGTCTGTCACATACCAACTCGCATCGGCAAAGGCGAGACGCATCGCTTCGATCATCAGGTGCATCTTTTCAACGGAGAGAGATTCAAGCGAAGCGAGATCAAATCCTTCGAGGATGTTCAAGGCGATCAACGCGGTGATACCCTGTCCATTGGGCGGACACTCGTAGACGCGATAGCCGCGATAATCCACCGAGATCGGTTCTTCCCACGTGGAGGTGTGCGACGCGAGATCGTCCATTTGCATACATCCGCCCGCATCTTTCAACACGGCGACGATGGCTTCGGCAATTTCGCCTTGATAGTACGCATCCTTGCCGCCGCGCGCGATGGTTTCAAATGTTTTTGCCAAGCCAGAATTGCGGAAGATTTCGCCCGCGTTCGGACCGCGTCCGTCAATCGTTAATTCGTGTCCGTTCGGCGCAGAGGCGAGTTGACGTTGAACGCCGCGTCCCCAAAAATAGGATGTGATCGGCGCGACGGGAAAGCCTTCGCTGGCGAGTCGAATCGCGGGCGCAAGAATCTCAGACATCGAGAGCGAGCCGTGTTTTTGAATCAGGTCGAACCAGCCCGCACATGCGCCGGGGACAGTCACCGTGTATGGATGGAACGGAGGAATCGAAGATGCGAATCCGCTGGTCTTTAGCCGATCAAGCGTAAGGGCGGAGGGAGCGCGTCCCGATCCGTTGAGGGCGGTGACTCGTTTCGTATCCGCAGAAAAATAGAGGGCGAACATGTCGCCGCCGATCCCAGTGGAGGTTGGCTCGGTCACGTTGAGCGCCGCGCCCGCCGCCACAGCCGCATCTGCCGCGTTGCCTCCCTTCGCAAGGATTTCCAAACCAGCGGCGGTGGCGAGAGGTTGCGAGGTTGCGACGATGCCATTGCGACCATAGACCGAAGATCTTTGTGAATGAAAAGCGAAGTTTTGCATTTTTTGCCTCGATATGGGATGGTTGATTGTAGCAAATTCCCTTGTGTTTTATCTTGACAATTCCCGCTTTCTGCATAAAATCATCCATATACCATCCATGTGGATGGCAAGGAGATGTTATGGCAGAGACCGAAAAAATCACCATCAACATGAGCGCCGTGGATTTGGGGAAGATAGACCTCATGGTTCAGGAGGGCTTATATTCCAACCGGACGGACTTTATCCGCACGGCGATCCGCTCGCAATTGGAGAAACACAATTTTGAAATTCAGCAGTCCATCACGCGGAACTCATATGTGATTGGCGTCCTCACGTATGATCGAGGCGATCTGGAGCAGAAAAAAGCCAAAGGCGAGAAAGTCATCATCAAAGTATTAGGGCTTCTTCATTTGGCGAGCGACATTTCGCCCAATCTGGCGCGGGAGGTCATTGAATCAATTCAGGTGCGCGGAATGTTTCAGGCATCCGATAAGGTGAAAACCGCGTTGGCAGACAGGATCAAATAGGAGATCATTTCATGGAGAACAACGGGTCAAGATCCATCCCGCAAAATTGGGCGCCGCGCTTTTTCACCATTTGGACCGGGCAGGCGTTCTCGTTGTTTGGTTCGGCTTTGGTTCAATTCGCGCTCGTGTGGTGGCTGACGAAAGAGACCGGTTCCGCCACCGTGTTGGCGACCGCCACGTTGGTGGCGCTGTTGCCTCAGATCGTTTTTGGTCCGTTCATCGGCGCGTTGGTTGACCGTTGGAACCGCCGCTTGATCATGATCGTAGCAGACGGGAGCATCGCGCTTTCAACCGCGTTCCTGTTTTATCTGTTCGCTACTGGGCAAGTTCAAGTTTGGCACATCTACGTGATCATGTTCATCCGTTCGTTTGGCACGGCGTTTCATTCGCCCGCCATGACCGCTTCTACCTCGCTGATGGTTCCCGATAAATATCTCGCACAATTATCTGGCGCGAATCAATTGCTTCAAGGTCTGGTCGGCATTGCCGCGCCTCCGCTTGGCGCGTTGTTGATCGAGGCGTTCTCGACGCAAAATGTTTTGCTCATTGATATTGCGACCGCCGCTCTTGCGATCCTGCCTTTGTTATTTATCCCTGTGCCGCAACCTGCCCGCGACGCGATTCAAAAACCGTCCACGTACTGGGAAGACTTGAAAGAAGGCTTTCATTACGTTATGCGCTGGCGCGGATTGCTCGGCTTGACCATTCTTGCGATGATCTTGAATTTTATGATCACTCCAAGTTCCGCGCTCCTGCCTCTCGTGGTTACGAAAGTTTTCAACGGCGGCGCGCAAGAACTCGGTTGGAGCGAAGCATTGTTCGGCGTCGGCATGATCGCGGGCGGCATCTTGCTCGGCATCTGGGGCGGATTCAAACGCCGCATCATCACCTCGTTCAGCGGCATCATCGGCATCGGCGTCGGATGCGTCCTGATCGGGCTCGTGCCAGCCGACAAATTCTATCTTCTGCTCACCGCCAACTTCATCATCGGGTTCACGCAAGTCTTTGCCAACGGGCCGTTGATGGCGATCCTACAATCCACCGTCGCGCCTGATAAACAAGGGCGAGTCTTTTCGCTCCTCAGCGCGGGCGCGACCGCCATGATGCCTCTCAGCCTGCTGGTCTCGGGTCCCATCGCCGATCTCCTTGGGATCCGCTTCTGGTTCATCTTCGGCGGCGCGGTCTGTGTTCTGATGACGGTCATCGGGTTCTTCATCCCCGCGATCATGAACATCGAGAGCGACCGCGAAGCCGTGTTGACTCCTGTGGCTGAATAAAATTCCATTGGACAAAACCCCCCGTTGCTGACGCAGTTGAACTGCGTCAGCAACGGGGGGTTCGGCTTGATTCGGTTTTCTCAATTATCCCCCTCCTTGCGTTCGCCTCCCTCATGCTCTTGTCCCGTTGGGTGGCACTCCATGCAGTTCTGGAAATCGGAGATGCCTTCCTCGATGTGCTTCGAGCGTATTTCAGATTCGTTGTGTTCATGACAACCATAGCAGGTATAGGTTGTAAACGCGCTTGGGTGACAAGTGGCGCATGAGACTGCGCCGCCCTCGCCGTGATCCAATGGGAAGGAATGTTGTTCATTGAATGTAGCGGGTTTCCACGCCGTGGTGGTGTGACAAGCCGCGCAGTCTGTGCCAAATAATCCCAAGTGAAAAACGGGATCGGCATGACAGGCAACGCACGCGCTGGGCGTTCCCGCAAACTGGTCGTTGACGTGACATTTCTCGCATTCCACTTGTTGATGCGCGCCCGTCAGCGGGAAGTCACTGCGCGAATGATCGAAGGTCGCATCCTTCCAATCGGAGGGCGTGTGGCAGGAGCCGCAGTCCGCGCCAAACGTCCGCGTTCGCGTGGCAATCGTAACAGGAAATATTGGCGTGCCCGCCTTCGAGCGGAAACGCCAATTGGTTGTGGTCGAAATCGTTCCCGTACGTATCTACACCATCGTGACACGACAAACAGTCGCCGCCCCAACTTGCCGCGTGTGTGTCGGTGAAAGCCGAATCAATTTGACGATGACAAGTATCGCAAGTCTGCAAGTCGAAATTGGATATATCGTCGGCATGACAATCGGCGCAGGTAAAGGCTTTTCGCGCCGCGGTGAACTGGTGACCCTTCAACGAGTAGCCGAGCGCTTCATGCGGAAAAGTGATTTCGTCCATCACGGTCAGCGAAGCGTCCGCGCCGCGATGCTCGGGGTGACAGTTGCGGCAGGTGAGCGCGGTCGCATCCTTCATCATCCGTCCGTGAAGCGAAGTAAAATCTTGCAGTTGTCCCGAAAGATCGCTATGGCAATCCAGACAACGGTCTGCCATGGTGGCGCGTTCCCAAGGCGCAGTGTGACAGGTCTGGCAATCCCCGCCGGTCTCCGCGTGAGACGTGACGCCGCCCAACATCTCTCCGCGTTGCGCGTTCAACTCGCCGGGGCTGTACAGCAAACCGCCGCGAGCGTAGACGTATCCAACAATGAGGAACGTGGTGAGGATCGCGGCGATGATGCCGCTTCCTGATAGGCAACCCAGGCGATTGGTTCGCATCATTCCTCCGCTACTTTAACAAGGTGGCGTAATACAACGCCGCGCCGATATGAACAAAAGCGGAAATAAACAACGCAATGCCGATGGGAATGTGAACGGTATGCCAAAGCGCCAAAAGTCGACGCGCTTGCTTGAGAGCCTCCTGTGAGAGCGTGCCTTCGATCTCCAACCCGTCCATGGTGCGCGGGATGCGGGTGAAGACATAACGCCCGATGAATCCGCTAACGACGATAATGACACTCACTAAGGTTGTCGCGCCGGCGATGCCGTTGAATTTCCACGAGGTGTGGAGCAGTACCATGTACGGTCCCACGATCCCGGTAAAAATATGGAATTGAAGCCACGTAGACATCCTCCCCCACTGTACAGTGCGACTCCGTTTGCGCAGGCTGTATAACGTCTCTGTCATCATCATTAAGACAAAGCCGACGATTCCGATGCCGTGACCGAACAACTCGCCCGCCGGGGGAATCGCGCGCGTGAAAAAAACAACCAGCGCGTAGATCCCTGTGATCAACGCCATCGCCAAAAACGCCAACCATAATTCTTTGTTGCCACGAAGCATAAACCCTCCAAAGATTCCTAATTCCTCAAACCCGCCCAAAACTCGACGACCACATCCCCGATGCGGGCATCTGGAGCCAATAATTTCTCGCGGATCGAGGAAATATCTATTCCTTCCGAAACGATTTTCTGGAGAGGGTACGAAAGTTTCTGGTCGCCCATCACCACCGCGCCGAAC
>WBZY01000517.1_pt1 | contig 28614 bp, 26 predicted proteins | sample 5204191 | NCBI WGS metagenome assembly WBZY01 (sample SAMN12344363, study PRJNA552823) | activated sludge metagenome | biome: Activated sludge suspended growth; feature: Anammox Sidestream; material: Wastewater; isolation source: activated sludge from anammox sidestream of wastewater treatment...
CGAAAGTTCATTAGGACTATGCCGACTCGGATACAGCAAGGTAAAGCCATCGCCGGCGGGAACGAGATCGAACCAGCGCAAATATCCCGTAGACGGAACCATATAGCCGTGATGATAGTCCATGCGTTCGTTGAGGCTATAGAGCGTAAGATATGCCTTCTTGCGATATTTCAGCAATTGCACTTTATCTTCCTCGCCGCGCGCCAGAAAATAATCCATCGCCTCTTTCAACGGGACTTCTTTTCGCAAAAACGGCAGGTCGTCTTTGACAAACTTTTGCATCAAGACCTTCAACACGCCCAATTCAGAAACAGACAGCGGATCGCGCCCCTTCACTTCGCAGTAAAATCCGCCTGTGGCGACCGAATGGTCGATGAACAACGTCGCCAGCGGATACATATCCGCGAACACCATCTCCAGCAAAAACGTGAGGGAGCGCCGGTAGATGCGCGTCCCGTCGGGCGTAGACATGGTAACCGGGCTGACGCGCGAATCCATTCCGACGGGGAAGCTTAATTCACGCAGGTTGCCGTTGACCACCGCCCCAACGAGCTGTGAATCGTGTTCAACCACCGACAGAAAATCTCCCACGTTGCTCCCGCGCGGACCGGCGATCACGCGCCCATCCGGGAGGTGGATTTCGACTTCAGGTCTAGGAGAGACAAGATTGAATTCTTTCATCTTTCTTCTTTCATTACAGTCAAAGGTCGAAAGTCAAACCTCAACTCGACCTTTGACCCTTCGGCAGGCTCAGGACAGCGCTTTCAACTTTCAACCATAATTTCTCAGGCTTCTTTTCAAACTCATCCAACGGAATTTCTTTGCGGACCAATGCGAGCAATGTTTCTGTCAACATTTTATTCACAGGCGTCGGCGCGTTGAATTGCGCGCCCGCGCGGACGACCTCGCCGTGCAGATAATCCACTTCGCTTTTGCCGCGACCGGAGCGCAAGTCAATGTGAAAGGACGGCATTTTGTTTCCACGCCCCGCGCCAGCCGCGCGACTGAGAAACGGCTTGGATAACCACAACGGCAATTTCGTCGCAAACGCCAACGCGCGGACGGGCGTGCCAGGCAGGTCAATCACTGCAATGCCTTGCGCCTGCATCACCGCGAGGCATTCGCTCAGCATTGCCACTTCCAATTTATATAATTTTCTATTCGCAAGGATCTCGGCGGCGGTCATATCGAGGATGGCGGAGGTGGGGTTGGCGATCAGGTTCGTCAGCAGTTTCGACCATTTCATCGAAGCCGCGTCAGCGAACAAGCGCGGGTTGAGCAGGGCATTATCGAACGCGACCAGCAGACCCGGCACAAGAGGATGTCCCTTGGCAATGCCGATGCCGCGCAATTTTTCAAGGACAATATCGCCCGGTCCACGCTTGCCGACGGCGGTGGTCACCGTGCCAGGGATGACTTTATCTTTGCCGACAACTTCCGCGATCAATTGTTCGTTTGAAATGCCGTTGGAGAGACACAGCACCGGCGGCATTTTGTCCGCGTAGGGCTTGAGGGTTTCGAGAGCGGCTGGGGTGTCGTACGATTTCAATGCAAACAGGGTCAGGTCGAACGGTCCGTAGCGAAGCGCATCTTCCATCGAAGAGACGAAGACAACAGACGAGGAGTCCAGCCGAAAAGCATCTTTCGTCTTTCTTCTTTCATCGAGAGTGAGATCGAGCCTCAAACCGCGCGCGCGGAGTTCATCCACTTTCGCGCCGCGTTCGAGAAACACAAGTTGACTGCCCGCGAGCGCGAGGCTTCCGCCGACGTAAGCGCCGATGGCGCCCGCGCCAAAGACAAGGACTTTCATGCGCGCGTTGATGTGGATCGCGGTATCGGGTGTCGCCACGAAAGTTTCCTATTTCAAAGTCTGCGCGTGGGCGCGATCGTTGAGCGCGTCGATCGCCCAGCGATGCAAATGAGGTTGATAGATCACGCGCGCGAAGGCTGTGTTCTCGAAGCGGAAGCGCACGCCCGAAGGGTCGGCATGATGCGCCACGCCGACGATGGCGTGCATAAGTTGATTCAACAGTCCACCGTGCGACACGATGAGATAACTTCCCGCAGGCCGCTGTAACAAGCCATGCAATGCCTGCCCCGCGCGTAGGAACAATGCCCAATCGCCTTCGCCGTCGCCGCCGATCGAATCGTACGGCGTCACGTAGGATGGCTTCGGTCGTAATTGGACTTCGGCAGAGGTTAACCCTTCCATCTCGCCAATATCGCGTTCGAGCCAGATCTCGTCGAGTTCGAGTTTGACGTCCAACACGGAGGTCACGATCTCAGCGGTTTCCTTTGCCCGCTGTAACGTGCTCGAAATGGCGAGGTCGAACTTTGCGCCTTCCACCTTCCAGCGATTCGCCAATGCGAACGCCTGCGCGCGCCCGCGTTCGGTGAGCGGGTAATCAGACTGCCCCTGCCAACGCGACTCGGCGTTGCCGGTCGATTCGCCGTGACGCAAGAATACAAATTGATAGACCGGTTTTGGGGTTGAACTCAAGTTACTCCTCTTTCTTCAATAAATAGACGGGTCTGCGTTTCACTTCCTGAAAAATATACCCGACATAAACGCCAATAAAGCCTAACAAGATCATGATGATTCCGCTGGCGATGAGCAGGACCGCCATCAGCGAACTCCAACCTGGGGCAATCACCTGCTCGGTGTTCTTTGTGACCGACAGCCAAACCACCCAACTCAACTGCACAGCCGCCAACGCAAAGAACACCAACCCCGAACTCAACCCAATATATAACGGGATCAACGAAAAAGAAAAGATCGCGTCGGATGCGAGCCGAAACATTTTTCCCAACGAATATTTCGAATGCCCCGCCACGCGCGGCGGCTGGCGATACGGCAGAATGACGCTCTTGTATCCCATCCACGTGATCATGCCGCGCAGAAAACGGTGAAACTCGGGCATGGCTTTGAGCGCGTCTACCGCCTGGCGCGTCATTGCGCGGAAGTCCGCCGCGCCGGCAATCATGTGCGTGCCGCTGATGGTGTTGATGAAGCGGTAGAAGGCATCCGATGTCCATTTTTTGAAAACCGTGGGCTGTGTTTCCGCGGCGCGTTGCCCCTGCACAATGTCGTAACCATGCCCGATCAACTCGATCATTTCAGCGATCAACTCCGGCGGATGCTGGCCATCGCCGTCCATACTGATGACGATATCGCCACTCGAGCGATCGAGTCCGGCGGTGAGCGCCGCCTGGTGACCGAAGTTGCGACTCAACGTGAACACGGTCACGCGCCGGTCAACCTGCTTCAACGACTGGAGCGACTCGGCCGTCCCGTCGTCTGAGCCGTCGTCCACGTAGAGGAAGCGAAAGTCGTGCGGAAGCGCGTCCACCACGCCGCAAATCTGCGAGTGGATTTTCTCGATCACCCCCGCTTCGTTGTAAACCGGGATGACGAGGTCGACTTTGAATCTGCGTTTTTTCGTAGGCATAGGTTATTTTATTTTACCACCCGCCCAAGACTCGAATTCTCACGCTTGCGTTTATTCATCTACTCAAAACATTTAAGTTTTGGTCTCAGGGTTTCAATGGCAGAGTCACGATCTACAGATTCGGGTAAAGCGTTCCAGTAATCGCATAGCGGTCGCCGGGCGGCAGGAAATTCGAGCTTCATCTCAATTGATAAATCAACGGCATCATCCCACCGACCCAGATTGATGAAGGCGTCGAGGAATGGGAAAAATTCGAAATACGCGCCGGGGGTGAAGCCTTTGGCACGCGCAGATTCCCGTAGGTCCAACACTGCCGACCAATCCCCGCGCTGCCTTGACAAATCGGCCTTCGCATAAAACGAACACCAGTCTTCAGGGTAATTCGCTCCAATAGATTCCAAGAACGGATGAGCGCCGCCTGCGTCTGAGCCGATTCGGTCCAAATTGGATAAGTGAGCAGATTCTTTCAGCAATGGCGCCAAGTCACGGAACGAGGCATCCTGCGGACGAATGATATACAAGCATTGTCCTTGTTCCGGCTCAAAGGAGATAATCAGGCTGTCTTTGCTATTTCCCAGAAAACGAACGGATCGGTGATTCCCCTCCAGAGTCATGCCCTCTGTAAATTCACCCAATTGAGAACCGAAGTGTGAACCAATCAAAAAAAACCAATACTCCATTTCATTCTTTGAACCCTTGAGAGGTTCTTCATAGATCGCATTGATGGCGTACGCAGTCGGGTAATCTCCCATATAGGAGAAAATTTCCTCCGGCGCGATGATCGCGGTGCCGGGTCGAATCTCTGGAGCGCGCAATAATAACTGGCGATAGAAATTCTCCTGCTTGTTCCAAAACCAGCGAAAATCGTTTGTGTAACGCGCATGATAGCCAACCGAAAGACCGATCAAAGAAGCGATGATGATGTAGCGCGCTTTCCCATGGGCGGTCAACGCCTGCCATAAGGCAACGGTTATCAATGCCGCGCCGGGCATCGAAGCCAACCCGAAGCGGCTGTTCCACAGCGGATTTTTTTCATTGATGTACAACCCTGCCACATATGGGGGGATCAAACCCAGCACAACGATGGTGAAACCCAACCAGAACATTTCAGTGTTCAGTGATTTTTGACCCTGAGCATCATCTTCTATTTCATTTTGACGCGTAAAGAGAAGGTATGCCGCCCAACTAACCACAAGCATCAGAATGAGAAACAAGAAATTCCGTCGATCGAACAAGTTAAAATATGTTGTATCCAACACCTTGAACCATGCAATCGCAACAATGGACAGCGCGTCGGGGATGAAATTCGAAAGGATGAGTTGCGCACCTTGAATTGGATCTCGTAATAATACTTCCAAACCGACCGGGCTGTTGCGTTGTTCTATCGGCACTGAATAGATCAAGAAACGCCACCACATGTACATCGCAAGGAGCATAAAGAAGGGAGTAACTACTTTGAGAACCCGGAGCAAGCGGGATTTCCATTCTTTTTCCTGGTCGCGTAAGACCATCCATAAAAGGATCGGTCGCAAAAACTCAAGACCAGTAAAATATTCGAGTGTGACAAGAGTAACGGTTCCAGCGACCATGGACAGCAACATATAGAGCCAAAAACGTCCCGGCTGTTGCACCGCACACAACATCCAATAGAAAGAAAAACCGAGAAGGGCATATCCAACCCATACATGCAGGTAAGTAAACGCCAAAGGTTGAAGAACAAAAAAGGGATGAACTGCGAAAATCAATGCGACGAGGAAATTCTGCCGAGGGTGAAATTGCCAAAGGCGATTCAAAACTAGCCAAAACGACACCGCTGTCAGCCACCTGGCGATAAGTGAAGCCACATGCCAATACAGAGGCTTCACACCGAGAAGGGAGAACAAAGCAATATTTATCAGGCTGGAGAGCGGCGTGCCGTCTGAGTTCAGAAATTCCCAAAGCCCTTGAGGTCCGCGCGCGTACGCGTTATAGACAAAAATCCAATCGTCTTGATAAATTCCAAGCGAAAAAATAGTGAGACCAAACGCCAGAATCAAAAACAGCAACAAGGCAAAGGGTGGAACGTAACCTTTCCAGGCGGATAGTCGAGCGGAAGAATCAAATTTTGCCATGTTCGATTGACTGTTCAATCACTGATATTCTCCAGAATAATCTCACAAACCGCCTCAGCCTTTTGCCGGTTAAAGTGGCGATCGTTGAACAGGTTGATCACAGTGCCTGCCAACCGTCGCGCCTCGGGCGCGGCTCCATCCGACATGATGCCCGCCAATGAAGCATAGTGGGAACTGGCAAAGAAACCTCCATCAAAAATTGCTTTCAGAACTTGTTCTTTGTTCCGCAAGCGAATGTTGAACCGCCAGGTTTGATACGAGGCGTCCAATTGGATTCCGCGCGGCAGGCAGGCTGAATAGATCGTATTGAGAAGCTTCCTTTGAGCCAGCGATGATTCTAATCTACTTTCAATTTTCAAACGATAGGAAGCCCACGACGGCAACGCCCCGTCCGTTTGAAGCCAATCGCTATCGCGATAGTCAAACTTTTTGCGTTCTTCAACAACAGATTTGTATTTTTTTTCGAGGTCTTCTAGATGCTCTGAGCGGAAGGGAAAGGCAGAAGGTTGATATTTCACATCCTCACGCACAAAAGCGTACCCGCCAAATTCAAGTTCGACGATCTTGGCGTAGCCCGTGCTAAACAAAACAACGTCAGCCGAGGATTCCGATTCAAACTTTGGAATGCACAGACAGCGGTCATCCACGATCAACAATTCGGGATTCAACGATTTCGCCTGCGTGAAAAAAACATCAGGCGTAGACTCTTCTCCGTAGGTATGCGCGTACAGCAAACCGCCGAACTCGCGCTTCTTCATCCGCGCTTTCACCTGATCCAGATCCATGTGTAGTGATCTGGCTGAGATATCTACAAACTCAACCGGGATATGCGCTTTCATAAACGTGATCGGCACGATGGGACAAATGTTCGCGGGCAACAGCCACGGCTTGGCCTGTTTTTGGCTCGCCAGCAAATTATAGAGGATCGCAGAAGCGCGCGGGGCGAGGATGGTTTTCATTTTGCTAAAAGCGGACGCTAGAGAACGTCCGCTACACAAATAGTATCCTGTGTGATGGCGCTCTCTAGCGCACACATTCTTGATTACACATTCTTGCGGACGAGGAGCGTGAAATCGTACAATCCATAATCGTGAAGCAATGCCACGTTACGCGAAAAATTGCGTTTGCAGAAATCGAAGAAAAATATTGGGTCGCCGTAAAAGAGGTCGGGTCTCTGCGCCATGCGCTCGGCATCGGAATATTTGGTGAGCATGTTGAAGGCAAAGCCCTTCGAGCAAAGCGCGTTCATGCGTTGGAGCGTTGCGCAGGCGAATTTCTGCCAATCGTCGTACGATTCTTCCAATTTGATATTGAAGATCGCACCTGCCAGCAGATAATCGACCATGGGAACTTCGCTCTCGTTCGTGGTGAAATGAGCGTTGGGAAAATCCTTGTGAGATTCACGCCCAGCCACAACCATTTTCTCGAGTAGGTCAATGCCGTAATATTCGAACTGCCAACCTTTACCGTGTAAGAAATCAAACATTCCGCCATAGCCGCTTCCGTAATCGATGACGGAAAATGGCTGCGAGGCGTCAATGACCTTGACGAGTTGCTCGAAGCGCAACGCCTGCGATTCGAGTCCGTTGTAATCCACGCCTTTGGGCGTCGCGCCGAATTCTTCGAGTTTTTCAACAAAGTATTCGCCGAGTTTTTTCTGGGTTTCATCCATGCTCATGTTGAAGTGTGGCGAAGATTCCGTCAAATGAAATTTGGACGGAGTTCGCGTTCCTTTCCAGTTTCAAAATATTCGCCCGCTTGTTTTCCCGTCATGAACAGCAAATCTAGAATGGAAACATACGGGTCGTACGGAGGATACATCTGCGAGTATTCAGGGTAGGCGTAGTCCATGTATTCAAACGTGATGCCCGCCGCCTCGAATTTTTCAGGCTCCATGTAGGAACTCGCCGAGGGACCGCAAATGTAATGCGTCGCGCCGACTTGTTTCAACACGTTGATCACGCGGTCGGTTTTTTGTCCCTCGACGTTCGATAACTCGGAGGAGCGCATGAATCTCGTGGAAGTGAATCCCAACTCGCGCGCGAGGCGGATCGAGGACTCGATGGTGAAATCGGCGAGGAACTCGTCGCGGCGTTGATAGAGTTCGTCGAGCAGGGACAGATAGCCCTTGAAGTAAGGCGATTTGGAATAGGAAATCGTCAACGTTTTGAGATGACTCTTCGCCCAGGGCTTGGACCAGTCGATGCGGACATCTTTGATCGGCACGCCCTGGGTAACGCCTTTTGAATTGACTGGGATCGTCAGCCATTGTTTTCCCTGGTGCGTTTTGATCAGGTTGCGGTTACGCCAGCCGTGTTTGTCGTATTGAATATCATCGTAAAAGATGAACAGGTCTGCGCGGCGGACCTGATCGAAGTAACCGCGCCAAGGGATATAGGAAGGTTGCAAAATGACGACGTTCATTTCCCTACCGTCTCGTGAATGATGTACGTGGGACGATCCATACTACGGTCGAACATGCGCGCGAGGTATTCACCGAAGATTCCCAGCGCGAATAATTGGGCGCCGCTGAATAACGCAATGATGGAGGCAAGAAACGGGAAGCCGGGGATACTTCCTTCCATAAAGGAAATGACGACCACATAGATGAACACGCCCAGCCCAAACACGGTCATCACAAATCCGATCCAACTTGCCAGACGCAGGGGCGTGGTGCTGTAGCCCGTGAGGATCAATAACGCGGCTTTCACCAGCGCGGAAAAATTATAGTTCGAGCGCTCTTCGGGTTTTTCGATTTCAACGAGAACCGATGTGAAGCGCGAGGTTCCCCACGAGAGCAAAACGTCAATGATCAACGTGGGGCTTTGAAAGTTCATGAAGGCGTTGCGCAACTCGGTGCGAAAGGCGCGGAAGGCGGAAATATTTTTTACGGAAGACACGCCCATCACGCGCGCAAGAATATTTTTGATATTCGCGGTCATTGCGTTACGCAAGAATCCCTGCGGCAGTTTTTTCGGCGCGCCGTAGACCACGTCGAATCCGTTTTCGAGTTGTTTCAACAAAATGGGAATCTCTTCGGGCGGATGCTGCAAGTCCTGATCCATCGTGATCGTAATTTCATATTGAGCGGCGCGGACTCCGCAAAGTGTGGCGTTATGCTGTCCATAATTACGCATCAGGCGGATACCCCTCACCCACTTGTATTTACGCGCGAGTTTTTGGATCACATCCCAGCTATTGTCGGGACTGCCATCGTTCACGAGCAACACTTCATATTTTTTTGAAAACGCGGGAAGAGACTTCGCCAATCGTTCGACAAGCGACTCGATCAACGCTTCGCCGCGATAGACGGGGACGACAATGGAAATATTCATCGGGACGCTATTCTATCTCAAAGAAATGTCATCCTGAGGGAGCGTTCCCCAGCGACCGAAGGATCTCGTTTGTCGTGACAGAGACCCTTCGCTATCGCTCAGGGTGACATGCCTGAAGGATGCCGAATTATTCTACCACCCGTATCATAACCGGACCTCGTGCCTGTCCGCCAAAATGGACAGGGCGCGCGCCGCTTCGACTTTTTTCTGCTCGCCGTCCCAGCCGAGGATGTCGCCCAGCGTATGCGTGAGTTCGAGGATCATCTCGCGCGTTAACCGTCCCAGCATGGCAAGCATGGATCGCCTCAGCAGGAAATCATCGAGGTGAATGATCTTTTCGTGTTGAACGAGATACGCAATTTCGCGGAAGGAATAATCAGGCAGTGACTCGAGGGTGGAGTCGGTGCCGCTGTTGATGTAGGTGGCGATGGCTTCGGCGCGTGTGCCGTAACGTTCGAATAAGATTTTCAGCCGTTCTTGCGATACGCCCGTCCACGCGAAGAGACTCCCCATTTGACGATTCGGCTCCAGAACATCACGCTCATAACCGCGCCCGCCGCCGATGGGCATGGAGCGCGTATCGCGTTTGCGAGTGAGACCAAGATACGCGAGGGCTTTATCCGCCGCTTGTTCGCCGAACGCGCGGAAAGATGTCCACTTGCCGCCGACGAGGGAGAAGACCGGGAAAGTGAGGTTGGTCCAGTCGCCGCTGAGAACTTCAATAGTGTGGTCGCGCGAGATTTGGCTGACCGTCTTCGCGGTGGAGTGCGGGAGCGGACGAACGCCGGCGTAGCGGAAAACGATGCGCTGGCGAGTCAGGTCGAGGTCCGGGAAGACGCGTTTCGTCATCCGCAGAAAATAATCCACTTCGTCATCCGTGCATCGCGCTTCTTCGGGATTCTCGATGGGGATGTCGGACGTGCCGATGAGGACTTTATCGAAGAGCGGAAAGATCAAGACGATGCGTCCGTCGTCGTTCTCGAAGAAAAATTCGTGATCACCGATCGCCGCGCGGAGTTCGGGATGATCCACCACGATGTGCGAGCCTTTTGAGCCGCCGATGAAATTTGTAGACACGCCAAGTTTTTTGTTGGACGAGTCGATCCACGCGCCCGCCGCGTTGATGACGAGCTGCGGGTGAACGTCGTAGGTTTCGTCGGTGAGTTCGTCGCGCAGGATGATCGTGTTCTCCGCGCCGCCCACCATGCTGACGTAATTGAGCGCGCGCGCGTTTACGTTTTCGGTTTCGGCGTCGAGGATCATTTCAACGCCGAGCCGTTCGGGGTTGGTGATCGCGCCGTCGTAATACACGGCCGTGTTGACGATCTCTGGGTTGATCTGATTCCATTTGGCAAGCGATTTCTTGCGCGAGAAAAATTGATGACGGGGAACCGTATGCTGTTTACCGGTGAACGCATCGTAAAACATCAAGCCGATCTTGATGACGAGCGAGCCGCGTTCGCTGGGTTTATCGAGCCAGCCAAAAAATTTTAGCGGCGCGTTGAGCAAGCCAGAAAATCTTTTGAAAATGGGAATGGCGGTGGGAAGCGGCTTGACGATGTGCGGCGCGTTCTGCAACATGAGGTTGCGTTCGCGCACGGCTTCTCGCACGAGACGGAACTCTCCGTTTTCAAGATAACGAATCCCGCCGTGCGCCATGTGCGAAGAGGCAGACGACGCGCCCGAACAAAAATCCCCGCGCTCGACGAGCAAAACATCCACGCCGTTGATGGCGAGGTCGCGGAAGGCGCCAATACCGTTGATCCCTCCGCCGATGATGAGGACGGAGATGTTTGGATTTTTCCTAAGGGCAGATAATGTTTCGGAGCGATTCATAAATGAGTGTCACGTATCAAGTTCCACGTTTCAGGTCACACGTCACAAGGTTGTAACTTGAAACATGACACGTGGAACTTGAAACTTTTATTCAACCCAATCAAACGCGCGTGTCACTGCTTTCTTCCAGCCTGAGTATAACGTCTTTCGTCCTTTCGAGTCCATTGAGGGATTCCATTGTTTGTCGCGTCCCCAATTGTGTTTCAACTCGTCGAAATCGTTCCAAAAGCCGACGGCGAGTCCCGCCGCGTATGCCGCGCCGAGCGACGTGGTCTCTGCCACTTTGGGTCGCACCACGGGCACGTTCAATATATCCGATTGAAATTGCATGAGCAATTCATTGAACACCATGCCGCCGTCCACTTTCAGCGACGATAATTTCACGCCCGAATCTTCTTCCATCGCGTCCAACACTTCGCGGGTTTGGTATGCTGTCGCTTCGAGCGCGGCGCGGGCAATGTGACCTTTGTTGACGTAGCGCGTCATCCCGACGATCACGCCGCGCGCGTCGGATTTCCAATATGGAGCGTAGAGTCCGCTGAACGCAGGGACGAAATAGATTCCGCCGTTATCCTCGACGGACTTCGCCAACGCTTCCACCTCAGGGGACGACTGAATCAACCCTAGGTTGTCTCTCAGCCACTGGACCAATGCGCCTGCAATCGCAATCGAACCTTCGAGCGCGTAGACGGCTTTGCGGTTTCCAATTTTGTATCCCAACGTGGTGAGCAGTCCCGCTTTGCTTTGCACGGGTTTCTCGCCGGTGTTCAACAGCATGAAGCATCCTGTGCCATAGGTGTTCTTCGCCTCGCCTGCTTTGAAACAGGTTTGACCGAACAATGCGGCTTGTTGATCGCCGAGATCGCCAGAGACAGGGATGCCGTGTAATAAATTGCTCTCGCCGCCGTCCCCGGCGGCGAGGACGCCGCCTCGAGCATTAACATATCCATAAATTTCCGACGAGGATTTGATCGTCGGCAACATCGCGCGCGGGATGCCCATTACTTTGAGAATCTCCTCATCCCAATCCAAGGTCTTGAGATTCATCAACAAGGTACGCGAGGCATTTGTCACATCGGTGACGTGCTCACCTGTGAGATTCCAGATCAACCACGAGTCAATCGTCCCAAACAACAAGTCCCCTTGTTTGGCTTTCGCTTTTGCGCCTTGCACGTTATCCAAAATCCATTTTATTTTTGGACCTGAAAAATACGTGGCAAGAGGCAGACCCGTTTTCTTCCGAAAGCGATTCTGTCCTCCCGATTTCGCAAGCTTCGCGCAAATCGCATCCGTCCGCGTGTCTTGCCAGACGATGGCGTTGTAGACGGGCTTGCCGGTGTGTTTGTCCCACACGATAGTTGTTTCGCGTTGGTTTGTGATTCCAATGGCGGCAAGGTGTGCGGGTTGAAGGTGTGCGGACTTAAGTCCGCATTCCGCCACCTCAAGCACATTCCCCCAAATCTCCAGCGGATCATGTTCCACCCAGCCGGGCTTCGGGAAAATTTGTTTGTGTTCTTTTTGGGCGACAGACACCACATTCCCGCCATGATCGAAAACAATGAAACGCGTGCTGGTCGTCCCTTGATCGATTGCCGCGACATATTTTGCCATTTGATTCCTCCGCTCCATTGTAAAACAAAAGTCCCCGCTGAAAACATCGGGGACTCTCTTCTAGATTGAAATTCGCTTCGCCACAGAGTCCACAGAGACCTTTGAGAAAATCTCTTTTTTTTCTCTGTGATCTCTGTGGCGAAGAAACTTTTGTTTCATTTCTTCTTTTGCGGCGTCTTTACGGCTTCCACGCCACCGCTATTCAAAAACTTGAACACACCCACCGCCGCCGCCGACCCCAGCAACGGACCAACGAAGTACGCCACATAAAAGATCCAATTCGCAAGATCGGGATTCTCCAGATCGATGGAGGTGGAAAAGATCGCGGGACCGAACGAACGCGCCGGGTTGAGCGAGGCGCCGCTCATCGGTCCGCCGGCGAGGATGGCAAACGTCACGGTAAGACCGATCGCCAGACCGGCAAACGAACCCGCCTTGCCCGCCACCATGCCATGCAACACCATGTTGACGAGGAAGAAGGTCAACACCGCTTCAACCGCCATGGCAATGAACGGCGAAGGGCTGGTGAGCAAACCGATCGTAGCGCCTTCTTGAATGCCGTTCACGCCGATATTCCCCACAAACAGATTCAGCGAAAATGCCGCAATCGCCGCCCCAAGAAATTGCGCCGCCCAATAATACAACGCCTCGCCCCACCGGACCGTGCCGTTGAGCGCGAGTCCGAACGTCACCGCGGGGTTGAAATGCGCGCCCGAGATATGAGCGTACGCGTACACAAACGTTGCGATCACAAATCCGTGCGCCAGCGCCACCCCCACCAAACCGCCAAAGCCAGAGATTGCCGCGCCCGCGCCGATGAACACCAGCGCAAACGTGCCGATCAATTCAGCCACAAACACTTTTGCATTGAACATGCTTCCTCCACAGATTGATTTGAAGATAAAACCCCTCGCGGGATGATGAGTCACGCCCAATGACGCGCGCCCGCAAGAAACGACTTCCCGCTCATGGATTTTTTCCCAGCGGGCTGTACCTCATCCAGGATGAGAACCCCGCCTCTCGCGCCGACGGCGGGCTGGTTCGCCTGCGTCAGCCTCTGCCCTACCTCGGCGTTTTTCACAAGTTCAACAACCAAACTGGAAGTTTGGCGTACGTGCGCGCGATGGATTTTTAAAATCGCCCCATCGAATTCCATGAACGCGCCGGGCCACGGGTTCAACGCGCGGACTTGTCTTTCCAGTTCGTTCACATCGCGCGCGAAGTCGAGTCGCCCGTCATCCTTTTTCATCATCGGCGCGTAGGTTGACATTGAATCGTCTTGCGGCTCTGGTTGAATTTCGCCAGCGATCCAGCGCGGAAGAGTCTCGATGAGCAAGTCGGCTCCGAGGTGAGATAACGTCGAGGTGACTGAACCAGCCGTCCCGTCGGAAGAGAGGCGTATTGCGCGTTTCGCCAGCATCGCGCCGGTGTCGAGTCCCGCATCCATTTTCATGATGGTCACGCCGGTCTCTTCATCGCCGTGCAAAATCGCGGCGTTGATGGGAGCCGCGCCGCGCCATCGCGGAAGTAACGAGGCGTGGATGTTGAGGCATCCGTAGCGCGGTAAGTCAAGAACATCTTGTTTGAGAATTTGACCGAACGCGGCAACGACGATGAGTTCGGGTGACCACGCGCGGAGTTGATCCATCGCTTCGGGCGCGCGCAACTTTTCGGGTTGCATGATCGGGAGTTCCAACTCGAGCGCGAGTGTTTTAACGGGCGGCATTTTCACCTCGCGCCCACGCCCGGAGGCGCGGTCGGGTTGTGTGACCACGCCCACCACGTTGTACGCATCCGCCAGCGCGCGCAGGCTCGGCAACGCAAATTCGGGCGACCCCATGAAGACGATTTTTATCATGCGGCGATTTTAGCATAGTAACATTTTTGCAAGAAAAGCCAGTTGCGCTTTGCCTGTAAAGGTTGTACAATTGCCGAAATTCAAAATCAAGTTATTCGGAGGAATAAAGCAATGGAAACTACAAGCGATGACAAACTTTGGGCGGCGTTGGCGTACGTTTTTTCACCTCTCGTCCCCATCATTATCCTGCTGATGCCCGACAAGAAGGATCGCCCTTTCATCAAGGCGCATAACACACAGGCGTTGGTGCTCGGTATCGTCACCGTTGTTACTTCCACCTTTTGTGTCGGTATTCTCATCTGGTTCTACCAGTTGTACTGCGGCTATCAAGCGTATCAGGGTCAGTTGATTGAGATCCCCGTCATTTCGGGCATGTTCAAGAGCTAAACAACGTTCACGACGAAAGACTCACTGGAAACAGTGGGTCTTTTTGTTTAATTTTTGTGATAGACTTTTTACAAAACTCACCTCGTCTCGCAGGCTGAAAACCAGCGAATTGCGCGTGTCCAGAAACCGGCGGGACGATATAAACATTGGAGGCACACATGAACATCGGCAAATCATTTTCATACGCATTCGACGACAAGCAATGGATCAGCAAACTCGGCTTGGGCGCGTTGGTTACTGTCATTCCCATCGTCAACTTTGCCTGGACGGGGTACATGGTCGCCATCATCCGCAACGTGATGAACAACTCGCCCGAACCCCTGCCCACGTGGGACGACTTCGGCAAAAAACTGACCGACGGTTTGCTATTGACCGTGGCAACTTTTGTATACTCCCTGCCGATCATTATCGTGTTCTGCCTGCCGATGAGCTTTATGATCGTGCCAGCCATCCTCTCCGGGAACGCAGATATGCAAGGGCTTGCGGAAGCAGTCGCCGGGTTGGGAACCGCGTTGTTTTTCTGTCTCCTGTGCGTGTTCGTGGTCTACTCGCTGGCTCTTTCGGTGGTCTTCCCCGCCATTCTTGTGATCTTCGCCCGCGAAGGGACGCTCGCCTCATGCTTCAAATTCCGCGAGGTGTTTGAACTCATCAGCAAAAACTCAACTCCCTTCCTCACGGCATGGGGCGTGAGCATCGGCGCGAGCATCGGCGTGAGTCTCATCGTCAGCACGGCGCAATTTGTTCTGAATTTCATCCCCTGCCTTGGTCAAGTCGCCGCGTTCATCCTCGCTTTTGGGATCATCGTATACACCACCGCCATCTACGGTCATTTGTTTGGTCAATTTGGCAACATTGCGTATGGGCAAAATCAAGCAATGACTCAAGGCTAATTTTGTCTCAACAAACATTCCGCAGGTTAATGAAACTTGCGGGATGTTTGACTCACGCAACCAATCTCCTGAACTCTCGTATAAATCATAGAAAATAAATCAGGAGATCGTTATGAACACTACCAAACCCACCCTCGTCCACGTCATCGCATGGACCACCCTCGCCAGCGGCATCGTCAACATCGTCTGGGGATTTGCCGCATCGGGCACTGCCCTCGGCACCTTGATCGGCGCCATCTGCGTGCCGCTCACCATCCTGCCCACGATCCTCGGCGTATTCGAACTAATCTACGCCGCAAAACTCTTCAGCAATCCTCCGCAAGCCGTCCAGCCATCCACCAACATCGCCGTCTTTGAAGTCGCCTGCGCTCTGCTGGGCAACGCCTTCTCGATGGCGGTCGGCATCCTCTCGCTGGTCTTTTATAACGACGCGATGGTCAAAGACTACTTCACCCGTCTCAATACCGGGACTCTCGCGCCCGCATCACCCTCCGACGTGACGCCTGCCCCGGCCGCGGAAGCGTTGCCCCCACCCGTCGTTGAATCTCCCGCCGCCCTCGCGGAGGAATCCCCAATCGAAACGCCCAAACCGAAACGGACGCCGCGAAAAATGGCAAAGAAGTAGATTCGCAACCAGTCCCCCGAATTCTTCAAGAACTCGGGGGACTTTGCTCTTGACTCTCATCCCCCACAACCGTAAAATCACATCACAATTGAACGGGCAACAGGGAAGAGACTCAAAAGTAGTGACGACTTCAGTCGTTACTTGCTGACGACTGAAGTCGTCACTACAACAAGAGCGCCGAAGGTGCAAATCTGGATCAGGCGAAACCAGATGAATCTCTCAGGCAAAAGGACCCTGTTCCCGAATCCACTCTGGAAAGTTTGATTGTCTCGCAGTTGAACTGCGAGACATCAATACCGACGGTGTAAAGTTAGTTAGTTGGATAGTTTTATGGTTCAATAGTTCGGTAGTTGAAAGACTACAAAACTAAGTAACTAGCTGACTATCGAACTAACAAACTAATCTCTCAGGTCACATTACAGAGGCGCGCGATTAACTTCGTGCGCCTTTTTGATTCGCCCCATCGTAACGCGACATTCATGTCGCAACTCGCAAGCAGCGAGATAAATCTCGCGCTACACATCACCAAGGAGATTGATAATGAACACCCCTTCCAATTTGAAATATGCAAAGTCAGACGAATGGTTCGACCCTGCGAGCGGGAAAGTGGGCATCACCGACTACGCCCAAAACCAACTCTCCGATATCGTCTTCGTGGAGATCCTGGTCGAAGCAGGAGAAGAGATCGCGGCGGGCAAGCCAATCGCTTCGGTGGAGTCGGTGAAAGCCTCATCGGAGATTTATGCACCCGCCAGCGGAAAAGTCGCGGCGGTGAACAAGGACCTCGCCAACAAGCCCGAGACCATCAACACCGATGCTTTCGGCGCGGCGTGGATGATCCAACTCGAAGGCGCGACCGCGGGCGACCTGATGGATGCGGCGGCGTATGAGAAGCATTGTGAGGAGAGAAGTCATTAGTTATCAGTGAACAGTGGACAGTGATCAGTACTGATAACTGATCACTGATTACTCCCTCACTGGTCTTGGAGTCACTATGTCATATATCCCAATAAGCCCCCACGAACGCGATGAGATGCTCGCGACGGTTGGCGTTAAATCGCTCGACGATTTGTTCGATGCCGTGCCTGCCAAACATCGCTTCCCCAAACTTGACCTGCCTCCCGCGTGGACAGAGATGGAAGCGTTGGAAGAACTGTCCAACATTGCCAACGCGAATGAAAATGTGCGCGGCGATTTGATCTCGTTCCTCGGCGCGGGCATGTATCATCACTACATCCCCTCGGTGATTGACCACATGCTGAGGCGCGGAGAATTTTATACCGCGTATACGCCTTATCAACCTGAAATTTCACAAGGCACATTGCAAGCCATCTTTGAATATCAATCGCTGATGGCGGCATTGACAGGCATGGATGTGTCGAACGCGTCACACTACGATGGGGCGACCGCCACAGCCGAAGCGGTGAACCTGGCGAACGCGCAATTCCGCGGCAAACGCAAGAAGGTGGTCATCTCCCCCACTGTGCATCCGCAATACCGCGCAGTGATCCGCACGTACACGCAAGCCATGGACATGCAACTCGTCGGCGATGGAGGGGATGCGGAACTCGATACCGATCCCAGCGACTTGCTTGCACACGTCGGCGAAGATACGTGTCTCGTCATCGTGCAATATCCCGACTTCTTCGGGCGCGTGTACGATTACAAAAAATTCATAGACGATGTTCACGCGAAAGGCGCATTAGTTTGTGTGGTTGCGAACCCGACCGCGCTGGCGTTGTTCAAGACGCCTGGCGAAATGGGCGCGGACATCGTCGTGGGCGATGGTCAGCCGTTGGGCATCCCGATGTGGTTCGGCGGACCAAGTGTCGGCTTCTTCACGACGCGCAAACAATACGTCCACAAAATGGCGGGACGGTTGATCGGCGAAACGGTGGACAACAAAGGTCAACGCGCGTATGTGCTGACACTCACCGCGCGCGAACAACACATCAAACGCGAACGCGCCACAAGCAACATCTGCACCAATCAAGGTTTGCTTGCGCTTGCATCTGCGATCTATCTCAGCGTGCTCGGCAAAAACGGATTGAAGCAGGTTGCGAATCTTTGTTATCAAAAGGCGCATTATGCCGCGCGCGAATTGAGCAAGCTCAACGGCTATAAAGTTTCGTCTGAAACTTTCTTCCACGAGTTTGTGTTGGAATGTCCGCAGCCCGCGAGCGAGGTCAACGCGCATTTGCTCGAACACGGCATCCTCGGCGGATACGATCTGAGTCAGGATTATCCCTCGCACAAAAATCATTTGCTGGTCGCCGTCACCGAGATGAATTCAAAAGAAGAGATTGACACGCTCGTTGAGGTGCTGTCGGAGGTGAAACATGGTTAGCAATAGCGGCGCTTCGTCTGCGGGACTGACGAACACAGTCCCTCCGCTCAGCGCGAAGATAGTGGAGCCGACGATCTTTGATCTTTCCTCGCCCGGACGAGTCGGCGTACGGATGCCCGAGTCAGACGTCCCTGCGGCTGAACCGCCGCCTCCGCATTTGCTCCGCTCCGAACTGCCGCTTCCCGAACTCGCCGAAGTGGACGTTGTCCGCCATTACGTCCGACTCTCAAAATTTAATTACAGCGTGGACGGCGGATTTTATCCGCTTGGCTCATGCACGATGAAATACAACCCGAAGATCAACGAAGACACGTGTAGATTGCCTGGTTTTCTTTTCACGCATCCGTTGCAACCTGTTGAGACCGTGCAAGGCAATCTCGCGTTGATGTATCAGTTGCAGGAAATGCTGAAAGAGATTTCGGGATTCGCGGGCGTGACGTTGCAACCCGCCGCGGGCGCGCATGGAGAATTTACGGGCGTGTTGATGATGCGCGCGTATCACAAATCGCGTGGCGACGATAAGCGCGTGAAGATGCTCATCCCCGATGCGGCGCATGGGACGAACCCCGCGTCGGTGGGCATGATGGGCATGACCGTGGTGACGATCCCGTCTGATGATCGCGGCAACGTTGATCTGAAAAAATTGGAAGAGGCGTGCGACGATACGGTCGTCGGGATGATGCTCACCAACCCGAACACGCTCGGCATGTTCGATGAACATATCGAGAAGGTCATCGCGCTCGTGCATGGATGCGGCGGCTTGATGTACGGCGACGGCGCGAACTTGAACGCGTTGCTCGGCATTGTGCGCCCTGGCGACTTGGGCTTCGACGTGATGCACTTCAACTTGCACAAAACGTTTGCCGTGCCGCATGGCGGCGGCGGACCTGGAGTCGGTCCTGTTGGAGTCGGTCCCAAACTTGTAGACTTTCTGCCTGAGCCTTTGGTTGGAATCGTTGAAGATGGCAATGATGAAATGCCTCCGCTGTATGGATTCGTCAAGCCTGCGAAGACGATCGGTCGCATGAAAGCCTTCCACGGACATTTCGGCGGCGGCTTCGTCCGTTCGTTCACCTACATCGCCATGCACGGACCCGACGGACTCAAAGACATCGCGCAATACGCCGTGTTGAATGCCAACTATCTGCAAGCGAGGTTGCGCGACCATTATCACATTCCGTTTGACCGCATCTGCATGCACGAGTTCGTCGCGGAAGGTCAATTTGAAGGAAGCGACGTGCGCGCGCTGGATATCTCCAAGCGCCTGATGGATTACAACTTCCACCCGCCCACAAACTACTTCCCGCTCATCGTCCACGAAGCGTTGATGATCGAACCGACCGAGACCGAGAACAAAGATACGCTCGATGCCTTCGCCGACGCGATGATTCAGATCGCCAAGGAGGCGAAGAATAATCCTGAAATCGTCAAGTCCGCGCCGAATAATACGCAGTTCGGACGCATGGATGAGGTTAAGGCGGCGAGGGAGTTGGTGTTGTGCTGTTGGTTGCCTGAGGGGTATGATTTGAGCGCGTAAACAAAAAAACCTGACAGGTTTCCACGAGAGACTCGCTCAACTCTCACCATTGTCCGCGCACAAGTTGTGATGGATAAGAAATACGATGGGACCTGTCGGGTTTGGTGAAACAGTAAGGCCTTAGGCACTTCCTGAGTTTAAAACTCTATGATTCTAATCACACAAGTGCTATAATAATTTCACCTAGCCTTTACTGAAACGCCTAACCCTTCAAAGTTTCTTAGATGTTGAAATCTAAGAAGAAATAATACAATCAGTCAGTCAAAGTTTTATTTTGCCTTGCATTGTGTTAGTTGTGAGGAGAGTAAACAAATGACAACTTCGGCAGTTATTGCTACTATTGGGGGAATCGCTCTTCTTGTAGCGCTTTTTGGAGGGGTCGAATTAGAAAAGGCAAAGATCCCACCACTACCTAAGAACGGAAGAGTTACTTCGGGTTTCTTTGGCATAATTCTTATTGGAATTTCTGTCTGGTTATCTTTGCCACAGACTTCCAGTCCTGAAACGGTAGTACTATTACCTACTTCGATATCTGATGTAACAATTCAAACAGCTGAGCAACCATCATATTCACCTACAGAAATAACCCAACAAACGCAACCAACCAATCTAGCTAATGCACAGCCCATTCAATCCTCGCCTACTGAAACTGCTCAAGCACCTATAGATAATTGTTCTCCTCCAAATGACTTGGGTCTAATTTACCTTAGCGAATTCACGAATCCTCGTTGGTCCTCAGGAATTTGGGGTAGTGCGAACATGTTGAATTTTATTGTAGACCAAGGGGTAATTGACACAAATGATCCTGATTTTGGGGAATTTCAACTATGGATAAGTTCCTGCTATCCTAATGACTATAAAAACGGAGACGGATTTTGGCCTCTTACAGAAGGTCCACCACCAACTGCGCCACCAATATATTTGGATACTTTGATAACACATTCAACAATTCCCAAAAATACGGGCCTTTGGGGTTTAGGAAAACAATTCAAACCCTAATCTTCTGATAACCATGCTCAAGAAAGAAGGTGTCTAATGAGCAATGATTATTTTGAAAAAGATGGCAAGAAATTTGATAAGAAAACAGGGGAGAGAATCATAAAGCAAGGGGGGAAGACCTATCGCGAAAACTTTTGGGGGAAATGGGAGCCTGATAAAGATTTCCTTGGAGAGGATAAGATAGAAAGGGATATATTGGGCAGCCTAAGAATAGAAAGAGATATTTTCGGAGACGAGAAAATAGAGAAAGATATCTTTGGCAACCCCATCATCCCATCGGAGAACACGGGTAACAAAGCTACCCCACCGAGACCTCAAGTCTCACGAACAGGCACAGGTTATGGCTATGGTCAACAAACAGGTGGGGACGGTTGTGGATGCACAATTTTGGGAATTATCATCCTGTTAATCATACTTTTCTATGCCAGAGACACATTAGGAGTTTCTAACCTATTCAACAGTTTAAGTAACACGTCAAACACATATAACTCGACTAAAATACTTTCTACAACAAACCCAACGAAAAGCACAGAAATGGTTCAAACGGAAGAGCCAAAACAACTTGTCCGAATTTCCAATCAAGTAGAAGAGGTCAATTTGAGACGTTCACCAGGCTATAGCAATAAGAGCAACATTGTGGATGTAATAATAAAAGTTCCGACTGGTGCGTATGTACAAATCATTGGCGGCCCTGAAATTGCAGACGGTTTGCAATGGTGGTATGTATCATGGAATGGATATGAAGGGTGGATGGCTGATCACACAGGAAAAGGCCGAGTTATTTTAGAATTCGACCCATAAATTTAAGACCTGAACAACAGACCTACACCCTCTTTCACATCTTCACCCTCATCGAAGGCACATGATCAGGCGAAGGACGCGGGTGAATACCGCAGGGCTAAACCGTTGCTCAGTACAAGGAAGCCGTTTCGACAAGCTCAACGTGGCACCTTCGCGCTGATGAGCGAGTCGGCTTCCAGCCGACTTTCATGAACTGAGGCAGGGATTTATCCCGCCGAAACGTGGAATTGAACGAGCATTGGGTATAGTATTCAAGCCGCTTTCTAAAGTAAAATCGGAAAATCCTTTAGATTGGATGAAGGAGAATATCAAATGAACGTACAAATGATGACCCCTCAACAAATTCGTGTCGCTGGATTGGCGGCGCTTTCTCGAGAGCTGGGCTTAGTCGGGATGATTCGTTTTATGCAACAATTCGAACTGGGGCAGGGTGATTACTCCAAAGACCGACACGAGTGGCTGGATAAATTCACAGTTGACGATATTGCCAAAATGGTTCGCGAGAAAAAAGGGACATATAAAACTGGCAAAAAGAAGAAGTGAAAAGTTGGACAACTTAGATTATGAGCAAGACCTCGGAGTTCTTGAAGAACTCCGAGGTCTTTTCAAATTCCCTGTTACGATTCGGGCATCTACTGGCACTTCCTACTGTGCGCACAACACAGCAGGAGACGTCTCACACTGTTATGACCATCCCTCACTACCCGTCTATGGACAATGCCCATCTTGCGCGGCTGGCACGCGCCGAGCCTGAGGCGTTTGCCGAGTTATATCGCCGCCATGTGCAGAGCGTCTATCGCTATCACATGGCGCACACGGGAAACGTCCACGATGCGGAGGATTTGACCTCGCAGACGTTCGTGGCGGCGTTGGAGGGGATTCGATCGTATCGCGGCGCGGCTCCATATATTGCGTGGCTGATGGGAATCGCGTCGAGGCTTCGCAGACGCTTGTTTCGGCGCACCAAGCCTGAGGTCCCGTTGGACGCGGCGCTTCACATCCCGACCCCCAGCCTGCCTACCGACAAGTCGGCTTTTCAACGCCTCGAGCGGACTCAGATCATCAACGCGCTCAAACAACTCAGCAGTGATCGCGCCGAAGCGTTGATCCTATGTTTCTTCAGCGGACTCAGTTTCGCCGAAGCGGGATCGGCGCTGGGCAAAAGTGAAGCGGCTGTCAAAATGCTCGTCTCGCGCGGACTGCAAGACCTGCGCGCGCGTTCTTCCATTGCATTGGAGATGGACTATGAATAAAGAAATCTTCGACCAACTCCCCACCGACGAACAACCCGTCGCCGCGAAAATAAATTCAGTAGCAGACAACATGAAAGTTTCTCAAGACTTTCAATGGACATTGGAGACTCAATTAATGGACGCATACAAAAACAAATCACAGCCCGCAACAGGCTGGTTCGCAAAACTCATCGTGCCTGTCGCATGGACGCTTGCCGCCGTGCTCGGATTCGTTTTGCTCAACTGGACGATCCGCTCGCTCGTTCCATCTGAACAAGTGCCTGGCGCGTCAAACACGGCAATCCCTTCGGAATCTTTTGAATCGAATGTGCGGCAGGGAAACATTTGCGAGGGTCCGCTCGCGCTTGCGCATGGATTTTTGGTTTATCTGACGAATCAAGATAAGACGGGCTTCATCGAACTCGACGAGTCACGCGCCATCGGTGAGTTACGTTCTTTCGCATGGTCGGCAGATGGTCAACTGGCTGTTGTTGGGAACACAACAGGCACAGGCAATATTTATCTGTGGAATCCATCAGACAATTCGCTTTCGCCGATTGTCCCCAACTTGGAGATTGGTTACTTGAGAGATGCCTCATGGTCAAGCGACGGCAGACACATGGTCCTCTGGTCATCGCAAAACATCAATACCATTTATCTGCTTAACACTCTTGGCTACGGACTGATCGATGCAAGACTGGATGTTCAAATCTTTGGGGCGCCACAATTCGCGCCTAACGGACGCCACATTGTTTTTTATGGAGCGGATGCCTCTGGTGCGGGCTTGTTTATAACGACTCAGGAAGACTTGCAACTACCTGCTCTGGTTAATCGTTCCGTCGAGGGTGAGAGTAGCTTCGCGTTTTCACCCGATGGTTCCCTCATCGCCTATATGAAGTACGACCATGACAACGGCGAGGCTCGCCTAATAACAACACCTTATGCCAACAACGCCAAACTTAAGTTTCTTGGTACATTGCCCATTCCAAAAGGTTCAGGTTCATCCGTTCCAGACACCGCCAAGTTGAGTTGGTCGCAAGATGGAAAATTCCTCGTTTTTGAATTCGGCAGGGACGCGTCAGACCGCGCGATCTATCTCGCCAACACAGACGGATCGGGCTTGGTCAAACTGGTTGAGTCCGCGCACGCGCCAACGATTTCATCGGATGGAAATTGTCTCGCCTACATTAGCAACAAACAAGCCTTTCTGCTAGACTTGACGAACACAACCGCAACGCCCCTCCTCATCGCAGACTTGCCCACCGGGCGATCCACGTCCGATTTTCGATTGGATAAATTACAGTGGAAACCGTGAGTAGGTTGAAATGACGGCAAGAAATCCCGCCAGCGCATCGGACCCCGACGTTTCACCACCGAAAGAATTTTGCTCATGGGCAGATAATATTTTCACCATCAAGCAAAGCGTCAAACAATTCACGCCACAACTCCCCCGCCTCGCCTTTCAACCTCTACTCTCCAACTTACTACTCCCTCCTCCCCTTCGTCACAATCCGTATTGGCGTACCTAAAAACCCATATTCCTCGCGGATCTGATTTTCCAAATACCTCAAGTAAGTAAAGTGCATCAACTTCGGATCGTTGACATAGATCATAAACGTTGGCGGGTCGGAACGGACTTGTGTGCCGTAGAACATTTTCAACGCGCGCCCCGCATGTGTGGGATGCGGATGAGCGTCCTGCGCTTTGTGAATCACCGCGTTGATCTTCGAGGTGGTCAAACGCGCGAGGCGTTCCTCCTGCACGCGCAACGCCATCGGCAAGACGGTATCCACGCGTTGCCCTGTCTTCGCCGAAATGAATAACAACGGAACGTAATCCATAAAGTTCAAATCCGCGCGAATCTTGCGCGTGTACTCCTCCATCGTGAACGAATCCTTTTCGATCGCGTCCCACTTGTTGACGATCACCACACACGATTTCCATTGCTCGAGGATAAAGCCCGCAATGTGCGCGTCCTGCGCGGTGATGCCCGTTGTAGCGTCGATCATCAACAGGGCAACGTCGGCGCGCTCGATGGCTTTGAACGAACGCAACACGCTAAACTGCTCCACCCCGCGCTCGATCTTGCCGCGCTTGCGGATGCCCGCCGTGTCGATGAGCGTGACCTGCAACCCTTCCATTTCGATGAGCGTATCGGTCGCATCGCGCGTGGTGCCGGGGATCGGGCTGACGATGGCGCGTTCCTCGCCCACGAGTTTGTTGAGCAGGCTGGACTTGCCCGCGTTCGGCTTGCCGACGATGGCGATCTTGATGCTCTCATCCTCCGCCGCCGTTTCCTCCGCAGGGAAGTTTGCCACAACCGCGTCGAGCAGGTCGCCGGTGTCGCTTCCATGCACGGCAGAGACCGGGTGTGGCTCACCCAGACCCAACTCGTAGAATTGACTCGCCGCATCCCGCGTTTCGCGCGCCTCGCATTTATTCGCCACCACGAGGATCGGCGGAAAGAACGAACCATCGGGCAATTTCTTCTGCGAGCGGCGCAGGATGTCTGCCACTTCGAGGTCGGCGCCGGTTACGCCGGTCTGCCCGTCGTTGACGAACAACACCACATCCGCTTCGTCGATCGCGGCTTGTGCCTGTGCGCGGATATCCTCGATAAAATCTGCCGAGCCGACCGAGAGTGGTGTTTTGCCGCCGTGCGTGGGGTCGATGCCGCCGGTGTCGATCACATGGAAGGCGCGCCCGTTCCATTCCGCTTCGCCGAACAGGCGGTCGCGCGTGGTGCCGGGCGTATCGTCCACGATCGCCATGCGTTCACCGACGAGGCGGTTGAATAAGGTTGATTTTCCAACATTGGGTCTGCCGACGAGGGCAACAATAGGTTTAGGCATGTATGATTTCCGATTTACGATTTACGATTTCCGATTTACGATTTACGATTTACGATTTGCGATTTGCGATTTCAACTAGCACTATTCCCTGCCGCAACCTACGGGCTTGGCGTTCCGGTGCCGGGGACAGAGATGACCACCTCCACGGCGCCGGGCAAAATCGATTCGACCAGCACATTTTCGACAAGGATTTCGATGGTGGGTGTGAGTTGATACGTGCCAGCCTCCAGCCCGGTCACATCGATATTTACGATAATATCCTGCGGCGTCAGCGCGTCGAGCACAGGCAAAGGACCCGAGATGATCACATCCACCGTTTGCGGCGAAACCTGCGCGGCTAGCCCATCGCTCAAGCCGGTCACATGGATGGGTTGATTCAACAGCGTTACACTGGTCTGGATCGGCGAAACTTCAACCGTTACTTGCACGGTTTGCGCCCCAACAATGCTGATGTTGGCCGGCAATAACAGCGCGAGCCGCGTAGAGATGGCTTCTTTCGCCTCCTGCAAATTGAGCGTTTCGGTTTCGATCACGCCGGGCAACGCATTCACCAATTGTGGGTCGGAGGCAAACACCGTGATCACCGGCGGGACGACCGAAATATTTTCAAGCCGATACCCCGCCGCCACCTGCCCGCTAACAACAACCTTCACCGCCACATCGCGGAAACCGCCTTGTTGCGTGACGGGAATGGTGACATGAATCGACGAAGGATTAATCGACACGCCATCCACGACGGCGTTTTGCGCATCGAGCGCCAGCACAGGCAAAGCTTGATCGATACTTTCGCGCGTGCCGGAGAAACTCAACAGGATGCGCGCTCGTTGCACCTGCTCGACCAGCGACTCGGGACCGGAGATCACCACCTCGTTCGCATCAGCCTGCGGATCTCCGGCTTGATAGCCCACCGCCGGCTGTCCGCTCAGGGAGAGGTCGATGGGCAGAGCGCGGGTGGCGAGTCGCTCGAGGGTGACAGAAACAGAAGCAGGGTCCGAAAGAACGAGTTGGATCGGTCGCGCCGCGATCTGAATCTGGATATCCTTTGTATGTTCGCCCGCGCTCAAGTTGGAAATATCCAGGATGGCGCGGATGGAATTTTCCTGCGCGGAGATCCGTTCCCAAACCGAACGAGGCGCGCGCAAGGTGACGTTCACTTTGGCTGGGATTTCACTGGTGATGACGAGCGACGGCTCCTGCCCGACGATTTCAAGCGGCACCGCAATGGGCGCGCGGATCTCATCCGGGTCGGCGGCAGTGACGGCAGAAATCCAGACCGCGACGGCAAGGACAAAGGCGAGGAGGATCGTGCGGATATTGGTAGCGAGCCAGCGCATGTTATTTATCCCTGCGGAAGAATCGTTGGAACCAGACTTTGCGCGGCGTGGAAACATCGGTTTGGTAAAACGCAATGAGGATGTTTTCAAGCCGCTCCGGGTCGATGCGGCGAATCATGCGCCCGGCATGCGCGATGGAGATCGAACCGCTTTGTTCAGAAACGACGACTGCGACCGCGTCGCTCACTTCGGAGGAGCCGAGCGCGGCGCGATGGCGTAATCCCATTTGTCGTTCGGGGTTGCGGGTGAGAATACCGCTTGACGAGAGCGGCATGACGCACGCCGCCGCAAGCACCTTCCCGTCGGCGATAATGGCGCCGCCATCGTGCAGGGGCGTATCTGGGTAAAAGATCTGCAAGAGCAATTCGGGCGTCACTTGCGCGTACATTTGAACGCCGGTCTCGGCGTATTGCGCGAGGCTATCGGTGCGTTGCATGACGATCAAGGCGCCGTGTTGCCGCGCCGAGAGGCGGCGCGACGCTTCGACCACCGCATGGATCACTTTGACGATATCGGCTTGTTGCGGTTGTCCGCTTCCGGTGACGAAGTTGCCAGCTCGTCCCAGCCGTTCGAGCGCGCGGCGTATCTCGGGGGCAAAGATAACCGGGATGGCGAGGAGCAGGGCGGGCAGGGTGCTTTGCACCAACCACGAGAACGCCGGCAATTCAACAAGCGAGGTGAGCAAGATCAGGGCAATGATGAGGAAAATCGCGCCGCGCAACAACACCATTGCCTGCGTATCGCGCAAGGTATAGAGCAATGCAAAAAAGATCAACGTGACCAGCGCAATATCCAGAACGCTGAGCCAGTTGAGACGCTCGAAAATGAAGAAGATGTTATCGAAAAAGTTCGCCATCGGGTGGAAGTGTAATTCGTAATTGGGGATTGGTAAATGGGGCGGGAACATTTACACATGGCTTTCGCGCAACCCGGGTCGACGACTCTTGCGCGCGCGAATGTCGTGGAACACGCGGAGGTTTTCCCATTTTGGCTCTACCGTTTTTAACGGGAAACCTTTTTCAAACATAGGACTTACGCGGTTGAACCTGTTGCGCCGTAGTTGCGCTGCGGGGATGTGGCACAACTGCCCGCCAACTGCGTAAGTCCTGAAACATAAAGGACACGAGGGTCATAAAGGAAAACACAAGGAATCCGGGTCCTTTTCCCCTTGGTGTCGCTTCGATAGACTCAGTGCAAGCCTGCGTGGCGAGGTATTTTCCTGTTAACTACGGGAGACCCTTAAAGGGTAAGGAATCAGGGGTCTCCCGTAATTAACGGGAAAGAGCTTCACCACGAAGGGCACAAAGTACACAAAGGCAAAAAAAGAGCCTAGATTCCTTGGGTTTTCCTTTGTGACCGTCGTGTCCTTTGTGTTTGAAAAAAAGGTTTCCCGTTAAAAACGGTAGAGCC
>WBZY01000519.1_pt1 | contig 28567 bp, 28 predicted proteins | sample 5204191 | NCBI WGS metagenome assembly WBZY01 (sample SAMN12344363, study PRJNA552823) | activated sludge metagenome | biome: Activated sludge suspended growth; feature: Anammox Sidestream; material: Wastewater; isolation source: activated sludge from anammox sidestream of wastewater treatment...
AGCAGGCGCATCAGGCGGCGGGCCAGCGCGGCGTGCTTGTCCAGCAGGCGGTCGATCTTCGCCGCCTCGCCGGCCGGGTGCAGCGCTTCGTAGAGGCTGACCCAGTCCGGGCGGTAGGACTCGCTGGCCTGGTCCCACTCGGGATAGTGGCGCGGCGGCAGGCCCTGCGGCGCCTCCGCTTCGCGCGTCTCCTTGCGCGTGTCGAAGGCCTCCTCCTCGTCGCCCTCCTCGATGAAGGCCCACAGCTGGCGGTTGTCGTCGCGGTAGTCGACCACCGTGTCGTCGAAATGGATGCGCGGCAGCTGGTCGCTCGGGCGCCGCGTGCGCGCCACCCAGGCGAGCGCGAGTTGCGCCATCTGCGCCGTGCTGGAAGGGCCCTCGGCGAGCGCCGCATGGAAGGCGGCGACGGTTTCATTCAGGACGGCATCGGCGTAGCCATGGTTCGCGTCGAGGCAGGCGCGCGAGAGCATGGCCAGGCGGTGGCGCAGGCAGGACGCGGTCTCCGGGTCGCAGGCGCCCTCGACCGGCCGCGGATGCAGGGCGAGCAAAACCGGGGCGAGGCCCGGATACTCGCGCATCAGCAGCCAGTCGATGCGCGCATCCTCGAGGAACTCGACGGCGAGGCGCTGGAAGGGGCTCCAGTTGTCGGCGATCTGCGGCGACGACCAGCGCCGATGGCCGACCATGTGCGCCAGCGTCGCGCGGTAGCGGTCGAGGCCGCTGACGCCGGCGCGCGCGTCGTAGACGTCGGGCAGGCGCATGCCGAGCCCGTCGTAGTAGGGCACGATCCGGCGCAGCGCGTGGTAGGCGTTGGAGTAGGGAATCAGCGGCTGCGGGTCGCGCCACAGCGCGCGCAGATACAGGTCGAGGCGGCGCTCGGCGTCGGCGAACAGCGTGCCGTGGCGCTCGCGCTGCAGCACGGCGCGGCTGTCGGCGAGCGCCAGCTTGAAATAGTCCTCCTGCTGCTGCGGATGGTCGCCGTAGTGGCGGATGCCGTAGTCGACCCAGTTCTTCAGCCCGGCCATCGGCAACTGCTCGACGAGCTGCGGCGCCTGGCGGAAGAAGACCGGCAGGCCGGGGCTGGCGAGGGTGGCGTGGCGGCCGTGGATGGAGCCGGTGGTGCGCGCCATCAGCTCGCGCGCGATGTCGAGATAGAAGGCCAGCTGCTCGCGCGAGGCGAGGCGGCGCGCCACCGGCGCCAGCGTCTGCAGCAGGGGCGCGATGGCGTGTCCGTTGGGCGAGGCCTGCAGGGTGCGCGCCGTGGCCATGACGTCCTCCAGCGCGGCGGTGCCGACGGCGGCCGCCGCCGAGGGCCAGGCCTCGAGGAAGGCCAGCACCGGCTCCGGTCCGCGGCCGAGGCGGCTGAGCGTTTTCGCCGCCGCCACGTAGTCGTCCATCTCCCGTTTCGAGAAGGCGGTCAGCGCCTCGTAAAGGCATTCCTCGAAGACGTCGGCCACCGGCGTGAAGCCGCAGTCCATCTCGCGCCACCAGGCCTGCACCTGCGGATGATGCATTGCACGCTTTCTTGCATCGACGGCGCCGTGCGTGGCCATGGATTCGCCGTGCCGTGGGGACTGACTTTTAGGCGAAGATCGCGTCGACCGCGTGGTCGAGCGTGGCGCGGATGTCGGCGTCGTCGGTGATCGGCCGCGCCATCGCCGTGCGGCAGGCGGCGCGCGGGGCGACGCCGCGGCGGATGAGCTGGGCGGCGTAGACGACCAGGCGCGTCGACACGCCCTCGGCGAGGCCGTGGCCCTTCAGGTTGCGCGCCGCCCCGGCGAGTTTCACCAGGCGGCCGGCCGTCTCCGCGTCGATGCCGGTCTCGCGCGCGACGATCTGCGCCTCCAGTCCCGGCTCGGGGTAGTCGAAGTCGAAGGCGGCGAAGCGCTGCTTGGTGGACTGCTTGAGGTCCTTCATCAGCGACTGGTAGCCGGGGTTGTAGGAGATCACCAGCTGGAAGTCCGGGTGGGCGGCGACCACCTCGCCCTTCTTGTCGAGCGGCAGCGTGCGGCGGTGGTCGGTGAGCGGGTGGATCACCACGGTGGTGTCCTGGCGCGCCTCGACGATCTCGTCGAGATAGCAGATGGCGCCGATGCGCGCGGCGACGGTGAGCGGCCCGTCCAGCCAGCGCGTGCCGTCGCGGTCGAGCAGGTAGCGGCCGACCAGGTCCGAGGCGGTCATGTCCTCGTTGCAGGCGACGGTGATCAGGGGCCGGTCGAGCTTCCAGGCCATGTGCTCGACGAAGCGGCTCTTGCCGCAGCCGGTCGGGCCCTTCAGCATCACCGGCAGGCGCGCCGCATAGGCGGCCTCGTACAGCGCCACCTCGTCGCCCTGCGGCTGGTAGAACGGTTCCTTGTCGATGCGGTACTGCGCGATGTCGATGGTCATGCCGCCCCTCCAGAAGTAAAAATGCCCCTGCCCTTGCGGGTCAGGGGCTAACCGGTAATCCGACTGGTTGGCGGATTACTTGTGACCTTTGAGCTTGTCGCGCCATCCCGGGTAGAGCGTGTCGGCGTCCTGCGGGAAGGACTCGAAGGCGCGGGCGAACTCCTTGTGGCTCTTCGCCCACTCGATCGGATCGGCCTTGGCCTTCCAGCAGTCGTAGGCCTGGCGCAGCGAGGTGGCGCCGGCGGCCGGGGAATCGATGTGGCCGTAGGAGCCGCCGCCGGCGGTGTTGATGACGTTGCCGTGGCCGAGGTTCTCGAAGAAGCCGGGCAGGCGCAGCGCGTTCATGCCGCCGGAGATGATCGGCGTCGTCGGCTTCATGCCGTACCACTTCTGGTTGTAGGCCGGACCCTGGTACTCGTCGCGCTCGATGATGTAGGCGATGGCGCGGTCGTCCTTCTCGCCTTCCATCTTGCCGTAGCCCATGGTGCCGACGTGGATGCCGGAGGCGCCCTGCAGGCGGCTCATCTTGGCCAGCACGTAGGCGGTGTAGCCGCGCTTCGACTGCGGCGAGGTGACGGCGCCGTGCCCTGCGCGGTGGTAGTGCAGGTACTGGTTCGGGAAGCGGCGGCGGGCGGTGGTGACCATGCCGGGGCCGCCGACGTAGCCGTCGACCAGGAAGGCCACCTTGTCGGCGTCCGGGCCGAAGGCTTCGAGGATGAATTCGCCGCGGGCCACCATTTCGTAGTGGTCGTCGGCGGTGATGTTGGCGGAGAAGAGCTTCGCCTGGCCGGTCTCGTCCATGGCGCGCTTCATGGCGTCGTAGACCAGCGGGATGGTCTGCTTCATCGGCGCGAAGACCTGGTTGCCCTGCGGCTCGTCGTTCTTGATGAAGTCGCCGCCGAGCCAGAACTGGTAGGCCGCCTTGGCGAAGGGCTCCGGGCGCAGGCCGAGCTTGGGCTTGATGATGGTGCCGGCGATGTAGCCGCCGTCCCTGACCGGGCGGCCGAGGATGCGCCACAGGTCGGAGATGTCCTTGGCCGGGCCGTCGAAGAGCTGGATGGCGCGCTCGGGCATGTAGAAGTCGACCATCTTGGCGTACTCGATGTCGCCCATGCCCTGGTTGTTGCCGATGGTCAGCGTCAGGAAGGAGACGATCATCATGCGGCCGTCGATGACGTTGCGGTCGAAGAGATCGATCGGATAGGCGATGCGCATCTCTTCGGCCGCCTCGTCGATGTGGTAGACCAGGGCGTCGACGCCCTTGGTGAACTCGTCGGTGGTGCTGACCTCGACGTTGGTGCCGGTGGACGACTCGGCGGCGAAGTGGGCGGCGGCCGAGAGATAGCCGTAGCCGGCCTTCGGCTTCATCTTGTAGGCGCAAAGAATGTGCTTGCCGCCCTTGACGAGGTCTTCTTCCCTGAGGCTCAGGTCGGCGTAGCGGTTCGACTGGTCCATGTGCTCTCCTTCAGTTGCGGTCGCGTTGGTATGGGCGCACTGTATGCCCGATTATCCATAAGGTGAACTAAATGTTTATTATGGTAATCTTGCGCTATTGCTTATGGAATGAGGCCGCCCATGCACCTGACCCTGCGCCAGCTGAAGATTTTCGAGGCGGTGGCGCGCCACCTGTCGTTCTCGCGCGCCGCCGACGAGTTGCACCTGACCCAGCCGGCGGTCTCCATGCAGGTGAGGAGCCTGGAGGAGGCGGCCGGCCTGCCGCTCACCGAGCAGGTCGGCAAGCGCGTCTTCCTCACCGAGGCCGGCGAGGAGCTGGCGCGCCATGCCCGCGTCGTCGCCCAGCAGCTGCGCGAGGCCGAGGAGGCGCTGCTGGCCATGAAGGGCCTGCGCGGCGGGCGCCTGAACATCGGCGTGGTGTCCACCGCCAAGTACTTCGCGCCGCGCCTGCTGACGGCCTTCCGCCAGATGCACCCGGAGGTCGAGCTGCGCCTCGGCGTGCACAACCGCGGCGAGATCGTGCAGCAGCTGGTCGACAACGACATCGACCTCGCCATCATGGGACGGCCGCCGCAGGAGCTGGAGACGGTCTCGGAGCCCTTCGCCGAGAACCCGCTGGTGTTCGTCGCGGCGCCCGACCATCCGCTGGCGGAGGCGAAGCGCATCGCACCGAAGCAGCTGGCCGGGGAGAGCTTCCTGCTGCGCGAGCCCGGTTCCGGCACGCGGGCGGCGATGGAGCGCTTCCTGGCGGAGAACGGCGTGGTGCCGCAGCGCACCGTCGAGATGACCAGCAACGAGACCATCAAGCAGGCGGTGATGGCCGGCATGGGCATCTCCTTCATCTCGGAGCGCACCATCGTGCTCGAGCTGGCCACCGGCCACATCGCCCGTCTCAACGTCACGGGCACGCCGCTCAGGCGCCACTGGTTCGTGGTGCATCGCGCCGAGAAGCGCCTGCTGCCGGCGGCGGAGGCCTTCCGCCAGTTCCTGCTGAAGGAGAGCGGCGGACTGGACGAGCCGCCGAAAGAGGTTCCGACGGCTAGCGCCGCGAGCGGATCCAGTCGCGCCAGGCCGCGAAAAGCTGCGGGTCGACCGCGGCGATGACCGAGCGCTTCCACAGGTCGTCGGCGTCGAAGTCGTCCTTCTTCAGGGTGCACATGCGCCCGCCGGCTTCTTCCAGGATCAGGCGGCCGGCGGCGTAGTCCCACAGCTTCTGCCCGCCGTGCAGCAGGAGGTCGAGGCGGCCGGCGGCGGCGTAGGCCCATTCCAGGGTGCTGCAGCCGAAGTTGCGCTGCGAATAGTAGGGCGGCCGCGTGGCGAGGTCGTCGCCGAGCTTCTTCGGGATGCGCTTGAAGTCGACGCCGGCGACGCACTCGGCGAGGCTGGCCGCCGGCGCCCGCAGCGGCAGGCGCAGGCCGTTCATGATGGCGCCGCCGCCGCGCGAAGCGAAGAACATCTCGCGCGTCGCCGGGTTGTAGACCACGCCGACGACGGCGCGGCCTTCGACGAAATAAGCCACCGAGATGGCGAAGAAGGGCAGGCCGGCGACGAAATTGGTGGTGCCGTCGATGGGGTCGACCACCCACAGCCCCTCGGCACCTTCGTTCCAGAGCCGGTGCTGCTCGGCCTCGCCCATTTCTTCCTCGCCCAGCATCGGGCGCTCGCGCAGGCGCTGCAGCCGCTCGGCCAGCGCGCGCTGGGCGGCGATGTCGACTTCCGTGAAGATGGTGCCGTCGGCCTTGTGCTCGCGCACCACCTGCAGGTAGCGCGGCATCACCACCTGGGCGGCGACCTCGCGCACCACCTGGGTGACTGCCGCAGCGAGTTCGTACCAGGGCGAGTTCACCGTGCTTCATCCTTCCATTTGATCGAGCAGCCCATGCCGGGGATCTGCTCGCGCGGCCCATTGCCCGTTCGCGCCACCTGCAGCATGGCCTCGAAGAGGTCGCGCCGTGCCGCCGGGACTGACTCTTTCCGCGAGGCGTCGAGGCGGCCGCGGTACTGCAGCCCGAGCCGGGCGTCGAAGCCGAAGAAATCCGGCGTGCACACCGCGCCGTAGGCTTTCGCCACCGCCTGCGTCTCGTCGAGCACGTAGGGAAAGGGGAAGTCCATCGCCTCTGCGATGCGCACCATCCGGTCCCAGGAATCCTCCGGGTAGTCGGTCGGGTCGTTCGACATGACGGCGATCGAACCGATGCCGTGGCCGCGCAGCTCGCGGCAGTCGCGCACGATGCGCTCGAGCACCGCCTTGACGTAAGGGCAGTGGTTGCAGATGAACATCACCAGCAGGCCGTTCGGGCCGCGGCTGCTGGCGAGGCCGTGGCGGCGGCCGTCGGTGCCCGGCAGGTCGAAATCGGGGGCTGTCCAGCCGAAGTCGCAGACGGGCGTGGTGAGGCTGACCATGACAATGTGAAAAAATCCGGAGGCTGCGGAATAATAGCACGATGATTCCGCGCTTCTTCTGCCCGCAGCCGCTGGCGCCGGACAGCCTCGCCGAGCTGCCGCCGGGCGCCGCGCACCACGCCCTGCGCGTGCTGCGCCTCGGCCCCGGCGATGCCGTCACGCTCTTCAACGGCGAGGGCGGCGAGTACCCCGGCAGCCTCGCCGAGGCCGGGCGGGCCGTGCGCGTGCAACTCGGCGCATGGCGCGACGTCGAGCGCGAGTCGCCGCTCGAGCTCGTCCTGGCGCAGGCGCTGCCCGCCGGCGACAAGATGGACTGGGTCGTGCAGAAGGCCGTCGAGCTGGGCGTTGTGCGTCTCCAGCCGCTGGCGGCGGCGCGCAGCGTGGTGCGTCTTTCGGGCGAGCGTGCGGCGCGCCGCGTCGCGCACTGGCGGCAAGTGGCGGCATCGGCGTGCGAGCAGTGCGGGCGCAACCGCGTGCCGGAAATCGCGCCGATTCTTGATCTGCGGCAATGGCTCGGGCAATTGGGGCGGGACAATGAATATGCAAGGCTGCTGCTCTCGCCGCAGGCGGGGCGTCGGCCGCGCGATCTGGCCGGCACGCGCTTCCTGTTGCTGGTCGGGCCGGAAGGCGGGCTGGACGCCGAGGAGGTGTCGGCGGCGCGGCTGGCGGGGTTCGCGGACCTTTCGCTCGGCCCGCGCGTCCTGCGCACGGAAACGGCGGGTCCGGCCGCGCTGGCCGCGCTGGGCGCGCTGCACGGGGATTTGTGATCTGGGGGAGAACGTCAATGTTCGAATCGGCGGAACTGGGACACAAGATCGACAAGAAGACCTACGACCGGCAGGCGCCGAAGCTGCGCGCCGACCTGCTCGACGCGCAGTTCGACGTCGGCGAGCTGAGGAAATTTCCCGTCATCATCCTCATCAACGGCGTCGACGGCGCCGGCAAGGGCGAGACGGTGAACCTCCTCAACGCCTGGATGGACCCGCGCCACATCCAGACCCACGCCTTTCCGCCGCCCTCCGACGAGGAGCGCGAGCGGCCCTTCATGTGGCGCTTCTGGCGGGCGCTGCCGCCGCGGGGCAAGATCGGCATCCTCTTCGGCAACTGGTACACCGACCCGATCGTCAACCGGGTCATGAAAAAGACCAAGAACGCCGATTTCGACCAGTCCCTCGAGGAAATCAACCGCTTCGAGCAGATGCTCGCCGACGAGGGCGCGCTGATCCTCAAGTTCTGGTTCCACCTCTCCAAGGACGCGCAGAAGAAGCGCCTCAAGGCGCTGGAAAGGGACAAGGACACGCGCTGGCGCGTCACCCAGGCCGACTGGGACCACTTCAAGATCTACGACCGCTTCAGCACGGTCTCCGCGCACGCCCTGCGCCACACCAGCACCGGCGTGGCGCCGTGGATCGTCGTCGAGGGGGCCGACGAGCACTACCGCTCGCTGACCGTGGCGAAGATCCTGCTCGATGCCATGCGGAAGCGCGTCGACCAGGAGAAGAAGGGCGTGCGCCGCGCCGCCTTCAGCGCGCCGCCGCCGCCGTCGATGAGCGGGCGCGACCTGATCAACACGCTGAACATGAAGCTGGCGCTGACCAAGAAGAAGTTCGACAAGGAGCTGGAGAAGTACCAGGGACACCTCAACCTGCTCTCGCGCCACCCGAAGTTCAGGCAGCGCTCCCTGATCGTCGTCTTCGAGGGGTCGGATGCGGCCGGCAAGGGCGGCAGCATCCGCCGCATCACCGGCTCGCTGGATGCGCGCCAGTACGGCATCGTGCCGATCGCCGCGCCGAGCGAGGAGGAGCGCGCCCAGCCCTACCTGTGGCGCTTCTGGCGCCATGCCCCGCGTACCGGCCGCATCGCCATCTTCGACCGCTCCTGGTACGGTCGCGTGCTGGTCGAGCGGGTCGAGGGTTTCGCCGAAGAAGCCGACTGGATGCGCGCCTATGCCGAGATCAACGACTTCGAGGACCAACTCGTCAGGAACGGCGCCATCGTCGCCAAGTTCTGGCTTGCCATCACCGCCGAGGAGCAGCTGAAGCGCTTCAAGGAACGCGAGAAGACCCGCTTCAAGCGCTTCAAGATCACCGAAGAGGACTGGCGCAACCGCAAGAAATGGCATGCCTACGAGAATGCCGTCTGCGACATGATCGACCGCACCAGCACCGAGATCGCGCCGTGGACCCTGGTCGAGGCCAACGACAAGCTGCACGCCCGCATCAAGGTGCTGAAGACCCTCGTCGAGCGCCTCGAGGCGGCGCTCGAGGAATGAAGCTGCCGACGAAAGGCGGAAATATCGGGCACAGCGGTACGGCGGTGTGAAATATTTCCGCCTTCGCGCCGTTTTCCTGGTCTAAAATCCATGTAAAACATTGGCTTGGCCAGGCTGCTTCACATATTTTCTGGGTAACGTGACATGACAGCGCCCGAATCGCCGCGGCAATACGTCTCCTGGTTCCGCCAGGCGGCGCCCTACATTCACGCCTTCCGCGGCCGCACCTTCGTCATCGGTTTCGGCGGCGAGGTGGCGCAAGGTGCGCTCGCCCAGGCGCTGGCGCAGGACTGCAACCTGCTGGCCGCGCTCGGCATCCGTCTCGTGCTGGTGCACGGCGCGCGGCCGCAGATCGAGGCGGAGCTGGCGCGGCGCGGACTCAAGGCGAGGTACCACAAGGGCCTGCGCGTCACCGACGCCGAGGCGCTGGAGTGCGTCAAGTCGGCGATGGGCGTCACGCGCCTGGAAATCGAGGCGCTGCTCTCGCAAGGGCTGCCGAATACACCGATGGCCGGCGCCTACATGCGCGTGACCGGCGGCAACTTCATCACCGCCAAGCCGGTCGGCGTGGTCGACGGCGTCGACTACCAGTTCACGGGCGCCGTGCGCAAGATCGTCGCCGAGGAGATCAGCGCCGACCTCGACCAGAAGAACGTCGTGCTGATCAGCCCGATCGGCGTCTCGCCGGCCGGCGAGATCTTCAACCTCAGCATGGAGGAAGTCGCCGAGGCGGTCGCCGTGTCCCTGCAGGCCGAGAAGCTGATCTTCCTCTGCGATGCGCCCGGCGTCACCGACGGCCGCGGCCGGCTGGTCGAGGCGATCACCGCCGACGAGGCGGCGCAGCTGCTGAAGAAGCCGAAGCGCCTGACCGAGGACCTCGGCCTCTACCTGCCCTGCTGCATGCGTGCCACCCGCGCCGGCGTCAAGCGCGCCCACCTCATCGACCGCGACATCGACGGCGGCCTGCTGCTCGAATTGTTCACCCACGAGGGCGTCGGCACCATCGTCACGCGCGACCCGCTGGCGCGGCTGCGCGAGGCGACCATCGACGACGTTGCCGCCATCGTCGGCCTGATCGCGCCGCTCGAGGCCGACGGCACGCTGGTTCGCCGCGGCCGCGAGCGGCTGGAGATGGAGATCGGCCGCTTCTCCGTGCTGGAGCACGACGGCGTGGTGCTCGGCTGCGCGGCGCTGTATCCGTTCAGCAAGGACAAGGCGGCCGAGCTGGCCTGCCTCGCCGTCAACCCCGACCACCGCCGCGCCGGCCACGGCGAAGTGCTGCTGCAGTACATGGAAAAACGGGCCAGGAAAGTCGGACTGAAGCGGCTGTTCGTCCTGACGACGCGCACCTCCCACTGGTTCCTCGAGCGCGGCTTCAAGGAAGCCGGCGTCGACTCCCTGCCGCGCGAGAAGCGCGAGCTGTACAACTGGCAACGCCGTTCCAAGGTGCTCGGCAAGACCTTGTAACGGCCCTGTCGAGGAGTGCCCATGCTCGAAGTCTTCAAGGGCCTGACCGGATCGCTGCGCTTCCGCCTCGTCGCGGCGGCCTGCCTCGTTCTCGTGCTCATGCTCTGGGGACTGTCGGCGAACAGCGTGCGCCTGCTCGACAAGGCCTTGCTCGAGCGGGAAGACCGCCACCTCGCGGAACTGCAGCTCCTGCACAACATTTCCCTGGCGGCGCCGCTGGCCGAGCGCGACTATGCCAAGCTGGCGCAGCGGGTGCGCCAGCTTGCCGGGCAGGAAGGCATGCGCTACCTCGTCGTGCGCGACGACGCCCAGCGCGTCGTCGCGGCGGAACATTGGGATACGGCGAAGCCCCTGCCGGTGCCGCTGGCCGGCTTCTCCGGACTGCCGGTGGCGGCGCGCACCTTCGACGGCATGACCCTCCTGCATATCGGCGAGCGTGCCGTCGGCAGCGTGCACTTCGGCATCGACACCCGCTTCCTGCGCCAGTCCAGCGGCGAACTGCTCTGGCAAAGCGTCGCCATCGGCTGGCTGGCCTTCCTGATGACGGTGATCCTGGTCTCGCTGATCGGCTACTGGCTGACGCGCAACCTGCGCGCGCTCCAGCGCGGGGTCGACGCCCTGGAGAGCGGCGAGGATACCGTGCGCCTGCCCATCGACGGCGGCAACGACGAGGTCGGCTCGCTGATGCGCGCCTTCAACCGCATGTCGCAGGCCCTCGACGAGCGCGTCGAGGCGCTCAAGAAAAGCGAATCCCGCTTTCATGCCATCGCCGACTACACCTATGGCGTCGAGGCCTGGTTCAACCCGCGCGGCCGCCTGATCTGGATCAACCGCTCGGTCGAGCGCGTCACCGGCTACTCGCCGCTCGAATGCCTGCTCTCGAGCAACCTGGTCGACATGCTGATCTTCGAGAAGGACCAGAAGCAGGCGCTGGAGGTCGGCCTCAAGGCCCTGCGCGGCAGCACCGGCGACAACTTCGAGGTGCGCTTCAAGCGCAAGGATGGCGGCGTCGTGTGGGTCGTGCTCAACTGGCAGCCGATCAACAGTCCGAGCGGGGAGTACCTCGGCCTGCGCGTTTCCGCCGACGACATTTCCGGCCGCAAGGAGGCCGAGCTGAAGCTGCTGGATACGGTCGTCGAATTGCGCCGCGCGCAGGCCCTCAAGGAGTATTACCTCACCCACAGCAACGAGGCGCGCTCGCGCCTGGAGGCACTGCTCAACGTCATGAACGTCGGCGTGCTCTTCGTGGATGGCAACCATCGCATCGTCTACATCAACAAGGCCTGCCGCGAGATATGGCGGCTGCCGCCGGACGAGACCCTGACCGGCGTGCGCGACAGCAGCCTGATCGACCGCACCGCCGGCCTGCGCCGCGAGGACGACGCCTACCGCCGCCACGTCGCCGAGGTGCTGGCCGGCGGGGATATCAGCGAGCCCCACGAGATCCACTTCCAGGATGGGCGCATCGTCACCGACATTACTGCCCTGGTTCCGGGCGAGAAGCCCGGCCAGTTCATCGGCCGCGTCTGGATCTACGAGGACGTCACGCGCCAGAAGCATCTCGAGGCGCAGCTCATCAGGCTGGCCGAGCGCGACCCGCTGACCAGCCTCTACAACCGGCGCCGCTTCCACGAGGAAATCGAGCGCATCATCGCCGATGCCTCGCGGCGCAAGGCCGGCGCCGGACTGCTCGCCATCGACCTCGACGGCTTCAAGCCGATCAACGACGAGTACGGCCACCAGGCCGGCGACACCGTGCTGGTGCGCCTGGCCGAGGAGGTCGGGCATATCGTGCGCCGCAACGAGATATTCTTCCGCATCGGCGGCGACGAGTTCGCCATCCTCGCGCCGGACGCCGACGAGGAGGAAATGGTCGGCCTGGCCCGCCGCGTCGGCGGCAAGATCGCCGACCTGCGCTTCCAGTTCAGCGGACGCGAGGTGCGGCTCACCGCCAGCCTCGGCATCGCCCTCTATCCCAAGCACGCCGCCAGCAGCGAGGAGATCATCGCCCGCGCCGATTCCGCCATGTACCAGGCCAAGATGAGCGGCAAGAACCGCTGGGCGGTTTTCGGCTGCGCGAAGTTGCACTAGGGCCTGTTGATCTTCATTTGACCGACCAAATGAAGATCAACAGGCCCTAAAGGGGTAAAATGCGCCATGCCGTCCGCTGTCGCGGACGTTTCAACTCACGAAAGGAATCGCAATGGGCCGCATGGTGAAATGCGTCAAGCTGGGCCGCGAGGCGGAAGGCATGGATTTTCCGCCGGTGCCGGGCGAGCTGGGCAAGCGCATTTTCGAGAATGTATCGAAGGAAGCCTGGCAGCAGTGGATCAAGTTCCAGACCATGCTGATCAACGAGAACCGCCTGAGCCTGGCCGATGCGAAGGCGCGCAAATACCTCGCCGAGCAGATGGAAAAGCACTTCTTTGGCGCGGGCGCCGACCAGGTGCAGGGCTATGTCCCCCCGAAAAGCTGAAAACGCCATGGCCCGGCTTTCGGTGCAGGCTAGCGTGAGCGCAGCGAACGTTAAGGCCCGCAGGGCCGGCCGGAACCAAAAGCACTTCTTCGGCTCCGGCGCCGACCAGGTGCAGGGCTACGTGCCGCCAAAGCCCTGATCCCCGCCGGGAAGGGAAAAAGCCGCGCTCGAAGCGCGGCTTTTTATTTCCGGAAAAGTCAGTCCCCGCGCTACGGCGATCAGCCTCGCTTCAGGGTCTTCACGCCGTCCGCGCCGGCGAGCAGGGCGATGTCGGCGCCGCGCAGGGCGAAGAGGCCGTTGGTGACGACACCCACGATTGAATTGATGCGCGTCTCCAGCGCCTGCGGGTCGGCGATGGTCAGGCCCTTCACGTCGAGGATGAGGTTGCCGTTGTCGGTGGTGAAGCCTGAGCGCAGCACCGGCTCGCCGCCGAGCTTCGCCAGCTCGCGCGCCACATAAGCGCGGGCCATCGGGATGACTTCCACCGGCAGGGGGAACTTGCCCATCGTCCGCACCAGCTTCGAGGCGTCGGCGATGCAGACGAACTTTCGCGCCACGGCGGCGACGATCTTCTCGCGCGTCAGCGCGCCGCCGCCGCCCTTGATCATGGCCATCGCGGCGTCGATCTCGTCGGCGCCGTCGACGTACACCGGGAGGTCGGCCACGTCGTTGAGGTCGAGCACCCGGATGCCGTGGCCGGCGAGGCGCTGCGCCGTGGCTTCCGAGCTGGCCACCGCGCCGGGGATGCGCTCCTTGATCTTCCCCAACTCGTCGATGAAGCAGTTGGCCGTCGAGCCGGTGCCGACGCCGATGATGGCGCCGGGCACCACGTAGTCGATGGCGGCGCGCGCCACCGCCTGCTTGAGTTCGTCCTGGGTCATTTGGGCTTGCCGGTTGTTTGTCGTCGGGCGGGATTCTACTTCTTCCTGGCCGGTGGCAGGTCGGTGCAGGTGCCTTCGTACACCTCGGCCGCCATGCCGATCGATTCGCCCAAGGTCGGGTGCGGGTGGATGGTCTTGCCGATGTCCACGGCGTCGGCGCCCATCTCGATGGCCAGGGCGATCTCGCCGATCATGTCGCCGGCGTTGGGGCCGACGATGCCGCCGCCGACGATGCGGCGGGTCTCTTCGTCGAAGACCAGCTTGGTGAAGCCGCCATCCGCAACATGGGCGCCGTTGGCAATCGCCCGGCCTGAGGCGGCCCAGGGGAACTTGCCGATGCCGACCTTCACGCCCTGCTTCTTCGCTTCGTCCTCGCCGAGGCCGACCCAGGCCACCTCGGGGTCGGTGTAGGCGACGCCGGGGATCACGCGGGCGTCGAAGAAGGCCTTGTGCCCGGCGGCGGCTTCCGCCGCGACGTGGGCCTCGTGCACCGCCTTGTGCGCCAGCATCGGCTGGCCGACCAGGTCGCCGATGGCGAAGATGTGCGGCACGTTGGTGCGCATCTGCCCGTCGACGGCGATGAAGCCGCGTTCGTCCACCGCCACGCCGGCCTTGTCGGCGCCGATCTTCCTGCCGTTCGGGCTGCGGCCGGCGGATTGCAGGATCATGTCGTACAGCTGCGGCTCGGCGGGGGCCTTTTCACCCTCGAACCAGACTTTCAGGCCCTCCTTCAGCGCCTCGACCTTGACGGTCTTCGTCTTCAGCATGACGGCGCCGAAGCGGCCGGCGTTCTGCTTCTCCCACGCCTTGACCAGGTCGCGGTCGGGCCCCTGCATGAGGCCGTCGAGCATCTCGACGACGTCCACCCTGGCGCCGAGCGCCGAGTACACCGTCGCCATCTCCAGGCCGATGATGCCGCCGCCGATCACCAGCATGCGCTGCGGCACGAAGCGCAGCTCCAGCGCGCCGGTGGAGTCGACGATGCGCGGGTCGTCGGGGAGGAAGGGCAGGCGCACGGCGCTGCTGCCGGCGGCGATGATGCACTTCTGGAAGCGGATCACCTGCTTCTCGCCGGTCTTCTCCTGCCCCTCGCCTTTCGTCATTTCCACTTCGAGGTGGTTAGCGTCGAGGAAATGGCCGTAGCCGCGCACGATGCCGACCTTGCGTGCCTTCGCCATGCCGGAAAGGCCGTGGGTGAGCTTGGACACCACCTTGCCCTTGTGTGCGCGCAGCTTGTCGAGGTCGATCTGCGGCTGGCCGAAGCTGACGCCGTGCGCCGCCATGTGCGCGGCTTCCTCCATCACTGCGGCGACGTGCAGCAGCGCCTTGGAGGGGATGCAGCCGACGTTGAGGCAGACGCCGCCGAGCGCGGCGTAGCGCTCGACCAGCAGGGTCTTCAGGCCGAGGTCGGCGGCGCGGAAGGCGGCGGAGTAGCCGCCGGGGCCGGCGCCGAGGACGAGCAGGTCGGTTTCGAGGTCGGCATGACCTGTGAAGCTGGCGGCCTGCGGGGCGATCGCCCCCTCTCCCCGCGGGGGAGAGGGGGATGATTCGCTCCCTCTCCCGCTGGCGGGAGAGGGGCTGGGGGAGAGGGTGGCGGGAGAATCGGCGGCCGTCTCCAGCAGCAGCACCAGCGTGCCTTCGGCGACCTTGTCGCCGATCTTCAGCCTGATTTCCTTCACGATGCCTGAAGCGGGCGAGGGCACTTCCATGGTGGCCTTGTCGGACTCCAGGGTGACGAGCGCATCCTCCGCCTGCACCGTGTCGCCGGGACTGACTTCTATGCCGATCACCGGCACGTCCTTGAACTCGCCGATGTCGGGCACGCGGACTTCGAGGATGGCGCTCACTTGCGGGATCTCTTCAGCTTGACGGCGTGCACGACGATCGGGCCCTGCGTCGCGGTGTCGAACTCGGCGCCGGCCATGACGCCGATCCTGGCCACTTCCTTTGCCGTTCTGCAACGATCGTAGGCGGCATACATGGCGCCCAGCGCGAAATTGCGCCCCGAGCCGATGGCCCAGAAGCGCTCGTAGTCGAACACCTCGCGGTAGGAGTACACGCCGTAGATGCCCGTGCCGTTTACGATCAGCGCGGTGATCTGCGAGGACTCGTAGGGATCGTCCTCGTCCTCCTTCGGGTTGAGGTAGCCCTGTTCCTTCAGCACCGGATGCAGGCGGCGAAAAGTTTCGTACACCTCCATGCGGCTGCCGAGCTTGATGTCCTCCAGCTTCGGCAGGAGCGCGCTCATCACCAGATGGTGGGCGCTGCTGCCGCACAGGCCGATGAACGAACCGCCGATCTCGATGATCTTGTCGTGCTCGCCCTGGTACTGGCGGCCCAGCCGCGTGTCGCCGAAGGTGGTGAGCGAGTCGGCGGCGATGGCCGCCATGCCGTTCTTCTTCACCGCGACGATGGTGGTCACAGCAGCACCCTCCGCATGTCGGCCAGCACCTGCGCCAGGTAGGCCGTGAAGCGCGCCGCCTGGGCGCCGTCGATGACGCGGTGGTCGTAGGAGAGCGAGAGCGGGATCATCAGGCGCGGCTGGAAGGCTTGGCCGTCCCACAGCGGCTTCGTCTGCGACTTCGAGACGCCGAGGATGGCCACCTCCGGCGCGTTGATGATCGGCGTGAAGGCCGTGCCACCGATGCCGCCGAGGCTGGAGATGGAGAAGCAGCCGCCCTGCATCTCGGTCGGGCCGAGCTTGCCCTCGCGCGCCCTGGCCGAGAGCGCGCCCATCTCCCGCGCGATCTCCAGTACACCCTTGCGGTCGGCGTCGCGGATCACCGGCACGACCAGGCCGTTCGGCGTATCGGCGGCGAAGCCGATATGGAAGTACTGCTTGTAGACGAGATTCTCGCCGTCGAGCGAGGCGTTGAAGTCGGGAAACCTCTTCAGCGCGGCGACCGCCGCCTTGACGAGGAAGGCCAGCAGGGTGAGTTTGATGCCCGCCTTTTCGTTTTCCTTGTTGAGCTGCACGCGCAGCGCCTCCAGGTCGCTGATGTCGGCCTCGTCGAACTGCGTGACGTGCGGGATCATCACCCAGTTGCGGGCGAGGTTGGCGCCGGAGATCTTCCTGATGCGCGACAGCGGCTTCGCCTCGACAGGGCCGAACTTGGCGAAGTCCACCTGCGGCCAGGGCAGCAGATCGAGCCCGGCGCCGCCGCCGGCAGCAGGTGCCGCGCCGCGCGGCTGCGCCAGCGCGCCCTTCACGTAGGCCTGCACGTCCTGCTGCAGGATGCGGCCCTTCGGCCCCGTGCCCTTCACCAGCGCCACGTCGACGCCGAGTTCGCGCGCGAAGCGCCGCACCGAGGGGCTGGCGTGGGCCTTGTGGCCGCCGGCCACCTCGGCGGCGATTTCGGCCGGGGCGGGCGGCGCCGCCGGCTGGGGCGCGGCGATGGGTTCGCTCGGCACCCCTCTCCCGCTGGCGGGAGAGGGGCTGGAGGAGAGGGTGGCGGGAGAATCGGCGGCCGTCTCCAGCAGCAGCACCAGCGTGCCCTCGCTGACCTTGTCGCCGACCTTGAGGCGGATTTCCTTCACCGTGCCGGCGGCGGGCGAGGGCACTTCCATGGTGGCCTTGTCGGACTCCAGGGTGACGAGCGCGTCCTCCGCCCGCACCGTGTCGCCGGGACTGACTTCCACCCCGATCACCGGCACGTCCTTGAACTCGCCGATGTCGGGCACGCGGACTTCGATCACATTGCTCATGTCAGTCCTCAGACCGTGACGGGATTGGGCTTGTCCGGGTCGAGGCCGTACCTGGCGATGGCCTCCTTCACCCTGGCCTTGTCCAGCTGGCCCTCGTCGGCCAGTGCCTTCAGCGCGGCCACCGCCACGTAATGACGGTCGACCTCGAAGAACGCGCGCAGCTGCTCGCGCGTGTCGGAACGGCCGAAGCCGTCGGTGCCGAGCACCGCGTAGCGGCGCGGCACGTACGGCCGGATCTGCTCGGCGAAGGCGCGCACGTAGTCGGTCGAGGCGACGACCGGGCCGCGCGTGTCCTTCAGGCTCTGTTCGACGTGGGAGAGCTTCGGTTTTTCCGCCGGATGCAGCAGGTTCCAGCGCGCGCAGGCGTGGCCGTCGCGCGCCAGCAAGGTGAAGGAGGGACACGACCAGAGGTCGGCGTCGACGCCCCAGTCCTGCTTCAGCAGCCCGGCGGCGGCGATGACTTCGCGCAGGATGGCGCCGGAGCCGAGCAGCTGCACGCGCGGGCCGTTGCCGGCCGGGCCCTTTTTGAGCAGGTACATGCCCTTGAGGATGTCCGCTTCCGCGCTCTCCGGCAGCGCCGGGTGGGCGTAATTCTCGTTGAGCAGGGTGATGTAGTAGAAGACGTCCTCCTGTTCCTGCACCATGCGGCGCAGGCCGTCCTGCAGGATCACCGCCACTTCATACGAGAAGGTCGGGTCGTAGGCGATGCAATTGGGGATCAGCGCCGCCTGCACGTGCGAGTGGCCGTCCTGGTGCTGCAGGCCCTCGCCGTTGAGTGTCGTGCGTCCCGAGGTGCCGCCGAGCAGGAAGCCGCGCGCGCGCTGGTCGCCGGCCGCCCAGGCCAGGTCGCCGAAGCGCTGGAAGCCGAACATCGAGTAGTAGATGAAGAAGGGGATCATCTGCACACCGTGCGTGCTGTAGGACGTCGCCGCGGCGATCCACGAGGCCATGGCGCCGGCCTCGGTGATGCCTTCCTGCAGGATCTGGCCGCTCTTCGACTCCTTGTAGAACATCAGCTCGCCGGCGTCCTGCGGCGTGTACAGCTGGCCGACCGAGGACCAGATGCCGAGCTGGCGGAACATGCCCTCCATGCCGAAGGTGCGCGACTCGTCGGCGACGATCGGCACGACGTGGCGGCCGAGCGCCTTGTCCTTGACCAGCGTGCCGAGCAGGCGCACGAAGGCCATGGTGGTCGAGAATTCGCGCCCCTCGCCCGAGGCCTTCAGCTGGGCGTCGAAGGCGGAGAGCGCCGGTGCCGGCAGCGGCGCCGCCTTCTGCCGGCGGGCCGGCAGGAAGCCGCCGAGCGCCATGCGCCGCTCGCGCATGTATTTTATTTCCGGCGAGTCGGGACCCGGGTTGATGTATTCCAGCTTGTCCACCTGCTCGTCGGTCAGCGGCAGGCCGAAGCGGTCGCGGAAGGCCTTCAGCGAAGTGGTGCCCATCTTCTTCTGCTGGTGGGTGATGTTCTGCGCTTCGCCGGCCTCGCCCATGCCGTAGCCCTTGATGGTCTTGGCGAGGATCACCGTCGGCTGGCCGGCGTGGTTCACCGCCGCGTGGTAGGCGGCGTAGATCTTGTGCGGGTCGTGGCCGCCGCGGTTCAGGCGCCAGATGTCGTCGTCGGACCAGTTGGCGACCATCGCCTTCAGTTCCGGCGTGTTGAAGAAATGCTCGCGCACGTAGGCGCCGTCCTTCGACTTGAAGGTCTGGTAGTCGCCGTCGACGCACTCCTCCATGCGCCGGCGCAAGAGGCCCTGGCGGTCCTGCGCCAGCAGCGCATCCCAGTAGCCGCCCCAGATCACCTTGATGACGTTCCAGCCGGCGCCGCGGAAGTCGGCCTCCAGTTCCTGGATGATCTTGCCGTTGCCGCGCACCGGGCCGTCGAGGCGCTGCAGGTTGCAGTTGATGACGAAGATCAGGTTGTCGAGGCGCTCGCGGCCGGCCAGGCCGATGGCGCCCATCGACTCCGGCTCGTCCATCTCGCCGTCGCCCATGAAGGCCCACACCTTGCGGTTGCCGGCCTCCACGATGCCGCGGTCGTTCATGTACTTCATGAAGCGCGCCTGGTAGATCGCCTGCAGCGGCCCCAAGCCCATCGACACCGTCGGGAACTGCCAGAAGTCGGGCATCAGCCAGGGGTGCGGGTAGGAGGAGAGGCCCTTGCCGTCCACCTCGCGGCGGAAGGCGTCCATCTGCTCTTCCCTCAGGCGGCCGAGCAGGAAGGCGCGCGCATAGACGCCCGGATTGGAATGCCCCTGCAGCAGCAGCAGGTCGCCGCCGTGCGTCTCCGCGGGCGCATGCCAGAAGTGGTTGTAGCCGACGTCGTAGAGCGTGGCGGCGGAGGCGAAGCTGGCGATATGGCCGCCGAGGTTGGAACCGCTCTTGTTGGCGCGCAGCACCATCGCCAGCGCGTTCCAGCGCACGATGGAGCGGATACGGTGCTCGATGGCGTGGTCGCCGGGCGAGGGCGTTTCCCTGCCCGGCGGGATGGTATTGACGTAGGCGGTGGTGGCCTTGTAAGGCAGGTTGATGCCGGTGCGGCGGGACAGGTCGACGAGGCGCTCGATCAGATAGTGGGCGCGCTCCGGTCCCTCCTGCTCGATGACGGCTTCCAGCGCGTCGAGCCATTCCTGGGTTTCCTGCGTGTCCGGGTCGGACGGCAACAGGTTGTTCGGCAGTGCTGACATGGTTGTCTCCTCGTCAGATGTCGCAGCGGACGCCTCGTGCGCGCCCGCTTTCCGCCCGGTGCGGCAGGCGGATTTTTGCCTCCACTCTAGTACGGGGTGGTGTCCCGGGGAAGCTTTTCGTATCGTAAAACATAAAACCGTATAATGCAATATTGATGGAAGCGACCGCCGGCCGGCGCCCAAACCGGGAAGCGACCGCGCATTCCGGATTACACTGCGGGCTTGCGACGAATTCCCGCGGCGCGGCGGACCGGCTGCGGCGGCGGCGCGGACAACCGGGGAGCGGAAAGTGGGCAAAGACGGCGCGGGCAATCTGGCAGGGAAAACGGCGATCGTGACGGGCGCGGCGAGCGGGCTGGGCCGGGCCGTCGCCGAGCGGCTGGCGGCCGACGGCGCCAGCGTGGTGGTGGCCGACATCAGCGACAGGGGCGCCGAGGTGGCCGCCGCCATCGGCGGCCATTTCGTCAAGGGCGATTCGGCGCTGCGCGCCGACTGCAGGGCGCTGGCGGATGCCGCGCTGGCGAAATACGGCACGGTGCACATCCTGGTGAACAACGCCGGCTTCCAGCACGTCTCGCCCATCGAGGACTTCCCCGAGGACATGTGGGAGAAGATGCAGGCGGTGATGCTCACCGCGCCCTTCCTGCTGACGCGCTACTGCTGGCCGGCGATGAAGGCGCAGCAGTGGGGGCGCATCGTGAATATTTCCTCCATCCACGGCCTCATCGCCTCGCCGCACAAGGTGGGCTACATTGCCGCCAAGCACGGCCTGGTCGGCCTCACCAAGACCGCCGCGCTGGAAGGCGGGCCGTTCGGCATCACCGTCAACGCCATCTGCCCGGCCTACGTGCGCACGCCGCTGGTGGACAACCAGGTCGCCGACCAGGCGAGGACGCGCGGCATCCCCGAGGCCGAGGTGATCGAGAAGGTCATGCTCGAGCCGGCCGCCATCAAGCGCCTGATCGAGCCGGCCGAGGTGGCCGACTTCGTCGCCTACCTGTGCTCGCCCGCCGCCGGCGTCATCACCGGCGCGGCGCTGAGCATGGACCTCGGCTGGACGGCGAGATAGGCCATGCGCGTCGCCCTTTTCGTCACCTGCCTCGCCGACCTCATGAAGCCCGGCGTCGCCTTCGCCGCCATCCGCCTGCTCGAGCACGGCGGCTGCACGGTCGAGGTGCCCCGGACGCAGACCTGCTGCGGCCAGCCGGCCTACAACTCGGGCGACCGCGCCACCGCCATCGCCCTGGCGAAGAAGGCGCTGGCGGAGTTCGAAGGCTTCGACTACGTCGTCGCCCCCTCCGGCTCCTGCGGCGGCATGGTCCGCGCCCATTACCCGGAGCTGTTCCGCGACGATCCGGCGACGCTGAAGCGCATCGAAGGTCTCGCCTCCCGCACGTATGAGCTGACCGACTTCCTGGTGAATGTCCTCAAGCTGGACAGCGTGCCCGGCGACTTCAAGGGCACGGTCACCTACCATGATTCCTGCTCCGGACTGCGCGAGCTGGACGTCAAGGCGCAGCCGCGCGCCCTGCTGGCCAAACTGCCCGGCGTGACGCTGACCGAAATGAACGAGGCCGAAACCTGCTGCGGCTTCGGCGGCACCTTCTCGCTGAAGTTCGGCGAGGTGTCGACGCAGCTCGCCGACAACAAGTGCGGCAATGCCTGCGCCACCGGGGCCGACGCCATCGTCGGCGGCGACCTCGGCTGCCTGCTCAACATCGAGGGGCGCCTGCGCCGCCGCGGCGACCTGAAGACCCGGGTGCTGCACATCGCCGAGGTGCTGGCGGGCAGGAGCGAATAGCCTTGGAGTTGCGCGCCAACGAGTTCCGCGCCCGCGCCGCCGCCAACCTCGGCGACGCCAAGCTGCAGCGCGGCCTCGGCCTGATCAAGGTGAAGGCGGTGGTGAACCGCGCCAGCGCCGTCGCCGAGTTCGGCGACTTCGAGGCGCTGCGCGAGACGGGCAAGGCCATCCGCGACCGGGCGCTGGCCGACCTCGACTTGTACCTGGAGCGCTTCGAGCGCGAGGCCGCGGCGCGCGGCGCCGTGGTGCACTGGGCGGAGAACGCCTCGGAAGCCTGTCGCATCGTCGTCGACATCGCAAAACAGAACGGTGTGCGGACCGTCGCCAAGTCGAAGTCGATGGTGAGCGAGGAGGTCGGCTTGAACGACGCCCTCATCGCCGCCGGCGTCACACCGGTCGAGACCGACCTCGGCGAATACATCCTGCAGATCAACGACGCCGAGCCGCCCTCGCACATCGTCATGCCGGTGATCCACAAGACCGCAGAGGACGTCGCCGACCTCTTCCACGCCAAGCACGGCACGCCGCGCAAGACCGACCCGGCCCTGCTCACGCGCGAGGCGCGCGAGATCCTGCGGCCGAAGTTCCTGTCGGCGGAGATGGGCGTCTCCGGCGCCAACTTTCTCGTCGCCGAGACCGGCTCGACCCTGATCGTCACCAACGAGGGCAACGGGCGGCTGTGCACCACGCTGCCGCGCATCCACGTCGCCCTCACCGGCATCGAGAAGGTGGTGCCGACGCTGGAGGATGCGTCGACCCTGCTGCGCCTGCTGCCGCGCTCGGCCACCGGCCAGGCCATCACCAACTACGTTTCGCTGCACACCGGCCCGAGGCACATCGACGAGAGCGACGGTCCGCGGCAGTTCCACATCGTGCTGGTCGACAACGGCCGCGCGAAACTCTTGGCCGGCGAGATGCGCGAGATGCTGCGCTGCATCCGCTGCGGCGCCTGCATGAACCACTGCCCGGTGTATCAGGCCGTCGGCGGCCACGCCTACGGCTGGGTCTATCCCGGCCCGATGGGCAACATCCTGACGCCGTCCTACGTCGGCCTGGAGAACGCCGTCGCGCTGCCCCACGCGGCGACGATGTGCAACCAGTGCGGCGTCGTCTGCCCGGTGAAGATCCCGCTGCCGGACCTCATGCGAAAACTGCGCGAGGAGCAGATGGCACGCGGCCTCAAGCCCTGGCCGGAACGCCTCGGCCTCGCCCTGTGGGGCTGGGCGGCGCGGCGGCCGGCGCTCTATGCGCTCGGCACGCGAATCGCCGCGCGCGTCATGAAATGGCTCGGCGGCAATGAAAGGTTGATCCACCGCCTGCCGCTCGCCGCCGGCTGGAGCGACGGCCGCGATTTCCCCGCGCCGGCGGGAAGGACCTTCCGCGAGCTGTACAAGGAGCGAAGGAAATGACGGCCTATCCCCCGACCCCTTTCCCGTGGAAAGGGGTGACGGTCGGTCAGCCGCGCAAGGCGCGGCTTCCGGTTGATGACTTGCTGCCTCCTTGGGGCGGCCCGGCGGAGGCAGCATGAGCGCCCGCGACGCCATCCTCGGCCGCGTGCGTTCGGCACTGAGAAGAAAAGTCAGTCCCGGCGACACGGCGACTATCGAGTCCCACCTCGCCGCCCATCCCGTCGGCCTGCAGCCGCCGCGCGACTGGGAACCGGAGCTGCGCTTTCGCGCCCGCGCCGAGGCGCTCGCCAGCACCGTCGAGAAGGTTTCCTCCCTGCAGGCCGTGCCCGCCGCCGTCGCGCGCTACCTGGTGGTCAACAACCTGCCCACCGGCGGTGTCTGCTGGCCCGGCCTGCGCAAGCTCGACTGGATCGGCGCCGGCCTCGGCATGGAAGACCGTCCGGCGCGCGGCGACGACCTCGTCGGCGTCACCGGCTGCTTCTGCGCCATCGCCGAGACCGGCACGCTGATGCTGCTCTCCGGCCCCGACACGCCGGCGGCGACGAGCCTGCTGCCGGAAACCCACATCGCCCTCGTCGACACGGCGCGCATCGTGCCCTTCATGGAAGACGCCTGGGCGCTCCTGCGCGCCGAGCGCGGCCGCCTCCCGCGCGCCGTGAACTTCGTCTCCGGCCCCTCCCGCACCGCCGACATCGAGCAGACCGTCACCATGGGCGCGCACGGGCCCTACCGCGTGCACCTCATCCTCGTCGGCTGATCCGTCGTCCGCAGCAACTGACTTTTATATTCCCGTCAGCAGCAGGTCGAGGGCGGCGACGATCTCGTTGCGATGCGCCGAAAGATCGGCGACCTCCGTCCCGATCTGCTTCTTCTCGATGCCGGCCAGCTGCGGCGTGAGCATCGCGTAGGGCTTGCCGTCGATCTGGAAGGTCGGCATGAGGGTCTTGACCAGCTTGCCCTTCATCGCCGGGGCGGGGCAGAGCGGCACGACCGTGCGCGTGGCGAGGTCGGCCAGCAGGTCGCTTTGCACGTCGAGCAGGAACGGCACGCGCGCCTTGCTCTGCGGATTCGGATTGCGGTGCACGCCGAACTGGGCCATCAGAAGCTCCGCAGCCCGTCGCCGAAGGCGCCGTGCTCCTCGACGTGCGCGTTGTAGGCCGCCATGGCCTGCCTGTTTTCCGCCAGCCACGCATCCCTTTGCCGTTTCCTGAGCGCCTCGTCGAGCGCCTCCTCGAGCGTTGCGGAAAGGTTGATGTTCAGCTTCCTGGCTTTGGCCAGCAGGTCTTCGTTGATGCTGAGGTTGGTGGCCTTTTTCGGGGCCTTGGGATTGAAGGTGGGCAGCATGCGTCGGCCTCCACATGTAGATGCGCATAATCTATACGCATTGATGAACGCATGTCAATGCGTGCCCGGGCGCCAGACGGCTGCCGGCGCGCCGCCACCGGCTTTCCCCGCACGAAATTTGATGTAGCGCAACGATCTTCGCAAAACTTGATCCAACCCCTTTTTTTAAGCTGGAAGCCGCTTGTATCATCGCGCGACTTCCAACGGTGCCCGGCTGGCCGTGACTGACATGGTTTTACTTATTTCCGCATAAAGGAGGATCGCATTGTGACCCCTGACAAGACGCCCCCGGCCGATCCGGCCCAGGAGCACCCGGCCGAATGCCCGGCGCCGCCCGCCTCGGCGGACCCGGCGGCCTGCGCGCCGAAGACCTCGCGCCGCGACTTCCTCAAGGCCGGCGGCACGCTCAGCCTGTCCTCGCTGATGGGCGCCGGCGCGCTGATGTCCCAGTCCGACGACGCCCGCGCCGCCGCCGAATGGGCCGAGCACTTCCAGAAGAACTACCGGCTGATGACCGACGCGGAAAAGGCCGAGGCGCGCGTCCGCCTGGAGAAGCGCTACTCGATGGAGTACGGCAAGCCGGTCACGGTCGACACCACCGGCCCGCAGCCCGGCGTGCTGATGGGCTACGCCCTGAACATCCGCAAGTGCATCGGCTGCCGCCGCTGCGTGCATGCCTGCGTCGCCGAGAACAACCAGTCGCGCGGCACGCGGCCGGGCGAGAAGATCGAGTGGATCCAGGTGCTGCGCATGGAGCGCGGCAAGTTCGAAGCCGATAAGATGAACCACGGCTACCCCGAGGGACTCGGCATCCAGGTCGGCGGCAACGCCTACACGCCGGCCGGCCAGGTGCTCGAGGGCCAGTACCACTACAACCCCGAGGCGGTGCCGGAGCAGGACGCCACCTACATGCCGATCGCCTGCATGCAGTGCGAGAAGCCGCCCTGCGTCAAGGTCTGCCCGGTGCGCACCACCTACCGCGAGGCCGACGGCCCGGTGGTGATCGACTACAACTGGTGCATCGGCTGCCGCATGTGCATGGGCGCCTGTCCCTACTGGGCGCGCCGCATCAACCTCACCACCCCGGTGCTGCCGAAGGAGGAGATGAACCCGGTGACGCACTACTTGGGCAACCGCCCGCGCATGCGCGGCGTCGTCGAGAAGTGCCACTGGTGCCTGCAGCGCACCCGCCACGACCGCTACCCGGCCTGCGTCGAGGTCTGCCCGGTCGGCGCGCGCAAGTTCGGCAACCTGCTCGATCCGGAAAGCGAAGTGAGCAAGATCCTCGAGCGGAAGAACGTCTTCCGCCTGAAGGCCGAGCTCAACACCTTCCCGAAATTCTTCTACTTCTACGATTGAGGAGCGAGCCGTGCAACAACTGACCCGTTTCGCTGCCGACTATGTGGGCTACGTCCTCAAGGGCGGCACCAAGTTCTATGCCTGGATGGGCGCCCTCGGGGTGCTCATCATCGGCATGATGTACGTGTTCTACCTGCAGAACACCGAGGGCCTGATCGTCACCGGCATGACCAGCCAGATCCACGACGGCCTCTACTTCGCCAACCTGGTCTTCCTCGTCGGCGTCGCCGCCGGGGCGGTGACCATCGTCTTTCCGGCCTACGCCTATCACCACGAGGGCATGCACAAGGTCGCCGTGCTGGGCGAGATGCTGGCGATCACCGCCGTGATCATGGTGATGATGTTCGTCTTCGCCCACATGGGCCGGCCCGACCGCCTCTGGCACATGATTCCGCCCTGGGGCATCTACAGCTTCTCGTCGATGCTGGGCTGGGACGTCATGGTGTTGAACGGCTACCTGATCCTCAACTTCGTCTGCGGCTTCTACTATCTGTGGTGCAAGTACACCGGCAACCCGATCAACCGGAAATGGTTCATGCCGGTGGTGTGGATCGCGATCGTCTGGGCGCTGTCGATCCACACCGTGACGGCCTTCCTGATCTCGACCATGCCGGCGCGTCCGATGTGGTTCCACAGCATGATGCCGATCCGCTTCATCACCACCGCGTTCGCGGCGGGCCCCTGCCTGATCATCCTGATCTTCCTGATCGTGCGCAACAACACCAAGTTCTGGGTCGATGACAGCGCCATCAAGCTGCTGACCACCATCGTCACCTGGTGCCTCGGCATCGCCATCTTCCTGACCCTCTCGGAAGTGGTGGTCGAGCTCTATGCCCGCACCGAGCACGCCAACGGCCTCTACTACCTGATGTTCGGCCTGCACGGCCTGACCAACCTGGTGCCCTGGTTCTGGGCCGCCGTGGTCCTGATGATCGCCGCGTTCGTGCTGTTCCTCGTCCCGTCGATCCGCAACAACTTCAAGCTGCTGCCGATCCCCTGCGTGATGGCCTTCGCCGGCATCTGGATCGAGAAGGGCATGGGCCTGATCGTGCCGGGCTTCATCCCGAGCCCGATCGGCGAGGTGACCGAGTACTACCCGACCTTCGTCGAGTGGCTGCTGACCCTCGGCATCTGGGCCTTCGGCTTCTTCATCCTGACCATCCTGCTCAAGGGCGCCATCGGCATCCTGCAGGGCGAGATCAAGTACGGCGCGGCGAAGTGAGGCAACGACCATGAAAAAACTAGCTATCTACACATTGGCGGCAGCATTGCTCGGCAGCACGCTCTACGCCGTCTCCGCCGCGGAAAAGGCCGCCGAACCCGCCCAGGCGGCAGCGCCGGCGGAAGCCGCGAAGGAGCCGCCGGTCTGCTTCGAAAGCCGCAAGGGCGCTTCCGAGGTCACCCAGAAAGAGGTCAAGCCCGGCCTGCCCAACGTCAAGTGCTCGCCGACGACGGGCGCCGCGCTCTGGTACGGCGACCCCTACGACGGCACCGTGCCGATGGGCAAGATGCCCGGGATGGAAAAGCTTCCCGAGGGGCATGCCGTGGTCAAGCCGCGCTCGGAGAAGCTGGCGCTGATGCCGATGTGCGGCACGGCCTGCCACAACGGCGTCGGCCCCCAGTTCAATCCGCCGACACTGCCGAAGGACAAGCGGGCCAAGCCGAACCCGACCATGGAGGCGATGGTGCCCGACCTCGCCAACTTCCAGCACGGCCGCGGCCGCATCTGGTGCATGGACTGCCACCACCTGACCAAGCGCAACATGCTGGTCGACCACTTCGGCGACCCGGTCAGCTTCGACCAGCCGCAGCTCCTCTGCGGCAAGTGCCACGGCGACAAGCTGCGCGACTGGCGCGACGGCATCCACGGCAAGCGCATCGGCGAGTTCACCAGCACCGGCAAGAAGCGCTGGTTCACCTGCACCGAGTGCCACAACCCGCACAACGTGCAGGACGGCGCGCGCAACCGCGGCTTCGTCCAGCTGCAACCCGAGCCTTCGCCCCAGCTGCCGAAGGGCATGAAGGATGCCAAGCACGAGCTGCTACATCCGATTCCGCACTGATGCCTGACGCACCCGAAAAGCCGGCCAGGGGCGACCCCGCGTGGGTCGCCCCGGCGCTGACGCGCGAGGAAAAAACGCGCCACGTCGGCAAGACGCCGGTCTTCTTCGGGCCGCCGCTGGCCATCCTCACCGACGGCCAGAAGAACACCATGGAGATCAGCGGCAAGCTCAACCGCACCGCCGAGCGCTACCTCGAGATCCAGAAGCACCACGGCCTGGAACTCTCGGAGCCGGAGCGCCGGTGCATCGCCCACCTCTGCAACATCGGCTTCATGTCGCCGCTGGAGATTCGCGAGCTGCCCTTCGAAGTGCGCATGACGGCCTTCGAATGCGAGGGCCTCGACAAGGCCGCGCTGGCCGCGAAGCTCGAAGCCGCGAGTTTTGCCGACCTCGTCGTCGTCGTCGAGTCGCTCGGATTCTAGCCATGGCCAACCGCACGCAATGGGACCCGCGTCTCGGCGTCGGCAATGACACCCTCGACGCGCAGCACCGCGACCTCCTCGCGCACTGCAATGCCCTGGCCGACTGCCTCGCCGAGACCGGCGCGGAGGCCGGCAAGACCTTCCGCCGGCTCTTCGAGGAGCTGATGGCCCTCTCGCGCGAGCACTTCGCCGCCGAGGAGGCGCTGCTCGCGAAAGCCGGCTATCCCGATCTCGAAGCCTACCGGCACGAACGCGAGGAATTCGACTACCTCGCCGCCGACATCGCCACCACGGAAAATTTCGACAAGGACGAGCTGCAGACCTTCCTCGCCCTGTGGTGGACCGGCCACATCCTCGGCTCCGCCAAAACGCAGCGCCCCTTCCTCGCGCAGCCGGCCGGCTGAGCAGACTGTCCGTCATTCCCGCACAAGCGGGAAT